>Ga0310037_10001011_pt1 | contig 15945 bp, 19 predicted proteins | sample Sb_taG_11_FD_200239 | JGI IMG/M metagenome (GOLD analysis project Ga0310037, IMG submission 200239) | Peat soil microbial communities from Weissenstadt, Germany - Sb_50d_3_AS metaG (v2) (version 2) | ecosystem: Environmental > Terrestrial > Soil > Wetlands > Peat | place: Germany: Weissenstadt...
TGGCGAAGTGGCAGGGGGAGCGATCATCGCGAGCGATCCTAGCGTCACCCCGCCAATGACGAGGCCGCGTTGTCCGCGTCCTTCCCCGCGTCCCGCAGGACGCGCAGCAGGTTGCCGCCGGCCAGGGCGGCGCAGTCGGTTTTGGTCCAGCCGCGGGCCAGCAGTTCGGCGAACAGCGCCGGGTAACCCGAGACGTCGGCCAGGCCGGTGGAGACCAGGTTGGATCCGTCGTAGTCACCGCCGAGACCGACGTGCTCGATGCCCGCTACCGCGCGGACGTGCTCGATGTGGTCGGCGACCTGGGCCAGCGTCGCCTCGGGGACGGGGTGGGCCGCCTGCCACTGCGGCACCACCGTGTCCCAGGAGGAGATGTCCCGCCGGTCCAGCCCGCGCCGGTCCAGTTCGGCCAGCAGCCCGGCCTGCCAGCGTGCGCAGTCCGGGGAGACGAAGAACGGGACGAACGTCACCATGCAGACCCCGTGGTTGCCGGCCAGCCGGGTCAGTACGTCATCGGGGACGTTCCGGGGATGGTCGCAGACGGCCCGGGCCGAGGAGTGCGAGAAGATCACCGGGGCTTCGGCGATGTCGAGAGTGTCGTGCATGGTGGACACCGCGACGTGCGACAGGTCGACGAGCATGCCGATCCGCTGCATCTCCCGGATGACCTCGCGGCCGAAATCGGTCAGGCCGCCCGCCTCGGGCTCGTCGGTGGCCGCGTCTGCCCAGCCCACGTTGTTGTTGTGGGTCAGCGTCAGGTAACGGACGCCGAGTGCGTACAGCGCGCGCAGGACGCCCAGGGACGACGCGATCGCGTGGCCGCCCTCCGCGCCGAGCAGGGAGGCGATCTTCCCGGCGGCGAAGGCCCGTTCCACGTCGGCGGCGGTGGTCGCAAGCTCGAGGCGCTCCGGGTAAGCGCGGATCATCCGGTGCACCAGGTCGATCTGCTCCAGCACCGCGGTCACCGCCGTGTCCCCGGCCAGCGACGCAGGCACGTAGACCGACCAGAACTGCGCCCCGACGTGACCCTCGGCCAGCCGCGGCAGGTCCGTCTGGGTGGTCGCTACCGGCCCGGAAAGCCTCGCGCGGACGGGATCGCTACCGAACTGCTCGCGGATCGCCCAGGGGAGGTCGTTGTGCCCGTCCACGAGCGGGAAGCGGCGCAGCAGGTCACGCGCCGCGGCCAGCCGGTCTGTCATCACTTCACCCTAGCCCCAGAGGGCGCACATCGCCGGACACGGACCCGCATCCTCCCGCAATAGTTAACAGACTGCTTGACTGTCCGGGCCGGCCAACTTATACTTAAGCACGTGCCTAACCATACCGGGACGCTGGACCAGGTGTTCCAAGCCCTCGCCGACACGACGCGGCGAAGCCTGGTCGAGCGCCTGATCCGCGGTCCAGCCTCGGTGAGCGAACTCGCCCAGCCCCTGGCCATGTCGCTGCCTGCGGTGATGCAGCACCTCGGAGTGCTGGAGGCGTGCAGCCTGGTCCGCTCCGAGAAGGCCGGCCGGGTCCGCACCTGCCGAATCGACCCCGAAGGGCTGCGCCTGGCCGAGAACTGGATCGCCGCCCAGCGCACCGCGTGGGAGCAACACCTCGACCAGCTCGGCGAGGTGCTGGCCGAGCAGCCCGCAGCACCCGGACCACCACAGCGAAGGAGTACACCATGACCGACCGTTGCGTCATCCATTCCACCTTCAGCCTCGAGCGCGTCTATCCGGCGTCGCCCTCACGGGTCTTCGCGGCGTGGGCCGACCCGGCGGCCAAAGCCCGCTGGTTTTCCCCCAACGGCCCCCACAAGCTGGACTTCCGCGCCGGCGGCCAGGAGGTAAACCACGCCCGCAGCCCCGGCGGCCAGGACATGTCCTTCGAGTCGCACTACCACGACATCGTCGCCGGCCAGCGCATCGCCTACACCTCCGCCCTCTCCGTCGCAGACACCGTAGTCACCGTGTCGCTCACCACCGTCGAGCTCACCCCTGAGGGCGACAGCACCCGGCTGGTCCTCACCGAGCACGGAGCCTTCCTCGACGGTCACGAGCAGCCGGACTGGCGAGAGCAGGGCACCAGCCAATGGCTCGACGCTCTCGGCGCAGATCTGGCCGGCCAGCCCGATAGCTGACCCTGACCAGCCGGCCAGGAGCCCCGCCTATCCCCGGCCCCTGGAGAAAGCAGCCATGCCTATCGAACATGTTCTCGCCGTCGTCCCGGTGGCCGACTTCGACGCCGCCCGCGAATGGTACGAGCGCTTCTTCGGCCGTCCTGCCGACAACCTGCCCATGGAAGGCCGCCTCGCCGAATGGCGGGTGACCGGCAGCGGGTGGGTGCAGGTCACCTCTGACGCCGCTCGCGCCGGCTCAGCTCTGCTGAATTTCGCAGTGGACGACCTGGACCGCCATATCGCCGATCTCGCCGGGAGGGGCTTGGTCCCAGGAGCGATCGAGACGGTGAACAAAGGCGTCCAGCTGTCCGCGATCACCGACCCCGACGGCAACACGATCACCTTCATCGGCAACTTCCGGACCAGATACTGAGCCACCCGCTCCCCCCGTTGAGCCCCCCCGGACCGACACGAGGATCCCTGGCCTGGTCTGGGGACTGCGGGTAACCGGCCGCTACGCCTGACAGCGACACCGCCGGAGCGAAACATGAGCCCGCTGACCAATCGAGCGCTCAAGCCGTGGCGTCCCGCAGCAGGAACCCCCAGCGGGCAGCCTGCTAAGGAACAGGTCCGGTGGCGGCAGCAAACACCCAGCAGCCGCAGATGACCCGCCCGATGCCAGCATCCGGGCGGGTCTTCCTCCGCACCTCTCACGGGCTGATCCCGATCGACTCAAGCCGTCAGTACGAACACCGCCGCGTCACCATGAACATCGCCGACGAGTTTCGGCTAGGCCCCGCCCGATGTCCCAAATCCACCTGGAGTGACGTTCCCTGTTCATGCCGAGTGACGCAACACCAGGTCGGAGCTGAACACTGCGGTGATCCCGTCATTGCCGGACCGCTGCTCCAGCTGGCCAGCCTGTAGCCGTCCCCGCTGTGAGAGCCGGCCGGTGGCGTGGCCCTGCTCGTTGTCCACGGTCGTGGAATAGTTTTGAAACACCAGCTCGATGGCCACCAGCCAGCCCTCCGGGCGGTGTGCTGCAACACGCCGCAAGTCATCCGTGACTGACAGGCGAAGAGTGTCCAAGATCGGCGTGTTCACACACGTCTGACCTTGGGGGTCTTCCGTGATCGCCGACCTGGACACTCTCCTGATCGCACTCTACGTCGAGCTGACCGACCGCATCGTCCCCTCGCTGGGGTTTACCCGGTCCGGGCCGGGCAAGCCACCGGAGGTGACCGACGCCGAGCTGGTGTGCCTGGCCGTCGCGCAGGTGCTGCTGCGGTATGACGACGAGCGGCACTGGCTGCGCGCGGCGCCCGCCCGGGTCGGGCACCTGTTCCCCCGGCTGCTTCGCCAAAGCGAGTACAACGACCGGGTCAAGGCGGCAGCGGCGCTGATGGAGGCCGCGCTACGGTGGCTGGCCGAGGCGACGCCGGGCAGCGCGGAGCTGCTGCGGCTGATGGACGCCACGCCCGTCCCGTGCGGGCAGTCCACGACCACGGCCCGGCGTTCTGACCTGTTCGGGTGGGCCGGATACGGCTACTGTCCCAGCCATTCGCGCTGGCACTGGGGAAGCAAGCTGATGCTGCTGGTCACCTGCGACGGGACCGTAACCGGGTTCTGCCTGGCCAACCCGAAACTGGCCGGCGAGCGTGACCAGGCCCGGCAGATGCTCCAGCGCCAGCCGGCCAACCGCCCGGCGCCAGGCACTGCCATCGTCACCGACAAGGGCCTGTCCGGCGAAGACACCGAAGAATTCTTCGCCGGCCCGGACCTGGGCCTCACGCTGGTCCGCCCGGCCCGCAAGGACGAGAAAACCCCCAGGTACTTCCCGAACTGGCTGCGCCAGCGAGTGGAGGCGATCATCTGGACCCTGAAGAACCAGCTCGGCCTGGAACGCCACGGCGGCCGCGTCCCGGCCGGGCTCTGGACCCGGGTCGTCCAGCGCCTGCTCGCCCTCAACGCCGCCATCTGGCACAACTGGCAGATCGGCGCACCCCTCAAACGATCTTTGATCGCCTATGACCACTGACCAGCCCATATTTCCCGGTCATCGATCTAGTGCGGCATGGCACACTTGCGCTCGCTTTATGTACCTTGACGGTTACGTAACTATCTTGGTACATTCATGCCGTGGAAGCTGTGCTGCGGGCACTGGCGGACGAGAGCCGGCGGACGATGCTGGAGACCCTGGCCGGCGGTCCGGCGACCGCGGGTGAGCTGGCGGCGCTGCTGCCGATTGCCCGCCCGGGGGTATCGCGGCACCTGCGGGTGCTGCGGGAGGCGGGGCTTGTCGAGGTCCGCCAGGAGGCGCAGCGGCGGGTCTACAGTCTTCGCCCGCAGCCGCTCGCCGAGATCGATGAATGGCTGGGCCGGTACCGTGCCCTGTGGGAACAGCGGCTGGACGCCCTCCACACCGAGATAGCCCGGGGGAAACGCGAACGAAGGAGCACCAGATGACCGGCAACGCAGGTGCGGGCAGCCGCATCCTGGGCAGCCTGCGATCGGCAGGTGGCACGGGCGTCGTGCGCATGGAGGACCGCTTCGGCACCGGTATCGACGACGTGTGGTCGGCACTGACCGATCCACGCCGTCTGGTCCGCTGGCTCGGCGAGGTGGAGGGCGACCTCCGCCTGGGCGGCGAGTTCCGCTTTCGCTTTTTCTCCAGCGGATCGGAAGGCACAGGACGCGTGGAAGCGTGCGAGCCCCCGCGGCGGCTGCTGCTGGTGATCAAGGGCCTGGACGAGCCGTACGAGCAGGTCATCGAGGCCGCGCTGGCCGCCGGCGGCGACCAGGCCATCCTGGTCCTCGAGGAACGGGGCATGCCCCTGGACCTGCTCGCTGCCTACGGGGCGGGGATCCAGGTCCACATCGAGGATCTCGCCGCCCACCTGGCCGGGCGTGAGCGCTGCGACGCCGGCGCGCGGTGGAACGAGCTCATCTCTGCCTATCGGGACCTGGCGGCCAGCGTCGGCTAGCACAGCAGCAGCCCATTGGCTTTGACCTGGGCCTGAGCGCGGCTAGGGGAGCGTTCTTGCGCAGCGCAGCCGCCTGCCGATCATGCGTTTTGTGAGGACAACAGAATCGAAGGCGGCTGCTGCCGCCAGGATAGGCGCCGCGCTGGCCCGGCGGAAACGCGCTGAGCTGCTGGAAGGGCTGCGGCCGTGCTTCGCGCGGACCGAGCCGTGGCTGCAGGCGGGCAAGTACGCCGCCGCGGTGATGAGCCAGATCCCCAGGCGCAACGGCTGGACCATCGCCGCGCACATAGGAGACCGCGCGCCGGATAGGACCCAGCGGCTGCTCAGCCGCGCGGTGTGGGATAACGTCGCGGCGATGGCGGTAGTGCGCCGGTTCGCGGTGGCCGGGCTGGATGAGGCCGCCTGCAGGACCGGGCGGCGGCGTGGCCTGGCGGTCGGCGCGGTCGATGAAACCGGGCAGGTCAAGGCCGGCGCCCGCACCGCCGGGGTGAAGCGGCAGTACCTGGGCTGCGTGGGCAAGGTGGCCAACGGGATCAACACCGTGCACCTGGCGTACGTGCGGGAAGGCGCCGGGCACGCGCTGATCGGCGCCCGGGAATGGATCCCCGCCGAGCACCTCAAGGACCCGGCGACATCAGCGGTCATGGGCCTGCCGGCGGACCTGGTGTTCCGCACCAAGGGCCAGCTGGCCATCGACATCCTCGCCGAGGCCCTCGCCGACGGCGTACGGCTGGACTTCGTGTGCGGCGATGAGGTGTACGGCTCGTGCACCGAACTGCGCGAGTTCTGCGAAGACAACGACCAGGCCTACGTGCTGCGGGTCCCGTCCAGCTTCCGCCTCACCGTGGCCAGCGGGGTCACGCTGACCTGCAAGCAGGCCGCCGCGCGGCTGGGCCGACGGCGCGGCTGGGAAGTCCGCTCGGCCGGGAGCGGATCCAAAGGACAACGCTGGTATGCCTGGGCGTGGCTGGGCACCGCCTCGGCCCGGCATCACCTGCTGATCCGCCGCCACCTGACCACCGGCGAGCTCGCCTTCTGCTACTGCTACCTGCCCGACGGCCAGCCGGCGTCCCCCTCCCGGCCGATCCGCGCAGCCGGGCTGCGCTGGCCGGTCGAAGAAGATTTCGAATTCGGCAAGGACTGCTTCGGGCTCGACCAGTCCCAGGTCCGCCTCTACACCGCCATCGCCCGGCACACCATGCTGGTCATGGCCGCCCTGGCCATCTGCGCCGTCACCGCCGCCCTGCTCCGCCGCCGCACCGGCACCGCCGCGCCCGCCCCGGCCCTGCCCGACCAGCTCCCGCCCGCCGACGCCGGCATGATCCCGCTCACCGTCCCGGAAACCGGGCGCCTGCTCGCCCGCCCGCCCCCACCAGGCAGCGCCGCGCACTGGCTGGCCTGGCGGCGCCGCCACCAAGCCCGCTCACGCTGGTACCACCAGCGAACAAGACTCGCCCGCGATACCGCAATTGTCCTGGTCAGCTAGCGAATGGCTGCTGCCGTACTAGTCATTATGTGGCCGCGGTTAGCTAGCGCAGTGTAGATAGTCCTCGCCATTCTGGCGCTGTTCTCGTGACTCCCGGTCACGCCGATCAGGACGCCGTGTGAGTGTGCTGGCAGGTACCCCGTGTCTTGAGGGAGCTCCGAGAGGGGGTCCGCCATGCGCGTCAACTGGAGCTGAGCAGACCGGATCAACCTCCATAGCCAGCACCCGCTTTTGAGAGGGGCGTGTCATGCGTGATACGTGGACCTGAGGGTCCGGCAGCGAGCAGTGCCGCCAGAGATCCCCGCGCCCCGGTCTGGCCGGCTTCCCGGCCGCTGTGCGCGGGGATCTCTTGATGCGGGGGTGCTGAACTGGCGGACCGGGGCTTCCCGCCCCCGGGTTACTCCCGCGGCTATCCGGCGCGAGGGCAGAACCCAGGGCGCGGGGAACCAGGTCATCCCTGTTCATCTTCCGGGTCAGGGCCGGCATGCCGCCGCGCTCGGGATCGGTGATGGCGATCTTCTCCCGGGCGAGCGCGGGCGATTCCTCCAGCGCCAGGGCTGTACTCGCCTGCCTCGGTGAATTGGTGAAACAACTGCGCCGGCTCACCGCCAGCCGGTCCTCCCAGCACGATCACCAGGCCATACAGCCGCCCGGCTGTCTTCGTAATACGCCGGATCCATGGGATGTCATGCCGGATGGGTAAAGGCAGCAAGCGCGGCCGAAGGCTCGTCCACATCCGGCAGCTTAAGCCGATGGCTTGGACGATGCCGGGGCTGCTGCTAGTTGGCTGATGCCCGCAAGCGAGGCGTCCTCCGTCAGGCCGGCGCGGTCTGCGAGTTCCGGCACGTCGAGCTGCAGCACAGGCTCGCCACCCGGGGCGCGAACGAGCAGCAAGCGAACGCGCCAGCGGCTTTAGGATGCCAGGCAAAGCTGCTGCTTCCGCGTGACGCCGGCGAGCACCTGCCCGTCGCGATGCCTGAGCCGCTGCGTTCACCCGCCGTGCAAGCCGCCCGAGAACGGCGGCGATTTCGCCGAGGCCCTCCGGCGCCGCCCCTCCTGGATCCACGCCGGGATCGCGGCGGGATCGGCCCCGGCCTTGCGGCACAGCATCGCGGCCTGGCGGGTGAGCGGCTCGTCCATCTCGCCCTCGGAGGTGCCCTCGAGGATCCCGGCGACCTCGGCGAGCAGGTCAGCCCGGCCGGCCGCGAGCTCCCGGAGCGCGCCCACCGCGGCGGTGTGCTCATCTTCGGTGAGTTCGCGCCACTTCGCATGGTGCCGCGCCTCCCCCGTGAGCTGGGCGACGAGGATGCGGTCAGCCTCCGGGCGCTTATCGAGCATGCGTTCTAGTATCACTGGCGGGATGGTGTTGCACTAGCCGCTCCGTACCAGGACTACTCCTCAGGCTGCGGATGGGCCTCGGTGATCGTTCTCCGTCGCCGCTGGATCATGGCCTCAGTAATAAGTCGGCCGGACACGGCCCGGTTACGGAGATATGTCAGGTTCGCACTTACCGTGCACTACGGGTGCCCTCGGCGCGTCTCCTGATGCGGGAGAGCATGGCACTGGTACCGTGCCGGGGAGGGACATCGTGAGCGCTCAGCCGCCATGGGGCGCGTTCGGTCAGCAGGACCCGCGTCAGGGTCAGGGGCAGCCACAGTATCCGCCCCGGCAGCCTTACGGCCAGCAGCCTTACCCGCCGCAGTCGTACCAGGCGCCCGGGCAGATGCCGCCCGGGCGCCGCGGCCGGAAGTCCTGGCCGGCCCGCCACAAGGTGCTCACCGCGATCGGCAGCGTCAGCGGCCTGTTCGTGGTCCTGGGCGTGTTCGGCGCCGCGACGTCGGGCGGCAGCCAGCCCACCCCGGCCGGACCCGCCGCCGCGGTGTCGACTGCGGCCCCGCCTGTCACGCAGCAGGCCACGACGAAACCAGCCGCCAGGCCAAAGGCATCCTCCCGTGCGGCACGTACTCACGCCCGTGACGCGGAGGCCGCCTGCTATGCGCGGCCGATGGCCTCGGGTGACATTTACGTCAGGATGATCACGCCAGGGGAGTCGCCGGTCGCCCAGGAGCTCGGCGGCGAGTGGGCGTGGAACAGCGTGAGCCACAAGTGCCTGACGTCCGTGCAGATGATGATCGCGACCGCACCCCAGGTTCCCGGCAACTGCACCCAGGTCGGCTATGCGGCGGACAACCCGGGCTACGACCCGAACGCCACGCCGGCCAGGCCGCTGAAGGAAGTGGCCGACGAGACGGGCCCCGCGTGCTGATGAGCCCCAGGCCGACGACGCGCGCCGAAGATCACGCCCAAGCAGTGGGCCGGCACGCTGATCAGAGCTTGCGGCCGATCCGGGTCCCGAGCGGCCCGGCGATCGCAGGGCCGGATCTGGGAGCGCATCATGCGTCCGCTCCTTCGATCCAGCGTCCGTACCGCGGCAGTTTCCCCCCCGAACAGACGAACTCATAGACCAGCTCGTAGACCTCGCCGAGGTCCTGGGGCACGGTCCGCAGCCGGGTCAGCGCCCGGGCCAGGCGTTCCGCGAGGGGGCCGAGGAGGTCGGCGGCGGCCTCGCAGATGCCGATCCGGCGTTCCACGTCCGCGATCTGGGCCTCGGCCTCGGCGATGGCGGCCTCGGCGGCTGCGATCGCGGCGGCGCGGGCACTGTGGCAGCCGTCGCACGGCTCCCTGGTGCCCATGGCGTATGCGGCGGCCAGCGCGGCCCTAGCCGCCTCCAGGTCGCGGCGGGCCTGCCCAAGGTCCCGCTGCGCGCGGTCCAGGGCCAGGGAAACCTGTTCCCGGAGTCCGGTCACCTGGCGCTGGCGCTCGCGGACCTGATCCTCGGCATCCGACAGCGCCTCGAGGAACTCGCCGTCGGAGCCGTACCCGGATCCGTCCTGCCGGTCTTTCTTGCCACCCGCGCTGTAGGCGGTGGCGGCACCGGGGTCGAGGGTCTGCAGGGACACGGTCAGGCTGGTGACTGCCCGCGGGTCGACGCCGACGCCCTGCGAGCCCGTGAGCACCTCGCCGACGGCCTGGGCGAGCTCCTCGGTCTCGTCTAGCATCTCCGCGCGCGCGTACAGCCGTTCCTCTTCACTGCTCATGATCGGGTCCTTCGTTGCGTTGTGCTGCTTGTGGAGGGGACGCGTGCGCGGTCGTTCGGAATCGTTCGGCGGGGCTCACTGACCAGGGAACCGAACGACTTCCGAACGACCCGGCGAACGATCGCGGCCTCACCCTGCGTCACCTTCCCCGGCGTCCCCGGGCAGCGGCGGCACGACCGTCAGATGCGGCCGGGCCGGCCTGTGCTCGATCTCCCAGACCTTCTCCAGTACCTCGCGGGTCGCCTCGTCCGCGTCGGCCAGCCCTGCGTGCACGGCCTCGGCGAGCGCCTGGATGGTCAGGTACCTGGGTGACGTCCCCGCCTGCTCAGGCTCCTGCCGGGGCTCGTGAACAGGCCTGGCGGCGAGCCGGTAGCGGCTGTTCGGACCCGACCCGGTCAGCTCGGCGATCCCCTGATCCTTTAGTGCGGTCAGGTACTCGTAAGCAACCGTCTTGCTCTTGCCGATAGCCATGCCCGCAGCCGACGCCGTGGTGCCCTCAGGGGAGGCCAGCAGGCCAAGCAGGACCTGCCCGGCGGCCGGGGGGACGGCCGCGGGCAGCCGCGTGGCGGGCACCTGGCCGGACCTGCTGACGGCGGAAGGCGTCCTCTCGCTGAGCGTCCTGGCTGCTGCCAGCCTCGCCCGCATCTCGCTGACGCCCGGTGCTCCCGGTTCGGGAGCGTGCTCCTGGCGGTCGTGCACGGCGAGCTCGACCACGGGTAGGGCGCTCCTGGTGCCCTTGCGGGCGTCCACGATGCGCTTGCAGTAGGCCAGCTCGTCCGGGGGCACCCCGAGCAGGAACGTGCGCCCGCGGGCGGTGATCTCCTTGGCCTGGGGATCCCAGATCTGGAAGTAGCCCTTGCGGCCGCGGGAGTACTCGCTGATGTCGGGGATCTCTGCTTCCGCGCCGGTCGCGTGCCGGGATTCGGTGGCCCGGTTGGTGTTCCCGATGACGACCTGGGACAGGTTCGCGCGGACCATGCCGCCGCCGGTCTGCTTCTGGGTGGCCCGCTGCGTGGCCAGGATCAGGCAGACCGCCGATTTGCGCTGCTTGGACGCCAGGAACTCCAGGATCGCCCCGGATCCGGGAACGCTGGCGACTATCTCGTCCACTTCATCAGCCATGATGACATAGGCACGGTCTTCTGGGGTCGGCTGGAACACGCTATGCCCGGTCTCGGCGAGCGTGGCGGACCGCTCGGTGACCAGGTGCTGCGCCCACTCCAGCACGGCGAGGATCTTGTCCCGCACCTCCTCGTCGCTGGCCGCCGGGCCGCAGGCGGTCGCCGCGGCCAGCGGCTCCCAGGTCAGCTCATCACCCATGTGCGCCCCGTTGAGCTGCACCAGGGTAGCGTCGGTCATCGCGGTGACCCGCTCCCGGACGTCGTTGAGCAGGGTGGACTTCCCGCTGCCGGTGGCCCCGTGCACCCCGATGGCCTTGGCGCCGATCTCATCGAACAAGGTCAGCGTCATCGGCTCGCCGGTCTCGGGAATGAGCCCGACCGGGACCGGGTCGCGGATGGTGGCCTCGGCGGGGAACCAATTGGCATAGGGAGACGGCTCCGGGGATGGCCACGGAGTGGTGGCCGGGTGGTACACGATGCCCTTCACGGACGGGTCCAGGCGGCGGATGCCGATGATCAGCTCGCCGGGAAATTCGGTGGTGCTGATGTCCACGCGGCCGTACGGCAGGCCTTCCAGGTGCGCGTATTTCTCGGCGATCGCATCGCTGTTCCGCGCTACCCTCGAGGCCAGGTCGCTGCCCGGCGCGCTGGTGAGCAGGAGTTCCTCGCCCAGCAGCGTGGGGGTCGCTTTCTGCAGGTGGAAGTCCCCGAGCCCGATCAGGTGCGCGATCCGGTGCCAGTCGGCCTTGCGGGCTGTCCATGCGGCTGCGTCCTCGCGGCGCTGGCGGGCAGCGCGGACAGCCTCGTGCCTGCGCAGCCAGGCGTACCCGCCGATCGAGCCGGCCAGGTAGATCCAGGTGAGCAGGTGCCCGGGCCAGCCCAGCGGGCCCCGGGTGACAGCCGCGGCGATCCAGCCGCCGATGGCCGCGGCGACGAGAGCGGCCTCGGCCGGGAGCATCCGCCGGTGCGGGGAGGTCCGCTCGTAGCGGTGCCACGTCAGCCAGCACGCCACCGCGGCGGCCACAGCGGCGTAGGTGAGGACGTGGCCCGGCACGTGCGCGGCGTGCAAGATCCAGGCCGAGGGCCAGGCGGTCAGGATGACGGGTAGCGGTAGCCGCTCGGCCGGGGCCTGCAGGTGCCAGGCCCGCAGCCGGGACCACGCCGAATCAGTGACCAGGACCGGCTCGTCCTCGTCCTGCGGATGTCCCGGGATCGGGCAGGGCCGGGGGTACTGGGTCTTGATCATCCTGTCACCGCCATTCAAGGGGTAAGCGTCCGCGCCCGGCGGGTAAGCCCCGGGCGCGGACGCTGCCGTGTCCTTCCGGGGTCAGGCGCCTTCGCCGGTGATCCAGCGCCCGTCGTGGGTCATCAGGCCGCCGTTGCCCGCGAACTCCCTGGGGAGCTCGTAGTGCTCGGTGAACTTCGCCTTCGCGGCGCCCATGGTCTCGGCTGCCTGCGCCGCGGCGTCGGCGACGTCATGCAGCATGGCCGAGGCCTTCGGGTCGATCCCGATCGTGTTCGTGGCGTGGTCATAGAAGTCGACCAGGGCCTCCGCCCAGGCGCTCAGCCCGGTGACTTGCCGGCCCATCCACTCCAGGAGCTCGCCGTCGTCTTCGGGCTCGAAGTCGGCGGTCTGGGCGATGACCGGCCCCCATTCGGAGGGGACGGGCCCGCCGGACCGGGCGGCGGCACGTTGCGCCCGGTGCTCGGTCTTGATACGGCTGGGTGATGCTGGCATGCTGCTGACTCCTTCGGTTGATGGCTTGCCGTTGACGTAGGTGGCGACGGTCCTGCCGGGACCGCCGCCGGGCGGGTACTCGGTGACCACCTGCGGCTTGCCGTCGCCTGTGCTCATGTGCTGCGCCCAGCGGTGCGCCGTTTCCGGGTCATCCGCCGGCCAGCCGAGCGGGCCGTCCGCGGATCCCCACGAGTAGGTGGGGCCAGTGCCCGGATCCGGCTGGCCGGCTTCCCGGTTGGCCTTGCAGGTAGGACAGGTGCCGCCGGCGGGGATCGCCCAGCCGCAACCTGGGCAGATCCGCTCATTGCCCCCGGCTGGGTCTTCCGGCTCCAGTGCGGCAGGCACGCCACGTGCGACCCACCTGGTCCGCATCGCCGTGATGATCCGCGTGCGCCACGGACGTGACCTGACGGCCGCGCCCTGGGCCGCACGCCGGGACCACCCGACGGCAGCGGCCCCGCCGCGCTTGCCGTGCCGCCAGCCGTGCGCGAGCGCCGCGCGGTGGTGCCGGACGGTCAGCTCGGACAGGACGGCGGCCACGGCCATGAACAGCACCCACACGATCAGCGCGCCGAGCGCCACGCCGATGATCGACGGGATGTCGGGCACGCGGAGGCGGACGCCGTTCCACATGGCCAGGATCGTCAGGCAGGTGCCGAGCGCGATCCCGGCCAGCAGGACGGGACGGGTGATGCCGGTCCGGCCGGTGCCGGCGGCCGTGCTCGTGTCGGTCATGACGGGCCCCTACCTGCCGCGCCTGCCGCGCGCTGGCGCCGGGGCGGTGTAGGTCATGACCGGCACGCGCGTGCGGATCTTCTTGCGCCGGCCGATCGCGTAGTCGATCGCGAAGAATGTCGCGACGATGATGACCTCGGCCGCGGTTTTCTTGTGCTGCGGCAGGACATGGAAGGCGGGGGCCAGCCAGAAGGCAGTCGCGACCGCCAGGGCGAACAGGACGATATGGCGCATAATGACTTCCTTTCGGAGCGGCGGGCGGCGAGCATCGCGTCGGTGCCGGCGAGCTGCAGCCGGGCCTGGGCGGTCTTGGCCCGCAGCGCGGCGACCTGCCGCCGCGCGGACCGGCGGCCAGGGCGCCACAGGCGGAACCGTGGCTTGTGTCTCATCGGGGATCGGGTCCTTTCATCTGGTGGTGGCATGCGCAGGCCTGGGGGGCTAGCACTGGCCCTGGTAGGCGCCGGTCTGGTACGTGACCCAGGGGCTCCAGTTCGTTCCGTCGCCGCTGAGCTCGACGGCCGCCCGGGCGTTCCCGGCAGGGTCGTACGTCGACAGGGCCCCGTGGATGCTGTTGACCTGCCAGTAGCCGCGATCCACGGTGCCGTTGCCGTCGTTATCGGTGGCGTACTGCCGGCCGCCGGACTCAGCGGTGGCGATCTCCGCGGCCATGAACGCCGTGCCGTCCGATCCGCCGGCCGACTCCCACAGGGCCTCCAGGCCGGAACACGACAGGGAGCCGCCACCGCCCGCTGCGGACATGGCCGCCGCGGACGCGACGCTGCCCGTGGTGTGCGCGGAGCCGTGATGCGCGGCCAGGGCGATGACGGCCCCGCCCGCTACGGCGACGGCGACCTGACGCCCGGTCAGCTGCCGCGTCCCGTACCGCCGGAGCCGGCGCAACCGGTAGTAGCGGCGGCCCATCACGACGCCCCCGGGTCGGTGAAGCCGACCGGATCGGCGAGGCCGCCAGCGGAGCCAGGCAAGCCGTAGGTGTCGTACTCGACTGGGAGTCCCGTGGCGTAGGCGTCGATCATGAGATGCCTGGCGGGGTCAACCACGATCCCCACGTGGCCCGGCGAGGTGGGCGTGCCGTCCGCCCCGGCGAAGAACACCAGGTCTCCCGGCTGCGGGGCGCTCACCTGCGGGCCTGCCGCCCACTGCTCCTCCGAAGTACGCGGAATGCCGATCCCGGCCGCCGCGTACGCCTGCATCACCAGACCCGAGCAGTCGAACGCGTCCGGGCCCGTACCGCCCCAGAGGTACGGCTTGCCGAGCTCGGACCTGGCGTAGGCGATCGCCGTGGCGGCCGCCGCCGTGCTCGCTGCGCTTGCCTTCGCCTGGCCTGCCGCTGTGCCGGCGCCGTAGTGCGCGGCCAGGGCCAGGAGGCCGCCGCACACCACCGCGGCGGCGATCTGGCGGCCGGTCAGCCGCCGCCTCCCGAATCGGCGGATGCGGCGTCTACGGTGGGACATGACGGGCCTCCTTCCGGGGGCTAGTCGGTGGCCCCGGCCTGGTGGTCCTTCTTGGCGGTTGAGCGCCAGGCCGGGGAGCTTGCGTTAGGACGTGGCCATAGCCGCCGTCAGGTGGTCGTGCAGGTCGCTCGCGGCGTCGTAGCCGACCGGCCATTCACGCTTAATCTGGCGCTTGGAGGGCACCCGCCCCTCGGCGAGGTCGCCGGCGTAGAACTCGGCCACCCGCTCCGGGGTCGCCGGTCCCGGCTGCTTTTCCGGGGCTATCGGGGGCCGCTCCTGGGAGCGCTCCGGGATGAGCGGAACGGCCTCCAGGACCGGGCGCGGGATCACCTCGGGAACAGTCCCGGGAGCACCCTCGGGGACGGGTGCGGTCTCGGGGATCACCTCGGGTGCGGTCTCGGAGTGCACCTCCCGGGCCGGGTGCCCCGGTCCTGCCCCCGGGAGCGGCGCCGCGTTCAGCACCATCCGGCGCAGGCCCTTGGCCGTCTCGGCCGGGGCCAGGATGAACCGCAGCCCGTAGAGCAGGATCATCCCGGCGAGCCTCACCACGGCGAGCACCAGCCGGCCCAGGACGGCCCAGGCTGAGTCTTCGGCGATGCCCAGGCCGTGCCTGCGGATCACCGCCACCACCTGGTCGGTGCACACCGCGAACACCACGGGCGGCATCACGTACACCGCGACCGAGCGGACCGACGTCGCGTCGGCCGCCAGGTAGTTCATCCCGGCGGACAGGCCCGCGAAGACGACCACCAGCAGCCGGGCCACCTTCGCCGACTGCCCGGCGCAGGCCATGCCGAGCGCCAGCAGCGAGCAGACGACCATGGCCACGTCCGCGATCAGCGCCTCGATCAGGGCGGGCGCATCCTGGTGCTTGACCACGTACATGAACGTGAACTGGGCGCGGAAACTCACGTAGAACGTGGCCAGCGCGAGCACCGCCAGCCCCCCGGTGCTGGCCCAGATCAGCCGGGCGCCAGGACGGCGGGCGGCCTCGGCGAGCCAGGGTTTCACAGACTGCATTACCGTTCCCTCCCGGGATCAGAGCAGCGGGCGTGCCGCCAGCCAGCTACGAAGATGCACACGGCGAAGATGAACGCGACCAGGCCGGACAGCTCCAGGCCGTTCCCGGTCGGCGCGGCGGCCAGCGCCCGGTAAGAGGCCAGCGGATGCCCGGCCGGCAGGCGCGGGAACGGCGCCGGCCCAGGGTCCT
>Ga0310037_10001022_pt1 | contig 15870 bp, 12 predicted proteins | sample Sb_taG_11_FD_200239 | JGI IMG/M metagenome (GOLD analysis project Ga0310037, IMG submission 200239) | Peat soil microbial communities from Weissenstadt, Germany - Sb_50d_3_AS metaG (v2) (version 2) | ecosystem: Environmental > Terrestrial > Soil > Wetlands > Peat | place: Germany: Weissenstadt...
CTGACTCCCGTTCCGCAGGAACTCATCGCGACCATCGAGGCTCGCTTCCGCACTACCGAGGTGTCCCTGCCAAGCGCTTTAGGCCACAGCTGGCGATCGGGCGCGAGCTCACCAATCCGGCCCGCCTCCTGCACCCAGGCATCAGCGGACTTGGACGCCTCGCCGCGCAGCGTGGGCACAGACGACATTCGCCGTCGCCGGACAGCCAAATCGCGGTAGCGACTCGCAACCTGAATCTGGACCTCGCAAGGTCACTCGCAACCTGATCCTGGACTTCGCAACCTTCGCCTGGACCGGACAGCTCCAGCACCTGCCCATTGGTACCCGCCCTCAGTGAGCATGTACCATCTGAAACCTGGTCTAGATCACTTCTAGGCAGCATAGCAGTCAAGGCAGCGAGATCATCGGCCAGGTGGCGAAGGCGGACGGCGCGGCCGGCGCCCAACCCTCCACACCGCGGCATTAACAAATGATCTTGGTCCGGGCCGCGGCGCCTGGCGGCGCCGCGGGGAAGGGGGCAGGTGCCCGCGTGGCCGTGCACGTGTCGATCCAGCCGGGGTATGACCCGTCATACCCGTGGAAGCAGATCGGCACGGCCACTGGCCAGGCCAAGCCGCCAGGGGTGGATTACTACCTGGCCCCGGCGGAGAAGGGCGGGGAGCCGCCCGGCATCTGGGGCGGCCGGGGCCTAGCCGTGCTGGGCCTAGAGGCGGGCACGGTGGTCGAGCGGGAGGTGTTCGAGAAGCTGTTTGGCGACAGCCACCTGGACCCCAGAGACCCTACTGGCAACACCAGGCTCGGGCGGAAGGCCCAGCAGTTCGCCTCCGGTGACGACATCTTCGCCCGGATGGCGGCAGCGGAACCGCACGCCAGCCCGGGGCGGCTGGCCGAGCTGCGGTCGCTGGCCCGGGCGCAGACCCGCCGGGCGGTGCCGTACTGGGATGTGACGATCTCGCTGTCGAAGACCATCAGCTTGTGGTACGGGTCGCTGCTGGCCATGGCCGAGGACGCCCGGCAGCGGGGGGATGAGGCCGGGGCACGCCGGTTCGCGGCCCGGGCCGCACGGGTGTGGGAGATCGTGGCGGAGGCCCGGGAGACCGGTATGGCGTTCCTGGAGGAACACGCCGGGTACGTGCGCACCGGGTACCACCGCGGCTCGGGCACCGAGTCCAGGGCCGAGCTGGGACAGTGGCAGCAGGCGCCGGATTGGGTGCGGGCCTCGTTCGCCCAGCACACCTCCCGGGCCGGGGACCCGCAGCTGCATGAGCACAACCTGGTCCTCAACCTGGCGCCCACCGAGGCGGACGGCAAGTGGCGCCGGTTCGACTCCCGGCACTTCTACCGGTACAAGGCCGCGTTCTCCGCGATCGTCGCCGCGGAGATCGAGCGGATGCTGACCGCGGAGGAGGGCCTGGTATGGGTGCCGCGGGCCGACGGGCACGGCCGGGAGATCGCCGGCGTCCCGCAGAAGGCGGTGGAGACGTTCTCCTCACGCCGCCAGACGATCACCGACCTGGCTGCCCAGGTAGCCGCCCAGCGCGAGGCCGAATGGGGCCGCAAACCGGATGCCCGGCAGATGGACCGGATCATGCGGGACATTACCCAGCGCACCCGCCAGGGCAAGGAGGAAAAGCCGCTCGACCTGGCCCAGACGCTGCACGAGTGGCAGGACAAGGCCAAGGAGGCCGATCTGGCCTCGCTGCGCGACATCTACCACTCAATCACCGCCGAGGCCCGGGCCCAGACTGGGCGGGACCAGGTGGTGACCGGGCTGGCCCGCGGCATCGCCTGGCAGCTGGCCCGCGAGACCGGCGCGGCGCCGAATGCGGCGCAGACGGCGCGGATCGAGGGATACGCCCGGTGGATCACCCGGCGCGGCGAGATCAGCGGCCCGTTCGACGTGGCGGCGCTGGCGAGGTCTTCCCAGGCGCAGCAGCGCGCCGACGCCCAAGCAGAGCGAGACATCCGCCACGACACCGCAGCGGCGCAGGCGCAGCACGCCCAGACGATGCGCCAGCAGGCCGCCGGGCGGGCCGCGGCGCACGCCTACGCTATCGCCTACCCGGTCCAGGGCGCGCACGGGCTCAGCACGGCCGAAGCCGAGCAGGCGATGGCCGAGGCCATTGCCGTCCTCCAGACGCAGCGGACGACCTGGACCCGGGCCGACCTGATCGGGGTCATCGGCAGCCGCCTGCCCGGCCACGCCCACGCCAGCCGGGCCGTGCTGGAGACGCTGACGGAGCGGGCGCTGGCCGGGGACGCGGGGGAGCGGGTGGCATTGCTGTCCGCGCCGGAATGGCCGGTGGTCCCGCCGAGCCTGCGCCGACCCGACGGGGAGAGCGTGTTCCGGCCGCACGGCGCCGAACGGTACGCCTCCCAGGCGCAGCTCGGCCTCGAAGAACAGCTCCTCGCCCGGGCGCAAGCCAACGGCGCGCCACGGCTGCGCCCCGACGAGGCGGCGCGGCTGCTCGGCGCGGCGCGGGACCGGCTCGACGCCCGGCTCACGCCGGACGCCCCGACAGCGGCGCTCGGCGAGGTGACCGGCTCGGGGCTGCGGATGGACCAGGCCGCCGCCGCGTACTTCATCTTGACCTCGCCGCGGCGCGCCGAGGTGCTGGTCGGCCCGCCCGGCACTGGCAAGACCTGGACCGCCACCGAGATGGCCCGCGCCTGGACCGCCGCCGGGATGGGGCCGGTGGTCGCGCTGACCACCTCCAACAACGCCCGCAACGTGATCCGCGAGGAAGCCGCCCGCAACGGCGTCACCCTCCAGGCCCACAACATCACCCGGTGGCTGGGCCGCAGCGAAACCGGCCAGCCGCTCACCCCCGCGGACGTGGCGCCGGGCAGCCTGATCATCGTGGACGAGGCGTCCATGGTGCCCATGGCTCACCTGGCCGCCGTCGTCCGCCGCGCCGACCGGCACGGCGCCAAGGTCGCCGTGACCGGGGACCCGCTGCAGCTGCAGGCCCCGGAGGGCGGCGGCGGCATGGACATGCTCGACCGGCACCTCGGCCACGTCGAACTCTCGGAAGCCACCAGGTTCCGCCAGCCGTGGGAACGCGAGGCCACCCTCCGCCTACGGCAGGGCGACATCACCGTCCTGGCCGACTACCGCGAACACGACCGGCTGCACACCGCCACGGCCGAACAGGCCGCCGACCAGGCGGCCCACGCCTACCTGCACGACCGGCTGTCTGGCAAGGACACGCTGCTGCTGTGCGGCTCGGAGGCCCTTGCCGCCGAACTGTCCCGCCGCATCCGCGACGACCTGATCCACTGGGGCCTCGTGGACGGCCACGGCCCGGCAGTCACGCTGATGAACGGCTACCAGGCCAGCGCCGGAGACCTGGTCATGGCCCGCAAGAACCAAAACGACATCCGTGCTGGGGAAAAGGGCCGGGCACTGGCCAACCGGGACATCCTGCGGATCCTCAGCACCGACGCGGACGGTACCGGGCTACGGGTCAGCGTGGAGCGGCTGACCCGCCGTGACCCGGCCACCGGAGCCGAGCAGTGGTCGGCGCCGTTCAAGCTGGAACGCTCCTACTTCTGGAGGCATGCCCATCTGGCCTACGCGGTGACCTTCCACGCGGCCGAGGGCCGCACCGTGGATTCGGGTATCGCGGTGTTCACCGGCGGTGAGGACCGGCAGGCGGTCACGGTGGCGATGACCCGCGGCCGGGACTCCAACCACGTCTACGTGATCACCGGATGGGGCATCGCCGACCCGAAGCCCGGCCCTGAACCGGCGCCCGAGCTGGCCCGGTTGGCACGCATCCGCGCCGAATGGGCCGGGCTGGACCCCGACGCCGCCACGATCACCGAGGGAACGCACAACGACACGACCGCGGAGGAAGTCCTCGGCAAGTGCCTGGATAACGACGGGCAGCAGCTGTCGGCCACCGGCACCCGCGAGGCCGAATGGTCGGATGCCGACCGGCTAGACGTGCTCGGCTACCAGTGGCGGCACGTGCACCGGCAGGCCAGCCAGCACCGTTATGAGCAGGCGCTCCGCGATGCGCTCGGCAACGAGGCGGCCCGCGAGGTCGGCCAGGACCCGGCCGCGACGTGGCTGTGGCGGACGCTGCGCGAGGCCGAGGCCGCCGGGCTGAACGGCCCGGCCACTCTGCGCCGCGCGGTGGCCTGGGGCCCGCTGGACGGTGCCGAGTCGGCGGCTAAGGTGCTCGACTGGCGCATCCGGCAGCAGACCGCGGGCATGCCCGCTCTGGCCGCCCGGTCCTGGACCGAGCAAATTCCCGAGACCGGCGATACCCACACTGACCGGTACGCCCGTGAACTCGCGCAGGCGATGGACGACCGGGCCCGGCGCCTCGGCGAGCACGACGCCGAGCACCCGCCCGCCTGGGCGCAGGCCCTCGGGCCGGTGCCCGATCACCCGGTGGACCGCGCGGAATGGGAGCACAAGGCATCGCTGATCGCCGCCTACCGGGAGATGTGGGGGCACGTTCACCCGCACGAGCCGATCGGCCCCCGGCCCGGCGATCACTCCCCGGAGGCCCGCGCCATGTGGCAGGCCGCCGCTGAAGCGCTCGGCTACGTGCCCGGCCAGATGCGCGAGCACTCCGACGGGCAGCTGTGGGCCTGGCGCAACGCCTGGCACCGGGAGATGGCCTGGGCACCGGAGTACAAGGGCGACGAGCTGGCCCTGGTGCGCGGGGAGATCCGCCGCGCCGAGATCGACGCCGACCGGCACCGCCGCAACGCTCAAGCCGCCGACACCGCCGAGGACCGGCAGCGGCTGGAGCAGCTGGCCGCCGTGCACGCCACGTGGGAGCAGACCGTCCGGGGGCTGGCGGACAGGCTGGCCGAGGCCCAGGCCGGATATGAGGCCTGGGAAGTCGCCACCGGCCCCACCCGGGAACGGGCCATCGCCGCCGACGCCGAACTACGTCGCCGCAACCCCGGCACCTGGATCGAACCCCTCCGCCAGCAGCACGCCGAACCCGACCGGCCACCCACCCCGACGGGCGCCGGCTCACCGGCAACCGAACCAGGCACAGCCGCGCCCGCGGCTGGGCACGAGGCGGGCGGCCTGGCCGAGCGCATCCCAGTCACCGACGCCGAGATCGCCGCCGCATCAGCATGGCCACGGGAACACCCCGCGCCGGACCCAGCCGAGGCCGCGCGGTGGCGCGCCGAGCAGGCCGCGCGGATCGACGCCGACCGGCAGGCCCGCGCCGAGGCCGCGGCGCGGGCCTGCCCGGTCACCGACGCCGAGATCGCCAAGTACGGCGCTGGACGACAGGAACCGGAGCCGCGCCCGGCACCGCAACCCGAACCCGGCATGAGTGAACCGGCCAGGACTGAGGCAGACACGCCGGTTCTGGCAGCGCAGGCCGTCAAGATGGACGAGGTACACCAGCAGGTCCGCGAAATCAGCGCCCGGCTCGACCAGGTGGCAATGGACAGGGCGCGGCAGGCCCAGCAGAAGGCTGCCGAGGTCACCTCCATGACCGTCCCGTCTGAGGACCCGGACGCGGCCGCGTCCGCCGCCTGGATTGACACCGTGCAGGCCCGGCAGCAAGAAGCCGTCCGGCACGAGCCGATGCCCCGCGTCCCGGCCGCCGAAGCCATCCAGGCCACCGCCGAAGCGAACGCCGAGGCTAGCCTCGGCGACCCCGAGGCCGCAGACTGAAAGGACGGAGGAAAGGAACTCCGCCCATGGACGCCAGCATCCCGGCAGAGCTGCCCGCCACTATCACCAGGCCCCGGCCGCTCATCGAGGCCGTCATGGCCCGGTCGCTGCGCGAGCAAGGCCCGGACAGCCGGACGGCAACCGCGTGGCAGTGGGTGCTCACCGGGTACGGCCCCGCGCCGGTCAGCGACACGCCCGGTACCGGGAATCCGCCCGGACTAGACGAGATCGCCGCGGAAGCCCGCAGCGACCCGGCCGACGAATGCTCATGGCCGCCCTGGCGGCATGCGTTCGACCCCGACCCGGACCGGCAGCAGGCCCGCCGCGTGCTGCGCTGGCTCACCGGAGCCGCCGACGCCATCCCGCTGCTGGACTTGGACCGCGGCCGGTACGTCGGCGCCCGGCTGTACTTCGCCCGCACCGACGACGAGCTCCGCCAAGTCCGCGGCTGGGCACGCCACGGCATCGCCCAGCACGGCGACTTGCCCGACAGCATCCCCCGGTGGAAAGCCGAGCGGCCCTGGCAGTGGCCCACGTCATGGTTCGACGCCGCCTGGCTCCGCGGTACCATCGCCTACCTTAACTGGATGCTCGGCGACACCCAGATGGCCCCCGTCACCCGCCAGCCCAAGCCCATCGCACCCGGCCCTCACTCGGACCCGCGCGTCATCGTTAGCCAGCGCGAGATGTACGGTGTCGCCGCAGGCCGGTACGACATCGAGGAGGAAGTTACCCACGCAAAGTGGGGCTCGATGCAGGGACATGAAGGCGAAGAACCTGCCGACCCTGACAGGTACCCGCCACCGCAGTGGTGTGAGGGAGTCGTCCAGGCCCACTACTGGGCGACCGGCGAGGACGGCGAGCCGCCCGCCGACCATCACGGCTGCGGAGCCTACTACCCCTGCCCCGGCGACCGCCGCTGCTACTGCGAAGCAGCCGGGCACTGCCTCCGCGGCCAGTGCCCCGCCTGCACCGACCGCATCTGCAACGCAGGATGGACCGCACTCGTAGAAAACTACTAGCCAGGACCAGCCAGCGCGGCCTATGGGATGCGCCGCTTGTCCGTGAACTAGCCGTCCGACCGTGAGCGTCCGGCACCGCCAGACGAGAGCGACCCGGCCCGTTCGCAGGCTATGGTGCAGCAGGCTATGGTGCCGCGTTGCCGAATCCAGCCGTATCAAGAATCAAGGCGGCGCCACTGCGCGGTGCCGGGCCCGGCGTCAGCGCCGGGCTCTGCCTTGGGAGGCCCGCCCGGCGCACGCCGGGCCAGTACGCGCAGCAGGATCACCTGATCAGCCGCCTGATCCGCCGGTGCCATCAGGGCACCATTGCCGCATCGCGTCAGCTTCTTCCGAGCGCTAACGGGACCGGACGCGCCTGGACGGGCATGGGGGGCCTCATATGCTTCCGGGTGTGTAGCTCTCTAGGGCAGGCCGGTCGAGGGCAGCGTCGATGTCGCGCGATGGTGCAAGCACCACCCTAGGCCGCCCGCGCCCTTCCAGGCGGTTCCAGCAGCTACCGATGAGACACCTCCACGCCTCAGGCGGTAGCCAGGAGATTCAGCGGGAAACCCCGCCGATCACAGTTGCGTTGGTCCGGCCTTGAGACCATGACAAGCGCGTACAGAGCAGTCAGGATTGAGGTTCAGGTCTGCTTATCACAGGCATGCTGTACGCGACACGGAAATGACTTATCAACTCCCAAGCAATGCCACCGTTAGTGCTAATCATATTCCTAGCCCGTGCAAGTCGGTCTATCCATTCCGTGTTCGCCAATCGGTAACCACTAAGGAAGGTGCGGCTATTTAGCGTCTTTCTACTAAATATCTCAGCAACTGTCGCATAAAAATATAGAGCCGCGCTGACGGACATGGGAAGTGAAGCTCCAATGGCTCCAGCCAAGAGAGTCAATATGGATTGCGCCGACTTGTTTAGCCAATCATCCTGCAGCACCGCTTCCAGAAAATCGTCTCCTGAATGGTTAGTAGCGCCATCAGCAATATCGGTGATCGACGCCCTCCTAAGGATTTCGGCCTGGCTATTAATTATAGATAGCGTCAGATCTTCAATTCTCTTCTCGCCTCCAGCAGACACTTCCACAACTGAGCGAGCCATTCGAATGACGTCACGCGGCAGGCCTCCTGACATTATCTCGCAGAAAGCAATAAGAGAATCAGGAATACCGGCGATCCGTCGGCGCAGGAGGTATCTACACGATACAAAATCTAGTTCACGGGCACGCACCACTTCATCAAATGAACTGTCGAAGGCTGTCCGTCCGAGGAGTACTCGCTGTTCGAACACAGCCAACGCCTCGTCCGATACAGAAACCAAATAGAGGCAATTGGGCACACCGAAAATAGCTTTGATGTCGTTAAGAAACCGCTGAGCGGAGTCAATATCGATCTTATCGATCTCATCGATGCCGATCATGATCTTAGGACCGTAGTCATACTGCCTCGGCACTGCTGCGAGTGTCTCGCGCACCAACGTTGCTTGGTACCTCATATACTGTTCTCGCTTCATTATCAAGCCAGTCAAACGGCCTACGATGACAACATTCCGCAAGGATTGCGAAAGGCCATGAAGAAGTGCGGCCCGCCTATCCCATACGCGCGCATATTGTTCCCGTGACTCTCGGATGGTTAGCAATGTATTTCCAAAAGAACGCCGAGAATTAATTGCACGTTCTGCGAACGTTTTGTACCGATCGATGAGATCCGGGAGCGTAAGCTCCAACTCTGAAATCTGACGTCCCGAAGTAACTTCAAGGCCAAGTCCGGCTGGTATCTTCACAGACCCGGCATATCCGCTAGTCAGAGTTTGTAGGTAGCCAATACGGATCAACCATGCCTTAGCCTCATCTACAGGCGATACAGTTTCCGCTGAAGACCCGCGTGCCAACAACCTGAATCGTACCCATCGGACAAAGATTCCGAGCCCCGTTGCCAGAGAAAGTGCGCCTGCACCAAGAAATATTTCGAGTCTAGTCAATCCTGGTACATGGTTCGGCCTGTAGAGAGCGTAGCCTATAAGGCCAAGCCCGCAAATGACGAGGATACACGCGATGACTAGGCTTGGGAGTCGACCGTGTTGTCTATCTTTCCGTCTATATGAACTATCTTGATTTAGATTCTGCTCAGCCTCAATTACTGTTTGGCAAAGCTTGCCAAACAAATGCAGGACGAAGTCCCTCGTATTGAATTCGACAGGTGCCGATATGAAGATACGCAAATCCGAAAAGCCTCTAAAGCCTCCACCCTCACTTGCAGAAGCGCCAAGCAAAGGATCGCAGAAGTATCGCAGCAATGTTGTCTTTCCCACGCCGCGTGGTCCTGAGATGCCAATGCTTCCTGATGACATGGATGTAGAGAGCTGAAGAGCTTGTTTTATATTGTCGGTAACGACCAGTTGTTCACGATCCGAGAGATCAGCCAGACCCGGGGCGGCCGTTATCCGCATAACATCCGAATGTTCCTGCTCTGCTAGAATGCGGTTGATTTGTTCACGTAGAAAAGGTCCAACTAGCTCACGTCTTAGGTCGTCTTTCGTAGTGCCAACGGGTTCAATAATCGATGTACCAGACAAAATTATGCTACCGGTAATGGCAACGACAATGGCAAGAATAAATAGGATGATAGCGCCTAGGACAACGCTGATTAGCGACTTTATATCCGCGATGCCTGCAATTGAGAGCGTCAGGAAAATTAGAACTATAGGCGCGCCGTAGCGTACTAGGCGACGCGGCAGGAAAAGCTCCCATTCTAGTCTCTCTACAAATGATAGTTCCGGGGTTGTACTTGCCGACATAAGGTTATCAGAATTAGCGATGACAATCTTCCGCAGTACCGAAGGGTCTGTCTGTGCCTGCGCCAGAGCTTGAGTAATATCCGGAGAGTCTAGAAGCGTATCAGCGACTTCTACAAGAATCCGTGCGTACCAGCTCAGAGATTCAGAGTCCTCAGCAGTGCTGTCCATCGCACCACCTTCCCGCTGTTGCCTGAGTGCGTGTCAGATACGGCACGCCGCCGCTGAAGTCAGCTGGTCCGAGCGGCATTCCGGAGGTGATGCCTTGAGCGTAGCCTGCAATGGCCTTGGAGTCATAAAGCTGGCCGTCGTACTCAAGGAAGTGTGCCTCCTCGTATGTTACAAGCTGGTGATCTTATCACCGGCGCTGTTGACCTTGGAGGTCAGCGACCAGTTTGGCGATGACCACCTGGTCTCGGATGACCGCGGAAGCTGCAAAGGCCCCCACCAGACCGCCACCAGATTGTGATACGCCTCCGGTACGGCGTCAAGGGACGGCTGTGACCGCAGGGCAACCAGCACAGGTGAAGGTGCCTGGTGAACGCACACGCGAGCCGTCCCTTGGCACCTTCCCTCCGGCGAATAGGACGGCAGCAGTCAGTCCGATGGGGGGAGGGGAGAGCTGCGGCGGACATGGACTCACGATCAGCAGGCATCGGAGGTGACCACGCATGTGCCAGCCGTTCCGGCTCCTGGTCACCGCCAGCCGCACCTGGACCGACGTGCGGACCATCGAGCAGGTCCTGACGGGTGATCCTGGACCGGCGCCCCGGAGGCGTCCTGCTGGTCCATGGCGCCTGTCCCCGCGGAGCCGACGTCATCGCCGCCGCCTACGCGGCCCGCACCCCTGGCTACTGGGTCGAGGCGCATCCGGAAGACTGGCACCGGTACGGGCGAGCGGCCGGGTACCGGCGGAACGCCGAGATGATCGCGCTCGGCGCCGACGGCTGTGCCGCGTTCATCCGAGACAGCAGCCCGTATCTCCCTTCCCTCCTGCTGCCAGGACTCACGAGGAGCCGTACCAGATTCCCGGTGCGGCCCCTCCCCGTCACCATGCGCTAACCGCTAGCCGAGTCCGGTGTGCAGGGCCAGTACATCGTTGTCTCGGTTCCGTTGCTGCTGCCCTCTGGGAATAGTTCCTGGCATTCGTAGCCCAGCACGGGCGCGTTCTGCCCTGCTGGTCCCTGTGCTCCCGGCGCTCCCTGTGATCCGGGCTGACCGGCTGGCCCCTGTGCTCCGCGTGGGCCAGCGTGCATCAGCGAGATGGCAAGCGCCGCTGACGCCACCGCCAGGGCGAGGACTGACATCACCCTGGAAAACGTGATCCGGGGTGCGCTCTTTTCCTCCACCGTAGTAGCCGATTGCTCGGGCATACTCTCGTGCATTTTCCCCCCCTAGGTTTTTCGTGCGTTCTGGATGATGACGATGAATGAGGTCTCGAAATCAGGGTGAAGACGCATGGTGAATGCGTCCTCAATCGAGCACCACCGGTACTCGTCCGCCTCTGGCCCTGATTTTGGCAGCCATGCTACATCGACCTCAGCGATAGCCGTGTGATACATCCAGCCGCGGAAGTCGTGCGTGATGAGTCCCGCGGGCGTCAGGCATCGCGCGGCAATGGCCCCGTCTCCTCGATAGCTTCGCGGATCGCGGCTTTAGCCGGGCTCTCCCCTCGCGGATCGCGCCACCAGGGATGGACCACGTTCCCGGCCGGTGAACCCGTCGGCTCCGCTTCTGGAGCAGGAAGCGGGGGATGACCGAGGTCGTCAGTGGTGTAGGCGAGCAGCCCAGCACCGCCGTGCTCGCCGTAGTGCGGACGCCCGTGCTTGTCGATGACCATGCCCTTTGCTCATGGCTGCCGCCTCCCCGCAGGAAGCCCACCTTCGTGCGATCCGCGTACGATACGGCCCGGCCACTAGTGGTCACGCACGGACCTCCAGGGTCAGTCAGCGCTTGACCTCAGATGGCTAGCGAACCGCATTCGCGCAGATCAGCAACCTGATAGCTTCATATGAAACCGTGACCAGGGACAGGATCGAACTGTCGACCTTCCGCTAATGAGTGTTAGCGGACGGTCGAGGATTAGTGCCGTTCCGCCGTGTCTGCTGCCAATACTGCTGCCATGACGGCGGACAACAGCTGCCAGGCATGGACAACTGTGGAATATCGGCCCAGCACGCAGACCGCAATAGACGGTCCTGGACGACTTGCCTAAGCCCACGGATCAGATGCTCCCGTGCCCAATGGTCGCCAGATCGGGCTGTCATGCTGGCCGACATGAACCAGCAGGCCGGGAGCCTGATTTGTGCACGCATTTGTGCACGAGACGCGGCGGGACATGCTGAGACGGGGGAGACGCAGTAGGCCTGGAACGACTTCATGCCGCAGGTCCGCCGAGGCCAGCGCGGCGACCGGAGACTGTCCGAGACGGGGGAGACGCACGTCGTATGGCTCATAACCCAGCGACGGCATGGTTGCCTCCCGACGCGAGCCCATTCGTAGACAGGCCCGACCCCCGCGCGGGACCGACCGGACCGTCACTGGGGCGTGGGCCAACAACACGAGAAGCTGTGTCCGATTCTGGGAGCAGAATGGGAGCGGCGGAACGCTGTGAGGTGCGGTCAGAAGCGGTCAACGTGCCCGGCTCGACCTCGCTGACGTGCGGGAACGTCGTACTACAGCAGCTTCGCCGGGTTGTGCGCTCAGTTCACACCGAGGAGCGTACGGATTCGGCTGATTGCTGGGAGACTGCGCTGGCGGACGGCGATGTTCTCGACTTCAATCAGCTGGCTGGTGCTGACCTTGTGCTGGATTGCGTCTACCGAGGCGGGACGTTTGGCGGTACCCAGGATGATCCGCTGTCGAAGCTGTTGCCTGTCGGTAACCAGGGAGGGTTCCGGGTCGCGGGCAGCACGATGAAGGACTCGGTGAAGCTGGCCGTGCTGTACACCACTGGTTCAGAGCCTGACTGGCCCGATGCCCTGGACCCCTACACCGGTACGTTCACCTACTACGGCGACAACCGGCGGCCGGGCCGGGCGCTGGAGGGCACCCCTAGCAGGGGGAATCTCCTGTTGAGCAGGGTATTCGCGCGGGCGCACGGTGACGCGGCGGCGCGCGTCAAGGTTCCCCCGTTCCTGCTGTTCGACAAGCCCGGAACCGGTCGTGACGTCCGGTTCCGGGGCCTGCTGGCGCCTGGCTCCGACCGGCTCAGCGGTGAGGAGGACCTCGTCGCCGTGTGGCGCACGACGGGCGGAGTGCGCTTCCAGAACTACCAGGCCCGGTTCACTGTCCTGGATACCCCGTCGGTCACGCGCGCATGGATCGACGAGCTCGTGGCGGGGCGGCCGTTGGGCAGTGCCTGCCCGGCGGCCTGGCGAGCGTGGGCAGAACGGGGCACGTATGCGCTGTTGCTCGCGCCGCCCACGGTCATCGTCCGGCCCCGCGATCAGCAGCAGCCGGTCACTGCCGACAGGCCGCTGCTTGACTTGGTGTACCAGCACTTCAAGGACCGCCCGTATGACTTTGAGCAGTTCGCCGCGGACCTGTGGCGGGTGAGCGAACCCAACGTGGACAAGATCGACGTCACCCGCCCATGGCGCGACGGCGGCCGGGATGCCGTCGGGGAATACCTGCTCGGGCCCCATGCGGACCCCGTTGCGGTCGAGTTCGCTTTGGAGGCCAAATACTATGCACCGACCCACGGCGTCGGCGTGCGGGAGACGAGTCGGCTCATCTCGCGGCTTCGGCACCGCCAGTTCGGCGTCCTGGTCACGACCTCGTACCTCGACGCCCAGGCTTACCGGGAATCCGCGAAGACGGGCACCCCGTAGTCGTCCTGGCGGGACGCGATGTGATCGAGAGGCTGAAGGCCAGGGGACTGGACAACATGGCCATTCAGCAGCACCTAAACGATGTCTACGCTCCGCACGAGTAGAGAGTTATTGACGTGGGCGGAATGAGACTAGCCGCGGCACTGCCGCACACGGCAAGCTGCGGCTCATGTGCTGGGGGCTGGGTCCGGGCTTCGTGCCTAGGCGGGAGCCTTCCCAGGCCAGTGTCGGTGCCCCGACCGAGCCGACTTCCCAGGTGCCAGATTGCTAGTTGCCGGTGATGACGTAGGTGCGACTGTAGCCGTGCCCGGCGGAGACGGTGGTTTCGGCGTATTGGAGGAGTTCCCCGTCAGCGGCGTAGTGCCGCGTGCGGATGGCCAGGACTGGTGAACCAGGGGTGATGCCGAGCGCGGCGGCGGTTTCGTCGTCGGCGGGGGCGGCGGCGTAGTCCTCGTCGGCGCGGGTGGCGCGGGTGGCGGTCGCTTCGGCGATGTAGGCCAGGGTTCCGCCGGGCAGCGGCTGGCTGTCGGCCAGGCGCGCCGCACGGTCGGCGATGGCCGGGGGATACCACGAGACGGTGATGCTGACGGGCTGGCCGTCGTTGCTGCGGGTCTCGGTGCGGCGCAGCGCGCGGCGTCCGGAGGGAATGCCGAGGATTTCGGCGACCGGGCCGGGCGCGGCGGCCTTGCCTGCGGCGGACGAGGTGACCGCGGTGCTGAGCGCAGGCCGGGGGCTGCCGGCACGGGCGTGCGCGGTGCCCTGGGCGGCGGCGGCGATGCGGGCGGCGGCGCCGGGGGCGACGACGGTATCGCGGCCGACGCTGGGCACGGCGAGTCCTTCGGTCTTCATGGCGCCGATGACCTTGGAGGCGGTCTGCATGGAGATGTGCCAGCGGGCCATCATCTCCCGCTGGGACGGCAGCCGGTCCCCGTCGCGCAGGTCCCCGGCGGCGATCTGGGCGCGCAACTGCCGGGCGACCTGCATGTACAGCGGGACCGGCCGGTCCAGCTCGGTCGCCCCGGTGCTCATATGCCCTCCATGAAGCGCACTGCATCACGTCATAGACGCATGTCATACCTACCATAGCCGGACCCTGTGATCAGGGCTACACCCGTCAGAAACCCCGTCAGACGGTGAACGTCAGATTGCCCGGCGTCAGCCCCGCATGGCTCAGGTCGCGCTGGCCAGATTGAATGATCTGCATCACCGTATAAACGGTGTATAGTCGGCTTGCCGGGATGGCGGCATGCCGCCCCGGTCGGTGCGGAGACGTGGGAGGAACAGTGGAACTGACGGTGAAGATCACGCCGCGGGTCGCGGCGGAGGTGGCGCGGCGGCTGCGGCTGGCTGCCAGCGTGCGTTCGCGCAGCATGTCGGCGGTGGTCAACGACGCGCTGGATGCGGCCCTGCCCAGCCTGGAGGAAATCCGGATGCAGCTCGCAGCCCCGGCAGCCGGTGAGTCCGGGGTCCTGGCCGGCACCGCTGCCGGCCATCCCGGGCCGGTCACGGTGATCACGGCCCGGGGCGGCGCCGCGGTCCCGGCGCTGGAAGGAGGGGCGGGCCATGGCGACGCTCGCTGAAGACCGCGCGGGGCGGTGGGAGCCGTTCGGGGTGACCGAGGCGGACTTTGCTGCCGTGCCGGAGCGGGACGGGGTTCGCGTGGTGAACGTGAAGCTGGGCAGCAGCGACCCGGGGAGGCTGGCCGCGCGGTGGCTGGGCGCTGCCGCGGCGGTGCTCGCCGGGCTGGCCGCCGCCGCCGCGGTGGTGAGCTGGGACGCCCAGTACACGATGGTCCGCGCGGTCAAGCACGTGGCGCTGGTGGCCGGGCTGGAGGCCGGTATTCCGGACGTGGGCGCGGTGGTGTTCGCCGCGCTTGGCGTGGCGCTGGCCCTGCACGGCAAGCGCGCGGCCCGGCCGCGGGCGCTGAACGCGGCATGCATCGGGATCTCGCTGGCGATGAACGCGCTGGCCGCCGGGCACGGGTGGAAGGACCTGGCGATCTGGGTGATGCCCGCCGCAGTGTACGCGCTGGCCTCGGACACGCTGATCGGCGTGGTGCGGGCGTGGGTACTAGCCCGGCAGCGGGATGACGGCCAGACGCTGGCTGATGACGGGCCGACGCCACTGGCCCTGGCGGGTGGCCTGGCGCTGTGGCTGCTGCGGCTGGTGCTGGATGTCCCGGGCACGCTGCGCGGGTTCCGGGCGTGGGTGATCGCGGACTGCCCGGTGGCGCCGGGCCTTCGCCCCGGGCACGTGGCCCAGCTGGACGCGGTCCGGCGGGCCGCCGACGAGCAGGTCACCCTGACCATCGGCCAGCGGGATGCGGCCGTCGGGCACGCGGCCGCCCAGGCCGAGCAGGCCCGCGGCGAGGCAGGCCGGGCACGCACTGCCGAGATCGAGGTCCGCGCCGAGCTGGACCGGGTCCGCGCCGATGCGCGGCAGGCCGCCACGCAGGCCCTGGCCGGTGCAGCCCGGGAGCGGGAGGAACTGCGCGCCGCGGTTACGCAGGCCCGCGAGGATGCCGGGCGGCTGGCCGGGCAGGTCCGCGACAGCGCCGCGGCGCACGTGGCGG
>Ga0310037_10001026_pt1 | contig 15849 bp, 16 predicted proteins | sample Sb_taG_11_FD_200239 | JGI IMG/M metagenome (GOLD analysis project Ga0310037, IMG submission 200239) | Peat soil microbial communities from Weissenstadt, Germany - Sb_50d_3_AS metaG (v2) (version 2) | ecosystem: Environmental > Terrestrial > Soil > Wetlands > Peat | place: Germany: Weissenstadt...
CTGCTCGAAGTCGATTCCGGCGATGAACTTCGGGTAGTTGTAGAAGTCCACGCCGCCCGCCCGCGCGATCTCGGTCGTGACCGGCAGATGCTGCACCCAAGCGTGCAGCTGACGCCTGCGCAGACTCGAGATCAGAGCCCTGCCCGGAAGGTTTGGCAAAAACCACGGCTCGTTCAGGACGACCGAGATCGCAAGCTCGTTGTAGGGGCCGATGTCGGTGTCGCGGTACTCAAAGCACGTGACCGCAACCGCGCCGAGGCCCGGCGCCAGCCGCGCGGGAGCGAAGCGCGGGTCGGGCAACAGCCGCCGCAGCGCCCCCAAGCGAGCCGCGAATACAGCCTGGATCGCGGTCCCGTCGTAGTAGAAGATCGGCACCTTCGCCGGCTGACCTGCAATCGCCACGTCGGACTGGGCGACACCGTCAAAGAACGGAGAACCTCTCATCACGACCTCTTTCGAGTAGATAGTTAGGGTGCCCTAACATCGCGAGGTTAGACCATGCGTTCACGGATTTCGTCCGTGCTTAATACGGAGGACGTGACGAGCCCTCGGATCACGCCGCTTCGCTCTTAACCGCCGATATCTCGAGTGCGATCTTGACCTTGTTGCCGAGCAGCGCTCCGCCTGAATCCAGGATCTGATTCCAGCCAGCCAGCTCATCCGATGACGTGCGGCGGGGCTGCCGCTCCCGTGGAGGTGGTCACTTCGGTAGCGGTGCCTCCTTGCGTTCCCGGCCACCAGGCGAGGAACCACCCGTTGGCCAGACTGGCCTTGACGCGTGTCCCGTCGCGGAGCCTCAGGGTCACGCCGGTGACGCCTGGGCCGGTGCGGCCCACAAGCTGTGAGAAATGCTCGGAGCCTTCGTCCGGGGGGGTCGTGCGGCTGCCGGAGGAGACATTGGACACGTGCCCGGCTGGCACCGGCGGCGGTAGATGCGTGGCGAAGCTCCCACCGAGCGCGGCCCGCATCGGCTGGCGTCCTGCGAAGCACGACAGCTCCGCGGCGCCGTGGGCCGCTTCGAACAGGATCACGGTGTAGGGCCCGCGGCTGTCGATCAGAACGGTGTGCCAACCCCCGGCACGAGGTCTTCAGCTTCGCCACGGTCACCGGCCATCAGGTAGGCATTGCGCAGAAGCGCGTCGGCGTGGACCGCCGCGAAGCGCTCGAACTCCGCGCGCGCCCCGCCTCTTCTCAGCAAGTCCATGCCTGGCCGCCCATCCTCGCTGGGTTTCGCATCATCCCCATAAACCCGGATCGGTCAGCGAAGGGTTCCATCGCCTGGGAGGACCGCGACTCACCATCTGAACCTCCAAGATCGCTCGCCGAGGGATGCCCGCGGATCCCACCGGGCGTACGCTCCAGCGATGGAGCGAGAGCTGACGTTCGACGAGGAGCTGCTCCTATGGCTCGGGGACGAGCCCGCAGAGGTGCGTGCGGCCGACACCGGGCGCGTGCACGACATCGCCGAGGAGCTGGCCCGTGGGTTCGACGCACTGGCGGACGTCGGGCCGGCCGTGACCGTGTTCGGCTCGGCGCGCACGCCGCCGGGACACAGCCACTACGAGCTGGTGCGCGAGCTCGGCGCGTGCCTGGCGGGGGCCGGATATGCCGTGATCACAGGCGGAGGCCCGGGACTGATGGAGGCGGCCAACCGCGGCGCGCGGGAGGCCGGCGGCGTGTCGATCGGCTGCAACATCGAGCTTCCTCACGAGCAGACACCGAACTCGTTCCTCGACATATCGCTGCGGTTCAAGCACTTCTTCGCCCGCAAGGTGATGTTCGTGCGCTACGCCTCCGCGTTCGTGATCGGCCCGGGCGGGTACGGGACGCTGGACGAGCTGTTCGAGGCGCTGACCTTGATCCAGACGCAGACGATCAAGCACTTCCCGGTGATCCTGCTCGGCGACGGCGAGTGGCGCGGGCTACTGGACTGGCTGCGCGAGGGCGCACTCGCCGACGGACGGATCGAGGCCGGAGACCTGGAGGTGATGCACGTGGTCGAGCGTCCCTCGCAGGTATGCGCAATCGTAGACGCCGCACGTACGCGTCAGCGCGAGCAGCAGAGCGACGTTCGCCGGCGCCGGCGCGCCACAGCCTAGACGGTCGCGAGGCTAGGGGCGCATCGACCTCTCAGGCTCGCGCAGGTGTGACAAGAATGTGCGCAGGTGTGACAAGAGCGTGACTTCTCTGTGACACGGGCGTGACACGACCCCGATGAAGGGGAATTCCGACGGTTGCGGGGCGTAATGTCGCTTTCTCTTTCCGAACATACGTTCGAAATCGAGGAGAAATGTTGACGGACGATGAACAGACAACGATCCAAGCCGCCGACCTGGCCGAGTGGATCGTGGACGAGATCAGCGAAGCCGATCGGGACTGGCACGCCATCGAGCTGCGGGCTCGGGAACTCGTCGAGCTGCTCGCGCGACAGGCCGCCGCGCAGGATGCCGCCGCCGCGCGGGATACTTGAGCGCCAGCACCATGCCCCCGCCCACAATCGACGAACTGTTGGTGGCCGACGACGGCGAGTCCTGGGCCAAGCTCGGGTTCCTGGTCACCGACGGACGCTGTCAGATCGGCCGGGTGCGCCTGCGATTCCTCACCGGCGAGGCCGAGCGCGGAATCGCCGGCTGGTCGCTGCGCGATGTCGCTCACACCGAGCTCGACGGGCTGGCCACGACCATCTCCGAGCAGCCGGCTCCCGACCTCGCGCCGGCTCACCCGAACGGCGCCGTCGCGATCGATCACATCGTCGCGATGTCCCCGTCGCTTGACCGCAGCGTCAGCGCGCTGCAGCGCGCGGGCCTGAACCTGCGCCGGATTCGTGAGCAACCCACCCCCACGGGGGCGCCACGGCAGGCGTTCTTCCGCCTAGGCGATGAGATCCTCGAGCTGATCCAGGAGCCCTACGACCTGGTCGAGCGAACCGGCGGACAGGACCGTCCGGCGCGGTTCTGGGGCCTCGCGATCCGGGTGGACGATCTCGACCGGACGGTGGATCTGCTCGGCCCGCACGCCGGTCCGATCCGGCCGGCGCTCCAACCCGGTCGGCGCATCGCAACCGTGCGCCGCTCGGCGGGTCTCGCGATTGCGCTGGCGCTGATGAGCGCTCACGCGAAGGTATAGCGGTTGCAAGCCCTATCTACACGCCGGCCGGCGCAGCCGAGCTCGCCAGCGCGCGCGCCCGTGCGGCCCGGACCGCCGCGCTGAGCGTGGCCTCGTCATAGACGCCGTTGTGGCGGCGCCCGTTGATAAAGAACGACGGCGTCCCGGAGACCCCGCTCGCGTCGGCGCTGGCCACGTCCTCGCCGACTCGCGCCGCATAAGCGCGCCGGCGCAGCTCATCGGCGAAGCGCTCGACGTCCAGGTCCAGCTGCTCGGCATAGCGGCGCAGGCTGTGAGGCGTGAGCTCGTCCTGATGGGCGAGCAACAGGTCGTGCATCTCCCAGAACTTCCCCTGGGCGCCGGCGGCCTCGGCGGCCTCTGCCGCCAGCTGAGCCCAGGGATGCACGTCGCTGAGAGGCAGGTGGCGAAAGACGTAGCGCAGATCATCGCCCCACTCGGCGAGCAGCTCGCGGATCGCCGGCTCGGCCCGTCCGCAGTATGGACACTCGAAGTCGCCGTACTCGACAAGCGTCACGGGAGCGTCGGGCGCGCCGCGGATGTGATCGCGCGCCGGATCGACGTCCTCGGCGAGATCGATCAGCTGCGCGGCCGTGCGCCCGAGCTGTCGGGCCCGCACCGACGCGGGAACGCGCGCGATCGCCCGGAACACGATCCAGGCCGCGAGCGGCGAGAGGATCGCCGCGGCGAGAACCCCGAGCTTCGCCTGAGCCAAGAGCTCGCCGCTGAACGCGCGTCCGGCGATCAGCAGCGAAACGGTGAACCCGGTCCCCGCGACCACCCCCGTGCCCACCAGCCCGGGCCATGTGAGCACCAGCCGTGCGCCGCCGAAGGCGCGACGGGTGCCCAACCAAGAGGCACCGAGGATGCCGAGCGGCTTGCCGAGGAGATAGGCGAGCACGATCCCGATCGTCACCGGCGAGCTCACCGCGTCACTCAGGACGCGAGAGTCAACATGGATGCCAGCATTGGCCAGGGCGAACAACGGCACCACGACGAAGCTCGTCCACGGATGCAGCCGGTACTGCAGCCGTTCGTTGGGCGAGATCGCCGCGGTCAGGCCGCGCTGCGCGACATAGGCGAGCTCGGGGGTGGGCTGCTCGCGAAAATCGCGCGTCAGCTCGGTCGCGCGCTCGAGATCGCCGCGCGCGGGCGGGTAGGCGCTCGTCACCAGCCCGATCGCCAGACCGGCGAGCACCGGGTCGATCCCCGACTCGAACATCGCCAGCCATACCCCGATGCCCACGAGCACGGCGACGGGCTCGCGCCAGCGGCCCGCGAACCGCAACAGCACGAGCACGGCGAACAGCCCGAGCGCGATCGCCAGCGCGAGCAGCGAGACGTGGTCGCTGTAGGCAAGAGCGATGACGAGCAGCGCGCCGAGATCGTCGACGACCGCGAGCGTCAGCAGGAACACGCGCAGCCTCGTCGCACCGCTCGGCGCGAGGAGCGCGAGCGCCCCAAGGGCGAGCGCCGTATCGGTGGACATCGCCGTGCCCCACCCCCCAGCGCCGCTGCCGCCGACGTTGACCACCAGGTACACGCCCACACACAGCGCCATGCCGCCGAGGGCCGCGAGGACCGGGATCGCGACGCGGCCCCGCTCGCGCAGCTCGCCGAGGTCGAGCTCGCGCTTGGCCTCCAGACCGACAACGAGAAAGAACAGCGCCATCAACCCTTCGTTCACCCACTGGCGCAGGCTGGCCGACAGGACGTGCCCGCCCAGGCTGAGCGCCAGGCGCGTGTCCCACAGCGATTCGTAGGAATGCGACCAGGGGGAGTTGGCCCATACGAGCGCCGCGAGCGCGGCGCCCACCAGGACGAGCGCCCCACCGGTCTCGGTGCTCAGGAAGTCCCGCACCGGCGCGCCGAGATTGCGCGCCCAGGCCGTGCGGCCCGCGGAGTCGGCTGGGGACGAGCCGGCGACGGCGGATGCCATGGGCCTAAGTATCGCCGGCCCGGCGATCACCCAGGGCGCGACGGAGCTGTAGTCAGCCGAGCGCTGTGATCAGCCAAGCGGCGAGGGCGGGATGCGCGTGATACCCGCGATCCCCGGTATGCGCATAGCGGTCTGGTCGATGAAGCACCAGGACCAGTCCTCGCCAGGCTCGATCGAGCGGATGAGCGGGTGCTGGGCGCCGGCGGCGTGCGCCGCGGCGTGACGGTTCGGCGAGTCATCGCAGCAGCCAACATGCCCGCACTCAAGACAGATACGCAGATGCAGCCACTCACCGCCGCTTGAGAGACAATCCTCGCAGCCGTCCACCGCATCGGGCAGCTGAGTGATCTGAACGTGGTCGAGGTGTGCGCACTGAGTCATCTCAGGCGCCTGCCCCGGCTGCTTGGGTTCGTTCGCTTGCATTGTCCTCGCCATCCGGCGCAGCGGGCGGATCGGCGTCGATTCCGCTCTCCCGGTCGAGCCCGTCGAGGTACGGCGCCAGGTACTTCGCCGCGATCTTGCTCGGCGGCGACCAGCTGGGTGTGTCGGAGATCTCCGAGCTGAACCCTTGACCTCCTGTGATACGGGCCGTGAGATATCGAGGCCGCTCGCCCGTGAGCAGCATGCCCCGAATCACGGGACGAAACGGCTCGGGCGTCACCGGAGCGCCGGCCAGCGCCGCGATCGACTGGGCGACAGCATCGGCCTGCTGGGAGCCGAGACCGCCGTGCTTGATGGGGAAGTCGGTCACGTCGCCGGCGGCGTAGACGTGCTCCACGTCGAGCACTCGCCCATGCGGGTTGACACGGATGAAGCCATGTTCGCCCAGTGGGATGCCCCGCACACAGGGGCCATAAAGCTCCGGCAGCGCGACCACCCGATCGACCCGCAGGCGGCGATCGCCGGGGTTGATCACCACCTCTCCGACGCTCGGCACCTCGGCGTAGGCGGAGTTTATCGTTTGGATGCGGGCCCGCTCGAGCAGCTCCGCAACGGCGCCGCTCGCCGCGGAGCCGAAGATCGCCAGGGGGCTGTCCTCGGGGGTGACGATCGTGGTGGCAAGCTCGACGCCCATGTCGTCAGCGCGCCCGGCGGTCATCAACGCCAGCTCATACAACGGCAGCTGCCAGGCCATCCGTCCGGGCGCCACGAACGCAAGGCTGTGGACGTAGCCGCCCTCGATGTCCTGGATCAGGCCGTGCAGGATCTCGTCCAAGCGGCGGTCGTCGATCGTGAGCGCATGCTTGTAGCGCGCGCACGCGCGGGCGCCCAGCGCCAGGACGAGCGTGTCATACTCGATCGCGGCGGCGCCCTCGGTGTGCAGCACCTGCTTGTCCGGGTCGATCCAGCCCAGCTCGTCGACCAGCAGCTCCGCGCCGGCATCGCCGGCGATCCGCCGCAGTGGATAGCGGCGCGCCTGGCCGTAGGCGAACGGCTCGCGAACGGCCAACGGACGGTAGGCGAACTCGGCGTTGGGGGCGATGAGCGTCACGTCGGTGCGCTCGGGCGCGAGCTGCGCGAGCGCCAGCGCGGTCTCCAAGGCCGCCACACCGCCACCGGCAATGATCACGCGAAGCTTGTCGGAGTGGGGGGTTTCGGTAGTCATTGCCTGCAAAAGGCTAAGCCGCGGCGACGGAGCCGTCAGCCGAGAAAAACCGTCGTGGTGTGAGGATAACTACGGAGTAAGCTCTGTGTCACATGAAGGTAGATTCCGAAGAGCTGTGGATTCGTCGCCTATTGGAAGTTGGGCGTACGCTGATGACCGAGCTCGATCTGGCCGTCGTGCTCGATCGGGTGCTGCAGACGGCGAGAGAGATCACCGGGGCGCGCTATGCGGCGCTGGGGATCTTGAATGACGAGCGCTCGGAGCTCGAGCAGTTCCTGACCTCCGGTGTGGACGAGGAGACTCGCCGGGCGATCGGCGATCCGCCACGCGGACGGGGGGTGCTGGGCGCGCTGATCGAGCACCCGCGGCCGCTGCGCCTACCCGACGTAGGCCAGCATCCGAGCAGCTACGGGTTCCCAGCGGGGCACCCGGTGATGCACAGCTTCCTGGGGGTGCCAATCATGATTCGTGGGCAGGCGTGGGGCAACCTGTACCTGACCGAGACGGCAGGGGGCGAGTTCAGCGAGCAGGACGAGGAGGCCGCGACGATCCTCGCCGATTGGGCGGCGATAGCGATCGACAACGCGCGGGTGTACGAGACCAGCGAGCGCCGCCGCCAGGAGCTCGAGAAGGCGTTTCGAGGCCTGGAGGCGACCCGCGACGTGGCGGTCGCGATCGGCGGTGAGATCTCGCTTGAGCACGTGCTGGAGCTGATCGTCAAGCGCGGGCGCGCGCTCGTGGGCGCCAGGAGCCTCGTGATCATGCTGCGCGAGGGGCAGGAGCTGGTCGTGCAGGCGAGCGCCGGTCACGTCCGGGAGATGAGCGGTGCGCGCCTGCCGATCGCCGGCTCGACCTCCGGGCATGTCTTGGAACACCGGCGGCCCGAGCGGATCACGGACGTCGCCGCGAGGCTGCGGATATCCCCCAATGAGATCGGAGTGCCCGACGCGCACACCGCACTGCTGGTGCCGATGGTCTATCGCGGGGAGGCACTGGGCGTGCTCGCGGCGTTCGATCGTGGCGAAGGCGGGAGCGTGTTCGGCGAGGACGAGGAGCAGATGCTGCGCACCTTCGCGGCGAGCGCCGCGACCGCCGTGGCGATGGCGCAGAGCGTTCAGGCCGACCGGCTGCGCAGCTCGCTGGCCGCCGCGGACGCCGAGCGGCGTCACTGGGCGCGGGAGCTGCATGACGAGACGCTGCAGAGCTTGGGCGGCCTGCGTGTGCTCCTGTCCTCCGCGCTGCGCCGCGAGGACCTGCAACGCGCTCAGGAGGCGATGCGCGAGGCCGTGGAACACATCGAGCAGGAGATCGAGAACCTGCGGGCGATCATCACCGAGCTGCGCCCGGCGGCACTGGACGAGCTCGGGCTGGGAACGGCGATCGAGGCGCTGCTCGACCGCCACCGCGAGCAGAGCGGGTTTCACATCGACGACGAGCTTGAGCTGCCCGGCCCCTCGGCGGGAGCGGAACGTCTGGACGAGGACCTCGAGACCGCCGTCTACCGGCTGGTGCAGGAGGCGCTCACGAACGCCGCCAAGCACGCTCGAGCCGATCGCGTGCGCGTGGCCGTCGGCGAGTCCGGCGGCGAACTGCTGATCGAGGTTCAAGACGACGGCACCGGCTTCGATCCCGAGACCGTGAGCCGCGGCTTCGGGTTGGCGGGCATGCAGGAGCGGGTGAGCCTGGCTGGCGGCACGCTCAGCGTCGAGTCCGGCGAGCGGGGCACGTTGGTCGCGGCCCGTCTTCCGGCACGCCGTCGCGAATCGGCCGGCGAGAGCACGGCTCAGCCGGAGTCAGAACAGGCCGCGTCATAGCGCCACCAAGCGCAATCGAGGCGCCACGCGCGGGCTGACGTACCGCTCGCCGCTCGCGGCCGCGCGCACCGCCCCGGGGAGCTCGTCGTCGGCCAGCTCCTTGGCGACGAACCCGAGCGCACCGACGGCAAGCGCGCGCTGCGCAAACGCCGGGTTGCTCTCCATCGTCATCACCACGATCCGTGTCCCCGGCACGCGCTCAAGCAACGAATCGATCGTCTCGACGCCCGACCCGCTTGGCAACCTGAGATCGAGCACGAGCACACACGGTCGATGGCGCTCCAGGAGGCGCACGACGGAGGCGAGGTCGCCGGCCTCGGCCACCACCTCGACATTCTCCTCGGCGTCGAGCAGCCGCCGCACGCTGCTGCGCACCAGATCGTGATCGTCGGCGAGGACGACGCGGATCGGGGACGACGCCTGGGAGTCCGGGCCCGTCAGCCTGAGAGCCGGCACCGACTGCGGATGAGCTACCATCGCTTCACGCTAGCCCGCGCAGGGTCGCTCAGCTTCCGTGCAAACACGTGAACCTGCGGTGGCAAAGCACGGACTCTCTGGACCCCTCCGACGCTCACGCTACGGCCGCAATCCGCTCCGTCTGGGCGGCCGCCGAGCTCACGCCCGCACCTTGGAGCACGACCTTCAGGGCGCCCGTGGTGGCTGCGTCGGCGAAGGTGTCGTAGGCGGCCATGGTGTCGCCAAGCGGAAAGCGGTGGGTGGCGAACAGCGAGGGGTCGAGACGGCCGCTCGAGATCAGCCGCATCAGCTGAGGAATGCTGAATGTGTCGACCAATCCCGTCGTGATCGTGACGTCGCGGATCCACAGCTTCTCCAGGTGCAGGTGGGCAGACTTGCCATGAACGCCGATGTTTGCGACGCGCCCGCCGGGGCGGATCAAGTCGGCGGCAAGCTCGAAGGTCTCGGGCACGCCGACCGCCTCGAAGGCGACATCGGCGCCCAGACCATCGGTCAGCTCCATGATCTGGGCAAGGGCGTCCTGGTGGCCGTTGTTGATCGTCGTGTCCGAGCCGAACCGCCGCGCGCTCTCCAGCCTGCTGTCGACGAGGTCGATCGCCACGATCCGCCCTGGCGTGTAAAGCCTCGCCGTGAGGATGGCCGCCAGGCCGATCGGCCCGGCGCCGACGATCGCCACCACGTCCCCGGGGGTGACCATGCCGTTGAGCACTCCGACCTCAAACGAGGTCGGAAGGATGTCGGCAAGGAACAGCACCTGCTCGTCGCTCAGCTGCTCGGGGACCTTGTAGACGGAGTTATCGGCGAACGGCACGCGCGCGTACTCGGCCTGCAGCCCGTCGATCAGGTGCCCAAAGATCCACCCGCCGCCGCCCGCGCACAGACCGTAGTGACCTTCCTTGCAGAAGCGGCAGCGCCCGCACGAGCTGATGCACGACATCAGCACCCGGTCGCCCGGGGCGACCGTGCTCACGCCCGCTCCGACCTCCTGCACGGTGCCGACGGCCTCGTGCCCGAGCACGGTGCCCGGCGTGGTCTCGGGCACGTCGCCTTTGAGGATGTGCAGGTCGGTGCCGCAGATCGTCGAGGTGTCAACCCGCACGATCGCGTCGGTCGCCTCGAGGATCGTGGGGTCATCGACCGTGTCCCAGCCCCGCTCGCCGGGGCCGTGAAAAACGAGAGCCTTCATCTCCGGTGCCTGCCTTTTGGTCGGGGTGCGCTGAACTCGGCGATCTGCTCACCCGAGGCTAGATCCGGCTCGCGGCGGGCACATCGGGGACTCTCCCCAACATGGATGCGCGTTAGTACGTACTTCGGCTATTCCCTTGTGACTCGAGGGCCGTGGTCACCCGAGCATCATCACAAGCTTGTTACCCCAGGCCTGGCCAGCTTCCTGATCTCGATGTGGCGGCTAAGCTGCTGGATCTGCCGGTGTGTCCCGGTGCCGAGCCCGTGCCGGGTGGCGTTCAGGCAGCCGGCCGCCATCGCCAGACGCAACGCGGCGTCCAGCTCCTGACCGCTCGCGAGGCTGGCGCCGAGCGCGGCAAACATCGAGTCGCCGGTGCCGCGGGGCTCCAGGGTCTCGACGCGGGGGCCCGTGAGCTCCAGGTAGCGCCCACCGGGACCGTCGAGGACCAGTGCCGGCTGCTCGGCACGCGAGAGGAGCACCGTCTCGGTGCCGGCCGCGTGCAGTGCGTCCAACGCCTTCGTCAGGTCTTCCACGTCGGAGCTGCTGGCGAGGGACTCGGCGAGAATCTCCTCCTCGCTGATCTTCAACAGGTCCAAGCCTCCGGCCAGCGCGGCCTTCAGCGACGAGCCCGCGAGATCGGCGATGACAAGAACCCCATTGCTGCGCAGGTCGCCCGCGAGCCGGCGGTAGATCTCGCTGTCAAGGACGGTGGGAGGGTCCACTCCCGTCAGCAGCGCGACACCCGCGTCCAGCGCCGCGCTGAGCGCCAGCCCGTATAGCTCGTCAGCCTCGTGGCGGGAGAGGCGCCTGGAGTCGGTACGCGCGAGCTGCTCACGCTCGCCGTCTCGACGAGCGTGGATGTAGACACCGTTGGACGCGGCACACTCCACGCTCAAGAGCTCAACGTTCTCCCTCGCGATCAGCCCGCGCAACACCGCGCCCGACTCGCCACCCAGGGCACAGCACAGCGAAACCTCGGCACCGAGCAGCGCCGCCATGCGGGCCACCCAGAAGCCCTGCCCGCCGGCGTGCAGATGAATCTCCTGCCCGGGGGTGCCCGCCGCCTCGACGGTAATCGTCAACAGCGGCGAGGGCGCGAACACCACAAGCGACGGGCTGCTCATCCTGGACACCATCATTCATCTTGGCTGACATTGTCGGCATCCGGATCCCCACGGGCGGGCATCCGCGATTGCCCGCAGCGCACTGGCGTCTGCGCGATGTCAGCCCTGACCTCGCTCAGCTGCTGGTATGCCCTGCGGTCGAGGCGGATGGTGTGGCGGCCGTGACGGGCCGGGGCGGATCGCTCCCCACCAGATCGTCGCGAGCAGGGTGGCGCCGACGATCGCCAGCCCGATCGAGGTGATCACGTAGCCGGGGCCGTGACGGGCTGGGTTCACGAACACGTACACGACCGAGCCGATGAAGCCGATCGATATCCCAATGATCAACGCCCGTCCGATCAGTCCGTGGTGGCGGGAGGAGACGAGCCGATCGACGACGACCATCACCAGCGCCAGCATCGGCAGCAGGAACAGCCCGAGGTCCTGGTGCAGCCACGTGAACACAGCGTCCTTGGCCGCACCCTTGGTGTGCGGGTCACCGGCGCCGAAGTAGGTCTCGTCGAGCTCGATCGAGTAGCCGGCGATAGCGACGGTGGCGAAGCTCAGCGTCCACGACCAGAGCGCCGCCGCGCGGACGGGCAGCCGCCGGAGCGAGCCGAGCTTGCCAGCCGCGACGAGCGCGAACGAGCCCAGGACGAGCAGCCCGCCGCCCATCACCAACACGCCGGTGATCACATCATCGCTGGCGATCCCATTCCTCCCGCCTTGAGAGGTAAACCAGGCCGGCGGCGCCCAGGTGCTGAAGCCGGCACGCACGTACACGTAGCTCATCGCGACCACGCCGACCGGGACCATGATCAACCCGACCCGCGCGAGCCGGCGCGGCGCTCCGCCGAGACTCCCGTAGCCGAACTGGCGCGCGAGGAGCGTGACGATCAGCGCCATCGATGCGACCGCCATCTCGTGCGAGTGCGACCCCACCAACGCGGTGGACCAGTCGCCCGCCGTGGTGTAGCCGATCGACTTGGCGAACGAGCGCAGGATCGCCGGCTTCAGGCCGAACTCCAAAAGCCAGCCGGCGAGATGACCCATCACCGCAGCCACGAGCAGCGAGGCGCTGGCCAGCGCCTCACCCAGAAACGGCAGCGTGCGCGACACGCCCGTCCCGCGTCGGTACTCGAGCACGAACCCGACCAACAACGCCAGCAGGATCTCATCGAGCGCGAAGAAGCAGGCGATCTGGATCCACATCGGCACCTCATACCCCGGCACGCCCTTATCGAAGATCCCCCCAACCGCCGCCGGGATCGTCGCCGCGAGCGCCCCCAGCGCGATCCACGCCCGCACATGCCTGGAGGAAAGCTCGAACACCTGGCAGGCAAGGAGCCCACCAAGCGCGACCATGCCAATCAGCAGGCCGTGCAGGAACATCACATGCCAGTAGTTCGGGCCCGCGCCGGCGCTCGGCTCGCTCTGGAACGGATTGGAGACGAACGCGCTGATCACCCCGAACAGGAGCATCCAACCCAACACGAAGAACACGATCCGGCGATTGGTCAGCCACGGCCAGCGAGCCAGCACCGCCTCGTCCGCGCGAGCATCCGGATCACCAGGCTGCGATAGGTTTCGTTGTTTCGCCACCTCACTCGCCACAGAGCGCCCCATTCATGTGCTGGGGCCGCCCACCGCCTGGATCAGTGGCCCGATCAGATCGATCGGCAGGGGAAAGACGATCGTGGAGCTCTGCTCGCTGCCGATCTCCAGCAGCGTCTGCAAATAGCGCAACTGGATCGTGACGGGATTGCGGCTGATCACATCGGCCGCCTCGCCGAGCTTGGCGGCGGCCTGGGCCTCGCCCTCGGCGTTGATGATCTTCGCCCGGCGCTCGCGCTCGGCCTCGGCCTGACGCGCGATCGCGTGCTGCATGTCCGGGGGAATCTCCACGTCCTTGATCTCCACCGCCGTCACCTTGATGCCCCACGGCTCGGTCTGGTCGTCGATGATCTTCTGCAGATCCTCGTTGAGTCGCTCACGCTCGGCGAGCAGCGTGTCGAGCTCGGCCTTGCCCAGCACCGAGCGCAGCGTCGTCTGGGCGATCTGCGACGTCGCGGCGAGAACATCCTGAACCTCGACTACCGACCGGTTGGGGTCGACGACGTGGAAGTAGGTGACGGCGGTGACGCGGGCCGGCACGTTGTCGCGGGTGATCACCTCCTGGGGTGGGATCTGCTGTGTGACGGTCCGCAGGCTGACGCGCACCATCCGGTCGATGAACGGAATCAGCAGCACGACGCCGGGTCCCTGCTGGTCGAGCAGGCGCCCGAGCCGGAAGACGACACCGCGCTCGTACTCGCGCAGGATGCGCACGGATGCCGCGGCCAGGATCAGCCCGAGCAGCAGGAGGGCGACCAGGACGACGATGAGGATCGTGAAGATCATGGATTCAGCTCCCATTCCTCGGCCTTGCGCACACACAAGGTCAAACCGTTGACACGTTCGACAACGACGCGCTCGCCATCGCGCAGCTCGGCTTCTTGGTGAATTGGACTCGGCTCGGCGCGCCACAGCGACCCGTCGAGGAAAACCTGCGCCTCGGGGCCGTCGCTGGAGCGGACGATGCCGATATGGCCGACGAGCGCCTCCCTGCCGGTGCGCGGGCGTGCCAGCTGGGAGCGCAGGATCCGGCGCCTGGCGAGCAGCAGCAACGACATGGACGCTGCCGCAGCGCATAGCGCGACTATCAGCACAGTTACCGCGCCCGCGCCGGCAGCGAGCAACAGCAGCACCACGCCACCAATAGCGGCAGCGCTCGCAAACGCGCCGATCAGCCCACCGGTCGACAAATGCGCCTCGGCCAACAGCAAAACCATGGCCACAACAATCAGAGCTAGACCGAGAGCAGCCATGGACTCGATACGGGACTGCCACTGTCGGAGGTACCACTGTTCATCGCACTCGCGAGCGTACCGCCCGCCCAGCCGAGCGCCATCGGGCGATTCCCCGCCAGCAATTGCGGATAACTACGCCCAGCGATCTCATTTTCAAGGCGCCGCACGTCGATTTCTGGGAGGCTGCCGTACCGACCGTGGCAATGCTCGACAGCTCTCGATCTCGCGCCGCCGCCGCCGCGCTCGCGGGTGTTGTGGGTTACGACCTGCTTCAGCGCCGGCGCGCGATCCTGCGCAACTTCCCGATCCTCGGACGCCTTCGCTACGCGCTGGAGGCGTTCGGACCGGAGCTGCGTCAGTACATCGTCACCTCAAACAACGAGGAGCGCCCGTTCTCCCGCGATCAGCGGCGCTGGATCTACGCTTCCTCGGAGGGCAAACCGAACGTGTTCGGGTTCGGAACCGACGATGAGATGGAGGCCGTCGAGAGCCTGCTGATCATCAAGCACTCTCCGTTCCCCGCGCGCCCCCCGGCCGCGGGGGAGGCGGGCGGCGCACCGCACTACAGCGCCCCCGCCGCCAAGATCCTGGGCGCCGCACACGGGCGGCGCCGCGCCTTCCGCCCGGCCTCACTGGTGAGCCTGTCGGGCATGAGCTACGGCTCACTCTCGCCCGTCGCGGTGGAGGCGCTGAACCGCGGCGCGGGGCTCGCGGGCTGCCTGCAGAACACCGGCGAGGGCGGCCTTGCGGGAGCGCACTGCCACGGCGGGGAGCTGGTCTTTCAGATCGGTACGGGCTACTTCGGCTGCCGCGACGCGCACGGACGCTTCAGCCTGCAGCGACTGCGCGAGCGCGTGGCGCAGGCGCCGGTGCGCGCGATCGAGGTCAAGCTGTCCCAGGGCGCGAAGCCTGGGCTCGGGGGACTGCTCCCGGGCGTGAAGGTAACACCGGAGATAGCCGCCATCCGCTGCGTGCCCGCCGGCCAGGACTGTGTCAGCCCGCCCGCGCACTCGGCGTTCTCCGACATCGACGGGCTGATCGAGCTCGTCGAGCTGATCGCGCAGGACACGGGTCTGCCGGTCGGCATCAAGTCGGCCGTCGGCGAGAGCAGCTTCTGGCAGACGCTCGCGCAGCGCATGGCGGCCACGGGCGGCGGACCCGACTTCATCACCGTCGACGGCGGCGAGGGCGGGACCGGTGCCGCGCCGCTCTCGTTCGCCGACCACGTCGCCTTGCCGTTCAAGCTGGGCTTCGCCCGCGTCTATGGCACCTTCGCGCGCGCCGGACTGGCCGAGGACGTGGTGTTCATCGGCTCGGGCCGGCTCGGGTTCCCGGACTCCGCGCTGTTCGCCTTCGCACTGGGCTGCGACATGGTCAACGTGGGTCGCGAGGCGATGCTCGCAATCGGCTGCATCCAGGCCCAGCGCTGCCACACCGGCCGCTGCCCGACCGGCGTGGCCACCCAGTCGCGCTGGCTCATGCACGGGCTCGACCCCCAGCTCAAGTCAAGTCGTGCCGCCAACTACCTCGTCGCGCTGCGCGCGGAGCTCCTCGCGCTGGCGCGCTCCTGCGGCGTGGAGCACCCTGCGCTCGTGACACCAGAACACATCGAAATCGTCACCGAGCGCTACGGCTCCGCCCCGCTCGTGGATGTGTTCGGATACGAGCCCGAGTGGCCGCTGCTCTCGGCCACCCGCCGCGATGAGGTGCAGCGCCTCGTGGCTCAGTCGGGGTCGACTGTGTAGCGGCGTC
>Ga0310037_10001034_pt1 | contig 15792 bp, 10 predicted proteins | sample Sb_taG_11_FD_200239 | JGI IMG/M metagenome (GOLD analysis project Ga0310037, IMG submission 200239) | Peat soil microbial communities from Weissenstadt, Germany - Sb_50d_3_AS metaG (v2) (version 2) | ecosystem: Environmental > Terrestrial > Soil > Wetlands > Peat | place: Germany: Weissenstadt...
GATTCCGCTGCGGCCTACGATCCCATCAGCCGACGCCTCGTCCAGTTCGGGGGAACCTCGCAGGCGCCGAACGATGAGACGCAAGCGTACGACGGCGGAGGCTGGCGGTTGTTGCAACCTTCCACGGTTCCGCCGGCTGGGTCTGCCCTCGCCGCAACCGACGAATCGACTGACGAGATCGTCATGATCACTTACTCGGTTGACCACCCTGATCTCACTTCGACCTGGACGTGGAACGGCTCCAATTGGGTGCGCCATATCCTCAATGAGCCACCGCAGGACGTGCTGAATGGACACAGGGGGCAGATGTTGTGGGACCCGGCGATCAACAAGATCGTGCTGGTCGGCTTTGGCGGCGATAACTCGCTCCGCATGTGGGTTTGGGCAGGAATCTCCTACGGCTGGCAGCAGCTGCCCGCGTAGGGATTGACCATCGCACGGCGATTGGTACCCCTGGGTACATTCCCGGATGCTGGCGTAGACCGCTATCCCGGGGCTGGACCTCACGGATAGCATGATGCTGTGAGCGGGGAGCCAAGCAGCGGGCCTGCTCTCCGTGCGCCGACGAATACCCGACAGTGGAGGGATCGCGGCGTATCTGGATGCCCAGTGGTGGCGTTCTAATAGATGCCGACCGCGCGCCAGGTACGCCGGCGGCCCCGGAGGTTGTTCATGTTCCTCCGTCAGAGGTTTGGGATTGTCGTAACGGTCGCCGCTCTCAGTGCGCTCCTCCTCGGAGGCTGCTCTTCAACCACTGCTCCAACGCCTTCCATTTCCTCAACACCTACGGCGATCCAGTCAACTGCGGCCTCATCACCCACACTCGACCCCACGGCGAACTGGACTCCTCTCAGCAGCAGGACGGGCGCCATGTCCCTCCGCTACGACCCCAGGTGGTCGGCGGCGAAGTGTGAACCTGGGGCGCAATACAGCTGGGGCACTGCCGTCGGCCCTACCACGGCCATATTCATAAGCTCCACGCCCGGCGCATCGACGGAGTGTCCACTGGAGAATGAGAGCCCTGAGATACTGATCGAATCAACGCCGGCGTCCGCTACGCCCCAGGCGACGCCCGGCATTGGTGCGTGTGGTGCCAACACCCCGACAACAAGTGAGGTGACGGTCGACGGCGTCACGGGTCAGCGACAGCTCCTCACCTACGGCACGTATTCCGGATGCATCGGCATCCCGATCGTTGCTGAGGTCCGCTACACATTCACCACGAACGGACGCTTGTACACCTTGAACTACGCCCACCGTCAGGGTGATGCTCACGATCTCACCTCAGAGTTCGATCTGATGGTCCAGGAAACGGTGACGTTCTCGGCCAGCTAGATCGCCGAGCAGGTGCGATTAGACGACCTCGAGGCCGACGCCTCCTCCGCCCCGCGAAAGCCAAATGTGTTCTTGGGCTTGGCTTCCTCAAGCTTTGGTTGTGGCACCAGCGCCGCAACCCCTCTGGGCCCTCCGCTCCGGCAACTCCAAGGTGTCGGCCTCGAGATCCGCGGCGGCGTCTCCGAGCGCATGGGCCACCCAGCGGTCTCCCTTGTGGCCCGTCAGCGCGTTGTGACGATGCTCGGGCGAGGAACGAGGACAGACGGCCCGATGGCAGTAGGTCAGTTGGAGATTGGCGGGGATTTGCGCGCCGAACGGGCGAGCGTGCTGGCTCCGACAATCGCCAGAAGCAGCGACACTGTGACGGCTGGCTGTGTTGCAAGAACTGAGAATTCGTAGAGCGCCATCACGATCGCGGCCACGAAGAGCAGGGCTAGGCCTAGGGGGCGCTGCCATCGCGTCACGCACTCACTTTACGCCGCGAGGAGGGCGACGAGGTTCGTTCGCAGACCCTGGCTCGGGTCCGCGCAGAGGCTAGGTCAGAGCTTCGCGAAGCAGCCGCTGGCGATTCCGACCGGCGAGTCTCGCCGCCGTTAGGCGGAGCCATGGCCACACCGGCTCCGTCTGGTAGCCCGGCTCGCGGCGCTCGCGCCGGAGCGCGAAAACCCAACGTCGAAGCTCAAAGTCGCTCGGCTGAACCCGGGCTCTACTCGGGTCGGCCTGCGTTGTCGGTGCGTTTGCCCCGGTGCCGTCGCCTGCTGATCGTCCTCACACCTCTGCGCTGACGAAGGACGCTGATTGCCCTGGGCTGACGGTGCGGTTCGGAGATCCAAGGACCCGGCAGCCGCGTTCGGATGGGGCGCAGTGCCGACATAAGGAGCCACTCGCCTGTGCCGATCGCCGGTCTTGCTCGTGTGTACGTTCTTGCGTATTTGGAGCCGACGGGGAGATTCGAACTCCCGGCCAATGGTTTACGAAACCATTGCTCTACCACTGAGCTACGTCGGCGAGGGGTATCCGGACGCCTGAGCCCGGCCCTATGCGGCTTGCGTTCGGACGGCTGAGGGCGAATTGCCCACCACCATGTCCAGCATTCTATGCGGCCGCCCCGGCGGAACGCCTTTCCATCGCCCGGGTGGTGGGTCAGTTTGAGGAGGTCGCCCTATGCGTCACAGAACGCTCCGGGATGAGTGACTCCCCACAGGAGGAAAAGCGCGATGGTCCCCAGGATGAGGGCGGCGATCACGTCGATTCTCCAAACGTTGAGAAGGTCGGTGCGACGGATCCTCAAGCGTCGGCAGGGTGCGCCGGCGATAGGAGTCGGCTGACCGACCCCCACCGTACCCGAGGGCCGCTGTCAGGAGGCCTTTGGCGCATCGATGATGACGACCGGGCGGGGTGGTCCTGCCGCCGGACGCGAGCGTCCTCGGGTCGTGCTGGGTCGGACGGAGCGGAGTGGTGTGGCGCGCACCACGCAGTTCCGTCCCGCGGCCTTGGCCGAATACAGCGCGCGATCCGCGGCAGCGATCAGGGTCTTGGCGTCGATTGCATCGCTGGGGATCGCCGCGACACCGAGCGATGCGGTCACCATCGCTGACCCGCGGCTGCCCGCGAACCGGTTGGCAATCTCAGCGCGGAGTCGCTCGGCCACGATCGCGGCAGCGTCCGCGTCGGTCTCGCGAAGGAGCACGCAGAACTCCTCGCCGCCGTAGCGATATGCGGTGTCGGTCTCGCGAAGCGACCGGGCAAAGGCGCTGCCGAACTCGGACAGGATCTCATCGCCCGCCTGGTGACCATGGATGTCGTTCACAGCCTTGAAGTTGTCGACGTCCAGCATGATGCAGGCGATCGGACGGTTGTACCGCAGGCTTCTCGCGATCTCGAGATCGAGGTCCAACTCGAGGCGACGCCGGTTGGGGAGGTGGGTCAGGGCGTCGGTGTGGCTCAGCTCGTCGGCGCTCTGATGAAAGCGCGCCGCCTCGACGGCCGTTGCCGCCTGACCCGCGAGGCTGTGCATGACATCGATGCTGCTCTCGTCAACAGCGAGTGCGTCGTCGGACATGAGCTCGAGGACCCCGACGATCCGGGCGCCGACGATCATCGGCACCGCGAGTGCTGTGACCCTGGTACCGGTTCGATACTCGGTTGCAAGCGACCCGTTCGAGAGCGTCGCCAGCAATCTCCCGAATTGCCCGGTTCGCCCAACCAGGCCCTCGCCCAGTATCAAGGACGTGTCATCGCGCTGCACGCCGAGGTCCAGGTCGGTGTCCTGCACCACGTTGAGTTCGTGCCGCTCCTCGTTGATGATCCACATTCGCGCGGACGCGAAGCCGGTGATCGCGAGGGCGGCCTTGCCGACGGCCCGTGCGACGTAACGAAGGCTGAGGCTGCCTGAGATCTCTCGACCGACGTTGACGATGAGCCCGAGCCGTTCCGCCTGCGAACGCGATTCCCCCTCGACGCCTGCGATGCGCGACCGCTCCTCAGCGAGCGTCGTGGTCATCCGACCCAACTCGGCGGCGACCTCGCGGAGCTCGGGCGGACCGACAACAGCGGTTTGTGCGGTGAGGTCGCCCGCGGTGACCTTGCGCATCGTCGACAGCAGTTCGTTGATGGGAAGCACTATCGACGCACGCAATCCCCTGTGCTGCCGGCGCGCGACCGCGACCGTGAGCGCCAGCATCCCGAAGGCAATCGTCAACGCGAGAAGGACGACGTCGTGTTCCTCCATTTGCTCGTTGCTGATGTCGGCGGTGACCTGTGCGTCCACGGCATCGCTGGCGGTGCGATAGGAGTCGAAGAGCGCCTTCCCACTCAGGAGGAAGCTCTGCTGGGCGGTCGGGCTGGTCACCGCTCGCTCGATTGCCAGCGCGGGCGTTGCCCACTCACTGAACCAGCGCTGCTGAGCCACTCGCATCGCGACGATGGCTCTGACCAGGTCCGGCTGCGTGGCGAGACCGAGGGACGCGTTGTCGCCCGCGAGAATCTCGGCCTGACCCCCGTAGTAGGCGGACAGGAACACCTGATTGCCGCTGGAGAGGTACCCTCGAAGTGCGGTCTCCTCGTCGAGCATGCCGTTCTGCACCGCATCGACGGCGTCGCGGCCGGTGATCAGGTCGCTGATTGCCGGCTCGAAGTGTCCGAGGACGGCCGCGAAACACGCACCCGTGACCACCAGCGTCGCGATGATCAGGACAGCGATGGCAATGAACGCTCGCGCCAGTCGCTGCGTGAGGCTGCGATCTGACGCCCTGGCCTGCATCGTCAGAGGGTGGTCTCACGCGCGCACGCGGAACCCGCTTCGCGCCACTCCGTCACCAACCTCATTCATCATGCGCGAGAGCTTGTGACGGCGCGTGCCGCATGGCGGTCGCGTCCGTCAGACAGGCGCCGGCTGGGCGGCGTCGATTCCGACCAAGGGCCGACGCGACCACCGCGCCGGTCGTTCCAGGAACCGCCCGATCGAGATGACCTCGCGCCCGATGGCGGGATCGGCGCGACGGCTGATCCGATCGAACGGCATCACGGTGATCTCGATCTCGTCAGGCACCTGCCGCAACCGCCAGCCGCCCGCGATCCAGCCGTCGACGCAGATGACGGGCCGGATCCAGCCGCCGCCGCCATCGTGAATCCAGGCCTCGGCGTCCCCGTCTCCGTGGTGCTCGCGGCGGCGGTAGCCGAGCAGGAAGGTGTCGAAGTGTCCGAGCAGGCGCACCACCGGCCGGCTGATGTCGAACTCCTTCGCCGGTCCGAGTGTCCAGAGCTCGGGGATCGATCCCGGGAACTCCGCCAACTCGGCGACGACGGCGGCCATCGCCGAGCGGATCACCGAGATCCTCAACCCCGACCACGAGGCAAAATCCGCCTCACTCGCCGGACCATAGGCCGCGAAGTACCGCCGCGCCAGCTCGGCGAGGGCCGCCTCGCCGCGCGGCCCGCTCGACGGTGGCACCCAGTCATCGAGGAGGACGAAGCTGTCGTCGCGCCCCATGCGCGGCCCGCAACAGATGACCCCGAGGGCGGCGGCGTGATAGAGAAGATGGATCAGCGCCTGGCCGACCGGCTCTTCGATCACACCGGCGCGGACCAGACGCTCGCGCAGCTCGCGCCGCGCCATCGGCCCATGCACGAGGACCCTGCGCATCACCGCCACGCCGCGCGCGCAGGTTGCCTCGTCGAGGCCGAGATTCCGCCTCCTGCTCGCGCCGAACTGGTTGATGGGGGTGCCGAGCACATCGAGGAGCCAGCGCGTGTCGTCCGCGGCACAGAGGTGCAGCGTCCCGCGCATCAACCATGTGCGCACCACCGAGCGGTCATGCGTGAAGGCGTGATCCACAGAACCGGCGGTGAGCCCGCGGCTGCGTGCGCGCACCTGATGGCGCGCGGCATCGAACGCCTGCGCTTGGAGCGCGCACACAGCGCGTGTCACGGTCGCGACGTCACCCTCCAGACGCGTGTCATCGGTGAGGTGCTGTGCGCGCATCCGAGCCAGGCGCAGATGCAGCAGGGCGGAGTCCGGCATCGTCATGGTCTCAGGGTCCGGCGCCGGCCGCTGCTCTCGGGCTGTCGGCGCGTCAGCGACGACATCATCAAGCTGGGCGCGTTCAGAAGAAGTCGGGCATCCACGGCAGGCCGCCGGCGATCAGCCCATCCATCGCGCTGACCGAGGACGCATCGCCTTCCAGCAGGCCGAGGCGGACGGCGTCCTGCGCGCGCAGCGCGCTCGAGTACCAGGCCGAGAGCGCTCCGATGCCGCATCGGATCGCCCCGCTGCCACCCGGCGTGACCCGTCCCGTCCCACCCTCGACCTCGAGCACCACGCGTTCGACTCCGGTCACCGGGTCGGTGACCTCGAGCTCCACGCGACCGGCGGTCCGCTCGGGCCAGCCTCGCGCGCTCACCGCCGACGCGATGTCGACGATGCGCTGCATCCAGCACAGGAAGCCCTGCACCTCGATGTTCCGGTGGGGCTCGTCGAGGAGCCACAGCAGCGGCGAGGCGTCGACGACCGCCGAGTGCACGAAGATGACGTCGCTGCTCTGTGACTCCTGGCCGCCCAGGAAGCCGAGCAGCCCTCGCAGCGCATCCAGCGTCGTGAAGATGAACTCCTGGACGCGCAGCCGGATCCAGCTGCCCGCCTGCCGCTCCGACTCGTAGCGAAGGTATCCGGTGAGCACGTCGCCCTCATACCAGCCGTACTCAAACCGCAGCGCCTCCGGGTCACCCGGATCCCATTCCGCCGACAGGAACCAATCGGCTCGGTTCAGGGGTCCGTCCCACTGCGCAAGGTGAGCTCGCCGCATCGCTTCGACGGCCCCGCGATCCGGCCTGGCGCCCACCCTTCCGGAGCCCGAGAACCCGGCGAGAGCCGGTGTCCGCACGATCTGTCGGAGCGTCTGGGAGCAGACCTCCCAGCCCCAGCGCCGGTAGAGCCGGACGGTTGCCGCGTGGAGCGGCGCGAGCGCGGCGCCGCGCTCGCGAGCGAGGGTGATGCAGTCGCGCATGAGCGCTCCGGCTACGCCCCGGCGGCGCCAGGCGGGGTGCACCGCCACCGCGGTGACTCCCCCCGCCGCAACTGACCGGCCTCCGAAGAACTGTCCGACCGGGAGCAGCATGTACCCGCCCACGATCTCGCCCTCGAGGTGCGCGAGCCGGAGCGGCGCGTGCGGCGCGGCGGCGGTGAGCCACCGCATGTTGGTTGCCGCGTGGCCGGCGAAGGACTCCGCGTCCACGTCGGCGAAGCGTCGCAGCTCGTCGTCGCCGTGCCCGTCGCGGATCTCGATGGGCGACCGATCCTGATCCATGAGCGCCCGAGTGTACTCGCGGCTGCGGTCGCGCCCGGGACGGCGCCACCGTCCCGCGCGGCTCCGTTTGGGCTGGGCATGGACTCGGGATACCCTTTGAAGTGATGGACACCGCGCCCGACCCCTTCGAGCCCGATCCGCCGCGCCACCTCGACGCCTACGACCACGCCGCGGTCGAGGCCCGCTGGCGGCGGATCTGGGATGCGCGCGGCGACTATCGCACCACGCTCGACGAGCCCGATCGACCCTTCTACAACCTGATGATGTTCCCGTACCCCTCCGCCGAGGGCTTGCACGTCGGGCACATCATCCCGTTCGCCGGTGGCGACATCTACGGCCGATGGCGGCGCCTCATGGGCGACACCGTCTTCGAGCCGATGGGGTTCGACGCGTTCGGCATCCACTCCGAGAACTACGCGATGAAGATCGGCGAGCACCCGGCGGTGGTCATGCGCCGCGCGGTCGCCAACTTCCGCGAGAACCAGCTCGCCCGCATCGGCTCCATGTTCGACTGGAGTCACCAGGTCAACACCGCCGAGCCCTCGTACTACCGGTGGACGCAATGGCTGTTCGTGCGGCTCTTCAACGCCGGACTCATCGAGTGGCGCGAAGGCGCCGTCAACTGGTGTCCGTCCTGTCTCACCGTGCTCGCCGACGAGCAGGTGGAGCAGGGTCGGTGCGAGCGCTGCCACACACTGGTCCAGACGCGGTACCTCCGCCAGTGGTGGATCAAGATCACGCGCTACGCGCAGGAGATGCTCGACGCGCTCGACACGCTCGACTGGTCGGAGTCGACGAAGACGATGCAGCGCAACTGGATCGGGCGCAGCGAGGGCGCGACCATCCTCTTCGACCTCGAGCGCTGCCGGCGCAAGGACGTCACGGTGTACACGACGCGTCCGGACACGCTGTACGGCGCAACCTTCCTCGTGATCGGCGCCGACCACCCCGAGCTCGAGGACTTCGTTCCCCCGCAGCGGATGGGCGAAGTCAACGCCTGGCGCAACAAGTTCCCGCCATCATCCAGCGCCGAGCCCGACTTCTCGATCGGCATGGAACTCGGGTCCCACGCGATCCACCCACTCACCGGAGCGCGTCTCCCCGTGTGGGCGGCTCCATACGTGCTCGGCGGGTACGGCACCGGCGCGATCATGGCGGTGCCCGGGCACGACTCCAGGGACTGGGCGTTCGCACGAGCGCACGCGCTGCCGATCGTTGCGGTGATCAGCGGCGGCAATGTCGAGGAGGCGCCGTACAGCGGTGACGGCACGCTGGTCAACAGCGGCGATTTCAACGGTCTGCCGGCCCCCGAGGGAAAGCGGCGCATCGTCGAGCGCCTCGGCGAATTGCGCCGCGGTCAGTCGAGCGTGCAGTACAAGCTCCGCGACTGGCTCATCTCACGGCAGCGCTACTGGGGGCCGCCGATCCCGATCATCCACTGTCCCAAGGACGGCCCCGTGGCTGTGCCGGAAGAGGATCTCCCGGTGCTGCTCCCCGACGTCGAGGATTTCCGGCCGCGCGGGACAGGGCTCTCGCCGCTCGCGACGGTCGAGGAGTGGGTCAACGTCCCCTGTCCCAAGTGCGGAGAGCCGGCGCGTCGTGAGACCGACGTGAGCGACACGTTCCTCGACTCCGCCTGGTACCACCTCCGCTACCCGTCCACCGACTTCGACGATGTTCCCTTCGACAAGGAGCGGACCGACACCTGGCTCCCGGTGAACATGTACATCGGCGGGAACGAGCACGCCGTGCGCCATCTGCTCTACGCGCGCTTCGTGATGCGCGTGCTATACGACATGGGACTGGTGCCCGCCCCCGAGCCCTACACGCGGTTCCGCGCGCACGGCATGATCATCATGGACGGGGCGAAGATGTCCAAGAGCCGGGGCAACGTCCTGAATCCGGACGAGTACATCGAGCGCTACGGGGCGGACACCGTGCGCCTCTTCATGATGTATCTGGGTCCATACACGCTCGGCGGCGACTTCCGCGACAAGGGCATCGCCGGGATGACGCGGTTCATCAACCGCACCTGGCGCGCCACCCAACTCGCGACCGGCGGTGACGCCGGGGATGAGGTCAGAGAGCGGCGCCGTCACCGGCTGATCAAGCAGGTCGAGGACGACATCGCGGAGCTGCGCTACAACACCGCGATCGCGTATCTCATGGAGTTCGCGCGCGACCTCGACCACGAGTGCTCGGCAGGGACGGCACGGCGAATCGACGCCGAGACGCTGTTGAAGCTGCTGGCGCCCTTCGCGCCCTTCGTCACCGAGGAGCTCTGGGAGCGCACCGGGCACGACGGCTCGGTGCACGAGCGCGGCACGTGGCCGTCCTACGAGGCGGAGCTCGCCGCCCCCCAGCGCGCGACGGTTGCGATCACGGTCGACGGCAAGCGCCGGGGTGAGCTCGAGGTTGATGCTGGAACGTCTGAAACCGAGCTGCGGGCGCTCGCGCTCGCGCAACCGCGTGTCGTGGAGCTGCTCGACGGTCGCGCGCCGGCAAAGGTGATCGCGGTCGTCGACCGCATCGTCAACATCGTCACCGCCTGACGTCGAGGCGCATCGGCGCGTGCTCGATGCCGTCCTCGATCCAGCCCTCGCCGCAGACCTCGAAGCCGAAGCGTCCGTACCAGTCGACGAGATACGCCTGTGCACTCAGGACGATCGGTGGACCTGACACTTCGATCGCGCGGGTGATGAGCGCACTCGAATAGCCGTGCCCGCGCGCCGCAGGAAGCGTCGCGACACGGCCGATGCGATGCCCGGATTCCCCCTCGCTGAGCAGGCGCAGGGTGCTCACCACGCCACCGTGGTCATCCTCGATCCAGAGGTGCAGCGTCGCGGCATCTGCGTCGTGGGCGTCGATGTCCGCATACGCGCAGCGCTGCTCGACGATGAACACGTCCTGCCGCACGGCGAGGATCCCGAGCAGGGTCCGGGGGGACAGCTCGTCGAGGTGCGCCGCGTGGACCTCGGGCACGCCCTTGTCCGCCCGGCTACGCCGCCTGAGGCTCGACCACCGCGGTGCACGCGGAGCAGCGATGCGCCGCCTTGGGAATGACCGTCAGGCACTCGGGGCATCCCCGCGAATCCGACTCAGCCGGGGCTGCCGAGCGCGTGCGAGCCTGCAGGCGGTTGTACGGCACCACGAAGAAGAAGTACACACCCGCCGCGATGAGCACGAACGCGATCACCGCAGTGAGAAACGTTCCGTACTTGATGTTGCTCCCGTTGACGGTCAGCTCCAGCGTGTCGAAGTTGGGCTTGCCGAACGGGATGGCGATGATCGGATTGATGACGTCGACGACGAGCGCGGTGACCACTGCCCCGAACGCGCCACCGATGACGAATGCCACCGCCAGCTGCACGACGTTGCCCTGGCTGAGAAAGTCGCGAAAGCCTTTCACGGATGACCTCCTTGCCCCGCGTCTAGCCGGTGCCCCCACCCGGGGTCCCGGTGCCCGACGGGTTCAGCATGGTGACACAGACACCCGTCCAGCAGCGGGTACCCGAAACCGCGTAGCCGGCGTGGCCCGGAGGGAGTGGGTCGCCGGGTTCGTAGACGTACCAGAGGGCGCCTGCGCCGGGTGACGGCTGCGGCAATCGCGCCATGACGGCGCCGGGCGGATAGACGGCCGTGCCCCAGAACCAGGGCACGCTCGTCGCGATCGAACGCGTTCTCGAGGCGACCTCATCGTCGGCGTAGTAGCGCACGAGCAGGTACTCACTCGGATAGGTGGTGACGAGCTGGGGTGGTCCTGACATCCGGGTGACCGCCGCGACGGCCGCGGGCGTGTCGGGATTGGTGATCGCCAGCGCCGTGCCGGCTGCCACCGCCGCGGTCACCGCCGCCGCACCCACCGCCGCCTTTCGCCATGGCACGGTGGCAAGCCCCGCCCCGAGCAGTGGATACAGCGGAGCCCAGGCTGTGCTCAGGTACTTGCCGTCCTCGAGGGGGTGGTAGAAGCTCGCGAGGAGCATCACGCCGACGCCGATCACCACCGCCAGCGACAGGACCGCCGCCGTCTGTCTCCCGGCGCTGCTGAGACGCTTCCTGTTCATGACGAGCGCAACCAGCACGAGGCAGCCAGTCACGTCGCCGGCGAGCTCGAGCGCCCGCAAAGCGGCAAACCCCGTCACCCACGTGTTGAGTGGCGGTCCCGTGAAGAACTGCTCGAGGCCGCCGAGGACGCTATCGATGCTCAGCCTCGGTACCCAGAAGGCACCCGCGCTGTGGCCGAGCTGCGCTTGGGCGGCGACCAGCCACGGGACCAGGCTCACCAGTGCGGTTGCACCGAGCGCTCCCACGAGCACCACTGTGCCGGGCCGTCGCCGGCGAAGGACGATCGCGACCGTGATCACCTGCGCGAACACCGCGAAGAGCGCGAAATACACGGTGTACACGGCGAGAATCGATGTCGCGGCGTAGAGCGCCCACCGCATCGGTGCAGGCCGTTCCAGCGCGCGCAGCAGGCAGAGCGTCGAGGCGAGCACGAGCGTTGTGGCGAGCACGTACATGCGCGCATCCAGCGAGCTGACGAACAGGGCCGGCGCGACCGCGCCGATCACTCCGGCCCAGACGCCACCGGCATCGCCCGTCACGCGACGTCCGAGTGCGGCCACATGCGGGATCGCCGCGGTCCCGACCAGCACCGGGAACAGTCGGAGCATCGCGGGGCTGGTCGACACCACGGCGAAGAGCCGCTCGGCCAGGTAGAACAGCGGCGGTGCGCTGTCGTTGCGCACCACATCGATCATGGAGCCCAGCGGCCGCTGCACCGCCAGAGCCGTGAACGCCTCGTCCCGCCAGAGCGGCTCGTACCCGAGCAGGGCGAGGCGGGCGATGAGCCCGACACCCGTGATCAGCCAGATCTTCCCCGCATATCCGCGCAGCATCGATCCCACCTTAGTGCCGCGTCCGCGGGCGATGCGCGGCGGCCGGCGTCAGGGCAGCGAAGCGACGCCGGGCTGCGGTACCACGTCGAAGACCACCGGGTTGCCCTCCGGGTCGGTCGACACGACCCGGGCATTCGCGGCGATACCCGGGCCGACGGCTGCCGCGATATCGGCTCGCGAGGGAGCGACGATGAGCGTGTACACCGCCGGGTTCGCGATCACGGTCATCGGCGCGACGATGGTGGGCAGCCTGCCGGCATCGAGGAACTGCACGTCCATGGCGTCATAGCCGTCGAGGATCACGAGGGTCGACGGCCCGCCGTCGGTCGGGTTGTTCACCGCGGCGTTCGCCAGCGCGACGTCCGCGAACGTGAACGCCGCGTACCGATCCTCGAGCGGGCGGTTGATGTACGTCACCGCCGATGCGATCCCCAGCAGGGTCGCACCGATCGCGCAGACCGTCCAGCCGGTCTCCGTAACCGATGGCCCGGACCTGGGAATCCCCGCCGCGAGCCGCCGGACGATCGCGATGCCCTCCAGGCAGCCGAGACCGACGCATGCGGCGACGTACGGCTCGAGACCGAGCGACCGGAGGAAATGGGGTGCGCCGCCCTCGTTGGCGATGAGCGGAGGGAGCAGAAAGACGGGGAGCCCGAGGAGCACCAGCGCGTACCCGTGATCGTTGCGCCGGCGCCAGCAGTGCCATATCCCGAGCAGGAACGGCACGACCAGGATGGGGCCGAGAAGCGGCAGCGCCGACACATCGTGACGCGCGTTCGGGTCCCCGGTGAAAAGGAACATCCCGAGGGTCTTGAGGATGTGCACGGGGTAGCTGTCCATTGACATCGAGCCGCTGTTGAACACCGAGACGAATGCCGCCCGGCCGAAGTACGAGGAGAAGTCGGTGACCGCCGTGTAGACCATCGGTGCGACCACCACGGCGAACGCCCCGCCCGCCCATCTCCATGTCGTCCACATCGCTCGAAACCGCTCAGGCTCGTGGGCCCGCATCCAGAGCAACCAGAGGACGACGAGCAGCGGCAGCAACTTCAGAGGCTGGTACGTCCAGAAGCCCAGCGCGACGGCGGCGCCGGCGGTCACCGCAATCCACCGCGACGGCCGGTCCCCCCAGCGCAGCAGGGCGGCCAGCGCCGCGGCGCCGACCAGCACCGTCAGGATGTTTCGGAAGCCGTCGCGGGACACCGCGATCATCCACATCGAACCGGCGGTCCACGCCATCGCCATGAGCGCGGGCCCGCGGCCGAAACGCCGGACCGCGACGCAGGTGGCGATGACCCCGGCGACGCCGACCGCAGCCGCGGTGCCGCGCAGGGTCAGCACCGACGACCCGAACACCTTGAAGATCGCGGCGACGACGTACGCGTAGAGCCCCTCCCGTCCACCGTCACTGTTGAAGAAGACCGGGTGGTAGCCGGGGATCGTGAGCAGGTTCTGGGCGCTGATCCCTTCGGCAGCCTCGTCGGGGTAGAGACCCCCGGGCTGGCTCTGGAGCGCCCAGAAGCGCACCAGGATCGCGCCGATGGTGATCAGGACGGCGGCCGCAGCCTCTGCTGCAGTCGCCGTCCCGAGGCGCCGGATGGCGCCGGTTATACGGGTGATCCGGCCCCCGTCAATTCGAGGCTGGATCGATGCAGCAGCGTCCTGGTCGCGGCGATGCGGCACGCCAGCATCTCCAGAACGTCATCGAGCTGGTCCCGCAAGACGGTTTCCAGCTCGATAGGGTGGTTGTCTATCTCCCGCAGCAGCGCCGACAGCCGGAGCGCCTTCTGGTCGATCTTCGCAACGACCTCCTGCGGGCCTGCCGTTGCGGTCAGATGATTCGGCTCCATACAGATCCTCCGTCTGCGGGTTGGGGATGTCACCAGAGTAGGCACCTGCGCGGAGGTTGTCCAGCGACCGTTTCGTCACCGCTACACTGGTCATGGCCGGTTCGACCGACCGGGCGCGGATGGCGGAATCGGTAGACGCGCGGGACTTAGGATCCCGTGGGGCGACCCGTCCGAGTTCGAGTCTCGGTCCGCGCACGGCGCCCACCCAGCACCATGAGTACACAGATGACCGACACCCCGGGCAAGAGCCCGTCAATGACCGTCACGCTCGAGCGCAAGGCCGCATCGCAGGTCGCCCTCCAGGTGGAGGCGACCGCCGACGAGGTGGAGGCAGCCGTCCAGGCATCGTTGCGCCGTCTCGCCGGCAGGGTTCGCATCCCGGGATTCCGCCCCGGCAAGGCGCCTGCGGCGATGGTGGAGCGCGCCGTCGGCTGGGAGACCATCCGGCATGAGACCGTCGATCACCTCGTCCCCGAGCTCTACCGGCGCGCCGTCGACGAGACCGGCGTCGAGCCGGTCGGCGATCCGGAGCTCGATCTCGGCGAGCTGGAACGCGACCAGCCGCTGAAATTCACCGCCACGGTCACCGTCAAACCTGAGGTCGACCTGCGCGACTACCTGACGCTCCGCGTGCCGATGGAGACGACCGAGATCACCGAGGAGAGCGTCGACCGGGCGATTCAGGAGGCTCGACGACGTCACTCCGAGCTCGCCGACGTCGACCGCGCGGCGCAGGCGGGCGACGTGATCCGCTGCACCCTGGTGATGCGCCGCGGCGACGAGGTGCTCACCGGCGGTGACGCGGAGGAGCGCGAGCTGGAGCTGGATCGCGAGGTGGTGATTCCGGCGATCGTCGACGGCGTCATCGGGCTGACGGCCGGGGAGTCGCGCAGCTTCGAGACGACCCTGCCGCAGGATTACCGCCAGGAGGAGCTGCGGGGCGCCACCGTCACCATCGACGTCGCCGTGCACGCCGTCCGCGAGCGCACGCTGCCCCCGGAGGACGACGCGCTCGCAGTGCTCGACGGGCACGGTCCCACGCTGGAGGACCTTCGCGATCACTACCGGACCGCGCTCGCCGTCGAGGCGGCCGACCAGGATCGCGAGCGCCACGAGGGCGCGACGCTCGAGGCGCTCCGCGACTACGTCCGCGTCGACGTTCCTGAGGCCATGATCGAGCGCGAGATCGATCGCCAGCTGGCCGACCTCGAATACCGGCTGGCTTCGCTCGGGCTGCCGCTCGACCGCTACATCGAGATGAGCGGCCAGAACATGGCTGCGCTCCGCGCCGAGCGGCGCGAGACCGCGACGAGTCGGGTGCGCCTCGAACTTGCGCTCGACGCGCTGGCCGTCGCCGAGGGGATCGAGGTCGACGAGACCCAGGTGGAGCGCGAGGCTCGTGCCGTCGCCGAGGGCCGGAAGGTCGATGCCGCCCAGCGCCGGCGTCTCGAGGAGCTCGCCCGCCGCGACCTGCGCCGGCGGGCGGCCGGCCAGCGTCTGCTCGAGATCGTCACTCCCGAGGAGTCCGGTTTCGTCGCCACCTGAGGAGTGATCTCCGGCAAGCGTGGGTAAGCTCTCCCGCGCATGAGCGAGCCGGTGATCAGCGTTCGCGACCTCGTCAAGACTTACGGGAAGGTCGAAGCGGTCCGCGGCATCGATCTCGAGGTCGGCGCCGGCGAGATCTTCGGCTTCCTCGGACCCAATGGCGCCGGGAAGTCCACGACGATCAGCATCCTCTGCACGCTCATCCGGCCAACTTCGGGGGTTGCCCAGGTGGCCGGGATCGACGTCCTCAGGGATCCGAGCGCGGTTCGCGCCCGGATCGGCCTGGTGTTCCAGGACCCCTCCCTCGACGGACAGCTGACGGGGCGGGAGAACCTCGACTTTCACGCATACCTCTACGGG
>Ga0310037_10001043_pt1 | contig 15732 bp, 13 predicted proteins | sample Sb_taG_11_FD_200239 | JGI IMG/M metagenome (GOLD analysis project Ga0310037, IMG submission 200239) | Peat soil microbial communities from Weissenstadt, Germany - Sb_50d_3_AS metaG (v2) (version 2) | ecosystem: Environmental > Terrestrial > Soil > Wetlands > Peat | place: Germany: Weissenstadt...
GCTATCTAGCCCGTTCAGACAAGGATCTCTCAAACCCCGTTTCTGCAAGCAGATAGCTCGTACGCCCCGCAACCCGCCCGGTCCCCGGATCAGGAGGTCTGAGGCTCGACCAGTCCGTGTGACTCCTCCTCCAGGCGGCCGGCGGCGGAGTAGAGCCGTTCGATCCAGCCCAGGATGTCGGCATCCGTGGGTGGCGCCGAGAGCTTCCCCTCTAGGAACCGTTCGGCGTCGTGGCAAGCACGCTGGCGCTCATGGTTGTTGAGCTCGGCCAGCTCGTCGTCGGTGGGAATTCGCCAGCGGCGCGTTGAACGATCGAGCCAAAGGTTCTCGCGAAGGAGCCGCTCGATCTGGGTCGACAGCTCGCCGGTCAGCTTGACCGTGGCCTTCATCCAGTGGGGACGGAGTTCGCCGATCCTCATGGGGGTGGTGCCTAGTCGTTGCCGTAGCCACTGGATGGCCGATGCCTCGTCTGAGACGTTGACCTCCTCGTTGAAGAGCTTGCCGTTGGTCGTTGGTCCCACAACCTGCTCGGGGAGATACCAGCGGTTATCAATCTTCTTGAAATAGCGTGAACACACAGATTCGATGAAGGGTAGGTTCAACCGCTCGACGTTGACCCCTCGAGGGATCAGGGTAGTCATTAGCATTGTGTTGAGGAAGGGAGTCGTACGGTGCTCGTCGGAGTAAGTCTGGGGGGCTGTTCCGATTCGATCCGGCAGGGTCTTGAGGTGTGAACGCACGATCTCAACGATAAATTGCTCATATGTAATATATGCCGAGTTCACTGTGCTACGCCTGTCGGAACAGTCTCTCAGGGGCTTCATCAGATTGAAAATCACGTCGTGTCCGACCACGTCCTCTTCACCTCGGCCCCCTTTTGATTGCTTGAAAGTCTTCTGGACTTTGTCCAGGAACACCATGTTTTCGATCGAGAAGCCAGCATCTCGGACGGCGTGCTTTATCGCCTCGAAGACGCGACCGTCGGAGTTATTGAATTCGATCGTGGCGAACCTGCCAGGCTTCAGAACTCTGAACATCTCTAGGAAGGCAAGGCACATTCGGTCAGAGTAGCTCTCGATCGACTTCGTGCCTCTGTCGTTCTTGCGGTGGACGACCGCCTCAGGCTCTCGATCCGTTCTGCGGCCAAGCCAGCATTCATATAGCCAATTGACTTCGGAATAATAGATGTTCGACCCGAATGGTGGGTCGCAGAAGATGTAGTCAATCGAATCGTCAGGAATCCCTCTCAGCCCACCTGCGTCTCCGCAGCTAACTGCGAAATCGAAGAGACCGTCAGCGGTTCTACGCTGTGTATCATACAGTTGAATAATTCTCGGCGTCTTCGTCTTGACGGCATCAAATACATTTTCCTCTACCGAGAGCGATGGAAAGTAGAGTTGTCCGGGCAACCAGCCGTTCCCACCCCTACCGAACCGAAACCGTGTTAGTCGCTCGATCGAGCCGAACACTGAAGTGAGAAGGAAAGAGGTTGCTCTCGTCTCATCGCACATCCTACTTTTCTGTTGGTTCCAGAATGAGGCGAGAACCAGGAGATTGCGGGGACTGTAGAAGTCAGCCAGCAACGTCACTTTACGCGCCGAAAGAGCATTGCGGTTGTATTGGGGTCCTTTTACGTCGATGGGTGCGTTCGGAACATGTGCGCCCTCAACAGCTCGCTTCGCGTCTTCGATCTTTTCCAGGTCGAACGTCGTGGGAGGTCTCTGAGCGACGAACTCGACCGAGACGACGCGGTTGTCTTTTATCCGATGCTTCAGCCCCATATAACGATAAACCACCAAGACAGGTCGAACATCGATCCGCTTGATCTGGGTCTTCTCCCAAATTTGGTCACATTTGGGGCAACGAAATGACTCGTGCACCTTGCCGGCATCTAGGTCGACTGCGACTTCCCATAGAATGATCTCCGCTCCGCACCCGCGGGGACGCCGCACCTTCCTCAAACTTGTTTTCCCCGTCTTGCGGCTTATCGCTCCATGCTCTTCAACAGTAATCATTCCCTCGCATCTATAAACGTCGCTCCAGACAGTGTAGACGATCGAGGCTGGCATCCGAATGAATCTAAAGACCTCGGCGGGCAGAGGAGATTCCGAGACCACCTTACTCCCGAGCATTGACTCCGCCTCACCACGGCTCACCAATACCCAATCTTCTCGGGCGCTCGATTTTGGCTCCAAGTCCTTGAGTAATAAATGCTCAGAGGTTTCGCATAACCGGACACTCACTTCGAAATTATTCGGATCGTAGATGCCGCGAGCAGGCTCGAGGTGAAACGTGTCGTAGATCCCTTCGCATTCCTTCTCTGCGGAGGCGATCAGGCGATCGAATTCACCTTTCATTAAAGAAGGATCCGGGCCTGTGCAATAGTTGTAGGCGATATGACATGCTGCTGGCGATAGATCGTTCAGGATTGTCCTCCTGCCTCCGATCTTCGATCCCGGGACCGCGTCGAGAAGGTCCTTGGGCGGATTCGCGCTAATCATCGCGGCGACACCCGTCATGCCACTCCCACAGAAGGGGTCAAGAATAATGTCCCCCGGCTCCGTGTAGTGCAGGATGTAGGGGATGATTGCCCGGGGAGGCACCTTGGTGTGGTAAGAGTGGGCGTTGTAAGTCGGGTCGTTCTTCCCTTCCCGAATGTCGGCCACGAACGGGTCGCGGTGGTAGTCGTCGGTCTCCGGATCGTAGGGCGTCCCGTAGCGCGCGATGAAGGCGGCAACATCTTCGTCGCTGGCGACCGGCACGGGATACTCTCGGGGCTCGTCCACGGCTTGTCCTCACTTACTTCAGCATGAACCGGATTCGCTTCTTACCCTCGGTCGAGCGTTTCGCTTCGTCGAACTGCTCGCGAAGCCGCTCGGCGAGCCGCTTGAGCAAGTCGCCGATCTGCTCTTCCTCGAGGACGCCGAAGCCCTCGATGAGGTCGGCCAGAGCCAGGCTCCGGATCTCGATGTTCGCCGAGGCCAGAATCTCTCGCACCCGTCTCACCATCTCAGGTGTCAGAACTCGGGCGAGGTCCGACACACGGGCGGCCGTGACCATGTCAAGTAGGGTCCGGACGCTCGTCTCTCCGCTCGATACGAGGATCTTCCGGATCGCCTCTTGGGCGACCCGCTTGCAGAGGTCATCGGCCGCTTCGGCGACTCGCTTTCGAAGCGACTCGGCCTCCGCATCGGGTGGCTTCGTCTCACCGTCCCAGTGGCAGTTGGGGCAGCGGGCGTCGTCGAAGGCGTGCGCCGCATCCTTGAGGGCACAGGGGTGGACCCTATCCGCGAGGGCCTGGACCTCGCCGGCCAGCCGCTCCCCGACCCGACCGCCCAGCTCCAGCCCGTTGAGCCGCTCGATAACGGTGAGCTGGTCATCCAGCCCGGCAATCGACTTCTCGATCGTCTCCCGCGCCTCGTGGTGGGCGCGGTGGGCCTTCCGGTAGGCAAGACTATAATGGTCCCGGAAGCGGCGGAACTGCTCGAGGATCGACGATAGCTTGGACTCATCGCCTCCCCACAGTGCCGAGAAGGTCAACTGGGTCTTGAGCATCCCCGCCTGGCCGCCGAGAGTCGACTCATCGAGGCTGGCCAGCTCGTCAAGATAGTCACGAGTTGATTGGAGGTCAGCATAGCGGTCAGTCAACCTGTGGGCGCGGTCGAAGATCTTGTAGGCTTCCTGGAACCCTTCGGGCGTAGAGTAGGCTTCCCGCACCACCGCGTGGAACTCCTGGAAGTCTCCCGTCGCCGCAATCGCCTTGAGGCGCTGGAAGGTCTCGGTGGTCGGGTCGTCCACCTGGCCGTCAAGCTTCTTGGCCAGTTTCTTCAGGGTTTCCTGGGTCTTTTCGAGCTCCTCGGCGAACGTCTTCAGCCGGGTAACGAGCTCTTGGTTGCGGTCAGCCTCGTCGTCCACGTTGTGGGCCGGGGTCATCGCCGGGTCGAGTACGCGGGCATAGGCAAGCACCTCGTTGAACGACTTCTCGTCGCTGAGCTTGATCCTCGCTCCGAGGAGGGCCTTCTCTAGCTTGAGCGACCACTCCACCTGGCCGATCTGCTTCCCAGTAAGCCGCTTGCCTGGCGGCTCCTTGTCGTTCGTGAGCTTGAAGCCGGCCGAGGGGTTCAACTCGGCGATTAAGAGAGGCGGCGTACCTGCACGCACGGCGCAGAGCAGGGCCAGTCGGGCGAGGTCTTCGGTCAACCCGTGTGGCGGCTGGCAGAGCTCCTTCACAACCTCGGCAACCGATAGGTCCTTGGCGGTCCGGACGCGTTCGAGCACCCGGAGCACGGCGGAACCGGGCTGGGGAGCAAACTGGGTGGGGTCCTTCTTGGCGACGAGCCCCAGTCCGGGCGCGAAGTTGTCGCGAGCACTGGTGTCGGCGCCGGTGGGCAACCTGGCGAAAAGCCCGTGGAAGACCTTGCGTGCGTCGGCGTCGGTAATCGCCTTCTTGAGTTCGCTCGGGGTGAAGAGCGGGGCGTCGTAGGCCTTCTCCAGCAGCTTGGACGCGAGCGACTCCTCGCGCTTCGCCCGGTCCTTCTGGAGAGTTATCGTCGAGTCGTCCTTCTTTTTCCCCGGCAGCTTCCCGACCGGCAGGAAGTACTCGGTCGCCGGCAGCCCGAGCTCCTTCTGGGTCACGATGGCGCCTCGGCGGTACTCGGCAACCTGGGCCGAGAGCAGCGCTGCCATGGCCTCCCGGCGCCGGGTCTTGGCCCAATCACGAAACGACCCCTTGCCCGGGTGGTCGCGGTCGTTGTAGTGCCTTAGCATCGCGTTACAAGCGACGTACTCGGCAAGTGCCTCCCGGGTATCTTCCGAGAGGGCGGCCGGAACGCAGACGGCGATCCTCGAGTCCTGCAAGTCAGATTTGGGCACGACCGCGGCTGAGGTCAGGTAGACAATCCGGTAGTGGACCTCGGGCTTGTTGGGCCAGGGCTCTCCGAATGAACTTTCCCACCTGTCCGCGACGACAACCTCTCCTCCGTATTGGACCTTCAGATCCGTGGGCGTCGCCTTGGCCGTGTTTGTTTGAGGCAGTTGAAGGATGTTATCCTTGTCGCGGCTTCCATAACCATCGAAGAGACCACCGTCCCCGACGCCCTCGAGAGTCTTGAAATCCCAGAACAGGCTCTCACGCCACGCTGTGTCCTGATCACCGATGTTCGCCTTGGACTTCTTCTTGAACGTCCCAAACGCCCGGTGTGGCTGCTCGTCGCTGACCCCCTCGCCGGCCTCGAAACGGGCCCCCTTTTCCTTGTCGTACTTGATCTGGGGGATGTCGGACTTCAGGCGCGCGATCAGGTCCAGCACCGCGTCCTTGGGATGGAGTCCTTCGAGTTCGGCGAGCGTCGCTTCCGCGAGCTCCTCGACCGGCATGAATCGCCCCGGGTCGGCGTTGAGCAGGCCCCAGAGGTAAAGCGTGCCAAGGATGCGGCGGGCGAGTTCCTTCTCGTCGTCGTCCAGCGGCAACTGAACGAGGTCCTCGACGACGTTCGTGTATGTCTCGTAGCTGGACTTGAATTGCTCCGAGCGCAGTCCCTTCTCGAGCGTCTGGCTGCGGAGCAGGTCGCTGGGAACCGCTAGGCGCTTGCTGGCCAATAGCCCGTTGTAGGTGATGGCCTCGTAGGCGATGTGGATACCCGAGCGCGCGGCTGGCAGACCATAACGATCGTAGCTCTGCGTGATCCGCCGGAGGATGTCGAAGCACTGCGGCTGGAACGGGAAGATCGCCTTGAAGTAGTCCTTCTTCGCCCCTTTGAGAAACTTGAATGTCTTGCGGCAGTGTTGATCGTATTCCTCGATGTCCATCTCTTTGCCGGGCCGGATGTCCCGAGTCCGAAAGCAGACGATCTCGCCGTAGTCGGTCTGCTCCTTGAGCAGCTCGCGGACGATGAAGCGATCCCCCGCACCCGAGCCCATGAGCTTCTGGGGACAGTCTCCCTGGCTGGCCACTACGAGCAGGATGTTCTTGTGCTCCTCCACCGGAAGGTAGTATGCCAGCGTCTCGAGGAGCTGTACGCCCTCCTCGTACGAGGGCTGCCCTTCGTGACGGTCCTGCCACGAGCGGAACTCGTCGACGACCAGCAGCAGTCCGTCGTAGCCCCCCAGTTGCGTGATCCGGTCGTAGAGGTAGCCAAACCGCTCCCGGAACGAGCCCTTGAGGTCGATCGCCAGCTTCTCCCGCTCGACGATCTTCAGAATCTCAGCCCCAAACTTCTTGGTGCCCTCCTTGGAGCGAAACTCCTGAGGAGTCGTCTGGTGGGCCTTGCTGAAATGGGACGCGATGGCCGATTTGATCAGGTCGCCAGCCTGGTTCTCGAACCACTCGACTGCCAGTTCCTCCGAGAGCACCGGGACCTTGGAGCGAAGGTCCTTGGGAAGCGCCTCCCGGATCTCGCGTTCGAAGCGCCTGACCAGGCTGTCCTTGGCGTCGGGCTCGCCTGTACCGAGCAGGCTAAACGTTACCGCGAAGAGCTTCGGCTTGCCAATCGCGGCCTGGTACTCTTCACGCAGCGAATCGTCGCGCAGGGCTCGCCACACTGCGAGAGCCCGATTGATCAGGAGAATGGTCAGGGTTGCGATGAAGTGTGTCTTACCTGCGCCGTACTCCGCGCGGATCCAGTAACCTTGACCTTTGCGGTGGACGGCCTTGTCGAGCAACTCCTTGAGCAGGGCGTGAAGCGAGGGCGTCACCTTGTATGTGTCGAGGGCCTCTACTGGCTGAGCCAGGAGTTCACGTAGCGAAGGAGTGGTGCTCGGCTCGTTTGGCTTGGGCTCAAAGATTTGACCAAGGGGTTTCAAACTGGCTGCCATCTTGTCACCTAGACTTCAATACAAAGATGCTCGGGACGACTCAACCAGGCTTTGAACCGATTCGCAAGCCAGTCGAAATCGATCCGGGTCGTGCCGGATACCGTATCAGGGATGGGGATCGGTTTGATCGGGTCGACTTCCAGCACCGTCATCGTGGACGAGCCTGCGAACCAGTCGAAGAAGGGCTCAAGGCCAATCCCCAGCTTCGCGAGCAATGCGGCGTTCCGAACCCGTAGAATGACACGTTTGGGTCCAGTAGGTCGCAAGCCCTGGACAGCTTCATCCAACCGAGAACGTAGCCAGTCTGCCCGCTCCTCGGGGTCCGAAGGCCATTGGTCGTCGTCCGGGATCAGCGCAAGGACGTCGAGAAGCCGCTGGCTTTTCCCTTGTAGAAGCTGATCCAGTCGGGATCGTTCACCGATCCAGACGATCACCTGCTTACTCCAGAGTGGCTGGTCGACCAAGTCTCTTAACTGATCTGGGGTCATAGTCGCATCCGTCCCTCCGCGAACTCCCGGAAGGAGTACCGGAGGCTGATGGACTCAATCCGGTCAGCGACCACGTATTTCGCGATCAAGCCGTGGTCAAGGGCTTCCCGGAGAATCGCCCTCAACCGATCCTCGCTCTTGAATCCAAGATACTTCCAGAAAGGATCTGATGCCATGGCCCGGAACTCGACACCTCCAGGGTGCCCCTGCGAAAAGCGGAAATGGAGCAGCACAAGAAAAGCTGTTGCCGACGGGGCTAAGGGGCGAAGTGAATCGCGTCGCTCCTTTCCGAGGGAGAGAAAGCCGAGCTTACGGAGATTCGCCTTGAGTCGTTCCGTCGTCTTGCCCGGTACCTCCGAGCCGAACCGTTCCCGGGTGAACTGGGCAATGTACGAATCGGGAATCGAAGCGTTCTCACCAATGGGGAAAAGGGCGTCGGCCACGATCGCACCGGCCATGGTCTCCGCGCATAGGTATCGATATCGCAAGATCTCTTCAGCGAGCCCGGTGTCTTGATAGTGCCGCCAGACTTCGGCGGTCAGCCCTTTCAATCCGTCGGGATAGAACCACCGCACGACCGTCTGCGCGTAGCGGTCGCGAGTCGAGAGGCTGTTCTGGGGAAGGTGTTCACGAATGTAACTTTGGAACTCCCCTAGGTCCTCGAACTTCTCCGACCAAGGCAAGCTCAGGAGTGCTTCCTTCCAGATCAAGTCCTGAACGGCGCGGATCGTACCACCACGCGGGCCAGGACGGGTCTGTGGTGCCTTGACGGGTGCGATAGTCTTCGCGGGCTGCTCCGTTGTGACCTTTGTCGACTGATCCTTGGCCCGCTCTATCTCGGGAAGGTCGCGGAAAAGTGGAAGGTCCTTGAAGACAGCCTGGTGGTTGGTGTCACGGGATGTGGCTGGTTGAAACGATTCCGCCTTAGACGGTTGAAACGATTCCGCCTTAGACGAGCGGATGAGATCGACGATTTTCAGTAGCACCGCCACCGCTTCGCCAATTCCCTTGACCCGGCGCAACTCGTTAGGAGTTGCCGAAAAGACTCTCGAGATGGAGCCGAACCTCCTTACAAGTTCGGCGAGTTGATCTTGCACATCGAGACGGTGAAGAGCGATAGATACAAGTAGCTCGAGGAGTTCCGCTTCGGTCAAATCCTCACCGCGGCCTGTCAGGATGCAGTCTCGCAAGTGGTCTAGCCGTCCTGTCTTGGTAGCGGTTCTTGCAGTGGTCAATGTCTTTTGTCCCGCAAGCTTTGGGAGGAGGAACCGTGGACCAGCCAGTTTAGACAGGGGAGCAGCGGACTTTTGTCCAGTTTAATGCAGCGGACACGTCAGGTCCACAGTCTAAGTATCTCGCCGCGGTTTCTTTTCATTTTTTGATTTGAGGCCTCGCCCGTACCTGTCGAAGCCTGTGTCGACTGCCGCGCGGAGACCCGCCCGAATGGTGTGACTGCTGCGGCCTGCATCGGTCTCTCAGTCTTGAACTGAGTCGAGGTTCGCAGCCCCAATTCCCGGCAAATACATAAGTTAATAACGCATATAATTAATCATCATTGATGTAGTTGATCGTCTGGAACGCAATCTCGTAATCAGGACATTTTCCTACGATGAGATACGCTGCCTTCATCGCTCGTTCCGCTAAAATCGAGTGTCCCAACTCGGCGTCCAGGCTGAATCGAGGATCAGTGAGGCTTCTCCCATGACCTCACCTCTGTTTGAATCCTCGCGAACGCCCTTTCCTCCACCGGGCCGACCACATAAAGCCGACTCATCCGGTAATTCAACTGGCTCAAGTGGTGAACGATGCTGTTCTTGTCCTCGATCAGATTACGGATCGAGCCATCCCGGTAGCGGACCCGGATCAATTCGGCTGTCTCATCGGGCGTGATGCCGGACGCCTCTGAAATCCCCACGAACGGCCCGAGCGACTCGAACTTGATGTCCTTCGGGTCCTCCCAAATCCAGCGAGACGCTTCGATCTTATGCTTCGCCACTAGTCGCCTGATCTTGTCGGCCCGATTGTTGGTGAACAGGGAGTACGATTCAGGGGGGCCCGCGCCCGGGGCCATTGGTACGGGCTGATTCGAGCCGACGTCGGCGGGAGAATCGGCCGGGCTGGACTGTGCCCTCACACCTGGAACCAGTGACAGGGCGAGAACCCCGGTGAATGCACTCAGCAGGACCCAGCGACTGGGGATGCAGATAATCGACATGAGAGCTGCTCCCGCAACAGAACGGCGGCCTGGACACCGTGATATTCCATCAAACACAGAGCCCATGGATTGATCACGGCGACCCGCAGACGCCAGCACCCACCCTGCTTCCTGATCGAAGTATCGGCGGAATCAGTAGAATCGATTGAACTAAACCCGGTCGAATCAGTGGTGGTGGGCAAAGGCGACATTCCTATTCACGGCGGACATCTGGAGAATATAGGAAGTTATCGATTCCGGGTCTTTGGGCTGTTCACATGGGTGTTCCGCCATGCCTCGATCTGCCCGAGCGTCGGCCGGTGGATGCTGCTATCACGTGATCAACCGAGGCAATGCGAGGGCCGAAGTGTTCCACAAGGAGGGGCACGTGGCGGCTTTCGAGGATCATGGGTGAGTCTTGCATCCGCGTGCCGATGCGGGTAGTGGCCTATTGGCTGATGCCCAACCACTTCCATCTGGTGGTTTGGCCCCGTGTCGACGGCGAGTTGAGCCGCTGGATGCACTGGCTGCTGACCACGCACGTGCGCCGGTATCTCCGGCACTACGGGCACAGCGGCCACGTCTGGCAGGGGCGATTCAGAGCATTCCCCATCCAGCAGGACGAGCACTTATTGACTGTCGTCCGCTACGTGGAGCGGAACCCGTTGCGAGCCAGGCTCGTAGAGCGCGCGCAGGACTGGTGATGGTCGAGCCTCCGGCATGATGCCAACGGGCCCGCCCTTGACCCGGGACCGGTTCCTCGCGGGCCCGACTGGTTGGAGTTCGTCAACACTCCGATGACCAAAGCGGAAGTTGCGGCGATCCGGCTCTCGCTGCGCAGGGATCGTCCCTACGGTACCGACTCTTGGACCACCGAGACCGCCGGCCTCTTGGGTCTGGAATACAGCCTTCGATCGCGAGGACGACAACCCCGCCCTTCACCGGGAAAGCAATCATGAAAGCTTCCCAGACTGCCTATCCTGCGACCAGTAATAAGAACGTCCCCTTTGCCTTCTCACACTTGATTCCGATCGGTGCTTTGGCTAGAAGAGTGGTTCGATATGGGGTAAGCATGTCCACTATCGAGAGTCCTCGTCAACTTGCTGTAAGGCATCTTCACGCCGAGGAGAGACTTGATTTACGGCAAATAGCTCCTAGACTAGATGATGTAGAGGTAGACGGTGGAATTAGATCCCCGTGAGCTCGAGTTGGTCAAGCAGGCGATCAAAGCCCGTGTGACCGGATGTTGCGAATGGGATGAAGAGGAAGGCCGACGGGTAATGAGAGAATACCCGGAGGTGGGTCACTACGGCTTGACGCTAAAAGGGATCAAAGCAATCTTAATCGACTATGTTTGTAGTTCAGGTGATATCGAACAAAGACGTGAAGAACGACATCGATGGAAGGACGACTATGACTTCTGGTACAGAGCCGTGATTGATGTTGAAGATATTCCCAAACCTTTGTTTGTTGAAGTTTGATTTATCCAGGAAGGCCCGACACTGCCTGTCGTCCGAATCGTCAGCGCTCATTTCTGAAGGGGCCTGTCCATGACCGAACCCATCAAAGAGCTTCCTTTCCCTTGGCCTTGTGGCAAGTGCCGACAGCAGACGGTCGAGCGGGTTGCATTCCCTTACTCGGCCGAGCTTCAATACGATGGTCGGACCTACTCGGTTGAGGTTCCCGAACTTCATGCCCCTCGTTGCACGAACTGCGGGGCAATGATCCTTGACGATCAGGCGAACGACCAGATCACGGACGCTCTTCGCCGTCAACTCGGACTTCTGACGCCTGGACAGATCCGTAATAACCGGGAATCCCTTGGTCTGAAGCAGCGAGATTTCGCCACGCTCTTGGGAGTGGGAGAATCGACTGTTTCTCGTTGGGAGACTGGCTCGCAGATTCAGCAGAGGTCCCTCGATAAGTTGATGCGCATCTATTTTGCAATCCCGGAAGTCCGTGATGCGCTCGCTGATAAAGACGGACTTCTCGAACTAGGTTCATCAGTCGTGAAGGAGCCGGAATCTCGACCAGAGGATCTCTCGGGATGGCTGGTTCGACGTTCGTCTTGCACCTCAAGCCGTGATCTCCCCCACGAATACGCAACATTCCTGTGCTCACTTGACGAACCTTGTTCCAGTGAGGAAACGAGGCACTATGGATTCTGGAAGGCTTACACTCATCTTTTGGAGCACAAGCCAACACGGCCCAGGCTTGCTCTCACCGACAAGTTTTACTCGTTCGTATTAAGGTCTTTCAGGGAGGAGAGAAAGAAGCCTGACCCCGCCAACTTCTTTCTTGAGAATATTTTCTCGTCCCGGCATGATGCGCTCGATGCATTGAGAGAAGTCTCGCCCGATGTAGCCAATTTGCTACCGCTGGTCTCTTGTTGGGCGGTTCTAACTGATTCTTCTGCACGAACACAATGGCGTGCTCTGTTCGAGAGAGCAGTGGAGACGCTCAGCGCTGTCTCCGCGGGAAAGAGCGGAAGGGAAGTAGATTGGGGTAGGTGGTTCGTCGCACCTCTCCGAAGTGTGCAGAGCAGCGATCTTGAGCAATCAGCGAGACTCTCGCGTATAGCATCTCGTCTTGATATCTTGACGGAAGCAAAGCGGGAGTCGGTGCTCGTTCAGTACGAGAAATTGACGGAACTTATGGTTCCTTGAAACGCCCCGCCCCAGTTTCGTGACCAGCCGTGACCGGTCCACCGCACGGATCTGGTCGAGCACCACCTGCCCTTTCTGGCCTTGGAACCGGCAGGACACCCGCGTCGGGTAGGGTTGTCCCTTGGTCGTCATGGGGGCGACGATCACCGTGCGGATGGTGTGGTTGATCTCATCCGGCGACACCACGAGGCAGGGTCGAGTTTTCTGGATCTCGCTGCCGGCGGTCGGGTCGAGGTTCACCAAGTAGACCTCGAAGCGGTTTATCGCCATTCCCAATCGTCCTCATCCCAACTCGACAGGCTCGGGGCCGGGTCATCGACCAAGGCATCGTCGCCGCGGCGGGCCATCTCCCGGAAGGCGGCGGCCCAGCCGGTCCGAGGCTGTCTGGCCGGCCGGATAATCAGGGAGTCATCTTGGGCACTGATCTCAACCTCGCCGCGCAGGCCGGTTTGCTCCAGGAGCGGCTTGGGGATGCGAATACCCTGGGAGTTGCCGATGCGGACGATGCGTGTCTTCATGGCGAAAGCCCTCGTGTGCTTACAATGTAGCTACTCGGGCGGTACCTGGCAACCCGAGTTGAGCCATGTCGCCCTCCTTCCGGGCCTCACACTGTCCCGACCGCGGGAAGCAGCCGATTGGTCGTCACTTGCAATAGCGTCTCTATGTTCAGTAAATCTTGGTTCAATCGGCCCAGCTTCGCCTTCCCTCGAGGGGTGTTTTCTTGTACGCTTCGGCCCTCTTGGTCTGATGAAGACCTACCTCCCACGGACCCAGACGGTTCGGGGGTGAGGCCAGGCCGGGCTTACGCTCGGGGTCGCCACCGATCCCGACACGTCTCCTTGGGGTGCATGGATGCACGAGCCAAAAGGACGTTACCTTCCTCTTAGTGGACCACGGCGGTTCATCGGGGACCTTGTTCACTTCGCTCGCAAGGTCCCCTCCGCGCCGGTCAGCCGGTTGATGGACCTCTCGGTGCTTTTCGAAGCCCGAGCCCGCCATCCGGATCGCCCCTCCTGGGCCTGCCTGTTCATGAAGGCTTATGCCCTGGTGGGCGCCCAGTACACTCCGCTGCGCCGGTCGTATCTGGAGTTTCCCTGGCCGCGGCTCTACGAGCACCCCTGGATGAACTGCGCGCTGGCGATCGAGCGTGAGTATCAAGGCGAGGACGGAGTCTTTGTCGGCATCTTCCGGGCCCCGGAACACCAGAGCCTGGTCCAGCTTCAGCAGGCCCTCTCGTGGTACAAGAACGAACCTCTGGAGAAGGTCGGGTTCTACCGCCAGGCCCTGCGCTTCAGTCGCGTGCCGACGCCGGTGCGGCGGATGTTCTGGTGGGGCACGCTGAACATGTCAGGCTACAAGCGGTGCAAGCGGTTCGGCACCTTCGGCCTGAGCAGTTACGGCAACCTGGGGGCCGAGAACCTGCACCCCATCTCCCCCCTCACGACGACCTTGACCTACGGCCCGATCGACCCAGCCACAGGCCAGGTCGTCGTCAAGCTGATCTACGATCACCGGGTGCTCGACGGCGCCTTTATTGCCCGCCGCCTGCACGACATCGAAAACGCGCTTCGGGGGCCCATTCGGGACGAGCTGCGGATCGACCAGCAGGGGACGCGAGACCACACTGACGGTCCCCCACCGAACGTCGAGCCCCTCCTGAAACCCCACCTGCCAACACTCGCCCCCAACCGCGAGCCGAGCGAACAGCGCGTGGACCGGAAGCCCTAGTCTCCCCGGCTCTCCGACTACAAGCCGCATCACCGCCAGACTCTCTCACGCATCGTGCTCGCCCACTTCCTGGTCGGTCGTGACGCGGACCTCCAGCCGGCTCATCAGCTTCTTGAGCGCGTCTTCCTTCGAGTTGATGAACAGGACGTTATCGAGCACGAGCGACTTCTGCACGTTGGGAACGTGCAGCACCAGCCGCCCTGCGCCGAGCAAGGCGTACTCGAGTACGTCTGGAATCTCCTTGTCGAACTTCAGGTTCATGGTCGGGAACCGTTCCAGGTCGCTCAAGGGGCCGTGGTGGTGGAGGATCTCATTAGGCATCACCTCCCAGTAGTCGAGCCATCGGGTGATGTAAACGAGCGTCAGCAGAATCAGCACCATCAGAAAGTAGACGAGGTAGAAGCCGGCGTTGGCAAAGGCGTAGATCGACTCGAACATGGTGTTGATGGGTCTCATCAGGTCGAGATTGAAGAACGCCCCCAGCCAGAGCACGAAGAAGAGCGCGAAGAGCGTCAGCAAGATCACGCCCACAAGCTCGAACCGGGGGAAATCGAGGGCCATCACCAGGAGGTTGAATCCGAGGACGGTCAGAAAGAGCACCCCTAGCAGGTTCTGCGGGGTCGTGAACCGATCGCGCTGGGATACCTTCGCCGGGACGGTTGTAGCGGTCGCGGGACCCTCCGCAGTGGGGGACGTGACGACCGTGACCGGCTTGCTCGGATCGTAGCTCTTCTCGTTGAGACGCCACATTCCGATCGAGCAGAACAGGGCGACGATGGCCGAAGGGAAGATGTAAATCATCTTGGGCCACATAAAGATTCGAATCCCCTTCTCCCGGTGCTGGACCTTGGTGGGCGTCACAGGGGTGGTCACGGGCGGCTTCGCATCCATCGACATGACAGGGCATCTCCGAGCAAGAATATCGAGTCGCTCTCACGACGAGAATCGTTGATCGCAAACCAAATCGTGATCGGGTTTAGCGAGTTCTTGACCTGGAAGGAGAGGATCATCGTAACGCCCGGCGGACCCTGGGTAAAGTACCTCAAGCCGGCAAGGATGCAGCCAGCTCGCGGGCGCCCGCTTCCTGTTTCGAGGCTTCCCTCCGTGCCAGGATCTTCGTCCGATCACGCTCGACCTTGAAGCCTTCGCGGCGATTTGCTCATCGAATTTGAGAGCCAGGAGGATGAAGCGAGCCACCTCGTTGGGAAAGACAGGTCCTGATTCCGCGTTGTACCCTCGCGACATGCGCCGGGGGTCTCTGGAATCCCGGGCTAGACGGACGTAGACTCAGAACCTGGTTCGTTGTTGGTTGCGTGTTATCAGTGACTTTGGTCACGAAAGGTCAACGGCCATGATGTCCCTCGCCCGCCGGTCCATTGCTGTCGTCGCCAGTGCGGCGGCGATGACGCTCTTGATGACAGGAGGCTTTCCCCTCGGTGCCCAGGAGAGCAGCACTGCGAAGTCGCAGACAACCAAAGCGAAGCAGGCCGATGCTCCTGCTTCCACTGCCACGGACAGTAGCACCACCACGAAGCCGACCGGCAAGACGGCTCCCCCCGATGTGACGCACCGCGTGCCGTCCGGGTACGCCAAGCTCGGGCTCACTGACCAGCAGAAAGAGAAGCTGTACAAGATCCAGGCCGAGTATTCCACCAAGATCCAAAACCTGGAGAAGCAAGTGAGTGACTTGCGCGATAGGCGCCAGGAAGAATTTGAGTCCGTCCTGACCGCTCCGCAGAAGCGCTTACTTGCCGAGGCGGCGCAGCAGAAGAAGGGGGCGGCCGAGGCCAAGAAGGCGGCCGCGGTCAAGGCCGCCGCGAAGGAGAAAGCGGGCAATTGAAAGCAA
>Ga0310037_10001044_pt1 | contig 15723 bp, 16 predicted proteins | sample Sb_taG_11_FD_200239 | JGI IMG/M metagenome (GOLD analysis project Ga0310037, IMG submission 200239) | Peat soil microbial communities from Weissenstadt, Germany - Sb_50d_3_AS metaG (v2) (version 2) | ecosystem: Environmental > Terrestrial > Soil > Wetlands > Peat | place: Germany: Weissenstadt...
GTTATGCAGTCCGGCGATTCGAGCGGGGCGAGGCCCCGCTAAGGCTGGATGCGTTGCCAAGGCGCTCACGGTCGGTATTCCTGACTGGCGCCGATCAGTGGCGCATAGGCGGCGGTGTCACCACCGATGACGGTCTGGCCCTCTACCTCCACCCAGGCGTGAGCGCTCAGCCAGTTTTTGGAATCCTTAGCCACGCCGATGTGGATTGCGCCGGGAAAGCCGTAGCTCGCCAGTAGATTTCGACCGGCAATCGCCTGCACCAGGCACTTGGATCCGGGAATGTACCGGGCGGCGACGGCAATCGCCCAGCCGATGCGCCCGGCGGTTTGCGGCTGGCGCGGCGACAGAAGAGTAATGTCCTCGGAAATTTTGCTTAGAACCACGGATGGCGGTAACAATCGCACTGTGAGCCAGGCACTCCCGACGGCCACAAAGGCCCTCAAGAGCAGCCAGCGATCACCGCGGTTCAGCCTAAGGACCTTGCCCAGGGCGCCCATTCCCGATCTATGCAAAAGTACGGAGGGAATTGCCAACAGCGTAACACACTCACCGACGGCCCGGCCCCTTTCGCAAACTCACTGAATCGATCACGTAAACTGATGTCAGTTTGCGATTAGCCGGCTAGCCAGGAGTTAGCCCGTCTCTTCTACTGCGAGTATCGTTGCCGGTTTCTGCGCTCGCGTCGTCGTGATCACCACCACGCTGATCAGAACAAACACGGTTCCCAGAATCGTTCGCAGGCCAAGCGCTTCGCCGCCCAGGAAATACCCAAGCAGCACGGCCACAAGCGGATTCACGTATGCGTGGGTCCCGACTTTTGTCGGCGATTCATGATGAATCAGCCACAAGTAGGCGGTAAACGCGAGAATAGAGCCTGCGACAATCAGGTAGAGCAACGAGAGCCACGCTCCTCGTGAGATGGCCCACGGATGAAAGTTACTGAATTCGCCCCGCGCGGCCGCCGTGAGAGCCAGCAACACTCCCCCAGCGAGCATCTGCGACCCCGAGCTCATGGCTTTGGATGGCGGAAGGGGCAGCATGCGCGTAAGCGCCGACGCTACCGCCCAGCTCATCGAGGCAACGATCAACGCCATGGCGCCCGCCATGTCGATGGCCGCCCCGCCAAGGTCGAGCGAGTGGCTCATCAGGACTGCCACTCCCCCCATGCCGATCAAAAGCGCCAAGGCCAGGCGGAAAGTGAGCTTCTGGGTTCGCAGGAAAATGATTTCCGATAGCGCCATAAACGCGGGGATGGTGGCCATCATGACCGCGGCAATGCCGGAAGGCACGCGCTCTTCCGCCCAGAACAACAGCCCGTAGTCGAGCACGAAGATCAGGATCGCGAGCAAAGATGCTGAAGTCCATTGGCGCAGGCTGGGCGAGCGCTCGCCGCGCGCGATCATCCAGCCATAGAGAACAAGTCCCGCAACCAGGAAACGCATCGCGGCCAGAAGAAACGGCGGAACTTCGCGCACGCCAACACGGATCGCAAGAAACGTGGATCCCCACACAAGATAGATGATGGCGAAAGCCAACAGCGTCTTCCACCTTGTGCGAAGCGTTTGGGATTCCATAGCGGATTCCTGCCAACAACCTACCAGTTTACCCGCCGGATCGCGCATTCATCCCGGATCACGGGCTATAGCTTCTTCTCCCGCAAGAACTCCGCGACCACCTGTGTGGCATCCCGATGCTCGCCGTCCACCGCGTAGTTCATCCGCCGCATGTCTTCTTCCGTGATCTTCCCGGCGAGAGCGGCAAGCGCCGTCCTCACTTCAGGATGCTCTCGTAACACCTGCTCGCGAACGATCGGCACGGCGTCGTACGGGGGGAAATAATGACGGTCGTCCTCCAGCACCACAAACCCCAAGGCGCTGATCAGGCCGTCGGTCGCCGAGCCGGCCACGATGTCCACCTCTTTTCCCTGCAGCGTGCGATAGAGCAGACCGAGGTCCATGATGCGCGACGGCGCGGCGAAGCGCAGGCCGTAGGTGCGGGCCAGGCCTTCGTACCCGTCGGGCCGCTCCATGAACTCGTAGCCGAAGCCCGGACGCCACTGCGGCGCGTATTGCGCGGCTTGGGAAATGGTGTGCAGATTCAGTCGCCGCGCGTCCTCTCCGCGAATCACGATGGCGAAGGTGTTGTCGAACCCAAGCGGCTCGCCCACCGCCAGCCCGAACTGCTGCGCGTACCCGTGCCGGACGCGTTCGTAGACCTCCTTATGATTGCTCGAAGGTTTCTCGTTGAGGATCGCGGTCAGCGCTGTCCCCGTGTACTCGACATACATATCGATGCGGCTGGCGAGCAGCGCCTGCTGGCAGATGTACGTGCCCGCGAGGTAGAAGCGGCGTTCGACGGGCAGCCCAGTCTTGTGCTCCAGTTGCTGCGCCAGCAACTCGCCGAGGATGAGCTGTTCCGTGAAATTCTTGGACCCGATCACGATGCGGCTTCGCCGCGAGCCGCAAGACGTGGTAAGCAGCGCCAATCCGCAGCACAGAACGATGGCGAAGCGTCTCATGCGCGTGGCGGACGCAGGCGCGCCTCCAGCCACCCAAGCCCCAGGTCGGCCGCCAGGGCCAGGAGCGCCGCCGGGATCGCGCCCGCCAGGATGAGCGAATCGTTCACCATCGCCAATCCGCGGAAGATGAACTCTCCAAGTCCCCCGGCGCCGATCGCCGCCGCGATGGTCGCGATGCCGATGCAGAGCACGGTGGCGGTGCGGACTCCGGCGAGGATCACGCTCATCGACAAAGGCAGCTCCACCTGCCACAGCATCTGCCGGCTGGTCAAACCCATGCCGCGCGCCGCCTCGCGCACGCCAGGATCGACTCCGGTAATGCCCACATACGTGTTCCGGATGATTGGCAGCAGCGCGTACAGGGCCAGCGCGGTGATCGCGATGCGGTCAGCACGGGCGCCCAGCCAGGGCGCGGGCAGCAGGAACCCGAACAGCGCCAGGCTGGGGATAGTTTCGATGATGTTGGCACCACCGATCACCGGCTCGCGCAGCCTGGGCTTGCGCGTCAGCAGGATGCCCGCCGGCACTCCTATCAGCACCGCGATCCCCATCGAGGCGGCCACCAGCCAGACGTGTTCCAGTGTGAGAGTAGCGATCTCGACGCGATGAATCCTAAGAAATTCCGCCATGGCGATCCTCTCCAGGGAATTGCAGGTTCCCGCTCCACGCCGCGCGGTAGGTCGCGACGGTTGCGTCGGAGCTCTCGAGAAACTCCGACCGCGAATAAATCCCCATCAGCTTCCCGCCCTCGAGCAGCGCGATCCGGTTGGCGAGCAGCAGGGCCTCACCCACGTCGTGCGTCACCAGCACGGTGGTCTTTCGCACGCGCTTCTGGATCTCCAGGAACTGCCGCTGGAGTTCCACGCGGCTCAGCGGATCCAGCGCCCCGAACGGCTCGTCCATCAGCAGAATCTCGGGATCACCGGCCAGCGCGCGCGCCACTCCCACGCGCTGCCGCTGTCCGCCCGAGAGTTGGTGCGGGTAGCGCTGCCGGAACTCCTGCGGATCCAGATCGACGAGCCGCAGCATGGCGTCCACGCGCTCCCGGATCGCTGCCTCCGCCCTTCCCAGCAGCCGCGGTACCAGACCGACATTTTTTTCTACCGTGTAGTGGGGAAACAGGCCGGTCTCCTGGATCACGTACCCGATGTGCCGCCGCAGCGTGATCGCGTCCCACTCGCGCGTCGGGCGTCCGTCGACCAGCACCGCGCCTTCGCTCTCCTCCAGCAGTCGGTTGATCAGCTTCAGCGCGGTGGTCTTTCCCGAGCCGCTGCGCCCGAGCAGGACCAGCGTTTCTCCGCGCCGGACTTCCAGGTCCAGCGGTCCGAGCAGCACGCGGCCTTGCGAGCGATAGGTCACTCCGCGGAACGCAATTGCCGGCTCGTCCATGGGCAGGTTCGAAGCGGCGGAATCATACAATAGGGGCCACAAACGGAGGCGAGCGATGGCGAACGTGACGGTTTTGTCCCTCTGGCGCAGCGGTGCGCCCACTTTTCCGCAGGGACGCAACACCATGGTCCTCGTGCTCACCTGGGCGGCGAGCGCCGTGGATGCGATCAGCTATCTCGGACTTGGCCACGTCTTCACCGCCAACATGACCGGAAACGCCGTGCTGCTTGGAGTGGCGATCGGACAAGGGCAGGGACTGGCGGCCTTGCGCTCGATCATTGCCCTGGCGGGTTTCGTGGTCGGCGCTGCCCTCGGCGCGATCATCGTGGAAAAAGGACCGCAGCAGACGGACTGGCCAGTGGCAGTCACACGAGCTGTTTTGGTAGAGGGGGTTATTCTCGGCCTGTTTACCCTTGCCTGGCACCTGGGAGTGCGAAACGGCGCGATCCTCTATGCGCTCATCACCCTGTCCGCCCTGGCGATGGGGATCCAGAGCGCCGCCATACGACATCTGAAGGTTCCAGGCATCGCCACCACCTATATCACCGGAACCCTCACCAGCCTGGTGGCCGAGTTCGCGACCTGGCTGTATCGCTTGCGGATTTCGCCCCTAGCCGTGGACCCCACGGGTCAGTCTGCCACGCTTGATGTTCCGGCGGCGCGTCGCTACCACGGCACACGACTGCAGGCGCTGGTGCTGCTCATTTATGTTCTGGCGGCGCTGCTAAGCGCTTTCCTGCAAGCCAGGCACTCGCCGCTGGTCACGCTCTCGCCGCTGTTCGCGGTGGCGCTGGTAGTGCTGAATGCCTGCGCTCGCCATCGCCACGAGTAGTGCTAGTGCATCAGCAGGTAGCAGACGAATCCGAACACGCCCAAGCCGGCCAGCAGGCCGACAATGCACGAAACCAGCAGCAACAGGTTGCGACCAGGACCTTCTTTCGCCGGGGAGGGCGGCGACGCATTGGCGGGATCGGAAGCCATGCCGTGGTGACTAAACCGCGGGGGCGAACCCAGGGAGACGGAAGTTCGCCCCCAAATGCGGCTACGCGCTTCCGGCGTAGATAGGAACTCTATCGCTTGCGCTGGATCGCTGGCGTAAAGAGTTGTCAAACGCGGGTAAAGATTTGTAATTGGTGGTTGGCGCCGTTGGACGGCCTAGGCATCCCTCCTTTTCTGCATCGTGTCTCGCCGCACACGTCGTCCTCTCGCTGACACATCCCTCGGCCGTACGGCTTGATGTAATTCCCGTCGGTTCAGCGACATGCGTTCCGGCCATGGCCTTGCTCTTTGGTGGGTGCAAGCAGGGAGGGAGACCATGGAACACGGAGCGCAGATCAAATTCAGCCGGATGTCCTCGCTGGCTGCCGTGGTGCTCGTTGCTATCGCCCAGGCGGCCGCGCAGGACAAAGCGTCCGTCGGTGCGGTCGTGCCCCGCAACCGCCGCATCTTCGTCAGCATTCCTGATCGCAAGCTGGCGCTGGTCGAGGACGGGCAGGTACTCCGCGTATACGCGGTCGCGGTTGGTGCGCGGGTCAGCCCAAGTCCGACTGGCGAATTCAAGGTGGTCAGCCGCCTGAGCCATCCCACCTACTACCACTCGGGCGTCGTGATCGCTCCTGGAAGAAAGAATCCCCTCGGCACGCGCTGGATTGGCCTGGACCGCAAAGGCTACGGGATCCACGGCACCAATGAGCCCAAGTCGATTGGCAAGGCTGCCTCGCACGGCTGTATCCGCATGGCGAAAGCCGACCTGGAGCAGTTCTTCGATCAGATTCAGGTGGGAGATGTGGTCGAGATTCGCGCGCACGCCGATGCCGAGACTGCCACGATCTTCAGTTCAAGCGCGCACCCCGCCACCACCGCGCAAGCTGCTGTGACCGCCGCCATCGGCGGCCAGATGTAGATGAGGAGAGTGCCATGGAAAACGTTCTGGTAACGACGGAAGTGATCGCGGTGACGCTGCTGACCTTCATCCTTGCGCTGGTGATCGAGCCGCTGCTGGTGATGGCGGTGCTTGGCCTGGCGAAGAAAGCTGCGCAACGCCGGCCGCCCCAGCCCGCACGCGAACCGCAAGTCGCCGAACTGCGCCTGCTGGCCACCGGCCCCAAGAATTCGTCCCAGGACTGAATACTGGCTAAGAAGCCCTGGGCTGCGAAGGGGAGAGAACATGTTGGTCATCAAGTATCTGCTGATGGTAGGGGCTGTTGCGATGATCGTGGTCGCGGCGGCCATCATTCTCTATGACGTTTACCTGCTCGTCGAATACCGGCGCCGGCTGGCGCTCCATCCCGACCTGCCGCTTCCTCTGCCGCGTCCGCTGCGATGGAAAGATGCGTTGCGGCTGGCGGCGCTCTCGCTCGTGCCGCTGCTGCTGGGCCTGGGCATCGCGGTAGTGCCCAGCGGCATGGCCGGTGTCCGCGTCAGCGAGTTTTCCGGCACGCGCCCGGGAGTGCTTTACCCCGGCTTGCACCTGGTGATGCCGCTGGTGGATTCGGTGGCGATCTATGATGTTCGCGACAAGGTTTACACCACCACTGCCGGCGAGCCGACCAAGAAAGAAAAAGGTGGCGAAGCGGCCCAGCCTGAAGTCCTGACGGTCCAGGCCAAGGAAGGACTGCCAATCGGGATGGCCATTACCGTCCGCTATCACCTGGATGCGGGGCGGCTGGTGTACATCCACAACACGCTGCCCCGCGAAGTCGATAGCGAGGTGGTGCAGCCGGTGATCGGCAGCACCTTCCGCAGCATCGCTCCCAACTACACGGTGCGCGAGGTCTTCGCCGTCAAGCGTGAGGAGATCCGCAAGCGTGCTTCCGACGAGATCGTGCGCGCGCTGGGCGCCGATGGCATCGTGGTGAAGGAAGTCATGCTGCGCGAAGTGCAGCTTCCGCCGGAGTACGCCAAGGGACTCGAAGGTCTTCTGCTGAAGGAGCAGGAGAACGACCAGATGAGCGTGCAGGCGGAGATCAAGCAGAAAGAAGTGCGCGTAGCCGAGTATGAGGCTGAAGCCGACAAGGTGCGCGAGGAGAAGAGGGCCGAGGCGGGCGCGAGAGTGCGCGTGCTGCAGGCCAAGGCGGAGGCTGACGCCATGCAGTACACGCTGCCGCTGAAGGAGAAGCAGATCCAGCAGTCGCGGCTGGAGTCGGAGGCGCGCAAGGAAGCCACTGTCAAGAATGCGGAGGCATCGGCGCAAGCCAAGGTCATCGACAGCAAGGCGGAACTCGAACGGCGCAACCTGCTCACCGATGCCGAAGCCAACCGCATCCGCGTGACCGCCAAAGCCGACCTGGAACGCATGCAGGGTGAGGCCGCCATGCTGAAGCAGTCGCCGCTGTTGATCAACAAGATCATCGCCGAGCGGCTATCCGACAAGCTGCAGATCATGATGGTGCCGGCGGACGGCAAGTACTTCTTCGCCAGCGACGTGCTGCGCGGGCAGATGCCACAGATCATGCGGCAGCAGGACGAAGCTGACGATCCGCCGCGGCCGGTGCAATCACGATAAGCCTGCGTTGTGAGACGTGCACAACCGTGGATGGCGTTCGACCACTCCCAGCGAGCGCCATCCGCGGACGGCGGTCCAGCGGGTCACGAGCCATGCGAGCGAAATGCTATAATCCGGCTTTCCCGAGAGATCTGCGCTTTCGGATGCCCTGCCGCAGCCAACGTGTGTTCTTCTTCCTTTCTCTGGCAATCCTTGTTGCATTGGCTTCGGCGACTCCCGCCGCTGCCCAGGAGTGGGACGCGCCCGCGCGCGAGCTGGCGGAAAAGATTGTTGCCCGGACGCAGTCGCGCACCGCTTTGTCGCTGACGGTCAAGAACATTTCCTCGCTGCCGCAGTCGCGCGTAGCGGAGGCGCAGCGCGCACTGGAATCGGAGCTTCGCCGCCGCGGCGTGAGCCTGGCTGTCCCCGAGCAGGCGATGGAGCAAGCTCGCGTCACGCTCTCGGAAAACACTGCGGGCTACTTATGGGTCGCGGAGATTGGCCATGACGATTCGTGGGATGTCGTGATGGTGCAAATGCCATTGCTCGCGCCCGTCGAGCGAGCGCCGGCCGCACTGGTTCTCCGGCGAACCCCACTGTGGACTCAAACCGATCTGATGCTCGACGTCGTTCCCACCGGAGATGGCGGCTTGCTGGTGCTCGGTCGAGATTCGGTCTCGCTGTATCGCGTGCAGGAGAGGGAGTGGCAGCTCGCGGGCTCTGCGCCGTTGACGCAGTCGCATTCGTGGCCGCGCGACTTGCGGGGCCGGCTCGTCGTCCAGGCGGACGGAAGCTTTCGCGCATATCTTCCCGGTGTCCAGTGTCCGGGAACGACGCAGCCGCAGCTCAACCTCGCGTGCCGGGAAAGCGACGATCCCTGGCCGCTCTCACCGGAGGTCAACGCCTTCTTCAGCAGCCGCCGCAACTTCTTCACCGGGGCAGTGAAGCTGGCGAGCAGCAGTGAGGCCGGCGATCTCGGCCCGTTTTATTCGGCGGCGATGTTCGCGCAAGGCGAGCGCGGATTCTGGATCGTCGCTTTTACCAGCGGCGCCGCCAAGCTGATTAACGCTAAGGGCCAGGTGGTGACCGCATTCAGCGGCTGGGGCAGCGACGTGGCTGGTATCGCCAGCGATTGCGGCAGCGGCTGGCAGGTGCTGGCCACGCGTGCCGCCGACGGCACCCAGCCGGATTCGCTCTCCGCCTACGAGATCGTGAACCGCGACGCGGTCGAGGCGGGGTTGCCGCTGGAATTCGCCGGGCCGGTCACCGCTATGTGGAGCGCCGCCGACGGCCGCAGCGCGACCGTCATCGCGCACAACTTGAGAACGGGGAGCTATGAGGCGTTCAGCGTATCTGCTGTTTGCGGCCGCTAGTCTGCTGCTCGCGCTGCGTCCGGCAGTGGCGGGAAGCCGTCCGCGTTATGGGGGAACGCTGAGGGTGGAACTCAGCGCTTCCCCGGCTTCGCTCGATCCCGCTCAGCAATCTGCGTTTCCTACGAGCACACAGGAACAATTCGCTGTGCTGATGTTCGACCGTCTGGTTGAGCTCAGCCAGCAGGGAGCGCCGCGGCCAGGCTTGGCCGTTACCTGGCAGCATGATCCCGATTACCGGCGCTGGTTGTTTCACCTGCAGTCCGGCGTCGTGCTGCACAACGGGTCGCCGCTGCGTCCGCACCTGGTTGTCATGTCGCTTGCCGCTTCGAATCCAAGCTGGCGCGTGCGCCTGCAAGGGGACGATGTAGTGATCGAGAGCAGCAGTCCGCTCCCGAACCTGCTCGCCGAGCTGGCGTGCGCGCGCAATTCCATCGTCGTGCACACCGAAGTCGGCGCGGTGGTCGGTACCGGACCATTTCGCGCAGGCGCGTTTGAACCCGGCAAACACCTGGCGCTGACTGCAAATGAAGATTATTGGGGCGGGCGTCCGTTCCTCGACTCTATCCAGATCACATTGGGCCGCGCGCAGCGTGACCAGGCGCTCGACCTGCAACTGGGCCGCACCGACCTGGCCGAGGTCGCGCCCGACCAGGTGCGGCGCGCGCAGCAGGACGGGCAGCGGGTCGCGGTATCCGCGCCGGCGGAACTGATCGCGCTGGCATTTTCGGACAAGCCTTCCGTGAAGGAGCCCGCGCTGCGCGAGGCCATCAGCTTGTCCATCGACCGCTCCGCCATCCAGAGCACGCTGCTGCAGAAGCAGGGTGAGGCCGCGGCCGGCCTGCTGCCGCAATGGGTGAGCGGTTATTCGTTCCTCTTTCGTGTGACCGGAGACGTGGAGCGGGCGCGGCAACTGGGGCGTGATCCCGGCTCGGCGCCGTCGCTGACCCTGGCCTACGACTGGAGCGATCCGTTAGCGCGCGCCATCGCCGAGCGTGTGTCGGTCAATGCGAGGGACATCGGCATCGCCATCCAGCCGTACGGCGAGAACCTCCAGGCGCGCGGCGCCAACGCGGACGTGCGCGTGGTGCGCCTCCCGCTGGCCTCGAGCGATCCGGCTGCGGCACTGGATGCAATTTCCGCCGCGACCGGGCGCCAGGGCGCGATGCAAACCAATTCTCCGGAAGATCTGTACGCTGCCGACCGCGCGCTGCGCAGCGATTTCCGCCTGGTCCCGATCGCGTATGTGCCGCAGGCCTGGGCGCTCTCGGCGCGCGTGAGGAACTGGGTCACGCCGCGCGAGGGCGGATGGCGCCTAATCGACGTCTGGCTGGAAGAGGACAAGCCGTGAGCTACCGCGCCAAGCTGCTGGCGCTGTTCACGGCGACCGTCGTGCTGGTGACCGCGCTGGTCGCCGGCCTGGCTTCGACCAGCTTGCGCCGCTCCTTTGACCGCCTGGACGAGCAGCGAACGGCGGAGTTGCTCTCCCAATTCCGCCACGAATTCTCCCGTCGCGGCGACGAGGTTTCGCGGCGCGTCGAAGCCATCGCTGTCCTTGACTCGACCCTGCGCATGGCTGCCAACCTCGGCCGGTCCTCGCCCGACTATGCACCTTACGTCAACGAAGCCGGGTCGCTGGCGACGGCGCACCAGCTCGACTTCCTGGAACTTATCGCGCAGGACGGTGCCATCGTCTCCTCGGCGCAGTGGCCGGCGCGTTTCGGCTACAAAGAGGAGTGGATCACCGCGCCCGTGGATTGGAATGCGCAGAGCGCATTTTTGAAACGTGAGGATCTGCCCGACGGCACGGCGCTGGCCCTGATTGCCGTCCGCGAAGTCCGAGCCGGCGATTCCGTTCTGTACGTTGCCGGCGGCGAGCGCCTCGACCGCAGTTTCCTGGCTACGCTGTCTCTGCCCTCCGGCATGCGGGCCATGCTTTATCTCAGCACCGAGCCTGCGTTCTCGCCATCGGCGCTCACGGACCCTTCCGGGCCGGTGGCGCACGCGGAGAAGCTTGCGCCCGTGGTCCAGCAGATACAGCAGCAAGGCGAGGCGAGCTCCGAGGTTGTCTGGTGGTCGGAGAACCCGGCGAGCGCCGAGGCCATCCACGGCATTCCGCTCAAGGGACGTGCCGGCGAGATGCTGGGCGTGCTGCTGGTCGGCAGCTCACGCCACGATGTGGTCGAGATGGAAAAGCACATCCGCATGGTGGCGCTCGTGGTGGGCGCGGCCGGCGTGCTGCTCGGCCTTGTGCTCAGCGGATGGGCGGCCACGCGGGCCACGCGTCCGGTCGAGCAACTTGCCGACGCCGCCCGCGAGGTCGCCGCCGGAAACTGGTGGGCGCAGGTCCCAATCACCACCAACGACGAGTTCGGAGAACTGGCTTCGGCATTCAACTTGATGACGCGGGAACTGAGCGACCAGCGCGAGCGCCTGGTGCAGGCGGAGCGCGTGGCGGCGTGGCGCGAACTGGCGCGCCGGCTGGCCCACGAGCTGAAGAACCCGCTGTTTCCGCTGCAGATCACGGTGGAGAACCTGGTGCGCGCCAAGGAACAGAATCCGGCGCAGTTCGAAGAAGTGTTCCGCGAGAGCGCCTCCACGCTGCTGGCGGAGATCGCCAACCTCCGCGCTATCGTCCAGCGCTTCAGCGACTTCGCCAGGATGCCCGCGCCCGAACTGCAGCCGGTGCGGCTGAACGAGGTGGCCGAGCACGTTCTCAGGCTGATCGAGCCGCAGTTCACCGCTGCCGGTCGCGCGCCGATTAGGGCGAAGGTCGAACTCGATCCCGAGCTGCCCGTGATCCAGGCCGATCCTGAGCTGATCAATCGCGCGCTGCAGAACCTGGTGCTGAACGCCATCGACGCCATGCCGTCCGGAGGCAGCCTGGGGCTCCGCACCAACCATCGCGATGGCGTGGTGACGCTTGCTGTGAGCGACACCGGCACGGGGCTCACGCGCGAAGAATGCGAGCGCCTGTTCACGCCCTACTACACCACCAAGCAGCACGGCACGGGGCTGGGGCTGGCAATCGTGCAATCGGTGGTAAGCGATCATCACGGCAAGATCACGGTAGAGAGCGAACCAGGCCACGGTTCCACGTTTCGCATTGAACTGCCGACCGAGATGCCACAGACTGGGACAGCGCGGAGAACCAATGTCTAGCCAGCCCGAGCCGGCGCCGCCGAAGGCGCGCCTGCTGATCATCGACGACGATGCCAACACGCTGGCCTCGCTGGCGCGCGCCTTCCGTCTCGCCGGTCACGAAGCGGTGGTGTGCGACAGCGCCGTCCGCGCGCTCGAGCTCATCAAGTCGCAGAGCTTCGACCTCATCTTCTCTGACGTGGTGATGCCCGGCAAAGACGGGCTTTCGTTCCTCGAGGACTACCACGCGCTCGGGCTGAGCACGCCGGTGGTGATGATGTCCGGCCAGGCGCACATCGAGATGGCGGTGCGCGCCACGCGGCTCGGGGCCATCGATTTCCTGGAGAAGCCGCTCTCCAGCGACAAGCTGCTGCTCACCGTGGAGAACGCGCTCAAGCTGAAACGCCTGGAGCAGGAGAACCGCGAGCTGCGCCAGCGCGTCGGCAAGCAGGACATCGTGTGGTCCGGCGAGGCCATGCGCAAGGTGATGGCGCAGGCGGAGCGCGTGGCCGCCAGCGAGACGCGCGTCTGCATTCTGGGCGAGACCGGCACGGGCAAGGAACTGGTGGCGCGCACGCTGCACGAGCGCAGTCCGCGCCGCAACGGGCCATTCGTCACGCTGAACTGCGCCGCCGTTCCCGCGGAACTGGTGGAGTCGGAGCTGTTCGGCCACGAGAAAGGCGCGTTCACCGGCGCCGCCGCGCGGCACGCCGGCAAGTTCGAGCAGGCCGAGCGCGGCACGCTCTTCCTCGACGAGATCGGCGACATGCCGCTCCCCATGCAGGCCAAGCTGCTGCGCGTGCTCGAGCAGCATGAGATCGAGCGCGTCGGTGGCGAGCGGCCGATCGCAGTGGACGTGCGCGTCATCGTGGCCACGCATCGCCGGCTGGAGGCGCTGGTGCAGGAAGGCAAATTCCGCCAGGACCTCTATCACCGCATCTATGTCTATCCGCTGGCCCTGCCCGCGCTGCGCGAGCGCCGCGAGGATATCCCGGCGCTGGTCGAGCATTTCGCCCGCCAGATCACCGAGCAGAACGGATGGAAACCAATCCCCGTGAGCACCGATGCCATCGAACTTCTCCAGGCTTATACGTGGCCGGGAAATGTGCGCGAATTGCGGAACGTGGTCGAGCGCCTGCTGCTGCTCTCGACCGACAACCGGGTGGATGCAGCCGTGGTGCGCGCTGCCTTGCCAGATATGGTCGCGGCGGCGCCGGAATCGTCCTCGGTCTCGGGCCCGCTCGCCCAGCGCGTCGAGGGCTTCGAACGCAGCGCCATCCTCGCCGAGCTCAAAGCGCAGCAGTACCACATCACCCGCGCGGCGGAAGCGCTAGGACTGGAACGCAGCCATTTGTACAAGAAGTGCCAGCAACTCGGCATCGACCTGCAATCGCTGCGCAAGCAAGGTTAGAAGGGCGAATCCAAAGGCTATCTGGTTCAGGTGAGCGCAATTCTCGGCCATGCCTTTCATGACGATGGACTTCTTTCCAGTGATGCCCGGTCCCATCCCGCGAGATTGGCCCCGGCCTCATACGCGCTCTGAGCAAACTCCAGGATCTCGTCGCGCGGAGATTTTGCGCGGCGCACGTCATCGTACATAAGCAGGAACTCGTGCAGCTTGTCCTGGTAAAACGCGCCCCGCGGCCGGACCGGCTGCGCGCCATAGCCCGCCGGCTCCGGAGCGGTGTAAGAGTAGAAAGCGGGCCCCTTGACGTCTCCGCCGCCCGGCCACCATCCCACGCTGCTGCATTCATGCGAGTAGGCTTCAGACGTGATAACGCCCTTGCGCGGCGGAGCACGACGGCCGCTGAAACGCGTGCAACACAGATCGAAGCTGCCCCAGAAGAAGTGGGCCGGACTCGATTTCCCTATGAACCGAGCGCGAAAATCCTGGACCACCAGATCGATCGACAGCAGGATGCGCCACAAGCGGCTGGCGTACTCCGGATCATAGGATGCGTGGGTCTCATCCTGATCCAGTGGAATCGGGTCCGGGACTTCCTGCGGCTTGGGATTGATCCGCACGTCGATGCCGGCCTCGCCCATTAGGGAAAATAACTCCCGATAGAATGCTGCGACGGACCTCGGCGCGAGCTTCAGAGCACGCTGCCCGCCGTCTGATGTTAGAAGTTCCAGGCGGTGGTGGACGAAGTCGAACTGGATCTCAAACGCGCGCCCCTTGTACGGGATCGGCGAGGTGGTCAAGCCTCGCGTGTTCACATAGAGCGCGACCTCCCACCAATGATTGATGAGCGGTGTGAGGGCCAGCCGGATCTTCCCCGCGATCTGCGTCCACATGTGCAGCGTGTGATAGGTGTCTTCCCACTCTTCAAGCGGCAACGCCGGCCAGGCTTGCTCGACCATGACCGTCGAAGAAGGGCGATTGAGAATATTCGCTTGCTTTCGTACTGCGGCCATAAGTTTCTCATTATCCGCTTCGAACGCTGTGTTGTCTGCCCCGAATCAGTGACCGACGCTTGATTGCGAATCTCGCGTGGTATTCTCCTTCCCTCCTCACCGGGCCGCGGCGGCGCCGACGGAATTGGCGTCTGGCTCCGGCGCTCTTGCCGAGCGCGCCGAGGGCTTCGAACGCAGCGCCATCCTCGCCGAGCTCAAAGCTCAGCAGTACCACATCACCCGCGCGGCGGAAGCGCTGGGACTCGAACGCAGCCATTTGTACAAGAAATGCCAGCAACTCGGCATCGACCTACAATCACTGCGCAAGCAGGGATGACGCGGAAGGAGGAAGTGGAGGCGCGGGTGAGAATCGAACTCACGTATAAAGGTTTTGCAGACCTCTCCCTTACCACTTGGGTACCGCGCCCCGAAACCGCGCTTGTGCGTGGGCCACGAACAAAAAACTGGAGCGGGAGACGGGATTTGAACCCGCGACTTCGACCTTGGCAAGGTCGCACTCTACCGCTGAGTTACTCCCGCTCGGCTCCTTGATTATAGCTGGGGCCGAAAAAGCGGGCAAACACGGACTCAGCCTCCGTGTCCCGTCGTTTCCCGCTGCAACTCGGTGTTCTTCTTCGCCGTGATGTCGTTGCGCAGGTCCCAGAGCGGCTTATAGAAGAGGTGCTCCTGGCGCTGCTTCAGGATCTCGACCGGCGTGCCCATGGTCCCGACCACGCTGCCGCCGATGATGCGCTGCGCCAGTTTCAGGTGGTGATAGCGGAACAGTTGCACGCGCTCGTCGAAGTCCAGCATCTCTTCCGCCACCTCGTGCAGGCCGAAGAAGTCCTGATGACGGCGGTACAGATCGTCCAGAGTGATTCCCTGCCGCGCGACCTGCTCGAAGAAAGTGTCACCCAGCCGCGGACCGATGTGCAGCAGCGCCAGGAAGCCCGGCGAATCGAGGCCGCTGCCATGTCCCAGGCCGGCGCGGATGATGTGGTAATCGTAGGGCGTGATGCCTTCCAGGATGTGCAGCAGCGCGATGGGATAGTCGATCTCACGGTTGGCGCGCCGCATCAGCCGCGCGGTGTTGCCGGTATCACCATCGCCCAGGCGCTCGCGCGCCCGTTCCAACTCCCAGGCTGCCGCCTTCATCAGCAGCTCCGAGCTCTGGTGCACCACCTGGAAGGTCAGTTCGTCGGGATGCAGCATCTCCTCCGCAGGCTTTTGCAGCGCCAGCAGGTCGTCGGTGCGCAGGTAGCGTTCGTAATCCGACGCGCCTTTGCCCGGCAGGATAGGCTTTTGCTGCTCGTTCACGGCTAGCTCACTCCTGATGCCGGAGCGCGCGGCGTCCACTGCGGATCCTTCTCCGGCGGCACCATCTGCCCGTCGCGCATGTGCAGGATGCGGTCGCCGTACGTGGC
>Ga0310037_10001048_pt1 | contig 15705 bp, 10 predicted proteins | sample Sb_taG_11_FD_200239 | JGI IMG/M metagenome (GOLD analysis project Ga0310037, IMG submission 200239) | Peat soil microbial communities from Weissenstadt, Germany - Sb_50d_3_AS metaG (v2) (version 2) | ecosystem: Environmental > Terrestrial > Soil > Wetlands > Peat | place: Germany: Weissenstadt...
CGATCCGGAGCTGCTGAGTCCGATCCGGCACCGCAGCGAGCGGGCCCAGGCGGATCTGATGGTGATCCGGGCGCGGGCGCTGCTGGTAGAAGCGCGGACGATGTTAGTCAATGCCGCGCGGGGATTGACGAAGTCCTACGGGGAACGTTTGGGAAGTTGCGGTACGGGCCAGGTTGGCGAAGAGCTCGCCCAGTCGCTGAGCGAGGCACTGCAAAATGCGTTGAAACCGCTGCTGGCCGAGGTGGAATCAGTCAGCGCGCACATCCGGGAATACGACGAGCAGATCGAGAACATCGGGAAGAGTCGATATCCGGAGATCGGGTTGCTGAAGCAAGTACATGGAGTAGGGACACTCACCGCGTTGACCTATGTGCTCACGTTGGAGGACCCGTATCGATTCCGCCGAAGCCGCGATGCCGGCGCTTACCTCGGACTGCGCCCCCGCCGGCGAGAATCCGGCGACAGCCGGCCGCAACTACGGATTACTAAGGAAGGAGATGCGTACGTGCGAAAACTGCTGGTCCAGTGCGCGCATCACATTCTGGGTCCCTTTGGAGCGGACAGTGATTTACGACGCTGGGGATTGGAACTAGCCGCACGCGGGGGGAAAAACGCAAAGAAGCGGGCACTGGTGGCGGTCGCGCGAAAACTGGCCGTGCTCCTGCATAAGCTGCGGGTCAGCGGAGAAGTATATGAACCTTTGCATGTCCGCCGGGGCAACAAAACGGTAGCGGCATGAAGAGAGGTTGAGTTTTGGAAAGGCTCGCCGAGTTCGGGTGACTGCGCGTAGTGTGCGGACCGGCGCCGCGTCGACAGGGACGCGGCCGTGGCCAGGTCGGCAATTAGATTGCAGCACCCGTCAGATTTGCGGACCCCAACTGGCACAGAGCCGATGGAGGCTTCAAAAAAGTGCGCATGGAAGCGGGGCGATGAGGCGAGGACCTTTGGAGTAGAGGCCGGAACCAGGTAGCCTGCCATTCCCTCGTCTATGAGGATATGGCATCGCGGCCACCCGTCCAGGCTACCCTTCGGCTCGCTGCGCTCGGCCTGGACTGGGCCCGGCCGCGATGCGGGGGACTGTTTCTGTTACGAGGGAATGGCAGGATGTGAACGCGGTTTTTACCACCGCATAACGGACAGCGATCGAAGTAGATCCTGACGGGCTTAGGCGGATTGGTATGCGGTAGTGCGTAACCTATCGGCACCTCGTATCCGCAGTTCTCACAATCGTGAACAATCGGCTGTTGGAACGCGGTCTTTCGACCTTCGATATTCCTTCCGTAGTGCAGTTGAGTTACACCTACGAATTGCCTATCGGAAAAGGCAAACCGCTGCTTGGCAATGCCAACGCCGTGGTGAACGCTATCGTTGGCGGCTGGCAGACGGGCCAAACACGACGGTGAATGGAGGGAGCTTCGGCGTTATTACCAGTACAGCCAACGGCCCAAGAGAGGTACAGGCGGCTTTGAAGTTCTACTGGTGACGTGCAGCGACACCTTCACGACCATGACGGGGCCGGAGAGCTCTCTGGCCCCCCTTCTAGTTTGCCGGCTCCTTGACCGTCAGAATGCGGTCCGCCGGGACGTTTTGGAGAACCTGCCGGACTCCGCTGGGCCACCAGATTTCTAGTTTCTCGACGCGTTCAGCCACGCCCAGGCCAAAGTGCACCCGCGGGTCGCTCGACGCGCTGAGGCCGGTGCTGGTGGTTGCGTGGTTGTACAGAGCGCGGCCGCCGGCGAGCGTGGCTTTGAGGCGGGCACCCAGGCCATCCCGATTGCTGCGCGTGCCGATTAGTTTGATCAGCAGCCAGTGATTTTTTTCCGCTGAGCGATTGAGCAGAATTTCCGGCGGCCCATCCTTCACAGTCACCACCACATCCATGCGGCCATCGTTATTCAAGTCTCCGTACGCCATGCCACGGTGCGCCTGGGGCGTGGCAAAACTCGAGCCGGCCGACGCGCTCACGTCGTCGAAGTGAGTGCCGCCACTATTGCGCAGCACCTTATTTGGCAGTTTTGAAGGCAGATGCTCGATCTCCTCCGAGTTATCCAGGATGGAAGAGCAGGCGGCAAACAAGTCTTTCCAACCGTCGTCATCGAAGTCGGCGATGCCGGCGCCCCATGCGGTCGAACGGGCGGTCGCGCCAGCGATTCCCCAGGCGCTGGTGACGTCGGTGAAATCGGTTCCGCGGTTGCGAAATAGCGGAAAGGTGTCGCCAATCATGCCGACGACAAAAATGTCCGGCCGCCCGTCGTTATCGACGTCGCGGAAGTCCGCGCCCATCCCGGCGATAGATCTGCCGTTTTCGTTGTACGCGACGCCACTAATCGTCCCGATCTCGCGGAATGTGCCATCGCCGTTGTTGTGGAATAGAAAATTGCGATAGGTATCGTTGGAGACGAACACGTCAGTGAAGCCGTCCCCATCGTAATCGGCGAAGACTACCCCCATGCCCTTGCCGGCGTGCTTGCCGATGCCGGAGGCTTCGGAAACATCGGTAAAAGTTCCGTCGCCGTTGTTGTGGAACAGCATGTTGGGCTGGCCGGTATAGCTATTGGGCGAGCAGTAGGCGACAATGTCCCGCGTTTTGCAAACCGGTTCGGTTTCGAGCGACCAGTTCACGTAATTGGTGACGAAAAGATCGAGGCGGCCGTCGTTATCGTAATCGAACCAGCCAGCGCTGATGGACCAGGTTTTGCCCAGTTTTGGGTGAATACCGGCCACACCGGCCTTTTCCGTGACGTCCGTGAAAGTGCCGTTGCCGTTATTGTGAAAGAGCTGATTGCGATTCACTCCGGTGACATACAGATCCACCCAGCCGTCGTTGTCGTAATCCGCCGCGGCCACGCCCATCCCGAAACCCGCGCCGCGCACGCCAGCCTGTTCCGTCACGTCGGTGAACGTGCCATCGCCATTATTACGATAGAGCCGGTTCCAGTAACGCGGATCGGACTTGTCCATATCGGGCAGGCGCGCGCCGTTGACGAAATACAAATCCATCAGCCCGTCGTTGTTGTAGTCGAAGACGGCCACGCCCGCAAGCATGGTTTCGATCTGGTGCTTGCGCGGACTGGTGCTGCTGTCCATAACGAAACGAATGCCCGAGCGGTCGATTACGTTCTCGAACAGGATGGGGCCGGCGGGCGAGCCCGTAGCACGCGGCCACCACAGCCAGGCGGCTAACAAGACCGCGTAGATGCCCGCGCTCCAACGCATCCTTCTAGCTCGGAGGCCGAACAGAAAATATGAAATCTTCGACGGGAAACGGGCTCTTGTCGGACGCGGCGTTTTCGTCGGCGATATGCTGGATGGTCTCGAGCTCGGCGGCGGATTTCTGGTCGTCGCCGATGGCTTTGTACGCGTCCCGCAGGGCGTAATGCGCGGGAATCAGCGTGGGCAGCAGACGCGTCGCCTGTGCGAGCTGCCCGACGGCGGCGGCGTAGTCCTTCCGGGCCAGCGAAATTTTCCCGGCCAGCAAAGATATGTAGGGGTCATTCGGGGTTAGCGCCACGGCGCGCCAGATCGCCTGGTTTGCGCTTTCCAAATCATTGGGTCTCTCATGCGTAATCGCGAGAGCCTGGTAATAGTATGCTTCCGGGGTGTTCGCGCCGAGAGCGATCGCCGTCTCCAGTAGCGGCAGGGCCTCGGCCGATTTGAGCTGGATCTCTAGAATCATGCCGTTCAGCAGATACGGCCGGTCCCACTCGGGCCATCGCGCCTGCATTTTGGCGAGCAGCTTCTGGGCATCGTCGTCGCGCGGCGTAACGGCCAGGGTGACGGCCTGCGCGAGAAGCAAATCGCGGTCGTCCGGAAGGAGGCGCGAGGCCTGTTCGAGCAGTGCCAAGGCCTTCTCGTACAGCTTGTGCTTCAGCAGGAAGCCGGACGCCTGAAGGTAAAGAGCCGGCCGTGTGGGCGCGGTACGAATGCCCTGATTGAGTGCTTCCGCGGCTTCCTGCATTTTGCCTTGGGCATCGAGGATTTGTGCTCGCAGCAGGTAGTAGTCCCCTTGCCGGCCGGAGGCTGGAGTTTTATCCAGCTCCCCCAGCGCGGCGGCTCCTTGCAGATGGAACAGGACAGTTGCCAAGTCGAGCCGGGCGCTAATCAAAGACGGGTTGCGAGCCAGAGCGGGTTCCAGAAATTGCCGTGCGAGATCGTATTGTTCGGATTCCAGGAGGATTCTTCCACAGGTCGCACGTAGTTCGGGATCGTCTGCCGGCAGCAAGGTTCGAAAAACATCCTTCGCTTCGGCAATCTTGCCATCGGCCAGCAGTTCCCGCCCGAGACGCATTTTCCATCGTGGATCATCCGGGTTGGACTCGCTATACTTGCGCAGATTGGCGAGATAGCGCGCACGCTGCTCGGCGGGTGAAAGGCTGAGATAGTCGATCAGACCCGCTTGCGGTTTGCGGAACTGTGCCGTGGAATCGGCTTGCTTCAGATTTGCAAGCACTGCAGCTGCTTCGTCCTTGCGGCCCAGCTTTTCCAGCGCCTTGCGGTATTGGATGAGGGCTGCCGGCTGTCCGGAAGTGAGCTCGACCGCGCGCTTGAGTACCTCGGCGGCATCCGCGGCGCGATCGGCCCCCAGATACGCCTGACCAAGATGAATCAGCACGCGATAGTTCGACGGATCGCGCTCCAGCACCAGGCGCAAGTCGTCAATGGCCGCCGCGGGTTTCTCATCCTCGATATTCAGAACCGCGCGTGTGTAGTGCGCCTGGATCATGACGGGATCGAGTGCCAGTGCCCGGTCCAGCGCTCCAAACGCTTTACCGCGATCCATAAACTGCTGCGCCACGGCGAGCTCGTAGAACCCCATCGCATCGCGGGGGTGCTTACGCACATACCATTCGAGATCGGCGAGCGCGCTGGCGGGTTGGTTGGCGCAGGCCAAAGCCATGCCTCGCTCCCTGCGCGCGGCATCATCGTCCGGCTTCCGCTTCAAATAACGGGTATATGCAGCGGCGGCATCCTCGTAAAACTCGAGCTGGAAGGAAACCTGGGCGAGCAGCAAAAGTACGTCGGCACGCTCGGGCGCGAGCTTTTGGGCTTTGGCCAGCAGACGGGCAGCATCCAACGGCCGGCGTTGTTTCAGAAAAGCCTGCGAAAGCTCGTACAGGCAAGCGATATCCTCCGGATGCTCCTGCAGTGCGATCTCGAGTACGGTTGTCGCGCGCTCCGCGTGCCCCGCTCCAAGCGCGGCGAGCCCCAGATTGTACAGGATATCGAAATCTCTCGGATCAGCATCCAGTGCGCGGGAAAAGGATGCCTCGGCGTGATCGTACTGCTTGCACTCGGCGAAAGCCATTCCCGAGGAGAACAAAAGACTTGGGCTGGCGTCCGTCTGCGCTTCAAGCTTGCCCAGCAAGTTACCCGCATCGGCACACTGACCTGTTAGAGCCAACGCGCGCGCACGCAGCAGGAGCGCACCGCCGGCGGAATTTGCGGAATCTCCCAACCGGTCCAGATGAGTCAGGGCCTCGGCACCGTGTTTGTCGTCGACGCTCATCTGCGCCAGTTGCAGATTCGCGTTGACGTGCCGCGGGTCAATGGCGACGGCCTTCAAAAACAGTTCGCGGGCGCGCCGGCGGTCGCCGCTGGCCAGGTAGTGATTGGCGGCATTGTTGAGTACTTGCGCGGAACCGGGCGCGAGCTTTTGAGCGCGTTGGTAATAGCTTTCCGCTTCGGCATAGTGCTGGAGAGAATCTAGAACCGCGCCTTTGAGAATAAGCGCCCGCAAATCGGCTGGATGGTCCTTCAGAAAAAGGTCCAGCTTCTGGCCGGCTTCCGCTGCCTGGCCCTGTTCAAAGGCAGCGGCGGCCTCGTCGAGCAACGCCTCCTGGCCGGCGAGTATGCCGATCCATACGAGTGCCACGATCAGCTTGCTGGCAGATGTTATGCTTCGCGCGGCACTTTTTGCCATTAGCGTGGCTCTATAATCCTGTGATATCGCCTCGTGGAGAGACCTGCAACCGCCTGAACCTCGCGCGCGGGCCAGTGAAGCTCCGCTCGGACCTGAGCCGTCCCAGTTGCCAGTCGTTGGCTGCAAGATTGCGGCGCGAGGCGGGGTCTTGCGGATTCAACTTTACAGCCCGCGCTCGGTACGTATTCGCCTCCTGGAGTTTGCCCTCCATGCCGAGGATGCCCCGGGCTGGTCAGCAGGCTGGGATCGCTGGGCGGCAGGTCGACAGCCTTACGCAGTTCACTTTCGGCGCTCTTCAAATCGCCTTGCTGCGCGAACTGAAGAGCTTTGTCGGCGCGTTGCTGTGTGGTCGCGGCAGGCTGTGCAAGTGCTGGAGCACCAGCTACCGCCAAGGCAAGAGCCATCACAGTTGGTGCGGCCGGACGCACGGCTCAGTCATCTTCCTGCGCGGGCAGTGCGCTCCCCATTGATCGGAAAAACCCAGCGCCAGCGTTGCGGCAGACGCTTCGCTGGCACAATGGTCTCCCATTATCGCTCAATTTTCTGGGCAACGCGCCGATGCCGGCGAGCGTTGGCATGTCTGATGTCGTTCACGCAGCAGCGTCGTGAATCGCTGCTGCTAATACCGCGAGGGCAAGTGAACGCAACATACGAATATTTTCTCTGCTGTTAGCTGCCGGAATTGTCCGCTGATAACCGGATCCCCAACGAACCATAGGCGCCCGAATTTCCATCGAGAACGATCAGCTTGATCCTCTTGTTCGCACCTGGCAGGACGACGTCTCGTATGATCCCAGTGTCGTCCCGCATTGCTTTGTCACGTTGCTCTCGAGTCATGCTCAGGTGGATGGGGACGGCGGTTAGCGGTTGGAGTCGCGTTGCGAACCCTTCCGATCGCGACGGGTCTCCCGAATCCCACGGAAACACCGCGAGCAAAAGATCTCCCTCAAACTGATCCCCCAACTGCCGGAACAGGACATCTTTCGCATCAATCCGGATGCCGAGGTGAGCCGGCTGCGAAGCACTATGTTCGATCTTTGCTCGCAACCCTATTTCCGAGGAGTCGAACGGGTTAGTAGCGGCCGCATTGAGAGCCGCCTCCTGTTGGCCGCCGGGCTCAGTCTCCGGAAATGCATAATATCCTCGCTGTGTGTTCAGCTGAAGACCGCGGCGGCTACTGGCCACGCGAACTCGGTGGAACTTTCCGTTTTCCTCGTGAAGCGGCGCAAAATATCCGACCGTGTAACTAGCGCGCAAATCCGTCCGGGCCTGATTGATCGCTGCCTCAACCGAATCGCTCGCATAGTATCGCCCACCGGTCAACTCCGATACGTCTTCGAGCGTTTGCATGCTGAAGGTTCCAAGAGTCGCGCCTGCACCCTTGGAAGACTGATCTACCGCGTAAACCGCGATGTGAGCCTTCTCGAGCGTCGCAGCGAACTGAAGCACTTGTGGCGAAAGATCGATAGGATCGCCAGAAATGTCGGGAACCACCATCGGCACACCGTGCGTGACCCACACCAGGTTCTTCCTGCCAGGCACAACTGCCATCTGGGCGCTCAGCGCGGAGACCGCCTGAAGAGTTGCCTGAAACCGGTAGCCGGGGTCCCAATCGTCCGGGGGCCGAAAACCGAAAATCTTCTTCATGACGGAGTCTAACAAAAGATGAATCTGCCGAGTCCAGTTCTCCTCCCTTACACCTTCCGCCTGCGGATTCTGTACCGGGTGGATCGGAATGAAGTCACCTCGATTGGTCAGAATGTACAGATAGAGAGCTTCGCCAGTTTCCTGGCCTTCGAGAGCGTGAACAAGCTCATTCTGTGTGATCGCATCTGTCATAAAGCGCTCGTTCATGAGATCAAACAGAATCACCGTTTGGGGTGAAGTTGGGTGTTCCCGATTGGAATACTCGTCGGCAACCAGTGCCTCTGTATTCCGCCGCTTAGCAAAATTAGTACGGAAGAGCACTACTTGCTGCCATTTGCCGTTGTCGGATATCCGGACGTCCGTCGCGAGCAGATCTGTAACCGGTGCTCCGTTGTTGTCCAGTGCGACCACATCCAGGATCACGGGTCTGGGCGGGCTCGAATCTTGTTGTTTCGGCTTCTTTCGAGCAACGGCTGCCACCGGGAGAGCGGTAATTACGATCGCTATCACAACAAGGGCCGACGACGCGCCCACGTATGAACGCAAACGGAACATGGCGGTCCTCTTACCGGACGTCCGCTGAAACCTGTTCACTCGCGGTAACAGCCGCAGGAGGCGCAGGTTTCTGCCGATCGGCCTTAACTTTGGACGTCGCTGTTACCGGAACGTCCGCCGTGACGCTTCCAATGACGTACCTCACGTATAAACCGAAGGCCAGCACCAACACGAGACATGAGAGCATCAGGAAAAGACCGTCAATATATGCCGCCTGACCTGTTACCGCCAGCCAAACCGCCATCGATAAGCAGCCGACGATGACACACAAACTGAAAACAACCAGCAAGCCGCGATCCGACATTTCCAATTCCCCATTTTTCTCAAGCGCTATCAGGCAGCAACGGGCTCTCAAGATCGCTGTGGAAGCCGCGCTCATATTTGCTATGCGTAGTGCCGGTTTTCCGACAGACATGCGTCTACTCCTCGCACGAGCGTACGGTACGCAAACGGCTTTTCGATGACCGCGCAGTCATTCCACAACTCATTCCCGTGCGCAGCCGGTTGACCGGTCATATATAGAATCTTCAGATCGGGCCGCAGTTGTTTCAGGCGTCTGACGAGTTCGATGCCGCTAAGTAAGGGCATATCGACGTCCGCCAGAATCAGATCGATTCCGTATAACCCAACTCGCTTGGCCAGCGCTAGGGCTTCCGCTCCGTTTTCCGCCGCCAGAACGCGATACCCTTGACGTTCCAGAACCGAGCGCACAAATGACCGAACCATCTCATTGTCTTCGGCCAAAAGAACGGTCCTTTTGTCCATACGAAGTGTGCCGACGGGTGAATAGCACTTGCCCCATCGCCTAGTCAGAATACCGGACGTCCACCGGACATCCCATACCTGCAAAACAGTACTTTCAGATTGATTTCCAAGTAGCTACGGACTCGTTCTTGAAAAGGGGGTACGGGATGTCACCGATTGTCAACTCACTGCCAACTGACCTCCTCACGTCGCGTCCGGCATTCCTTCGGTACCAGGGAGATGGCAGGCTGGCAGCGCACCGCCAATACGCCCCGTGTGGCCGTTCGTTCCGCGCGTGCCACGTACCGGAACGCTCGATCTCCAGCACTCCAGACGGTCGCAATGGCCGATCGCAGTGGCACACCCCAGGTGCGCCAATCTGCCAGCCTAGGCAACAATATAGATTGCTTTCAGGCTGGATGGATATACCCTCACGGAAGTAGTTGCACTGGATATTTGCTGTAGCAAGATGAATCCGGAACGAGACAACGCCGACCACTGCCACTTCTGCGCCATGGTCCGATCTGTAAGGTCCATCACTCATTTCGTACGATCGGATCTTCGCCTGGCAGCGCGGACGATTGAGCAGGACATAGCCGATCCACGACGGACAAATGTCTCTAGGGCATGTCGTGCTCGCAGAAAGAAACTGGCCAGAGGCGATGCCTCTCCAGAGGACTAACTCTCTTTTAAACTAACGGAAGGCGAGATTTTGGCACCGTCAGCGCAGGCGGCACGCCAGCTTTTTTCAAGATTGTCATCATCGGGCACCAGTTCGTGAACGCCGACTGAAACAGGTTCAGGCCGACGAAGGCTGTGAAAATGAACCATGCCGGATGCACCCAGTAGCCTAGCGCGACGCTGAGCACCACAAATGCCCCGGCGATCATGCGCAAATAACGTTCGACGTTCATACTTGCACTCTCCTTCGGTTCACGATGAAATAGGCGATCGGCACGGTCATGCGTGACAGAGCGAGCGAAGCGATTTCGCCCGCCATCAGCGCGATGGCCAGACCCTGGAAAATCGGGTCAAACAGAATGACTGCTGCGCCCACAACTACCGCCGCCGCTGTCAGCAACATGGGGCGGAAACGAATGGCTCCGGCATCGATTACCGCTTTCTCCAGCGCCAGACCTTCGCGCAATCGCAGCTCGATGAAGTCAACCAGGATGATCGAATTCCGGACGACGATGCCGGCGCCGGCAATGAAGCCGATCATGGATGTCGCGGTGAAGAATGCCCCGAGCAGCCCATGCGCCGGCAGAATGCCGACCAGCGAGAACGGGATCGCCGCCATGATTACCAGCGGTGTTACAAAGGACTGAAACCAGCCCACCACCAGTCCGTAGATCAGAATCAAAACGATGGCGAAGGCGAATCCGAGGTCTCTGAAGACCTCATACGTGATGTGCCATTCGCCATCCCACTTCATCGAGTAGCGGCCGGCATCCGAAGGCAGCGCCGCCATGTGTTGCTCGATCGCGTAACCCTCGGGAATCGAGATACGATCGATCTCCGGACCGGTCTTCAGCAGCGCGTACACAGGGCTCTCAATGGAGCCGGCGACATCCGCCGTGACATAGGTGACCGGCATCAAGTTCTTGTGGTAGATGCTCTTCTCGGCGATCATCTGCTCGGGCCGCGCCAGCTCGCTGAGCGCAACCATCTGCCCCGAGTGTCCAACGAGTTTCAGGTTGGCGAGACGATTGAGATCGGAGCGGTTCGCCCGGTCGAGCCGCAGCACCAAGGGAACGTCCTCTTTGGCCGCGTCCACATGCAGCAGACCCGCTTGGTACCCGTCTGAAGCCATGGCCACGGCGCGCGCCACATCATCATTGGAGATACCGCTCAGCGAAGCCTTTTCCTGGTCGACAACGAAGCGATATTTGGACTGATCGTCTTCGACGTACCAGCCCACGTCCACGATGCCATCCGTCCGGCGGAAGAGATCGCGGATCTGCCGGGCAATCCGTATGCGGCCGTCCTGATCGGGACCATAGACTTCCGCCACCAGCGTTTCGAGTACCGGCGGGCCAGGCGGCACCTCCGCCACTTTGATTCGGGCGCCGTACTGTGCCGCGATTGGAACCAACCGCTGGCGCACCTGCTTGGCAATCTCGTGGCTCTGCAACCGCCGCTCGCCCTTTTGGAGAAGGTTCACTTGGATATCCGCCACATTGGAGCCGCGCCGCAAATAGTAATGCCGTACCAGGCCGTTGAAATTGTATGGCGACGCCGTTCCCACGTAGGTTTGTACATTGACTACTTCGGGCTGTTGCTGAGTGGCTACCGCGAGCGCTTGCGTGACTCGCGCGGTTTGCTCGAGCGTTGTTCCATTTGGCATGTCCACGATGACCTGAAACTCACTCTTGTTGTCGAACGGCAGCATCTTAACTTTCACGAATTTGAAATAGACCAGAGACATCGACCCGAGAAGCAGAAAAAGAACCATGCCGAGAAAGCCCCAGCGCAACACAGGCACCCGCAGGAGCGTTCCCATGAACCGCCGGTAAAGCCGCGTTAGAGCGTCCTCCCGCTCTCCTTCCGCGTGTGCCGCGCCGGGTTTCAGGATACGGACGGCGGCCCACGGTGTCACAATAAACGCTACAAGCAGGGAGAAGACCATGGCGGCGCTTGCGCCGATTGGAATGGGGCGCATGTAAGGTCCCATCAAGCCGCCGACGAAAGCCATGGGCAGAATCGCCGCCACGACTGCCAATGTTGCGAGAATGGTCGGGTTGCCCACCTCATCGATCGCTTCTATCGCGACATCGTAGGGTGGCCGCCCGCGGTTGCCCGGCATGCGCCAGTGGCGCGCAATGTTCTCCACCACCACAATGGCGTCGTCCACCAGGATGCCGATGGAAAAAATGAGAGCGAAAAGCGTGATGCGATTCAGCGTGTAGCCGTACAGGTAAAAGACCGCGAGCGTGAGCGCCAGCGTCACGGGAATCGCGAGAAATACAATCAAAGACTCGCGCCATCCAAGCGCAATTGCGATGAGCAGGCTCACCGAAACTACCGCGATGAACATGTGCAACAATAGCTCGTTCGATTTCTCGGCCGCCGTTTCGCCATAGTCCCGCGTGATCGACACCGTGACATCCGATGGAATCACGCTGCCCTTGAGCGTCTCGATACGCGCGAGCACGTTGGCCGCAACCTTCACTGCATTCGTGCCCTTGCGCTTGGAGATGGCGACGGTCACCGCTGGATAGAACTCGTGGCCCGCAGAGTACCGGACGTATTCGCTTGGCTCCTCGCCGCCATCGCTCACCTGGGCAAGGTCGCGCACGAAAACGGGTCTGTCATGCACGGCAGCCACGACCACGTTCCGCACATCATCGGCGGTGCGCAGAAACTCTCCGGTATCGAGCAGATACTCCTGATTGCCGTTTGAGAAATGGCCTGACGGCAGCCTGCGGTTCGACAGGCCGAGCGCGCCGGCCACCTGTAAGGTCGAGAGCGAATAACCCGCGAGCCGTGTCGGATCAAGCATGATCCGGATCTCGCGCCGTTCCCCGCCAATCAAAGTAACCGCGGAAACGTCTGGTGTTTGTTTAATTGTGTCGTGGACCTGGGCCGCGATGCGCCGCAGCTCGAAATCGCCATAGCGTTTGCTCCAGAGGGTTAGCGCAAGAATCGGCACATCATCGATGGAACGCGGTTTCACCAGGGGTAGTGAAGCGCCCGGCGGAATCAGATCCATGTTGGCGTAGAGCTTCTGATTGAGGCGGACGATGCTCTTCTCTTCGTCTTGCCCAACTAGAAATCGCACTACCGCCATCGACATGCCGGGGCTGGAGGTTGAGTAAATATACTCGACGCCTGGAATTTCCCATAGCAGCTTTTCCATCGGTTTAGTGACGCGTTCCTCCACCTCGCGCGCCGAAGCGCCGGGCATCTGGACGAACACATCGATCATCGGCACGATAATTTGCGGCTCCTCCTCGCGCGGTAGCTTCCACACCGCGAGCGCGCCGATAAGTAGAGATGACACGATGATGAGCGGCGTTAGCTTGGAGGACACCCACGCCCGCGCAAAACGTCCCGCGGGACCAAGGCGGTGTTCCGGGGTCACTGCTGCATCTCCACCTTGGCGCCGTCAGCGAGGGCCACTGGGATGGGCGAAACAACTCGTTCGCCAGAACTGAGGCCGGCCAGCACCTCAACACGATCGGCACGCTTGCGGCCTGTGGAAACGATGCGCAGACGCGCAGCGCCGTTTTCCGCCACGTAGACGGACTGCACTTGGCCTCGCTCTACAAGAGCGGAGGCCGGCAGCGTGAGAACAGGGCGGCTACCGAGGACAAACCTGGCGCGGCCAAAGGCCCCTGACCGCAATTGTGGCATTCCCGGCAGATCGATCTTCACCAAATAGGAGCGAGAGGCCGCGTCAACCGACGGTACAACCTCGCTTATGGGTGCTTCCAACGTGCGGTTCAAAGCATCGATGCTCACGAAGACCTTGCTACCGCTGCGAATTATGGGTAGCCGCGATTCCTCCACCGGAACTTCGAGCCGGTATTCGCCATCGCGCTCGATCGTGAGCAACGTAGCGCCGGGAGTGGCAAGATTGCCAGGTTCCACGGATTTTGCGGTGATGACGCCCGCGAACGGCGCCTGAATTTGCGCATAAGCGCGCTGGATCTCGGCGGCGCGGCGCTCCTGATCCGTCTGGGCAATCTTCGAGCTCAGTTGCGCCCGCTTGGATTCCGTCATCGCGTAAGCAGCTTCGGTCGCTTTCAGCCGCGCGGTAGCTTCGTCATACTCCTGGTTTGAGATGGACTTGCTCGCAAACAGATCATTCATGCGCTTGAAGGTCGCTCGCGCCAGTTCCAGGTTGGCTTTAGCCGCGGCCACGCCGCTGTCGGCTTCGGGAATCGCGCTTCTGGCCTCTTCCCGAGCCGCGTCCGCTCGCCGGTAATTCACCTCCAGATCCGCGGCGTCGAGCACAACCAGCAACCGGCCTGCGCTCACATGCTCGCCGATGGTGGCATGCACTTCGCGCACGTAGCCCATCACCTTGCTCGACAACACCGCCGTCGTGCGAGCGCGAACGGTTCCAGTGGCTTCGTATTCTTCGGGCCAAGACTCCGCCGCGACCACTACGGTCTTCACGGGAATTGTCGAGGCGACGGCCTCTATCTTTCGTGGTGGCTCGCCACAGCCAGCCACCAACAGTGCCGCCGCAAACAGCACAAGACCTGCTTTCATCAGTTGAGTACCTCCGAGTTGACGGACAACGTGCCCGCCGCTCTTTCCAACATCGCGGCAGCGACTCGCTGATCATTCACTGCCGCGAGATAGCGCGTCTTGGCTTCCAGCACCGCGGTTTCGTTGCGCAAGAGGTCCGTCACATTGTTCAGACCGGCCGCATAGCGGTTCTGCGTGATGCGCAGGCTTTCCTGGGCCTCATCCACAGCGGCCCGCGCCACTTCAATCCGTTGATTCGCCGCCCGCAACTCTGCCCATGCCCGGCGAACCTCCAGGCGAATCGCTGAGCCGGCGCGATTCTCCTCGGCCTCGGATCGTCGCAACAGGTGCTTCGTCTCTTCGATGTGCGCCTTATCGCCGAATCCGTTGAAGAGATTCCATCGAAGCGAGACGGATGCCATCCAGTTGCCTCCTGAACGCCCGGCGAATTGTTGGCGGTCCTGCTCAATATCCGCGTGAACTCCAACTTGCGGCAGCAGGCTGGACCGTGCCGCAGCCGCTTGCGTTTCCGCCAGTTGTGTTGCCAGCTTGGCTTCCCGCGCTTCCGGCCGCCGCTCAAGGGCCTCGCGTTCATACTGCTCGAGAGCAAGGTCTCCAAGATCCACCTGCGTCAGCGGCGTAGTCAGAGAATACTTAGTCTCCAATGCCTGGCCCAAAACGTCATTCAGCGCAGCCCGCGCTACATCCAGATCGGCGGAGCGCCGGATCTGCTGTTCCGTCACTGCGGCGAGGTGCACACGAATTGAGAGCACATCGACGTCGGTGGACATACCCGAAGCGCGAACGGCCTTGGCTCGCTTCAGATCGGCCTCGGCCGAGCGCACAGCGTCCTTGGCGGCGGCCAGGTTCTCTCCGCTGAGAACCACCGCGTAATACTCGCGAACTACGCCTGCAATCACATCCTGTTCGGTGCGCCGCCTATCTTCTCCCGCGACTCCCTCCATCAGGCGCGCTGAGCGCGTGGCCCTACGCACTTGGCCCGCATCGAAGATCGTCTGGTCCAGATTGAGCTGCGATTGGAAGTTGTCGAGCGCATTCGGCTGGTTTAACGCACCGAGGGCAAAATTTTGTTCCGTGAATTGGTGCTGGGTAAGCAGCGAACTGAACACGAACACCGGGTTATCGCTGCGCGTCCAGGTTTCCGCGTAGTTCAGCCGCGGCAGCCAGCCGCTCGACGCCTGCTTGACACGCGCCGCCGCGGCTCGCCCTTCCTCCGCCACCACCGCGACCGAATTGTTATGATCGAGCGCCACGCGGACAGCGTCCCGCAGCGATAGCGGCTGCTGCCCGAACAGCGGTCCCACTACAGCGAAATAAATGAGTTTCTCGAACATCGCTCTCTCACCTTCCGAGATGCAGTCTGTGCAGGGAGGTGACAACGGCAGCTGCAGCATTGAGTAGTGTGGAAATGCTACGTTTTCTCTGCAGTAACAGTGGTGCGAAGTGAACCGGGTCTAACGGCGGGCCGTTGTTGACTCGTCTCCGCTGGCCTTCCCTCCGTGCCAATATCGGTGAGACACTTACCGCGGCGATAATTACAGAGCAGGGCGGCAAGGAGAACCATCGTGAGCGAAGCCAAGAGCGCAGTTCCTTTTGCCGCCAGTTCGGCGGACGTTGAA
>Ga0310037_10001049_pt1 | contig 15705 bp, 9 predicted proteins | sample Sb_taG_11_FD_200239 | JGI IMG/M metagenome (GOLD analysis project Ga0310037, IMG submission 200239) | Peat soil microbial communities from Weissenstadt, Germany - Sb_50d_3_AS metaG (v2) (version 2) | ecosystem: Environmental > Terrestrial > Soil > Wetlands > Peat | place: Germany: Weissenstadt...
CCGAGGGGGGGGCCGGGGCGACACGGGGGGGGGGGGGGGGGGGGGCGTCAACGCTCCGAATGCTGCCCCACATCACACCCTTTCCGGGACGGAGGCCGTCTTGCTTGCAGGGGACGAGCCGGGTCAAGGGGGAGCCTTTGCGGGACGCTTTTTTCGGTCAGGACGTCCGGAAAAAACCGCGCAGGCGGCCCGCAGGGCGTCCCGCAAAGCAGCAGCCGGAGGCGGCTTTTGAGGCGGATTGGCGCCTGTCGAGATAATGGAACCGTCCGGGGAGGGCGTGAGGGCCAAGTCGGCGGGCGCGATCGCTCGGCTCAAGTCGGTGCGTCCAAATGCGAGCACATCTAAAGTCTTGCTTGACTGATTTTCCCCTTCATGCAGCGAGGTCGCGGACCGCGCCCAGGATCAGAAACAGTGCGCGTAGATAGAATCACCGTGCGGGGCGCGTGCGCCCTCAGCCGGGGACGAGTCGCTGCGCTCATGAAGATCGCCCGCAATCCCGACGCGACCTTGACGGAAGACGAACGGTGCTCGTTGAGAACCGCAGCCTTTAGGCTGGAGATGGCTGCCCGCGAAGCAGGGGTTCCGATAGCAACGCAGGAAGGAAGCAGTGCCCCGGATCAGCCGGGCACGTAGCGGCCAGCACGTACCCGCAGGCCTTTACCTGGGAAGGGCCGCGCCTGGAGTGCGGGCATCGACTCGGACAAAAGGGGATGGACCCAACAGTCGTCATGGGGCAACTGTTGGGTCTCTAACCATGTTATTGGTGCTATGTGCATGTACTGCTGATCGATGCCCGCAAGATTTGTACCTGGTGTTTTTCTTCGTCGCGCGGAGTGGGAACCGATTCGTACCCCATTCCATCGTCACTACTGCGGGGTGGCGGCAGAACCGATCTACCCGGCGCGCCGGCCATGTCGCAGCCCGGCGTGCTTGCGCGTCGTCTCGGCCTGCCGCGTCTGGAAGTGATCGGGGTTGAGCAAGACGCCGTCATCCCAGATTGGTGACCATCAGAGAGCTACGGGCGCGACGGATCGGCAGCCCAGCGCGGGAACGCCTCGCGATTATGAGGCGTCAACGATGGTACCCGCACCTCGCTCGATCGTAAAAAGGCAGCGTCACGATCAACCGATCGCCGTCTTTCTGGAGCGGTACCGATCGCAGCTCGTTCAAGGCTTTCACAGCGCCGACAAGTTCCTCGGTTCCTTTCCCGTCCCCCGGTGCTTGAGGCGCCAGGAGGGATGCCAACGCCTCGTAGCGCGCATCAGTCATGGGTTGGGAAGAGAAGTAGACGAGATCGTCGTGCAAGATGAGGTAGCGAAAGAAGTAAACCTTGTCTTCGACGGGCCCGGTACTGGGACGTTTGTGGACCGAACCGGTTTTATGATCGACGTCCACGCGGTAGTTTTGGAACAACTTGTCGTACGTCACGACCTTCTTGTCGCGGCAGGCGCGCACCTCTCCTTGCCTCCCTTCTGCCATGCAGATAAAGACCCCGGCGAGCGTCCGATCGGGGGTCCGCGGCAACACGAACGAGCGCTTGGGTTCGACCTCTCCGAGCCTCATGCTCTCTACCACGGGCCGGAAGCTGGAGCGGACGAGGGGCTCGATCGTCAACAGGATCTCGGTGGCAGCCGGGTTGGCGCGTTCTTGGGCCATCCTGTGCATCTCGAGCGCTATGGCGTCCATGTCGCCAAACAACATGCAACGCGCTTCTGGCCGCACCACGAGCCGCAGTTTGCGATCCGCGCCGAGCTTGATGCTGTCCAGGCCCGTGACGGGCTCCGCCAAGGCCGGAAACGCTACGAGAAACGTACACAAGAGGCCACGCATGAAGGAGGAGCAACGGGCTAGCCGGATGGTGGTTAGGGGTTTCGGGTGAGCACACATAGCCAGTTTCCTATTCGAGGGGCCGGAGTCCATGGGGGGCGCAATAGGTCCCATCTTGGGTCTATTTCCGTTCCTTCAACAAGCCCTGGAGCACGATGTCCCCTGTAATGATGCCATCGGAGACGATCAGTCGTTGGTCGGCGTCGGAGGACGTCGCGTCTAGATTGACATTGATGACTCGTTGCCCCTCTTCGATGGGGAGTGTCTCCAGGATCGTGAGCGTGTGGGGACTCCCTTGGGCATCAAAGATCGTGTCGCCTTTCTTTAGTTCGTTGGTTGGTTTTAGGCCCGCGGCGGTCAGCACCGGATGAGCCTGGCTGGTCGTGACCGCGGTACCGTCGAAGCCGAAGCGGATAAGCGGTAGCGGTTCCGGCCCCTCGATCACTTTACCCACTTTGACGGGCGCGCCGGTCTTTGCGTTTCGCACCGCATCACCGGCCCGAACGTCTTCGATCTTACGGAGCGAACCGTCCGCCATCGTGATCTTCACACCCGGCGGGAAGCAGCCGCCAACTCCACCGCCGCGCATGCCGCCGCAGTAGTAGCCGCCCTCTGAGGTGGAGACGCAGTACTCTCCGCCGGTTTCAATAATGCCGCCGCCTATGTCAGGTGGTACATATGGCGGCTCAGCACTGCCGCAATCTGTCATGCCGCTCCAGCATACGCCGTCGCAGCCTATCTCCGAGTTATCTCCGCCGCAGACGCCGCAGGCATCAACGCCGCCGGGACATATCTGGGGAGGGACTGCTGGAGGGACTGCCGGAGGGACTGCTGGTGGGACTGCCGGAGGGACTATGGGAACGCCCTCGGCGAGATACGCCACAGGCGGGTCGGCGAGCGCTGTCGACCATGCGAGACAGCACGTAAGAACTAAGAAAACGGCGGACCGCGCAGAGAAAATGAATCTAGACATAGATACCATTTTACACAATTTTGTTCGGTGACGTTACACAGGTGGGCGCAAGAAACGTGCCTGAGCCGTTGGGCGATCCTGGCCGCGATGTTACCGATCCGTTCCATCGACTGCCGGGACCGAAGAGCTTTTGCTCCTACCAGGCTGCAAATTCGGGCACCTCACGGGTAGACGGAGCACCTGGCTCTCGGGCGGCAGGAGAGCCGCACCGCGACGGGCTGGATATCGGATGTGGCCCGAGGGGGTCGAGAAGGGAGGCGAGGGCCGGGTCGGCGGGCGCGATCACGTGGCCCCGAGTCGTTGCGTCGAGTCGGCTGAGCTTTCGGACGAACGTGGATTCCCTAACCTAACCGCGTAGCAGAGAAAGAACCAAGGCGGGTTGTTGGTTCGCTTGTGCCAGCATGGCAGTCGCCGCCTGCTGGACGATCTGCTTCCGGACGAGCGTGGCTACATCGGTAGCGACATCGATGTTGGTGATGCGAGCTTCGGCATCCTTGTAGGCGTCGGCAGTGGACGTTGTGAGCTGAACAGCGATTTGAAAGCGGCTGAGAACAGCTCCGATGGCCCCGGAAACGACACTGACGCCGGCCTGGTAGCCTTGGATTTGACCTTGCGCCAAAATCGCGTCGGCTTGGGTAGCCAGGCTTACACTGGTTATTGCCAGGAGGCAATCGGTGGTCACGGTGGTCGTTCCGGTCGTGGTGGTCGTGGTGGTAGAAGTCACAGTCGTAGTCGTTGTCGTTCCATTGCCGAGCAGCACGCTCACGGTGTCGTCGTCAGAGTCCGCCGTTACCAGGTCGAACACACTGTCGCCGTTAAAGTCGGCCACCGCAACTGAGCAGGAGCCTGCTCCAGTGCCAAAGGACCGCTTAGCCTGAAACGTTCCGTTGCCGTTGCCGAGCAGCACGCTCGCCGTGTCGCCGTCTGCGTCCGCGGTAACCAGGTCACTCTTGCCGTCGCCGTTAAAGTCGGCCACCGCGACTGAGTAAGGCGTGCTCCCCGTGCCAAATGTCATCTTGGCTTGAAACGTCCCATTGCCGTTGCCGAGCAGCACGCTCGCAGTGTCGTCGTCGTTGTCCGCGGTAACCAGGTCGCTCTTGCCGTCGCTGATGGTATGGACCCGCCTTCTTTCTCCCGGCGTCCCAGCGGCGCATGAGCAGAAAGGAAGAGGCTATCGCAACGTCTCCCATAGGCGACGATGACGTATGACAGACTGTAGCATAAAGGGCTCGCACTCTCAGCATTGGCTTTCACTCGAGCGCCGACCTACGCGCGCTTCGCGCTTGTTTGCTTGGCGTGGCCACGTTTTTTGCGGGTCGCAAAAAACGCGCCCGCGCCAAGCCCAAAGTAAGGAGGGTAGGAAATGAATTCAATTTCACGTCCGGAGAATTGTCCTGCAGATCGGCGCCTCAGCAAGGCGCGCCTGCGAGGCAAAAGGAAAGGAAACTTCCTCCAGCCGAAAGCAATCGAAGTATGTGACGAAATAATCGGTACTTCGGACGTGGAGGAAGCTGCGAACATTACCAGTGTATCGAGTGCCGGTAACGCCTCGTTCATAGGTAAAGATGTCATCCCAGCCTTGCTCGTTTCAAGTTGTTCAACCGAAGCCGATGAAACGCCGCTCCCGGGAGCGGCGCTGAGAAAATATTCCAAACAAAAGGAGGGCTTACAAATGGGTGCTGTGACGATTGGAATGGATATCGCCAAGGGGTCGGTTCAGCTGTTCGGCGAGGGGCTCAAGAAGAAGCTCTACCGGCCTGAAGTGCTCACGTACTTTGGCAAGTTGGAGGCGCTCACGGTGGCGTTGGAGGCCTGCAGCGGGTCGCATTACTGGGGGCGTGAGCTCGCGAAGCTCGGGCACACGGTGCGTCTCATGCCGCCGCAGTATGTGAAGCCGTACGTGAAACGGAACAAGAACGACGCGGCGGACGCGGAAGCGTGTTGGGAGGCCGCGCAGCGGCCCTCGATGCGCTTTGTGCCGGTGAAGACGGCAGCCCAGCAGGCGGCATTGCAGCTGCACCGCGAGCGTGAGCGCCTGATATGCGAGCGCACGAAAGTGGTGAATCAGGTATGCGGGTTCTTGCTTGAGTTCGGCATCGCACTCTCGCGCGGCGTGAGCAAATTCGCAATGAATGTGAGAGAGGCGCTGAGCAAGCATACAGAGCGCATTCCGCCGCTCTCCTCCAACATGCTCAATCGCTGCGTGGGTGACTTCAACCGCCTGGTTGAGCGTATTGAGGAGTGCGAGGAACTAATCAAGACGCAGCTCCGCAATGATCCCGTGGCGCAGAAGCTGGATACGATCGCGGGGGTCGGGCCGATCATCGCAACGGCAGCTCGCGCCTCGGTGCCGGACATCGGGCATTTCAAGAACGGGCGTCATTTTGCCACAAGCCTTGGGCTGGTGCCGCTGCAAGCGTCGAGCGGTCAAACGATACGGCTGGGGAAGATGAGCAAGCGCGGCAACCCGTATCTTCGTAAGCTGCTCATTCAGGGAGCGCATGCGGTGCTCAACACCGTGGGTCGCAAAGACGACGCGCACAGCCGCTGGTTGCAGGAGCTCGTCCGTAGGCGCGGGCGTTGTAAGGCAGCCGTGGCCCTTGCGAACAAGAACGCACGAATCATGTACGTAATACTGGCGGGCAAAGCGGAGCGCTTCTCGCCCGACGCCGCACACCAGCCGCGAGAAAACGAAAAACCCGCCCTCGGCGCAGGCCCTAGGGTTGATGGCCAGGAGGGTGTCACTATGGCGGCGTAACAAGTTTAGAAGTCTTGCCGAGATAGCTTAGGGAAATCATCGTTGGTGGCAAATGCGAGGTCTTCGACCGGTTCTCAAGACGCTGGACTTAAATGAGGCACCCACTGGTATGCCGAGTCGCCGATTAGCGCTGAGAATGTTCGAATACCACCAGGGCTCGGAGGAACGTCCTTCCTCCACAAAGAAGCCGGATACACGTTCGCTGTCGTTGTCCCTCTCTGCTGCCGCCAACGAGATATTCTTTCAGTTCTCTGCTTGACTTCACCGGCGGGTCCATACACGTTGAAGTCGACCACAGCAACTGACCAGGGAGCGAGTCCGGTGCCGAAGGACCGCCTGGCCTGAAACGTGCCGTTGCCGTTGCCGAGCAGCACGCTCGCGGTGTTGTTTAGGTAGTAGTTGTCTGCGGTAACCAGGTCGCTCTTGCCGTCGCCGTTGAAGTCACCCACCGCGACTGAGTCAGGGTTCCCTCCCGTGCCAAAGGAGCGCTTGGCCCGGAATGTCCCGTTACCGTTGCCGAGCAGAACGCTCGTGGTGTCGGTAGACCAGTCCGCGGTAACCAGGTCACTTTTGCCGTCCCCGTTGAAGTCGGCCAGAGCGACAGACATAGGCCAGCCTCCGGTGCCGAAGGACTGCTTAGCCTGAAACGTTCCGTTGCCGTTCCCTAGCAGCACGCTCGCGGACGAGTCGTTTCCGTTCACGATAACCAGGTCACTTTTGCCGTCACCGTTGAAGTCGGCCAGAGCGACAGACGTAGGGTTCGTTCCGGTGCCGAAGGACTGCTTAGCCTGAAACGTTCCGTTGCCGTTGCCGAGCAGCACGCTCGCTTTATTGTCGTCGTAGTCCGTAGTTACCAGGTCACTCTTGCCGTCGCCATTGAAGTCGCCCACAGCAACGGACCCAGGGTTCGTTCCGGTGTCGAAGGACTGCTTGGCCTGAAAGGTTCCGTCGCCCGGGCTTGTGGTCGTGGTCGTGGTCGTGGTCGTGGTAATGGTATCGGTACCGGTGGTGGTAATGGTAATCGTCGTGCTGCTGCCACCCGCAATATCCGCCAAGATCACCGCCTCAACACCGAAGCCGGCTTGGGTGGCCAGTTCGCCGGTCGTGAAGACGTTCGTGTCATTGAATTCGGCTGTCGTAAGGATTCGCCCGTACTCAGTCTGAAGAGCCTGCGACTCTTCATCAAGAGCTTGCCGCTGCGTATCGCTCAACACGCCATTCGAGGCTTGTGTGGCAAGCTCACCCATGCGATCGAGAATGTTCTTGAGCGCTGAGGTGGCGCTCTCGGCGACATTGAAGAAACTGATGCTGTCGTTGACATTGCGTGTGGCCTGGGTATAGACGCGTCCTGCCGTCCTCAGCGTCGATGCCATGGCTTGTCCGGCCGGATCGTCCGAGGCGTGGTTAATCCTTAGGCCTGACGAGAGCCGCTCGAAGAGGGATGAGACTTCGGCGGTGGCGGTCTGAAGCGACCGCGCTGCTCGAAGAGCAGGGAGATTATTGTTGAGAGAGACTGCTGCCACCTCAATCCCTGATCGATGTTGACCAAGAGTCCTTGGATCTCTTCTTAAGAAGGGTCGGCTAATCCTCTCAAAACATTAGGATCGCGAGCACTTTTCCTGCCCGAGGAGCTGGGAGGAGTGAAATGAATTCAGCCAGATAGCGTAGGCGAGACGTGACCCGTGACGGAGACGCGGTGGGAGGCTGTGTCTCACGCGCCTTTTACGCGTATTCGGTTCGCTCGTGCGCAGCCCTGCACGCGGAGACCGTGACCGTCGAGGTGTGGCGACGGGGCAGGCAGTTGGGCTCTTGCCCTCGTTGCGAGACTGAGGCCGGGACAGGGGGGGGTTACCAGGCGTGCCGCGCTAGGCGGCACGCCTCCTGTCGCGATCTAGTCCCAAAACAAGCGTAATATATTAATCGAGCTATGTACAATCGAAGTAAACATGTGCTTGCCTCGATCACGTACCTTCTACTACCCGGAGGTCCCGACCCCCGTCAAGCAGTGCCGAGCTTTCTGCTTCATCTCCTGTCCCCTCTCTTGGTTCGACGGCCCAGGCGGATCGGGGCATCCAGACCCCGACTTCAGGATCTTCTCGCTTCAGCACAACCAGCAGCCCTGCAGCCGCTCGACCAATCGCAGGAAGACACCTTGCCACGGGTTCCACGACAGCAACCGGTAGATCAACCGGCGCCCGCCCTTGACGATCTGGCATGGCATCTGAATCACCGCCGCGCAGAACGTCGGAAACTCCATCCGCAAGAGGGTCCGCTTCTCGGCCTTGTGCTTGGCCGCATGTCGAGGCGATACCGGGGTCATCAAGGCACTCCATGCCTTCAGGCTCCAAGCCAGGCTGGCCATCACCATGTACGCCCAGTTGCTTACCAGGTCGTCCACCGGCGTCGTCAGCGCATGCACGCCGCCGTGGAGCTGGGCGATCAGGTTCTCCTGGTCGCAACGGTCATTGGCCGAGAATACGACATCCTCAGCCGACATCGCGCGATCGTTGGTGATGTAGAAGTAGTAGCGATACTCCTCGAACAGCCGCATCTGCCCCTGGTCCGTCGCCACCCGCTTGCGCACGACGACCACCCGGTAGTCGCGGTGACAGGCGACCGGGCGATACTCAAACTCAGCGATCATCTCCTCCAGCACGTGGAGCGTCTTGAACCCACGGTTCTGGACGATCTGCTGCTTGACCCGTTCGGGCTGTTGGCGGGGTGCGGTCTGAATCTCATAGCGCGGCCGACGTTCCAGGAAGCTGAACGCCTCGGCAGGCAGGGCGTCGGCCAAGGCCTTGAGAGAGTCATGGGCCTCGTATCCGAAGATGAAGCGGACGTCACCGGCATCGTCCCAACGATCCAGGTGTCTGGTCTGGGCGAACTTGGTGTCGCCCCGCAGCAGCATCCCGCGGAAGCCGGCCCCGCGACAGAGGTCGATCGCCTTGTCCAGGTAGACGTCGGCCTGCTCTTGCGAGGGGCGGTTGCCGCTGCGGTTGACCAGGAACAGTGGTTCGGCGGTGTTGGCCAGCGAGATCAAGAGGGGATGGTAGCCCCAGGTGCCGTCGTAGGCGATGTCGATGCCCTGCTTGCACTCGGCGTCAGTCTCGACGAGGGTGCCGTCGGCGTCCAGGATCGCAAGGTTGAAGAACTCCGGCGGCTGCTCGGCCCAGACTTTCTTGCGAGTCTGGTTGAAGGCGTCCGTCAGGTCCATGATGTCGGGCTCGCGGTAGCGGCGGCAAAAGTCGCCGGTGGTCGTGGGGTCGGGGATGCGCTGGGCGCCCAAGGCATCGAGATAGACCTCGTCGTTGCGCCGCAGTTCGATGTGTTCGATCCGCTTGCCGCCGGCCAGGATGTTGAACGCGATGTTCAGGACGTGGTCGGATTCGTGGTAAGGCAGATGCCGCTTGAGGACGTGGACCTTCGAGTCGATCGCGCTGATCAGTCCGGTCTTGCGGGCCAGCAGGAGCATAGCGCCGATGCCACCGGCACCGAGGCCCTGGACCCGATCGGCCAGCTCGTAATGGATGTTGGCGGCGGTCATCATGGGCTGATCGCGCTCCGGCCCGGGCCGATTCTCGATGCGCCGGAGGATTCTCCGCCTACGATCGTTGAGGATTCTGCGATTGCGTTCTCGCGTCTTCTTGCGGTCGCGCTCCCGGGTCTTACTCCCGTTGCATTTTCGGGATTTCTTGCGGATAGTAGCAGTCACTCGAAAACCTCCGTTGTTTGGAACAGTGAGGACGTGTTCCCACCTCCATTATTCCACAATCTCCGGGGGTTTTCGAGTCCTTTCTGAGATTTTGACCAACTTGGCCTATATATCACACTTGGTTAAGGTCTAGTTCAGCGTCACCTGGTAGACCTGTATCAGCGGCAGGTAGCTGGATGATGCCTGTGTATCCCCTCCATTTTCTACGACATATAGGCGCCTCGAGGAGGAATCGAAGACTACTCCTCCCAGTCTCTTTTCACCGTTGAACTGCGGGAAATCGAAGTTCCACACGGTATAGGGCACGATATCCCAGGGTTGCATCTGTCCGTTCTTGACGGCGAGAAAATCGTTGGCGTCATAGGCCCATACCTGGTATGCGTAGGCGCCGTTGAGGGAGTGATAGCCCTTGCCTTGCCGGTACGGGTCATTGGCAGATTCCTTAGTGTCATACACAACCGTGTTGGTGCCGACCGAGCCGAAGAAAAGCACCGAACGCGTTCCGGGCACAAAAATGACACCATTGATCTGTGTAACTCCGTTGAAATACGGGTTATTGCTCATCATTGGGTCTCCACTACCATCCCACCCAAGCGCGTTGTACTGCGGGTAATAGACATAGGGTATCGGCGTCGTGGGAGTCGAGTAACTGAATGTGCTCGGGTTGAAGCCGAACACGGCTGGTCCGGAAGACGTTCGGTTGATGATGCTCAGAGCCGCGTTGCCGGTTAAATAGGGGGCTCCTAGGACGGATTGCCATTCAGGCGGAATGGGAGCCATATATCCGTCGTAGAACGCGGCGGCTCCTGAAGGTGGAGGCGCCCCGCCTCCCAAGGTGATGCCGCCGACCTCGAACATCCCTTCTACCTGGGCCGTTGCAAGATTAAGCGAATCGAATCTGAAGTGAGTTAAATGGGTTGTTCTAGATGTGTCATAGTAGCCATAGACCGTGCCGATCAACTGCCCATTGGCGACTTGTAGGCCACCAAGCTGAGTAACATTACCTCCTGGTTGGCCAATGTTAATTGGAAGCCGGGGTATTACACTTACAAATGGTTGCAACACTGTCGCAGTTGCTAGGTTGTTCAGATTGCTACTGTTGACAATCGTGCCGGGGATCGAAATCTCAGCGATGGCCTGATCCCCCCCGTTTCCGGTCATGAAAAGCGACTTATTCGCGGGATTATAAGTAATGCCCTCGTTATTATAATTGAACGTCGAGGCCCCCAAGTTACCCGTGTTTGGAACCCGGAACGCGCCGACGTACTGGAGATTGGACTCGTCAATCAACTGCGCTTGACCATGCGTCGGCGTGGCCGTTGGTCTCGGTGTGGCTGTCGGAGTGACTGTTGGCCTGGGCGTGGCCGTTGGTCTCGGAGTGGCTGTCGGAGTGACTGTTGGCCTGGGCGTGGCCGTTGGTCTCGGTGTCGCCGTCGGAGTCACTGTTGAAGTGGGAGTAGCCGTCGGCCTGGGCGTCGCCGTAGCGCGTGGCGTCGGTGTCGGCGTGGGAGCTGCCGTGGGCGCATATTCATCAGCGCCGATATCGGCGTTGCTTCCTGCGGGCCTTGGCCCTCCATCCCAGTCGTCAGTGACATTCGGGAGTGGCGCGACCTTGTCGATGACGTTCGCCTGGGTGGCGCTGTTCAAGACAAGGTGCAGGTCGCCCGCGGCGGGGTTGACGAACATCGCGGGGGTGGCGCTCAGGTAATTGTCGCTCGAGGTGAACGTGGCGCCGTCACGCGATCGGAACGGAGCATCCGCCAAGTTATTTCTGAACTCAGCCCCGGTCGTGGTCCAGCGCGCCTGGATCGAATTGACGCTGTTCCCCTTAGTGAGAATGGTGTTGTGCTCTACCAAGGTGCCCGGGGAATCCCAAACCAGAATCTGTCCGTCCGAGCCGGCTATCCGGTTAGCACTGAAGAGTCCGGGGCTCTGATAGATGAAATTATTGCGAATGATACCGCCTTGATTGTCATACCCGGTAGTTTGATCATTGAGTCCGTAGGCAATCGCACGGTCGGTGTTGATAAACGTATTCCCCTCAGTTATCACGTTCGCGGCGTGATTCCAGATCAGAACGACGGGATTGTACCAGAGTCCTCCCGAGACGGAATCTGGAGTGTGGAAGTTCCTCCAGAGGTTGTGGGCGATGATCCAGTTATGGCCGGAATGCATGGAGATTCCATCGGTGTAACCGATTCCCCCGCCGTGGTCCGTGGTGGGAGTGCCCGCCGTATATTCAATCAAGCAGTATTTGATGCTCGAGTCGTCCACGCCGCCGCCATTGCCGTCCGGCTGCGATTTGATCAGCTGCTCGCCCGCGTCGAAGAGCCGAATGTGGTAGAGGTTGATCGCGGAGGCTCCGGCATCTGCTTTAAGCTCTATCAGATGGAAGTAGACCTGCCCGATGGCGAGGTTCGCGATCGTCACGTTTTGTGCGTTGTAGACCGAGATACCCATGGACACGTTGCTATAGGACGCATTCTCCATCCCCTTACCCAGCAGGACGACATCGTTGAAGTTGTCGGTCTCACCGCGAATGGTGACGTTCGTGACCGGGCTGTTTTTTCCGATAAAAAGCGTGCTGGAAAGGTTATACGTGCCTTTCTGGATCACGATCGTCTGGCCGGACTTGAGGTTGCTGACGGCATTCTGCAGGGCGACCTCAGTGTTGACCCAGATGGCATTGGCACTGGGACTGGGCGGCACGCCGAGCGCGGGGGCGAGGGTCGTCGGGTCGCTGGTCGAGGACGGCAGGGGCGTCGCGGTAGCGGTCGGCCTCGGAGTTGGAGTGCGAGTCGGAGTGCCACTCGGCGTGGGAGTGGCCGTCGGTCTCGGCGTTGCGGTGACTGTGGGCAGAGGAGTAGGCGTCGATGTCGGTGCGGGCGTAGCCGTCGCGGTGGGTCGAGGGGTTGCTGTCGGGCTTGGCCTCGGCTTTGTCCCTGTTATCGTCTTGGTCGGTGAGACGCTGCCTGCGGCGGCGCATCGCACGTACCACGTGTTCTTTGGCTGCGCATACGGGAACAGAGCTTGGCCATTCGCGGTTGTCTTTTTTGACATCCAGACTGCAAACGGCCCGATTATCGCGGCGGCCTTTTGCACCGATACTTTTTGCGACGAGACTGCCTTACCGCTGCTATTTTTGACGGTGCAGGCGATTACTGAATGACCACTCACCTGAGTGAGCCTGGCCGTCACCACAAGGCGCGGAGTTGCTGTCGGCGTTGGTATTGGCGGGACCTGGGCGGCAGTGTTGAGTGCCCAACATAGGAACGGTGTGATCACCAACATTGATATAATTGTCTGCGGTCGCATTTGTATTATCTCTTAGTATGTGAATGTGTCACAGCCCGATGCTCCCGTAGGTTATCGGGGCGGCATGGCTCGGCAACGCATAAAGATCAAAACAAACTAGCAAATACATAAGATGTGCCGGGACGGCGTTCTTCATGGTGCCTTCAAAGCGCAAGACGACTTACGTAGCTTTAGCAAGATTTGTGCCTATCTGATATTCGTAGCAGGACTGAGGGGGAACCCAAAGTATTGGGGACGTGCGTACGGAGCTGTGCGTAGCCGTGCGAAGCTAAAGGCGCGCCTCAACACCGGTTGGACTCAAACCGTCTGCGCGAACGCTGGTACAGGAAGGTTAGAAAGCGGTGGTGGGCGGCTTTGCTGCCCCGAGAGAGAAAACCGTAGCACATGATACGGACGAAGGACTTGGGAAGGATATGCAGCAAAAAGCGCGAGAGGAAGTCCGACGCTGAGAGGCGCACGACCTGGGGAGCGCCGCCGCGGCGATAGTTGCGATACATGAAGAGGTTGTTGGAATTCCTGCAATTTGCAGGGTTCCGGCGCAACTGTCATGCCAATTCCGGCTCCTCATCTTGGAAATCCGGTCTTGGATCTATTTCTGTGCCTTCAGCAAGCCCTGGAGCACGATGTCGCCTGTGATTATGCCGTCGGAGACTATCAATCTTTCGTCGGCATCAGAGGACGCCGCGTCTAGATTGACATTGATGACTCTTTGCCCTTCCTCAAGCGGGAGCGTTTCCAGGATCGTGAGAGTATGGGGATTTCCTTGGGCGTCGAATACCGTATCACCGTTTTTCAATTCATTGGCCGGCTTGAGGCCCGCGTCGGTCAGCACCGGATGAGCCTGGCTGGTCGTGACCGTGGTGCCGGCGAAGCCGAAGCGGATGAGCGGTGAGGATTCCGGCCCCTCGATCACTTTACTCACCTTCACAGGGGCGCCGGTCTTGGCGTTTCGCACCGAATCACCGGCGCGAACGTCTTCGATGTTACGGAGCGAGCCGTCCGCCATCGTGATCTTCACGCCCGGCGGGAAGCAGCCTATGGCGCGGTAACAGCCGCAGATGAAGCAGCTCCCCTGATAGCCTGCCCCCGCTCCTGTGACCAGCGCGGCAAACTCTTGCCAAGTAGTGCCGATCTCAGCATGAAATGTGCCAAAATACTCCCCCAGGCCTGTATTTACCCACTCCCGTCTGTATCTTCTCGTCCAGGGATTTTCGAAACAGTAGATCGTATCCCCGCCCCCACCGTTAAAGCAGACACCGGTGCTATCAAAGCTCCAGTAGTTGTATCCGTCCTGCGAACCTGTTTCGGCACCGGCCAGGGCGTTGCGACATCTCGGGATCGTAGGAAGGGTTGTCGTAGTTGTGGTTGTGGTTGTGGTCGGAGGAGGCCCTGCCAATGGCATGGTCGGATCACCCGGATACCCAGGGGGAGTTCTTTCGGCCAGATCCACAACCATCACAGGATCCGCGATGGCCGTCTGAGCTGCGACGATGACGACTAGAAACAGGGAAACGATGTATATAATTCGTTTACTCATATGGAACATCATCTCCTTCATCGTCCGACCAGCCGAGAGTCCCCAGACACGATGTCGGCAGCGTCGTATCGAAACTTAAGAGAGCGTCGCCCGATTCTGCGCCCGGCTCATCCCTCTCTCACGAGCGGCCTTGGTTGAACGCCTTATTGGTTCCCTCGGCCGCCGGAACGCGAGAGATCGAAACCTCCTAACGCTGCGGGAGCAAGATTTATTCCTTGTCAATTTCGCTGGCTAAACGGAACGGGCACCAATTGGGAACGTAAAGGACATCATGAGGGCGCAAGGTCCAACCACGGCCCTTCAAGGCACCCGCGCATGCTCGGCATCTCCAGGGCAACCTTCTACGCCTTTGTGCGCGAGGAGTCGAAGCCATGAAGGCCGTGGCTCCCGCGCTTGAAAAGCGGCCTCAATGACCAAGCGTGCTGGTGGGAATGGCGTGGTTATGGGTCTTTCCGGCTCATGTGTGACTGACCAGGATAATTGAGGTGGATCGCGTCGATTTGAGCCACATTAAATGAGGAACAGTTGAGAAGTCCCCCTCAGATTTGAGTAAGAAATCCAAGGGGGCGAAACTCTCCGATGTGTGTTTAGAAGGAGGGTTTCCCAATGAAGATATCAGATCTGCGCTCGCTAATCGATCGAGCGCTGCTTGCAATCCTAAGACAATTGGACGTGGAGGAAGCCGAGCGAGTGCGGCTGCTGGGATGCCCGCACTGCGGCGGGAAGCTTCACCAGGCGAATTACCCGAGGAAGCCTCGTGGGATAGCGGAGGTGGCGGAAGATGATTGGTGGCGTCTGAGCTTTTGCTGCGAGAAATGCCGCCGTCGGACGACTCCTAAGTCCTCGCGATTCCTAGGTCGAAAGGTCTACCATGCCACGGTGGTGGTGGTTGCGGTGGTGCTGAGAGCGACGACGCTGGTGCGACGCATTGCAGCGGCGACCCGAGCGATCGCGGGCATGACTTTGATCGGAATCGTCTTGAGTCGAGTCATGCGCTCAATTCTAATGTGGTTTCGGATCAACCGGATGAGGCTATCCAGAGGGTCGTACGGCTCTCATCTGGCAGAATCCCGGGTCAAGGGAGAGAACGATGAAGACGATCAGGGCACTCGGGCTCGTGGCTGTGCTCGCGTTCGGATCAGCGGTTGGCGCGTTCGCGCAGGGGAAGCGTCCGGTGGATGTGCACAAGGAGGCGGATGTGGCCAAGGATGTGCGGCGAGACATCGGCGGCGAGAGCAACGGCAATTGGGGATGGATTGGTCTCCTCGGTCTTGCCGGTCTCGCCGGCCTGTTGGGTCGGTATCGGGATGGTGCCAACCGCAGCGGGACCAACCGCTAATAAATCACCCGAAAAGAGCCATATTTTCCGCCGCAACCCATTGCAGATATATAGGTCGCGACCACCTTCGACCTGCGGTGGTCGCAGCTCATTTCCCGTCAGAAACTTCCGACCACTTTCCCGGGCTTTTCGGAGGGTTTCTTGACGTCCTTATTCAGGATGGTTCGCGCGTAAGGTGGATAGGGTTTCTCCCGAAGCAGAAACGGGTATGGTGATTTCGTCATCACCAGTTTTCAAGGCGATC
>Ga0310037_10001050_pt1 | contig 15704 bp, 16 predicted proteins | sample Sb_taG_11_FD_200239 | JGI IMG/M metagenome (GOLD analysis project Ga0310037, IMG submission 200239) | Peat soil microbial communities from Weissenstadt, Germany - Sb_50d_3_AS metaG (v2) (version 2) | ecosystem: Environmental > Terrestrial > Soil > Wetlands > Peat | place: Germany: Weissenstadt...
AAGATCCGTAGTTTCAAGTAGTAAGGGTTCTACGTTTCCGCGACCGCCGCGGTACTCGCGCATCCGCCGTCCCGGTTTCGCGCAAGCACCGCCAAACGCGCCGGGCGAGATCCGGAAGCCGGGGAGCGCGAAGATGATCGCTTTGGCCGTGGCCGTCAGCCGAGTCCTGAATATGGGCGGCGAGGCTGCCCGGCCGGCTCTCGCGTTCGCACGAATCTCGACAGCGACGATGTTGCGCTCCGCGCGGTCGCTTTTCAGGTTTCGTCACCATCGCGTCGCGCGATCGCCGTGGCGACCAGACGACCGCGCCGATCTACGCGCGGCGCGCGATCGAATCCGCCCGACAGGAGTTGTCGACCGGATCGAGGCCCGCGGAGCGCCCGCAATGGCCAAGACTCACCGCTGTCCGGCGATGTCGACACGCTTGCGCATCGTCGCCCACGGGCCGTGATGGCTCGACTGCCGCTCGGAGGGCCGCTCGGCCCAAAGCAGAACCCTCCGGCCCGGACTTCGCGCCCGGCGACACAGCTGAGGCTTCGTGGATCCAGCAGCGCGGCGGACTTCGCCTAAAACTTCTGCACCGAGCCGACCGTTAGCAGCGAGCGTGCAAGCACAGAGGCGCGGTTTTGGCGAATTCCAGGGGCCGCGCACCATCGCGGCGAGAGCCCTGCTCTTCGCTTGACGCGCTACTTCTGCGATTGCGGACTGGAGCAGCCAACGGCCGCGATGCGCCAGCTCCTGCTGGTCGTCCGTTGGGGCAGAGACCCGGGGCGGATCGCGCGGCTGCTCTGCCTGCGAACGCGACAGTCTTACTCGGTTGGCGACGCCGAGCGCTTGCGGGATCTGATTACCGCCGGCCGTCAGCTGACAGCTGGCGCCGGCGCCTGCGTCACGCGTTGCGGGTCTTTCCGGATGTTCTTTGGCGGGCGCGGATCTACGGTGGCGGCGTGAAGTTTCGAGGACAGCTGTGGGATGGTTGGCATCGCTGGTGGCGGTTTGCGTTGCCGCTGGCGGCGGCCGCGAGCGTGGCTATCGCGGCCGCTAGCACGGCCACGCCAGCGTCGGGGGCGAAGTCCAAGCACACCGTCAGGGTGATGACCCGGAATCTCTATCTGGGCGCCGACCTGACGCCTGCGCTCCAGGCCACGAGCTTCTCGCAGCTAACTGATGCGGCCGGGGAGATCTTCAACCAGGTCAAGCAGAACGACTTTCCGGTCCGGGCGAAGGGCCTGGCGAAGGAGATCCTCAAGACGAGTCCCGACCTGGTCGGGCTGCAGGAGGCCGCCCTTTGGCGCACCTCGCCGACCTGCAAGGTCTTCGTTCCGCCGGGCCCCTACACGGCGACGCACGTCGCCTACGACTACGTGAAGCTGCTGCTAGCGCAGCTCAACAAAGGCAAGACGCGCTACCGGGTGGTGGCTACCGAGCCCGAGTTCGACTTCGAGGCCGAGGCGAACACCAATGGCGGTCCCTCCGGCAGCTGCAACGAGGACGTCAGGCTGACGATGCGCGACGCGATCCTCGCCCGCGTCAACGACGGCGTGCAGGTGAAGAACGTGAAGAAAAGCCATTACAAGGTCCTGTTCGCGCCCAAGCTGCTCGGCACGATCACGGTACCCGTCGACAGAGGCTGGATCAGCGCCGACGTCAAGGTCCGCGGCAGCCGCTGGGTCCGGTTCATTGACACGCACCTTGAGTCCTATGACGACCAGGCCAACACCCCCACTAACCAAGGCACCGAGGTCGGCAACGGTCAGATTCGCGAGGCACAGGCCGAGGAGCTGATCCAGAAGGGCGGCCCAGCCACGGGGAAGCTGCCAGTGATCCTCGTCGGCGACCTGAACTCCGACACCAAGACCCCACTCAAACCCGGCGACCAGCTGGCCGATCAGGCGCTTCTGAACGCGGGCTTCCGAGAGCGAAGCACGTACACGCCGCTTAGCTGCTGCCTCGATACCAATGTGCTGACGTTCCCGGCCGGCGGCGGCAAGGCCAGTCAGTTCAATCACAAGGTCGACCACATCATGACCAGCGACCCGAAGCAGATCAAGCTCGTCAGCTCCACAATCACCGGGCGTCATCCCGCGAACGGGCTCTGGGACTCCGACCACGCCGGCACCTTCAGCGTCCTCACGCTCCCCTAACGAAGAGCAGTTCGCCAGCGAGTCGCCACCCCGACAAGGGCGCGGACCTGCTTACTTGTCGTCGTCGGTCAGGTCAAGCGGTGATTTACACGGGTGCGTTGGCGGGTTGGAGGGGCTGGTTGTGCGCGCGGGCGCCCAGGCTTACTTCGGTCCGCGAGCCGGGTTGGTTCCGGGTCGGCGACATGATGTTTGATGGGGTGTGATCCCGCTGGGGGAAGCGTTGCGGCCGCTCGATCTTTCTAGGCCGTCCACGGGGTGGTGGCGGCAGCAGGTCTTCGGGAGCCGGCCGCGGCGCATCGGTGTGAGTGAGGGCTTGGTGCACGCGGGGGACCTCATGCGGGCAGCAGCGCGTCCTCGCCGAGCTCGCGGAGGGTGTGGTAGCAGCGCTTGAGTAGTTTGCGGGTGAGCGCCAGGCAGGCGCGGTTGCCGCCGAGCCGCTCGGCGGCCTGTAGGTAGTAGGCGCGGTCTGGGCTGCGGGGGTGCCGGGCTTGTTGGGCGGCTTCGTAGAGCGCCCAGCGCAGCGCTGGCGGTCCTTGGCGGGAGAGCTTGCCGGGCGCGCGATGCTGGTCTGACTGATACACGGTGATGTCCAGGCCCGCGTAGCGGACGGCGTCGCGGCTGTTGGCGAACCGGCGGGCGTCGCCGAGTTCGGCGAGGATCGTGACCGCGATCAGCTCCCCGATTCCGTAGTGCGCCATCAGCGCCTTGCAGCCTCGCTGGCGGCGCGCATAGGAGCGCAGCTGCTTGTCGATCGGAGCGATTTGGGTCTCGAGCGCGTCGATCATCGCGAGCGCGATCGTGACCTGTTCACGCGCGGCCTCCGGCAGCGGCTGAGCCGCAAGCCACTCGCGCCCGTCGCCGATCATCAACGAGCGCCGCGACGGGCAGCCGTGGTGATAGAGCACGGCCTGGATCCGCTGCTGCCACTCGCAGCGCTGGTGCGAAAGCGTGTGCCGCGAACGGACCCGCGCGCGCAGATCGAGGATGTGCTCGGGCGGGATCCACGACTCTGGCAGCCGGTCGATCATCAGCAGCTCTCGCAGATGCCTGGCGTCCGCGCGGTCGGTCTTCGCCCGCTTCTTGCTGCCCTTCCGGGCGCTGGTCTCCGCGGGCTCGGCCAGATGCACCTGCGCGGCGACCTCGCGGAGCTCCTCGACCACGAACCGCCACCCTGTCGTCGCCTCCAACGCAACCTCGAGCTCCTGGTCGTCAAAGCGCGCCAGGAACCGGCGGACGCCGGCGCGATCGGCCGGTGCCACCCGCCCGCGCGACACCTCACCGGTCGACGTGTCGATCCACTCCGCGGTGATCTGCACCCGATGCTGATCAAGACCCATCACGATCGACATCCACCCACCCCCTTCCCAAGCTCGCTTTCGGCGTCGAGCACGTCAAGGGCTGTGACGCGAGCAGCGTCCAGCCCGACCCATCGCATACCGTGAGCCACGGTCGGTCCTCCTATTCGAATGGCCGGCCGCGCGGCTGTAATCCGCGCGCGCCTTCCTATGCCGTTCGACGCGGAGGTCCGGCCACCTTCACCGCGGCCTCACGCCGACCCCGACATGACATCTTTCGCGCCGCGGCGCGACTCATTGCCGCGCCGCCAGCGCACCTGCGTTGCGCGGCCTGCGGGGCAGACAAGTGCCGGAGGCGGGGCCGCGCTTCCATGACCGAGCAGGGCTCCCGCCGGGCGCGACCGGAGCGAGGGCAGCGCCCTCCCAACCGCGCGGAGCAGGGCCCATCGAGTCGCCGACGAGATGCCCGTACGACAACGAAGGCAGGTCTCCGTCGGCCGTCGCGAGCCGGCCCAGAGGTGGCTCCTCGACGCCTTTATGGGCAGGTGGTTTGCGAACGTGCCGTGGTTGCTGGGGGTTGGCGTCGTTCATATGTGATCGACGTGGAGCGGCTGGCTGGCTGGGTTGACGCGCTGGGGATCTACGACCGAAACGACCGAAGCCGGGCAAGGAGCTGCCGCCTGAGGCCGTCAGTCTTGGGAGGTGAACGCGTCAATGCACGCGCCGTGCGCCTTCGCCTGGGCGCGCAGGACAGCGAGATGGCCGCCGGGCATCAGGTACAACTCGGCGCCGGGGATGAGGCGGGCGAGCTGGCGACTGTCGGCGATGGGCACCACGCGGTCGCGCCGGCCGTGCAGCACGAGCGCCGGGACGTGCACGTCCGTGAGACGCGCCCTGACGTCGTTGCCTCTCGCGGCGTCGAGTTGGCGGCGCATTCCGTGCCCGCCGTCCCGGTCGGCGGCGGCGGCGACTCTGGCCAGCAGCCTCGTACGCCGGCGCGAGCGACCAGCGGGACGGCCGGCGATGAGCGTCAGGGTCCGCACCCGCTCCGGGCGGGCGAGGCACAACTCGATTGCGATGCGCGCGCCCATCGAGAAGCCGACGATGTCGGCGGCGCCGACGCCGGCGGCGTCCATCGCCGCGAGCGTGTCCGCCGCCATCATCCCGTAGCTGTACGGCTCGTCGGGCTTGTCGCTTGAGTCGGCACCGCGGTTGTCGGCGGCGAGCACCTGGTGGTGGCGGGCGAGCGTGTCGATCAGCGGCCGGTACTCGCCGGTGTGGACGCCGAGCCCGCCGATGCGCACGAGCGCGTTACCGGTCCCGGCGAGTTCGTAGTGGATGCTCACCCCGTCGCTGTCAGCACTCGGCATGCGCTCAACATAGCGGCGGACATGCGCCGGGACAGAGAGGAACGAGAGTCCTCAGACCGGACGTGTAATCACCCGGTAAGCGACACCATGAGCAGGTCTAGGCATCGGCTCGTAACGCGGCTCGAGAGCTGGTTCTGCGTCACATCGCTCACGTCGTGCACGACCTCACAGAACGCATCGACCGAGCCCGCCTCAAGCTCGCACGATCACGTCATTCACGCTCTCGCCGCACCTGCACATAAACGCCTGAAGCGGCCACGGACGTGGCGTGGCTCCTCTGCATGAAATGCCGCAGCACGCGCTACGTCGCAGGTGTTAACCAAACCCGTAGCGGAGCGATTGGTTCGAAGCCACTTTCCACGGCGGCCGCCAGTGCATTTCCGTGTTCATACCCGACGAGCGGGACGCCAGCGAACAAGTCGCCGACGGCAGCGGCCAGGTCACGCCACGCTGAGGCGGGTGTAGCCGCGGTGGTGAAGACGTTCCACACCCCGACCGTCGCGCCAGTCCGATTGATTATCGCTCCTGTCGTCACAGCTTGCTCATCGCGCACGGCGAGAACGCGGACCGTCGGGTCGCTTAAGAGCTCAGGGCGAATGATCCCTTCCAGGTCAGCCGCGACTGCCCATCGCTCGAGGTCGTCGTCGCTTGTGATCAGTTGCCAGCCAAGTCGCGCACGTGTCCGCGGCGAAACGGGCCCTCGGAATAGCCACCGCGCGTCGAATAAGACGCTAAAGCCGTGCGGCGAGAGGTCGAGGTCGGCATAGCTGTCCTTGACCGAGCAACCCGGACTGGTGTCGATTCGCCTCAGCACGAAGTCTGCTGCCAGGCGCGGCGCGAGCGTCACAGCGTCCGGATACAGGGGCGGGGACCCTTCCGGCGCGATCCAGACCTGCTCCGACAGCACCGTCGGCAAGCCGTGTGACCGGCAGACGATGTCGCACCAGGAAGCGTTGTTCTGCACCGCTGCGACTAGGCGAGGATCCATCGCGCGATGCTCGCAGCCGGGACAGCGGCTCTGCAAGCCGCTGTCGCTGCGGACGAGGACCGATCACCCGGTCCTCCCGGACGCGTACTAATGCGCGCTCCAGCTCCGCGCAGCAACAGGGCCTTGCTCCGACTCAGCGCCGGGGCGGGCGACTACATGGCACCCTGTTCCAGCGCGCGCTTGAGCCGCCGATGGAAGCGACGGAACGCCAGCGCGGTCATCTGCTCCATCGCGCGATTGGCGATGCGCGCGCGGCCGGGCAGGTGGGCGAGTGGCGTGAGCGTCACGCGCGTGCCGCCGGCCGGCGTCGGCGCGAACTCCCAGCGACCGTCGACGGGCGGCCCGTCGACGACGCGAATGTGAAACAGCCGGCCGGGATCGTGCTCGACCACCTCGGTCAGCTCGACCCGCCGCCGGCCCATGGCCTTATGGATCTCGCGGAAGCGCGTTCCGGCCCGCACCGGCCCCTCCGTGAGCTGCTGCACCTCCTCGGCGTCCTGCCAGGCGGACAGCTTGGTGGGATCGGTGACGAAGGCAAAGACCTCGTCGGGCGGCCGCGCGATCTCAACCGTGGTGCTCGCCATGGCGCGACTCTAAGGCGACCCCGCGGCGCGCGCAAGGACGCGCGCAGACCGGTCGGCGCATCGGCGCGCGACGAACCCGACGGCGCTGAGCGCGCCCCAGCAGTGGCCTCGCGCCTCAACCCCGCTGCCGCTCATAGAGAGACGATAAGCGGCCACGATCTCGCGACAGCTTCAGGCCGTGGCCGCTGCCCCTTGCGGACAGGATGGGCAACGCCGAGTCGGGTCCCGAGGCGTGATGGACCGGCGCCGTGACGGTCGACGGCTACCCGTCCACGCCTGAACCGGAAGCGACCTGGGGCGGCGAGGCTTCTCTCGTGCTTCCTACTCAGGAGTTCGTGGCTAACGGTGGAGGGCGACCGTCAGGTCGGCGCGGCCAGAGTGCTGCATCGCCGGCGCGGACGGGCAGTCGTGGCCGTGTCGGTCGGCGTGGCAGTTGGCGTTCCATTGCAGAATTCGCGGAGCCATCGGTCACGCCGCAAGGGGCTTCTCCTTCTGGGCGATTGCAGCAGCGCCACCGATGTGTCGCCAAACCACTCGTGCTCGACGGCAATGCCGGACGACGAATGGGATCGCCCGCGAATATGCACGGTTTCGTGCACAGCGGGAGACTCGCGGTGCCCCGCGAATGTCGCCTGCGAACGACGGCTGGGCTGAGACGGCTGCGAGGATTCCACCGTCCCCGCCCGGCGTCAAGATGCGGCTTGACGCGTCGAGACCCGGCCCCGCTGCGCATGGCTGCTCCTAACCGCGAGCGGCAACGCACCGCGGATTCAGAAGAGGCGAGACACCCAATCGATCAGTTGGTCAAAGAACTTGTCTATGACGTGCCACGGATAGCTGACCACATGACCGACCGTCGAAGCCAGCGACGGCGAGACGGCCGTCAGTATCAGGAAAGCCGCCACGGCGAGCGACAAGAGGGCATGTGCGGCTGGGTGCCGGGCGATCTGGGCCAATAGCGCGTCTTGGAGCTTCTTAGACGGCCTCGGCACTTCAATGTTGATGGTGTAACTCTGCGGTGCCTCTTCGGCTGCTTCGCTCGCCGCCGCAAGCTCCGTCCGCAACACCCACCGCATGAAGGCGAAGGCGACGCAAATCGGCACGAGGGCCAATGCAAAACCACGCACGAGCAAGTTGGAGCTCGTAGTCCCGACCGAGTGCGCGATCAAGAGACCACCGATGATGGCCATGCTGACAGCGAATGCGAAACGCATCCCGCGCAGAGCCCACGCTTTCGACGAGCCGCCAGTCAATTCGCCAAGAACGAATTCCCCCAGGCCAGGGATTGTGATTGTCGTGCTCGCCGCACCGGTTAGCGTAGGCAGAGCAAAGATCAGAAAAAGAGCACCAGACAGCGCCTCAACCCCGTGCCCGACGCTCCGGTCGATGGCCACCACCACACACAACGCGATTGCCCCAACGGTGGCGGCCACGGTGACAACGGCGGCGACGAGATGTGCGGCTGACCGGCCAGTTGACGGCGCCGATGTTTCGGCATCGAACCCCGCCTGCTCGTCCGGCAATAGCTCTGCGCCCTCGCCGCGTTGTTCATGCTCGGGCCGCGCGATGCGAGCCTGGGGTTCGTCAGGAGAGAGTGAGTTATCACTCGGGCGCGATCGCGACTGTCCTGTGCGGACTGGGGACTCGACAGCCGACACCGACGGTGGGGGAAATTCCGGGCTCTTGCCTCCGCCTCCACCGGCCTCGTCAGACCGCCGCGGCTCGCGATGCACTGACCGCGGCCTTTTGACCCACCGGAGTGCGGCGTTATGGCGGACATGGCTACTTCATTTTGGTATCGGCCAAGTCGAACGTAAGCTTCTGCGATCCGGTAGGCAACCGTAGAACGCGGAACTAACGTTGCGTATTTCATGCAGTTAGCGCGAGCGCGAGGGGGGTGTGCAAACGATCTCGCTCGTTTACAACCCAGCGCTGATACTGGGAGGTGACGTCCTCATGGAACTGCGGCGCCGCCTGCCACCCGTGAGCTCGGTGGTAGGCCAACGCCCAGCCACAGACAGAGGGACGACGCTGGCCGACCGCTCAGCATCAGCGACAACGCGCCTCACGGGCGCGCACCGCCGGAAGCGGGTCGCTCGCGGGCGAGCGCATTCGCCTTCCCCCTCGGCGCGCACCGGGCGAGTGCTTGGGCGACCAAGCGCAAGTCCGCGACGCCGAAGTGCTAGCCGTAGGCGAGCAAGCAGACGCTCAGAAGGCGGCGTCGGCACCAGTTCTGCTTCCACGAACCACCGGCCACCACGCGACCGGTGCGGTGCCAGCGGTCCACTTCTGCTCCGAGCCGGCGGGCGCCTGAAGCAGGAGCCGGATCCTCGTGGCTGCGTGGGCGACGAAGCAGCAGCGAGGAGCTGCCGGCCTGGGTCCGCGCCGAGTGCTCGGCTTCACGCGATTGCGCGCCTCCGGTTCGTCGGCTGCGGTTAGCGCCGACGCGTTCGTGCCTATGCACACCATTCGCCCCGCGACGCGCGTGGCGGTGCTGCTCGCCGTCCCTCGCGGACACCTAGTGGCGGTTGGGCAACACCGTCCCAACCACGCGGAAGCACCGGCGCAGCGTCGCAGTTGCTGACTGTCGCTCTGCTGCCGCGGAGGCGGAGCTGAGGGCGTGCGCCGTTTTGCGGACGGCCGGCGATACGAGTCTGAGCAAGCGCTCGGCCACCTCGACGGCAACCGCTGCTCGGCCTGCGAAGCGACGCTCTCGGTCGCCAGCGGGTCGCGCGAGCTCCGGGCACCGGCTCGCGTCGACTGCCGCAGCGCCGGGCGGATCCAGCAGCCTGGCGCCGGCGGTGACACCGCTGGTGGTAGCCCGTTGCAGCCGTCTGATGGACCGCCGGAGACCTGCTCCTATTCGCGCGGAGGGATAGCGGCCTTCTCAAGCGGAAGGCCAACGCGCGGTAGACGATTCGTTGGCTGATCGGCGCCGCCAGTTCCGTAGGAACCATCATGACGAGGCATAGGACTACGGATGCGGTGATGTCTGTAGTGGGCCGCGCTTTGTCTGCGGAACTACGCGTTCCACTGCCTTGAGCTACTACGCAAGGGGAAGCGAGTCATGCGCGCAAGGTTTAGAACAGCAGCAATTCTCGCCGCCGCGGTCGCCGGCTCGGCGGTGCTAGCGATGTTCGCCTCGGTGGCGAGCGCTGGACCCCCGTCGGGGCGCATCCCGCCCGGGACATCCTTCGGTTCAGTCCCGTGCGGCCCGCCGGCGACCCCTGAGGTCGTGGCCCTCACCTACCTCGGCGGCAACGCCTCGGCCTGGACCTTGTCCAACGGCAAAATGATGTCGGGGGGTCACTTCCAGATCGAGGTGACGAACAACCAGACCGGCACGTCAGTTGTGATCACGGGCGACGGGGTGGGCAAGACGGTGTCGCAGGCAGACGGGACCTCGACTCTGCACGCTGACGGTATGGCACTCTGGTCGTTCTTCCCGGGCGACGTAGGCCCCGGTGATCAATCGACCGGGCGTCTGTTCCTGTTCAAGGGCACGCAGACCGCGACGATTAGCGCGAGCGGAGCCACGACCGCTTTCAACTATTCGGGGAAGATCGTCGAGGACGTCTGCGCAGCGGTTTCCTGATCGGATATCGGCCGGGCAAGAATCGGATGGCCCGTTCCGCCTCCGCATTCGAGAGAGAACGGGCCGTCTCCCGTTGGACCCCTTCCTCGGCCAAACGGCCGCCATGTCTGCCGCTCCCGCCTGATCTCGACACTCTCAATCGGAGATTGGTGGCTCCCGCAACGATCGAGCAGGAGGGGCCTCAGCGAGCCCGCGCGGCTGCCGAATAGGCCCGACATTGCGGCAGTCGATGGGCGACGCGAGCGGGACCCTGCTCGACCGCCTACGCGGAGCGCTGCTTTCCGAGCAAGCAGCGGCCAGCCGTCAGCGCTGCTGCTCGATCAAAGCGACACTCTGCACCTGACGCGGTTTCCGCGCATTCCGAGGTCGGCGTCGTCGACCCGCCGGAAGGCATTCGAAGTCAGCGGACCATGTTCTGCCACCGTGGCACTTAGCGAAGCCTGGGCAATCCTCTGGCGCCGGCAGGCGGCAGTGGTGCCGACCGCGGGACTCGGCAGACTTTGGCTGTGAGCGTCAGGATCGAGCAAGTAGTGGACGTGGGCGACGCGGCGCTCGCCTGCTGTCGCCGCGGCTGGTCCGTTGTGCCGATGCAGTCAGCGGTCGATGGCAGGTGCTCGTGCCGGCGACGCGACTGCGCGGCGGTCGCCAAGCATCCGCGGGTCTCGTGGGAGGCACGGATGGAGGTGGCGGCCAGCGAGCACGAGGTCGAGGAATGGTGGGGACGCTGGCCGAGCGCGAACGTCGGCATCGTCACCGGCCGCGTATCTGGCATCGTCGTTTTGGACGTCGACCCGCGCAGCGGCGGCGGCCTCGCGCTCGCCGACTTGGAGGAGCGTTGGGGCGCACTGCCTGCCACGCTTGAGGTCCGAACCGGCGGCGGTGGGCGCCATTTGTGGTTCGCTTGCGATGAGGAGCTCCCCTCGGCCGTCCTCGCCCCGGGCCTGGAACTGAAGGCGGAGCGGAGTGTGATCACGGCGCCGCCCAGCGTTCACGCGACTGGTCAGCGCTACGTCTGGGTTCCCGGACGGGATCCCGACGAACTGACACCGGCCACGGTCCCGCGATGGCTAAAGGGGATCGCGCATTGCGAGGCAGGCGCGAATCGGCAGAAGCCGATTCACGAGCAGCCAGCACGCACGACGCAGGAGCAGGACGCGTTCGCCGAAGCTTGGGCGCGAACGGGAATCGAGCTTGAGTCCGGGGACCGCTACTACCTCTGTCCGTTCCACGAGGACCATCATCCTTCGCTTCACATCGATAGCGAGCACTGCCGCTGGTATTGCTTTGGGTGTCGGCGCGGCGGCGGGATTGGCCGCCTGCGACGGCTGATCGGTGACCCCCTGCCGCCGACCTCGCGGGCACGGCTGCGCCGGCACGTCGGCGCGACCCGCCCGGTCACTCTGTCGGGCCTCAACGAGGTTCACGTCAGGGGTGAATCGAAACATCAAAACGAGCTGCTCACGCTTGCCGGCGGGCGGCGCCCGTACGGCGGGGTGAAGCTGGATGCGATCGCCGAACTGATTGTCCGTTCCGATCGCGTCGTGGTCCTGATCGACGACACAGAGGTTGGGGCGCTAAGCCGCGAGGACGCCCAAAGGCTGACGCCGACGATCCGACAGGCGCACAGAGACCACGGGGGCGCGACCTGTCGAGCGGTCGTCCGCGGAGGCTGGGACCGCGGCAGTGAGGACATCGGCATGTTCGGCGTCGTTCTCCACCTGCCCTGAGAGCCAAGGGCGACCGGTCGACGACGCGCGACAAGCACACGATCCACCGGCGTCCGCCCGTACTCCAGTGGGTGCTACTGCTCCTCGATCAAGGGGGAAGGCTGTCGCGCGGCGGATCAAGTGGCAATGGAGCAACCGTCAGCTCACGGCGGGTAAGGATCTCGGGCAGACGACTACGTCGAGCTGCAGCCCCACCCGATCGTCGATCACAAGCCCGCCCGCCGCGAACGCTGAGTCCCAGGTCAGACCGAACGCCCGACGGCTGAGCACCCCGTTCGCGCGAATTCGCAGATCGCCTTTTCCGGCGACGGGCGACCCCGGCGCGTCTACTTGCAACTCAAGCGGCCGCGAGACGCCGCGCATGGTCATTGTCCCGCGCACGACGGGGACGTCACCCGATACCGTCGCTTCGGAAATCGCCCTGAAGGCGATCGTCGGATGTCGCTCAGCGTCGAAGAAATCCTCGGCGCACAACCGGGCGTCCCGTCTGTGATCCCCGGTGTCGAGGCTCGCCACCTCGACCCTCCCATCGATCGCAGTCAAGCCGCCGTGGTCGCAGCGGATGACACCCGTGATCTCGCCAAACCGGCCACGGACCTTCGCTACCTTGAGGTGACGCACGGTAAACCCGACAGTCGACCGCGCGGGGTCCACCTCCCACGCGCCTTCCGGAACAAGCGCGACCCGCTCGACGCCTCTCACGATCGTCATGCCTGGAGTTTCGCCACGCCCGGCCTGAACCCCGTCCGCACCGGACCGCACAATCCGTGCGGCTTTTCCCGGAGGAACTCGACGCGAGATCATCGCGCTCCGTGTCCTGAGGCGATGCCCAAAACCGGGGATGACGCAGGTAATTACTAAGAGCAGGTAGAAGACTCGAACCGCCCGGGAAGAACCTCACGAGCCACCGGATCCAGCGATCGCTACGGCTTGCCGCACTCTCGTTGGCCGACGCCCGGCGCAACACTGTCCTGCGGAGAAACCCCCTAGCCCGGTTGCGCTAGCGACCTTTAGGCAATCGAAGTCCTCGGGCATTGAGCGCAACACGAAACCGTACCGCCGGGATGTCCGCTCGCGTCCGCAGCGAATGACAGCCTCGGCCGATGGCGGAGTTTCAGCTCACCGAGGACCGCTGGTGCCCGAGCTGCGAGAAGCTGTTCCAGGCGACGGTGGTCCTGACAGTGACGCAGGACGGCAAAGACAAGAAGCGGACATCCTCAGAGACGCCGTGCCCCGATTGCGGAACGCCGGGAAAACGGATGATCTGAGCTGTGGCTACCCGCCTTCGCGTCTGGTTGTCGATCAAGGCGGAACCGGCCCGACCCGACCGTTTCCTGGCGCTGACCCAGGAGAATGAGCGGATTGGCACTTGGCATGCTCGGACTGGCTTGGATTGTGTTGTGACGCGTGCCCCTCGCCCGAAACTCCCAACGGCCGGCCGCTACAGATCTGAAGCGCTCGCCTCGTCGGTGACGGGCGCGAGTCCTTGCACTCCACGCAACCGCTTCCAGACGCGGCCTGCCGGATATCGCAGTCGATGCCGGTACTGATCGCGAGGACTTGCGAGCGGTAGAAGGTCGACCACGGTTGTCTCATCTGCCACCCCCCTCCACGTTCGCCGCGTGAACAGGCCAGAGCATCCGTAAATGCCCTGGAACTCGCACTCTCGCGCGACCCAGCTCGCCTCCACGGCGGGCCGAACCTTGATCTCGTTGCACCGCGGATCGTCATTCGAAGGGGCAGCAAAGTCGTGAAACAGCAACACACCGCCCGCGGGGACAAGTCGCCTAAGCACCACAAGGTCGGCCTCGACGCCCGCGCGTCGATGGTCGCCATCGACGAACGCCACAGCCGGACGCAGCCCTGGGTACGCACGCGCAAATGCGTGAAGCGTGCCACGAACGAACACAATGGAATCGGCGACGCCGTGCGCGATGGCCTGTGCCTCGGCGGCGCGAATAAAGGCCTTGTCGACTTCCAGGGTGTAGACCACGTTCACGGCGCCAGCGTCCTTGATAGCTAGCGCCATGAGCACCGTGGACTTGCCGTGATATGTCCCGATCTCAAGGATCGGGCCTTGCGCAGCATGCGCGATCTCATAAAGCTTCTCCGCATCTCCGGGCACTAGGAAGCCGGGGATCGATGCGATACGCGAAATCGCCTCCACTCGCGACACCGTAGCCGGGCACCGTTGGATCTGCCTCGAGGGGGGAAGGGCCCGTGACGCCGCTGCTGCGGAGGGCTAACTCCGACAGGCGTCGGGCGAGCACCACCGGCGGCGGCACCTCAGCGTCCCAGATGGTCCAGCCGGGCGCGGCGCGATGACGAGATGCGAGGAATGTACTCATTGCTCCTGCGCGGTTCTTCGGATGGCGCGGTGACCTCAGCGGCCTAACTTCTGCTCCATCGGCAATGCGGCGCCTGCCGCTTCACAAACGTGAGACGGCGGATGTGAGTTCCGTAGAGGAGGTGTAGTGCATGTCGAGGGTCAGAAACCACCTACCGGCTCCGGCGATGGTTATTGCGCTTTTGGCGCTGTTCGTGGCACTTGGCGGGACAACCTACGCGGCACTCAGGCTCCCGAAGAACAGCGTCGGTACCAAGCAACTCAGGAACAATGCTGTGACCATGACCAAGATCAGCAACGGCGCCGTCACTGGCTCCAAGATTGCGAACAACACGATCACCGGCGCCGATATCAACCTGAGCACGCTCGGAACGGTTCCCTCCGCCAGCAGTGCGAACAGCGCCACCACGGCGAACAGTGCCAACACGGCGAACAGCGCCACCTCAGCGAAGAGCGCCACCTCAGCGAACCACGCGTCCACGGCCGACAACGCCAACCACGCGATCACCGCCGACGAGCTCAGCGGCAGGCCCGGCTCGGATTACCAGTCGAAAATTCTGTGGGCTCGCATCGCTCCCGACGGCACCCTCACGGCCGGTAGCGGCGCCACGTCGAGCGGACTCCTACAGACGGGCCAGTACGAGGTGACCTTCAGTCGCGCCGTGACGGGATGTGCCTACGAGGCGACCCCCGGTTCAAGCCTAGTGACCAACAGCGACGTTGTTGACGACCTTCTGCGGGGGACGTTCATCCGCACCGAGCCGCGCACTGGCCACGCCGACGGCGTGTTCGTCGCGATCTACGACAGCAACACGGGCAACCCTCCCATGGACAACGCGTTCCATTTGGCTGTTATCTGCTGAGGGCAGTCCGACCGGGGCCTGGCCCGCGTGTTCCACACGCCGCTTTGGCCCGGAGGCTTCGGTCCGCTCGGGGAGCAGGACGTCGAGGACCTGCCGCCGACAGTGCTGATCGACGAGGACGGTGGATTGGCGTGAGCTACGGTGTCGATCCGGGCCCTCGCGCCGGATCGGGCGGCACGCTCGAATCCTCGCCCGGCGCGGGACCTTCGATCGACTCGATGACCGCCTCGCTCGGTCTAGCAAACGAGTGCAGGCGACGTTCGAATCGCTCTTGGAGCAGTTGCCGGACGTGCTGTTCCCGCCGACGCTGCTGGCGCTCGGCCTGCGCGCGTAATTCTCCATACCGGCGCCGCCGGTCGTTGGAGTAGCTCGCTTGTTCGCCGGTTGGGTCGCTCGTTGGAGGCACGTACGGACCACGCTAGTGAGCCCGTCGCACGAGTTCATCGCGGAAAACTGCGGGGATCTGCTCCGTACTTCTTCGCTATCCGAGGCAGATGGGCCCTCAGCGCTTCTGCCTTTCGATCGATTCAGAAGCCAGCCCGAACCCGGCGCACGCTGCTGCTCCGCTCAGATCGCTAGCAGCGACCTTGCAAGCACCTGCACCGGCGTGTGCTCGAGTTCCGCGCCTAGCGGGGCTCGTGGCGAGCCGACGTGAAGTTCCGTAGCAACGTGAAAGCGGGGCTAGGTTCGGGACCCGCCGCGAGCGTCTCACTTGGGAAGGACACTCCGCGCGACCGGATCTGTTCGTGCATCACAGCGCGATCCAGGGCAGCGGCTTCAGGTCGTTGGCT
>Ga0310037_10001060_pt1 | contig 15566 bp, 17 predicted proteins | sample Sb_taG_11_FD_200239 | JGI IMG/M metagenome (GOLD analysis project Ga0310037, IMG submission 200239) | Peat soil microbial communities from Weissenstadt, Germany - Sb_50d_3_AS metaG (v2) (version 2) | ecosystem: Environmental > Terrestrial > Soil > Wetlands > Peat | place: Germany: Weissenstadt...
CGCTGCACCGAGGCGGGCAGCGGTATGCCATCGCGCAGATCCGGCGCGGCCAGCGGCTGACCGTAGCGCTGCACCACGGGCAGCACGCCGGCCCAGGCCGGGCCGGCCACGTCGGCGGGCGGGTCGGCGGGCGGGTCGTCGGGCCACCCCTCCGACACCTTCAGCGACCACTCCGCGATCGGCAGCGCCAGGACCAGCACGGCGGCCAGTTCCCTTGCCGTCGATGCCCGGACCTCGGCGCCGCGCCCGGGGATGAGCGCGTCGGTGATGACCTCCAGGGCGCGGCGCTTGGCGTCCGGCTCAGTGATCGCCTGGCACTGCCCGAACAGCACCGCGCTGCGATAGCGCATCGACGACTCGAACGCTGAGCGGGCCACCACCAAGGCGTCGAAGGCCGTCACGGCCAGGCAGGCCGGCGCTCCGGCCGCCAGCCGCCGGAGCCAGCGCGAGCCGGTCGAGCCGTGCGCGAGCACGCGGTCGCCGTCGCGCACTACGGCAGTGGGCAGCACCACCGGATGGGCGTCGTCAGCCACGATCGCGAAGTGCCCGATGTGGATGGTATCGAGCAAACGGTCCAGCGTGGCCCGGTCGCTGCTGGCCTTACGGGACAACCGAGTGATCGATGTCCTGCTCACCGGGCGAGTATGCCCAAGAGAAGACCCTTTGAACAAGCGAGCGCCCGGATCGCACTCGGCTCGGCGCCGACGGCGAATCCGATGTCCGTCCCATGGGCCGAACTCCCGAACGAGGACCCCTGGCGCGTTGACACATCCCAAGGCGGCACGGGACCAGGTGCCCGTTTACCCCGCCTGGTGATCGTGTCGCGGACGAATACGTCATGCCGTACGTGCACGCACGCCACAGTCGCCGTGGTCATGCTCATGCCAGCAGCCTTGGCCAGCCCGCCCAAGCCAGGGTGGTGCTTGGAGCCTGAGCCGGGGACGGCTCACCCACCAGGCCGCGTGTGCACATTGCACCCTCTGAACGTTCATGGGCCTGGAGCCGGATTACACGGTCATGGCGCAAGCCGGGTTCTCGTCGCGGGTCAGTCCTGGCGGGTCAGCATGAACACCGGAAACTGCCGGGTGGTCCTGGCCTGGGCTGCGCCGAGGTCGGGGGACCCGGCGACGGGCTTCGGCCACTCCGCGACCAGCTTCGGCCATAGCTCGGCGCGGGCGGTGCCGCCCAGTTCCTCCGCCAGGACCGTGAACGTCTGGGTGCCGACCTCGACGGTGATCCTGGGGTGGGCCTTGAGGTTGTAGTACCAGTTCGGGTGGATGGGCGCTCCGCCGTTGGCGGCCCAGATCGCGAACCGGCCCTCTGCCTGGGGGGAGCAGGCCACCGGGGTGACGTGCTCGATCCCGGACTTGGCGCCGATGTGGTGGATGAGGATCAGCGTGGTGCCCTCCCACATCCCGCCGACGCGTCCGCCGTTCGCCCGGAACTCCGTGATGATCTGGGTGTTGTAGTCGCTGGCTTCGCCCGCAGCCGAATCCGTCATGATCTCCTCCGGCAGGTGTCACTGGTTGTGGTATTCGTCGTGGCGGCGCAGCCAGCTCATGGGCTGATCGCCTTCGTCGCGGCCCTTGGGCGCGCGGTCAAGGATCGCGTAGTAGCCCATCAGGAACTCCGTACCGCGGCCGTAGCTGGAGTAGCAGTGGCAGACGGTGCCGCTCTGGTACGCGAACCTGCTGACGCCGTGTCCCTCGGAGAAATAGCCCTCGAGGCCGGTCCCCGTCGCGCTCGCGTTTTGCGCCGTGACGAGCGGCAGGTTCTCGCGGCTGGCCGGCTGGTCTGTCAGCAGCTTCCGCAGCGCGAGCTCGTTCGCTTCAGGCCGCGGCACGGCTGGGTCGTGCGTGGTCCCCTCCCCGGCCGAGACGCCGAAGTCGAAGTTGAAGTCGCTGTCGTAGCTGGAGGCCCAGGTGAAGCGCCAGCCCATGCGCTGGCGGTAGGCGAGCAGCTTGTCCAGCGGCGCGCGCGACACGCAGATCACCGTCACGTCGCGAGCCTGCAGGTGGGCCAGGACACCGTTGAAGCTGTCGGCGGTCGACGAGCAGGCCGGGCATCCGGCCACATAGCCGGGGCCGAACATGAAGTGGTAAACCACCAGCTGCGAGCGGCCGTCAAACAGCTCCGCCAGAGTCCTGGCCCCGCCTGCGGTCTGCAGCGTGTACTGCTTCTGGGCCGGCACCCAGAGAACCTCCCGGCGCTGCCGGGCGAGCTCATCGCCCATCCGGGTGAGCTCCTTCTCGCGCTCCAGCAGCTCGGCGCTCGCCGCGAGCCATTCCGCACGCGTTCCGATCCGGTGACTGGTCATTTGTGCTAACTCCTTTCGATTTCCCGCATAGTTCGAGATGAACGGAGCTACCGAGTCGCCACCTGTACCGCTCGAATACTCGATTGAGTAGCTGACCTGCGCTTTCCCCAGCAGGTCTGACGTGGTGATGGTTGGCTTGGCGGGTGCTGCTCAAGATCGTCTACTTGCTTACCTGTTGGGTGCTCGGCTTGGCCGTCCTGGTGTTCCGCGGTGACCTGGCGAAGGATGCTGAGCTGCTGGTGCTCCGACATGAGAACGCGGTATTGCGGCGGCATGCCGGCCGGGTGCGGTATGAGTCGGCCGACCGGACCTGGTTCGCCGCGCTGGCGCGGCTTGTCCCGCGCAGCCGCTGGGCCCAGGTCTTTCCCGTGACGCCGGCGACGCTGCTGGCCTGGCACCGCAGGCTGGCGGCGAAGAAGTACTACACGAGCAAGCGGCGTAAGCCAGGACGCCCGCCGACAGCCCCGGGCATCGCCCGCCTTGTCGTCCGCCTGGCGAAGGAGAATCCGCTGTGGGGACACCGCCGGATCCACGGCGAGCTCACGAAGCTCGGCGTGACAGTCGCGCCGTCCACCGTGTGGGAGATCCTGCATGCCGCGGGCATGGATCCGGCACCGCGACGCTCGGGCCCGAGCTGGCGGCAGTTCCTGCACGCCCAGGCCGCAGGGATCGTCGCAGTCGATTTCCTGCACGTGGATACCATGCTGCTGAAGCGCATATACGTGCTGGTATTCATCGAACATGGCACTCGCCGGATGCACATCGGCGGGGTCACCGCGAGCCCGACGGGCGAGTGGACCGTGCAGCAGGCTCGCAACCTTGCCCTCGGCCTCGGCGAGCGGTTTGAGGACGTTAAGTTCCTGATCCGCGATCGCGGATCGAACTTCACCGCCTCGTTCGACGCCATCTTCCAGGCCGCTGGCACCCGGATCCTGCGCACCGCTGTTCAGGCGCCGCGCATGAACGCGATCTGCGAGCGGCTCGTCGGCACCCTGCGCCGAGAGCTCCTGGACCGCGTGCTAATTCTGGGTGAGGCGCACCTGCGCAGCACCCTGGCTGAGTATCAGGTGCACTACAACACGGCCCGGCCGCACCAGGGCATCGCCCAGCGCATCCCCGACGGCGAACACGACGGTGGCCGCTTCGCCGTTGCCGACCTCGACCGCGAACGGATCCACCGAAAACCCGTCCTTGGTGGCCTGATCAACGAATACTCGCGCGCCGCCTGACACCCCAAAGACTTGCAGGTCACCAGCCGGATCCTATTTTCGAGCGGGACATGCGGCAGCGCGCCGCCGGCCAGGTCGTGTTCGAGCGGGCGACCTGCTGGACCGATCCCCCTTTCGTCACCGCCGATATCAGCGGCCTGCTCAGCCAGACCATCGTCCCGCCGTGGGCCGCCCAGCCACGCCGCCTCGACGACGGCACCGCCGGCCAGGGCCCGGCAGATGACCGCCCGATCCAGGCCATCGCCGCCGAGATCATCCACACCACACCCGAGCAGGACGACGGCGACGGCAGCGCTCCCCCGGACCCCGATCAAGACCTGCTCCGCTTCGTGGAAACGGTCACGGCCCCAGGTGCACGCGAACGCGACGGGGTCTGGCTCGGCGGCATCCGCGAATACATCCCCGACGCCGGCCCGGTACCCAGCAACCGCTTCATCTGAACGCACGCCCCGGCCACCACCCACCGCCACACACCTACGGCCCTGGTCCGATGAGTATCGCAGCATGCAGCCCACCAGGGCTGCTCTACGGTGTCGGCGAGATCGGCGCGGGGAGGCCTGGTCCTTGCCGGTAAGCAGGCGGGCTGAGTTCCGCAAGCCAGCACCCGGCCAGTTCCGCTGCGGAACACCAGCAGAGGTCCTCGGTTCTTGCGTGTTCACAAGTCGGCCAGAATGGCGGCTATCAGCTGGCGAGCCTGATTACCCTGCACGGCCTCATGGTGAAGGTGGTCGAACATGGTGGCGTATCGGGCTACCTCGCTCGGCCGGGTAATCTTGATTGCCGCGGTGGGGGTTTCGAGGGCGACGCCGTTTTCGTCGAAGATCCAGAATCCTATGGTGGCGATCGCATGCCGCTGGATGCTGGCCGGGATGACGGCGACTGATACGAAGGGCAGCCGCATCAGGGCCAGTACGTGGCTGAGCTGGTCGGCGTGCTCGGCAGGGCTGCCGTATCTAGTGTGCAAGGCTTGCTCGCCTAGGACGACATCGATGCGCTTGGCCGGGTTGAGCGCAAGAGCAGTCCGCTCGGCTTTCATGGCTACAGTGGCATCGGCGTCGTCCGGGGCGCCGAGGAAGTCATACCAGTAGGCGAGCATTCTCCGGATATAGGCCTCGGTCTGGAAGATTCCAGGCAGCACGATCGGCTCGTGAATGCGGAAGCTGGTGGTGCGGCGGTAGGTAGCGATGGAATGCAGGGTGCCGAGATGTTTCATGCCGGCCCGGGACTGCCTGGCCCAGTCCAGGTAGGCGGACTCAACCACCTGGGCGGTCGCGATCAGATCGGGGATCTGATCCTCGGCGCCGCAGGCGATGCACCAGTCCTGGATGTTGCGCTCGGTGGGCGGCTGGATCCCGTTCTCGATCCGGCTGATCCGGGTAAAGTGCTGACCGGTCGCGTCGGCGAGCAGCTGGCCAGACAGCCCTGCAGTCTTGCGGATCTGGCGGAGCCGGAGGCCGAGTTCCCTGCGGGCCTGAGTTGCCGTTCTACGCGGGACGGTACTCACGAAGCGGGGTGCCTATCTGCCAGACGCTTTCGAATGCTTCCTGGCAGGCACGTGTTGCGGACGGCTCGTCAGTGACCTCGAATGCGGTGTTGGTGCCGTTCCCGGCGTAGTGCAGGAACATGACCAGGTTGTCGTCGAAGATGTAGAAGTCCCCGCTGCCCGGCAACGCTGTCCCGGTCAGCCGGGGACGCGGCACGTAGCGGATGTCCTCGCCTGCGTCGACGAACAGCACAGCGGAGCTAAGGACCCACTGCTGGTACTCGCTGAGCGGTTCGGACACCACTCGGGCGCGGCGGCAAGTGCGGCCTGCGGTCCGGTGTCCGCGGAGCATCTCCAGCCACCGTTCCAGCCAGGCGTAGTCGTCGGGCTCGCCGTTGCGCCACTTGGCCAGATGCGGAAGTTCAGTCTCGGTGCCGTAGGAGTCACGTGTTTCCAAGTGCGCGAACGACTTTTCGATGCCGCAGGAGAGCTGGCGCAGTTCGTCAAGGCTGGAAGTGCGCATCAGGTTCGGGTCTGGAAGTACGGGATCAGGCGGTCAGGTATCTCGACGCATGTCTCACCCTCCGGGAGGTTCAGAGCGGCTAGCGCGGCGGGGTCGGTGACTGCCCAGCCTTGCACGATCCACGACTTGCGGTCCGTGCGGTACAAGGCTGGAGAGCCGTCAGGCACCGAGTCAGGGTCCTTTGCTACGAAGGTCAGTTCCATGTTTCATCTCTCCTTCCGGACTTGCCGGAGCTTGCTTGGCGTCATCTTCGTCTTCCGCGCTACAGCTGTCAATCTGCAAATTTCTGCAAGTTCCTGGCTCTCGTCTCTACCCCGTCGTTACGGTCGTGCTGAAAGGAACAGCCCCACACTCCACGCGACGGAGATAGGCGACAGGAGGATCGGCCATGGCTGGCGAGGCTCAGGCAGGTGCCGTCTCGGGGAGACGTGGCGTGTTCGAGGTGGACGAGGACGCTGCCCTAGCTGAGCTGGAGAAGGCGTGGGCTGACGGCGGCTACCACGGCTTCTGCGTCCTCGAGCGCAGCATGTGGTGCGCAATCAGCAGTTCCGGCGTGGTGCTCACGGGCAGCACGCCGGACGCGCTGAACCAGCAGATCCGGGCACACTGGCAGGCACTGCAGTAAGCGGATAGGCAGGCCGGCGGTGTGCCGGGGAAACCCCTCCGCTAGGGGCACACCGCCGCGGCACGGCCCGTGAAGGCACCCTGGGCGCATCTTGTTACCGGCATCCCGTCGTTACCCGGCATACCGCCGGAGCCAGAGCACGACGTCTGCTTGCTCCCGCTACCCGCGCGGCGGCGCCGGCGTCTGACAGGAGACCAGATTGACGCACCGGCCTGCACCCGTTTCGCCCGCGCTCGATACCAGCGTGCCGAACATGGCGCGGATCTATAACTACTGGCTGGGCGGCAAGGACCATTTCGCCGCTGACCGGGCCGAGGCGGACAGGCTGGTAGCGCTTTACCCGCCGCTGCCCGCGCTGACCCGGGAGAACCGGGCGTTCCTCCTCGCGGCGGTCGGCTGGGCAGCCCGGCAGGGGATCGGGCAGTTCATCGACCTGGGTGCCGGGCTCCCGGCCTCCCCGTCAGTCCACCAGGCCGCGCGGGCGGTCCTGCCCGCAGCCCGGGTCGCCTACGTCGACACCGACCCGGTGGTGCTGACCCATGCCGTGGCGTTGCTGGCCACTGGCGATGGCGTGGCCGCTGTTGACGCCGACCTGCGTGACCCGGCCGCTGTCCTGGGCCACCCGGACCTGCAGGCTGTTATCAACCCCGGCCGGCCCGTGTGCGTCATCCTCGGTGCCGTCTTGCACTTCCTCGACCCGGAAGCCGCCTGTGCGGTGACCGCCGGGTACGTGTCGCTGATGGCGCCGGGCAGCTGCCTGGTCCTGTCCTGCGCCCGGTTCGAGGATGAGGAGCTGGCCAAGCAGCTAGCCGAGGAGTACACCGCGGCGACCTGGTACAACCACTCACCCGCCGGCATCGTGGAGTTCTTCGACGGGCTGGAACTGGTCGGGCCCGGCGTGACCGAGGCACGGACCTGGCCGACGCGGCCGCCTGCGGCGGATGACCGTAACGGGCACGTGCTAGCCGGCGTGGGCCGCGTCCCCGGCATGTGATGACCACAGCGCATGAGGACCGCCGATGCCAGATGACCGGGTCCACAACGTCAGCACCATGACGGACAGCGAGCTGGAGCGCGCCCGCCGCCACTTGATGGTGAGCCTCAGCCTGGCATTCCCGGGCTCACCGGTGCGAGGACCCATCCTCGCGCACATCAGCGCCATAGACGCCGAGCTCGCCGAGCGGGCACGCCGCCCGGCGATGTGACCAGGACGTCGTTGCCGGAGCTGTGCTGGAACCGGGCCGGAGCGTACCTCGTCATCCGGCTCGGGCAGGTAGTAACCGCAAGATGCCCCGGCAGGAAACCCTGACGGAACCCCGGCGCCGCAGGCGCGCGCTCGCGGGCCGGACTGCACCTGACAGGCCCGCGCTTACCCCTGTCCTCCGGCACGCCTAGGCGCGAGTTTCCTGTTGCCGGTTTGTCTGGAGGAAGCCGTGCGGTCACACAAGCACGCGCCACTGCCTGTGTCGTGTTGGCCGTTACCGCAGTTCCCGGGGTGACGGCCAGCGTGATGGCGGGCATGCTGGCCGTCCGCGGCGGCGCCCAGCAGACCGAGCTGGGACGCCGGGTTGTCCGCCGGCGGCGCCGGCCGACGCGCTCCCTAACCGGATCACCTCTGGGCCGGCTCGGCATTCCTGCACGAGCCGAGCCGCTGAACCCTGTCCGGGATGGGGCTCAGCCTGGCAGTTCGTCGTGACATCCCGTACGTATCAGTTGAATCCGCAAGCCTGGCAGTAGCGCATTGACGCGTCCGCGTTACAGGTGGCAATCTTGCAAGTTGCAGGACAATTTTCTATGCAACTAATCAATGCTTTCCCGGGATTCAGCTGCACAGAGATGACCAGCGCCCTCCCGGGCCGAGGGTAAAACCGGATCGCCGAGGAACCCGATGGACGTGATGGCGCCGATGACCACCAGCGATAAGGCTGGGGACCTGATGACTCGCCGGCAGGTGGCCGGGGCGGCCAGTGAGCACACGCTCAAGACCGAGGCGGCCCGCGCCGGGGTCGGCGTCGAGGAGTACCAGGCACGGCTCCGGCAGGGACTGCTGTGGTGCTACCGCTGCCAGGACTGGCATCAGGCCGAGGCCTTCCCCGCCGACGCGCGCCGCCACACCGGCCGGAGCGGATCGTGCCGCCAGGCCCTCCGCGCCGCCGCCCACGCTGCGCTCGCCGCCCGCGGCCAGCTCCCGCCGCCAGCGGCGGTATGGGTGATCCGGCGCCCCGGACACGCCCTGCGGCTGCTGCCCGGCGGGCAGCCGTGGGCCTACTGGCGCGGGCCCGGCCGCACCGCGCGGGACCAGGACCGCACCGGGACATGGGCACCGGCACTCGACGACGACGTCGCCCGGTTCCCCGGCGCCGGCCAAGCGCGCGACACGCTCATCACCGCATTCGGCGGAGCCAGCGCAGTCCCGCCGGGCTGCCGCCTGGTACGGCTGGCTTAGGGCACGACTCAGGGGCCGGCCGGCACCGTCACCGGTCCGGCCCCCCGCGCAGAACGCGCTGAACGTGCCGCAAGGCGCCCGCCTGGGCTCCCGCACTGATCAAATGCCGGGCGGGTGCTGGCGAGCGCCCCTGCGTGCGCCTGACGCCCGCCGTTTCCCGGCCGTCCGGCCCCCGGAAGCCCCTGACAGAGGAACGAAAGGTTCCGTGAGGGCCGCGGCGATGTCGAGGGGCCCGCCGCCGCGCGGTGCACATCACGAAGGCGAGACCGGCCCGCGATCGGATGCTAGTCGACCCCAGGGGCGGGTCGAGCTGGCCGGGCACGCCGTCGGCTTTGGTAGCTGCTGTCCGGAAAACTGCCTGGCTCTGGACGGCTGCCCGCTCAGCGAGTTCTTCGCAGTCCGGCGAGCCGGGGTCTCATCGGCGGGGCGAGTGCTATCAGAGATAATGTGCGGGAGTCAAACCTCACGTGGATGCCGTTCCTGTGACCTTCAGAGCTTTATGGCGCTGATTCTCGGGCGTTACGTGGCGCAGTGCCGACATGACTCGTCTCGGTTCCTGTCTGGACCCAATGCCGCTCTGCGAGCTGACGAAGGTTGAGCTTGATTATGGGCGGGCGGCTGTGGCGGGTGCTGGTGTCGCTGGATCTCTTGACGGTTGGTCACGTCGGTGGCAACGAAGGCGAGATCGGTGGACTCCGGGCGCGAATTGCCGCGCATTTCCTGATCGAGGCCGACGCTGACCCGGGCCTGGCTGAGGTCCACGTGATCCGTACCGGCCTGGTAGGTCAGCCATCGACTGCTCCCGAGCGAGCCCGCTCCCATGCGGCGTCCAGATCGCGGGCGCCTGTGCGCGCTAGCACTGCTTCCTCGTAGGCAGGCATCAACGGCGTCACGAGCCCGCGGCGCTTTTGCTGCTGCAGATACGAGATGCCGTCCCTCCGTTCGGCGCCGACTGCCGTGGCCGCGCTGCGCACCGCGAGTTCGGCAAGCTTCTGCGCGGTGAGCGGCCGGATGTTTGGCTGGAAAGCTGTGTACAGGCAGGTGCCGATTCCCGCGAAGCCTGCCAGCTCGGCGATCCAGGCGGCCCGGGAACCGGCACTAATGTCATTGGGGCGTCCGGTCTCCCGCCGGTAGAGCATTGCGCGCGCATTTGCCACGGTGACAGAGTCATCGAGCAGAAGGATCGTAGCGCGGACGTGCGCGCCCCCCTCGCTGACCGGCACCAATGTGGGCGCACCGTCGCGGGTACGGCTCGAGCGCGCGAACTCGACGGAGAATGGGGTCTGGACCTCGATTCGCCGGGTGACCGCGGCGGCCAGCTCCGTGCCGGGTTCCTCGACCGTCGAACCGAACGCCAAGATCCCGACGCTCATACATGGCATCATCTCAGCTCCCGAAAGGCTCCCAGCGCAGGACAGCGACGAGGAGGTGACGCGCCCAGGATGAAAGAGCGGCCCGTTACCGCGCGGTGACTCGCTGACCTGCCTTATTTTCGGCGATCGGAGTACGGTGACATCTGACACTGCCAAGCCAGCAGGCAGGCCAGAGGGAGGATCGTGATGGCGTTGATGGCGAGCCCCTGCCGCGTCAGACGGGGCCAAAGTCGGGTCCCGGCTCGCGCCCGCCGCACGGACACTGAAGGGTCAGCGAAACGTGGCTGTCGCGACTGACCAGCTCCGGCACACTGACTAAATTCCAGTGCGATGAACGACAAGCGAGACACCAAAACCCCCGTCAAGGCCACCAAGCTCACTGGCCCGGCGCTACAGCGCGCGTACGAGAACGCGCTGCACGTGCTCGACCGCGATGCGGCAATCTTGGATCAGCTTCGCTCTCGAGCGAATATCTTGCTGGCCGCGCTTGCGATCGGCGTTACTGCTCTCGGCGCGATTCTGGCCAGCGCCACACTGCACCCGCACCTACCGGTCTGGTTCGTGGTGCTGGCCGTGGTATTCCTCGGGTCAGCGATTTTCTGCTGCGTGGGCGTTCTGTGGCCCACACGTGATCATGGGAATTTCACGTCGCCCGAGATGGAGCGGGCCCGCGATGAGGCCGCCGCTGCGGCCCTTATCAAGGCCGCCGACGCCGAACGAGATGCCGCGATCGCGGCGGGCGCGGAGACGATCGGGCAGGCCCGCGCCGATGCTGAGGCTCTCATCCGCGCCGCCGAGTTGGAGCTTGCCGCCCGTGCCGCTGGGCTTGAGCTTGGGCTTGTCCCCCCCATCCCGCCGCCCCCGCCGGGCTCACCCGCGCCGGGCTCACTCGCGCCGCCGGATGCTGCGATCGCGGCGGCGGCCCGGCAGGCGATTTTGGCGGTCCGGACTCATGCAGGCAACGAGGAGGCCTGGGCGGCGATCGCGGCGGCTCGGGAGGCCCGGGACGAGCAGCGCAAGCAGGACGTCGAGGCCGAGAAGAGGGAGGAGGCCCGTGACATCGGTGGAGCTCTGATCCGTTTCGCGGAGGCCGACGCGCGGGCCCGCGTCGCGGCTGCCGAGAACCAGGAAGCCGCGATCGCGGCGGCCCAGGAGGCGATCGGGCGGGTCCGCCCCGGTGCTGAGGCTCTCATCCGCGCCGGCGCTGAGGCTCTCGGCCGCGCCGCCGAGTGGTACACAGGCGCGGCCGCCCAACTGGCGGACGCCCGCGCCGACGCGCGGGCCCGCGTCGCGGACGCTGCCGACAAGGATGATGCGATCAGGCGGGGCCAGGAGGAGATCGAGCGGGTCTGCGCCCGCGCTGATGATCTTATCCGCGCCGCCGCCGAGGCGCGGGATAAGACTGTCGCCGAGGCCCGTGATCATGCTGTCGCCCATGCCGCTGTACTGGAGCGACGGCGACCTCTCCGGGAGCGCGCAGGCCGTGCGTGGAAACACCTCACGCAGCCCTGGAAGTACTGGGGCCACGCCCTGGGACGCGATCAGCGTCTGTGGAAGACTGTGCTCGGCCAGCAGGACCTTGCCCAGGTGCCGCCAGGCGGCTCGCAAGATGATGTCGACCGGGTCTTGCTCGAGTCTCTGTACCTCGCTCATGAGCGAAACCTCGGCACCTTGAGCCGTCGCGCCGATCTTCTGCGCGTTGCATCGCTGCTCGTCTTTGCGTTCGTGGTCGCCTTCGGTATCTGGCTATCAACCACGACGCCATCGACCTCCATTCCTGGCCGCCCCTCTGTCATTACCGCCTCGGCCACTCCTCGGCCCGGCGGAATGCGCGTTCCGGCAGCTTGAAGAAATCCGACCCGGGTTCACAGCCGAAATCCTCGCTGATCCGGTACCCGGCCTGGCATGGCCACCACCTGGAGCCAGCTCGGCGCCCTCGCCCAGCACCGGGGGAACTACGACGAGGCCGCCCGCCAGTACCATGCCAGCTTCGCCGGCCCACGCCGCCCGGCGACCTGGCTCCAGCTCCGCACCGACCAGTGTCCAGTTCTCGATCAGCTCGTCTTCATCGACCGCACGCGTCACGTGGCATCCGGCTCTCCCACACGCGGACACCCTCCAGGCGCCGCGCAACCCCAAAGAACCCGGATTAATACTGGCCGCACGCGACCGGACACGAACCAGAAACCGGGAAAGATCCCTGCAATCCGCCAAGGGCGTCACCGAGCTGGGCTAACGGGCTCCCATGTACCTGGTGACAGCAGCCTTACCGAGACCCCTATGCGGGGGTCTAATAAGTCAGCGATATGGGTAGGGGCCGCGATGGTCACATTCGGGAAGCTGGGAGCCCTGCAAAGCCGCCAGGCCACGTGCACAAACCCCAAAGCCGCCAGGCCACGTGCACAAACCCGTTAAGTCCTGGTGTTGGTTACCGGACTTGGACTGATCCCCGGGCCGCAGGAACATTAGGGACATGACATGATCGTTCTAGTAGCTATAGTGTGTGGTGTATTCGCTGGCTTCGCGGCCCGCCGGTTCCTCAGCGCCCGTGATGCGTGGAATTTCTGGCGGCAGAGGCGGGCGACATTGCCCGGACTGCGAGCAGTGTTCTACCGAGACGCCGGCAGGACTCTTGGCTGGGCACTCGGCGCCGTCGTGCTCTTCTTCCTAGTCGTGCACCTCGTATGACCTGGCTGCATCGCGCCATACGGGGTGCCGGTAAGAAACCAGCGTAAGAGGCGATGCGTCAAGTGGTGCCGGGGATTTCTGATGTTTTTGACGAACTGGATCTGATCTGGGGTTCTTGCCACGACTGGCGCCGCGCAGCTGGTGTTCGCGAGTACGGAGCCTGCGGGCAGGCATGCGACAGTTCCGCGCCGGGGGAGCCGTTCAGCGGCGCGGTTTCGGCGCTCGTCCGCCCGGGTCTTCTCGCCCCTTCTTGCCGTCGCGGCCTGGCCCAGGCCCGGCTGGGGATGACTGGCGTGATCGCCGGCACAGGGCCGCATCCCCAAGACACTGCACATCTGCACCCTGGCCACCGAGGAGCCCTACCGGCGCGACATCAAGGCCATGCGCAACCTGCAGGAGGGCCGGCACGCCCTGGCCCGGTTTCCAGCCACCGCAGCCGGGTCATCCCTACCGCCGGGTCGGTCACCAGCAGGCCGTCAAGCTCGGCGCACCGGTTTTCGGTGAACTCGTCCGCCAGCCGGTCGAAGGTCTCCTGTCGCGCGTGCTCCCGGGCGTGGGCGACCCGTTCCACCACCATCACCGGCCCCGGGCGGATCACCCGCGCCGAGATCAGGTACTCGCACGCCAGCCGGAACAGCAGCAGCGGTGAGTCGTGCTCCAGCGCCCGGGCCAGCAGGAACTGATCCAGCTCCTTCAACTCCAGCGGCCCCGCCGCCCGCCACCCCAGGTACCGGGCTGCCAGCCGCAGATGCTCCGTCCGTGTCTTCGCCCGCCGCCCGTACAACCGCAGCGCATCCGGGTCAACCTGAAGCTGCCCGGCCAGCCGCACCGCCGCTGCCTGCGGTGCCGCCGCCACGTCGTCGGGTACGAACCCTAGCCACGGCAACGAGCACAACGTCACCGCCAGGCCCATCCGGTCAGCCGGACCCCGGCCCCTTCCCGGATCGATGAACGCCACATCCGCTGGCGTCAACGTGAAGAACCGCGCCAGCTCCTCACGCCCGATATCCGGGAACCCGCGCAGTGCCTCCAGATCCTCATCCGCGAGCACCCGCGTGGCCACCCAGCACCTCCCAGCCCGGAACCCGAAGATCCCCAGGCCAAGAGCCTACGCAGATAGGCCATATCCGCCCGATTTTCGGCCAGTACTACGGCGCCCCCGTCCGGCACCGCCAGCAAGCCCTGGAGCCGGGACGGCAGTGCCGGATCGGCGGCGGTCGCCGCGTCAGCGAGGCTGCCGAACATCCGCTCCTAGGCACCGATCCCTTGGCGCCTAGTCACTGGCTGGCCGGGCTTCCTTACGGGTTGTGTCCGGCCGGCGCGCCGGCTCCGGATCCTGGGCCGAGCCGGCAAGGATGCTGGCTGTCATCTGTTCTCGAATAACTGGAGGCGCGCTAGCCCCGTAACGCAGCAAGGCCCCCACTAGGGGGGCCGCCACAACCGCATACCGCTCGTTCACGATCCGGCTCAGCCGCCAAGCAAGCCCGGATCCCGAACTGAAGGTCAACGTCCGTGGCCACAATAACAGGTCGCACGGCTAGATCAACATTGCCCCCGTGCGACACGCCGGGTGTCGCGACAGCGAGCCCAGGCAGTCCTGACGGCCTCTCGCGCGCCGCCGCGGAGGCTGCCTGGCGTGCGGTCACGTCCTCGCTCGCGGGCACTGCGCACGTCCGGATCTCGAAGGACGGCGGCCGCACCTATCCCGCCCGGCAGGCCCGGCCGCTGCCCGCCGGCCCGCCGGGCCAGCCGTGCACGGTGCCGGTCTATAACCCCGGCACGGGAACTGGGCGGCTGCTGGCGCTGGACCTGGATCTGGCCCGCGGCGTGACCGATCCGGCCGCGCAGGTCAGTGCCACCGCCGACGCGATCGTGCGGCTCGTGACGGGCCTCGGCGGGCGGTGTGTTACCGACGCCGCGCCGGGCGGCGGCCGCCACGTCTACGTCCTGTTCGCCGCGCCGCTGCCCTGGCGCGAGCTGCGCGACCTGGCCCGGGCCATGGCGCTGCGCTTCCCGTCGGTCGACGTGGCGCCGATGAGCTCGCTCGGCGGCCAGATCAGCCCGCCCGGCTCCCGGCACAAGTCCGGCGGGTGGCGCGCACTCGCGGGCCCGCTGCAGGACGCCAGGGCGGCCGCCGGGCAGCCGAACGGGCCGGAGGTGTGGAACGCCCTGCAGGCCGAGCTCGCGGCCGAGCTGCGCCAGGCCGAGGCCAGGGGCCGTGCGGCGGATCTTGACGTGGCCGAGCTGGACGACACCGGCGTCCCGTGGGTTCCCCGCCTCGGCGGCCGCGTACCGCTCGGCCCCGAGCTTGAGCACATCGCCCGCACGGGACGGTGGGACCGGTCACGCTACCCGGGCCGCTCAGAGGCTCGTATGGCGGTTCTGCGTGCCGCGGTCGCCCGTGGCTGGCGGCTCGCAGAGATCCGCGCGGCGATTGACAGCGGCGCGTGGCGGGGCCTGGCCGGGCTGTACGAGAGGCCTTCGGAGCCTGCCCGGCTGTCCCGGCTCTTGCCTGCTGAGTGGCGAAAAGCGATCGCCTTTGCCGCAGGGGAGAAAAATGTATGCGGATGGCTCACTAGCGACAATAGAACACGCCCCCCTGCACCCATCAACGGCGCTGATGAGTTCGGTCTTATTCGTCAGTGGATGACAGCGGTCGATTGCGCGGTGCAGGACCCCGAGCGCGTGAAGGGCTGGGGAGGCCGTGTTATCGCTGTCCGCCTGGTGCTGGCCGCCATCGGCCAGGCGGGGATGGTGTGCGGCTCGAGCACGATCGAGTTCGGCAGCAGGAACATCGCGCTGTACTCGGCCCTGAGCCAGCGCACGGTTGCCCGCGTCCTTCGCTTGCTCCGTGATGAGCCTGACCCGCTGATCGACCTGGT
>Ga0310037_10001061_pt1 | contig 15561 bp, 14 predicted proteins | sample Sb_taG_11_FD_200239 | JGI IMG/M metagenome (GOLD analysis project Ga0310037, IMG submission 200239) | Peat soil microbial communities from Weissenstadt, Germany - Sb_50d_3_AS metaG (v2) (version 2) | ecosystem: Environmental > Terrestrial > Soil > Wetlands > Peat | place: Germany: Weissenstadt...
CCACGTCCGTGTTGTCGCGCCCCTCGGCGCAGGCGAGGATCATCCGCGCTCGCAACGCCAACGCTTGCGCCGTCGTGCGACGACGCGTCCACTCCTGCAGTCGCGTACGCTCTGCCGGCGCCACCAGTAGCCGTACCTTCGGTCGTCCCAGCCCCATCGCGCCCTCCTTGTAACAGGAAGACGCAGCGCACTTCTACTTATTCAACTGACTCACGACTCAGGACATTAGTCGGAGGAGTGTACGCGCTTTCGGTTCACGCCGGATGCATCTCCGACTGCAAGGATGAGTACGAAGCTGACGTTGAGGATTGTTCCCTCACAAACGATGAACCCGAGGATTCCGCCACCCGCAAGGCTGGGTCTCCCGCCTACCCCTACCCGGGACGGCACGCGCCCCGAACCCCGCCGCCACGCCCCCACCAGCGCGGGCACCGGGTCTGGGGCAAAGGGCCGAGCTGGACGCCGGCCGTCTGCTCCGCACGGCTACCACGCGCGTGCTTCAGGACTTCTCGAGGCAGCGCCGCGAAACGACTGCCCCGAGTAGCCACCACATCGTGTCAACGGAGAGCATCGTAGGAAAGCTCTTCCTCTGCCGACGGAACGGGCGTTCCGTTTTCCCGTTGCGGGCCTGGGAAGGGGTCGCTCGGAAGCCGTCGCATTCCTATGCAGGACCGCAAAGTTATCTGCCGAACGCGCATGAGGAGCCCCACAGGCACAGAACTTGCTGCGCCTGTGGGCCTGGGTTGGGGAGATGGCGGGCCACCGCCTCTTCTTCTGGGTCCCCAACCATCTTCCCGATGACGTTGAGCTCATTTCTTTCACGCGCGTGGGTAGCAGCGTGGGAGGACGTCTACCGGAAAGGGAGTCGCGACGGACGCCGCTCCTGGGATTTCCTGTTCACTCGGGAGAAAGGCATGCGTTTAACGAGATCCTTCACGGCTCTGCTGGGGTCGCTCGTCACTATTCTTTTCCTGTTCCCACGTGCTACCGAGGCAGACACTATGGTAGGAGGAACTATCCCAGGAACCGGGGAGGTTACTTGCTTAGGGACAGGTCCTTATGCTCCAAACTGCATAGACATCAATTACACGGAGGTGAAACCTAGTATTGGCGGTAGTCCCGCCGACGTCCTCGTCGTATCGTACCCCCATATCACCACTTCGGCCGGGTCGTTCCAGCCTACCGGTCTAGCCCAATGGGACACAACCGGTCTCGACGTATACACCTACGTTGGCTTCCAACCCGTCTTCGATTGGAGGGTATTCTTCGACGTACCGGTTGGCCAAACCGCTGTGACCATCACTGGGAATATGGCAGCCAACGGTCCAGTTGCCGCTGCCGTTGACGGGTTCGGGCGCTATTTCGGGACCGCCTCGACCGCCGCCACAATCCCGTTCACCCTCAACGGCGGCGTCAACAACACGTCGCTCCCAAACGTATCTTGCGACAGCACCGTGTGCCAGAATTACGTGGACTTCATCTTTAGCGGTTGCGTGGATTGGCCGAGTTGCTCAAATCCTTCAAACCAGCCCCAAAGCGAGTTGTACGTCGATCCCTCGTGGACTCCAGCCGCTCCCGGGACCCTGCTTGATGCTATACCGGAAGCGGTGTTAGTCGCTAGCGGGGGCGCTTCTCCCGTTCCTGAGCCCGGCACCCTGCTCCTGCTAGGCATGGGCTTAGTGGGCGTCGTCGGCGCGTCACGTAGAAAGGGGCTCGGGTAGTTCCGGCGCAGCCCCGCACCATCGCCGCTAAGGATTACCGCAGCCGATTACGGCTGAAGGTTTGGATAGACGCCAAACCCTCGTTCCTGACGGGTGACGAGACCGCAAATAGTGGCGTCAGCGACAACTCTCGGCATGAGCGTGTCGCTTGTCCCGGAGCCCGCGACCACACTGCCCTCTCGGGGGGCATCGTGGGCCTCGCCGTCCGACGCCGCCGTGCGCGAGGCGCCTCGCTCGGAGAGCGCGCCCCGAAGTAACTCCACTGCAAGCCACGAGAGGTATGGTAACTAGAAATAAAGGCAAGGTCAGCAATGATCACCGTGGGCGCGATCTGTCTCCTGGTAGTCGGGTATCTTACGCTTCGCGCCATTGCTAGCGCAAGGCAGGGCTACTCGTGGCAGGAGATGGACTGGCACCAGCGCGGAAGCAGATCGATAAGCGACTTTTTGCGGCTAGTGATATCGGCAAGCGAGAAGTCTCAACGGACGGACGAAAGTGCATCGAGTATTACGCCTATAAGGACGGCCTCCCTATAAAGACGGATTGCCCAAGATAGTGGATTCGTTGATGCTCACGGATGGTGGAATACGTATCAATCCCAACGCCACCATGAACTTCGCGCGCACGCGCCCAGGGGGGTATTGCCCACCGAGCCTGGTAGGCAAGCGTGGCTCGTACTCGATCAAGGCTCAGGTCGAATAGCCGATTCGTCGAGATGTATGGCGGCGCGGCCACAAACGACCGGCCACCGGACGGATCGAAATGCCGTGGATCGTTACAACGGGTCAGGCTTGGAAGCTGAAGGTCTTTTATGTTCTCATTGTGTTGACGGGGACCCTCTTCGCTCGATTCGTTCTCTCGTACAACGGAATCGAAGTCATGCCCGGCTTGGGTGAAGCCAGGAGTCCAGCCCTCTTTCTCACTATTGGTATCGGCGCGTTTCTGTGGCTTTTGCTGTCGATTCAGTGTCCTACGTGTGATGCTCTACCGGTATGGATTGTTCTGCGCGAGGTCGACGCATCACGTTGGCTGCTGGATTTGAGTCAGTCAGATCGGTGCCCTGTCTGCGGTCAGCAGGGTTCGCCAGTCAGGCAGGACTAGCGACCCCCTTGCGTACGGGCGCAGACCGCTTCCCAATGCGCCACGCGAACGGCGGCCAAACCCCAGCTGGGATCGAACGCGCGCCGGGCGGCTCTCTCAGTTCAGCGTAACTTCCTGGGCTCGTCGTGCTCGGGCGGCGTCCCCTCCACCACCACATCAATCCACTTCGCCCAAAACGCACCCGGGTCGCTCCCGGTCTCAAGCGTTTCCCCCAGCTCGGCCTGGTACCTGGCGAACAGCTCCGGCCCGAGGAGGTCAAAGAACTCAGCCACGCCGCCCTGATCGCTGCTGCCGATAAACTCGATCGTGGATGACAGCTCGGTCCCGAGTTGCTCGTAGCGCCGCCCAGGCCCCTGGGCCGCCACGGCATGCGACCGACGGCGAATCGTCACGAATCACGCTCGTGTTGCAACCTCCCCTAACCGGCGGACTCAGGGTTGCGACATCGCCACTCGGAAGATCTCACGTGGACCGGTGAGTCCCTTGAACTCGAAGGTGCCAACCAGCTCGACGCCAAAGTCCGCAGCCGCGAGCAGATCTCTCGTGGTCCTTGAGACGAGGACATTCCCGGCATCCGCGGTCGCCATCACCCGAGCCGCTGTATGGACCGCGACGCCACGCGCACTCCCAGCGACCAGAGCGATCTCTCCAGTATGACATCCGACGCGAATACCGAGTCCGATACGATGTGCGGCCTGCGTGATCTTGAGACCGCATCGAACGGCGCGTGAAGCACTGTCGAACATCGCGAGGAAGCCGTCGCCCGTCGTATCGAGCTCGCGACCCCGGTGGCGGTCGAGCTGCTCACGGATCATCGCGTTGTGCGCCAAGAGCAGTTCAGTCCACGCCTTGTCGCCGATCCGCTCAAGCGTGGTTGTGGATCCAACGATGTCCGTGAAGAGGAGCGTGGCGAGGATGCCGTCAGCATCCTCCTCTGGGGCTCGGGCATACACTCGCGCCCCCGCCCATTCGTAACCGACGAACGCGGTATCGCCCTTCACCCATGCGTCGTGTCCTGGGGGGATCTCGTAGGCGTCCCCTGGCCCGATGTCGATCGTCGTCCCGTCCCCGAGCTCCACGTGAAACCAGCCCTCCAGGCAGATGCCGACGTGCCGAACCTGACAGCAGTCGGTTCCCACGATCGGACGCACATCGTGCGACCAGCGCCAGCCGGGCTCGAAGCGGAAGTGGCCAATCACTGTTTCATCAAGTGAGACACTTTCCATCCGCCCGTGCGGGAACTCCCTGACGGTGTCGGGCGTATCGAAACTCTTGCGCTGTAGACGCGGCATCCCCATCTACCTCCCGTGGCGCTGTGCGCGCGGACGCGATGGCCATGTCTTTTACCTTCGCTCACTCAACAATGCCACAGGTTTGCGGCTGCGATCCTGTTAGTTCGCGAAAACGTGCTGCCCCCACCTTTGCGCGAAACCGAATCATCGCCTTCCAGGTGCGGTCGAACTTCGCGGTGAGGAAGAGCCGCCACTCGCGTTCCGCGGCTTCTCTCGCCAGGCGGCGCGCTGCTTGTGCCGAGGCACGCCGAAGCTCGGTCTGGCGACGGGGCTTGCGACGCGTGCTGCGGGGCTTGGGCTTCGACTTCATGCTCCGCTCTCCTACCTGGCGGCCCAGCGGCGGCCGTCGCCAGTCACCGTTTGATCTCTCCGTGGGCCCCGCCCCGCTGCGAACGGCTCTGTCTCAGCGAGATGGAAGTCTCTACACGGTCTGCCGTGCCGCACTTCCAGTTAGCGCGGCTCCGCGGTGCCCAATGCGTGGCGGCTGTGGTCTGCATGCCCATCGGGCAGACCGGCCCAAGATCAGGCCGGATGGTCACGAAGTAGAGGATGAGTCCAACAACAGACAGAATCGCGAGAACCGCCAGTGCGGTCGAAAGAAATGGGCTGGACTCTCCGACACGTAACCATCCGAGACTGTTGCGTAGAGTCGGGACAGACAAGACGACGGCCAGGTAGGCGACCGGGATGATCATGTAGATCAGGGTGAAGGGTGTTGGTGTGACGAATCGTGCGATCAGGGAGGACGCTGCAGCCGTGAATGAGACGAGAAATACCAACAGCGCGATGGAGATGGCGATTGCGTTGCGCGACGTGATCGCCGCTACCAGCATCGCGGTGTATAGCAACAAGACAACGAAGCCCGTCAGGGACCCGCCTCTCATGGTCAATGCAGTGAAATCGGCACCAGTGGGAAGAACCGCAGACAACGGGATCGCGATGAAGAGCCCCGCGCTCATCATGATCACTGCGGCGGCAGCGCGGCGATTCCGGCCGAGTTCAGGAATCGGACCAAGAACTCGAGCGCGACCAATACCGGAGGTTGCCTCGCGTGAGCTGTCCATTGGTCCCTCTGTTCCCGACTCTGCGCAATTCCCTCGGAGGCTTCACTTTCAAGGCTCTACGCTCCGGCGCGGTGGTTGGCGAACGACCGGCCAACTTTCACTGCGGTTCAGCGCATTAGTTCGTAAGGTCCGCCCTTATCGAGCGCGCGCCCATAGGCCGGCCGCGCGTGAATGCGCTCCAAGAAAGCCATGAGGTTTGGCCGGCTTGAGTTCAAACCCGCCCGGGCCGCGGCCGCCTCCAACGGGAAACTCATCTGGATATCGGCAGCTGTGAAATCGTTTCCCACGAACCACCCGCTTTTGGCGACCTCGCGCTCGAGGTAGTCGAGATGTAGGTTGATCTGCGGCTCGATGAACGAGCTGCGAGCCTTGCCGGCGATCGCCCGGGCGACGGGCTTGATGAAGAACGGCATGGGCGCCGTCTCGACCCGGTCGAACACGAGCTTGATCAAAAGCGGCGGCATGGCCGAGCCCTCGGCATAGTGCATCCAATACGTGTAGCGGAGGCGCTCCGGTGTGCCGGGTGCTGGCACGAGCCGACCCTTACCGTACCGATCGACGAGGTACTCGATGATCGCGCCAGACTCGGCGAGCGTGAGGTCGCCTTCCGTGATCACGGGCGATTTGCCGAGAGGATGCACGGTGCGCAGCGAGGCCGGCGCGAGCATCGTCGCGGCATCGCGCTCGTACCGCTTCACCTCGTACGGCAGGCCGAGCTCCTCGAGCAGCCAGAGGACGCGTTGGGAACGCGAGTTGTTTAGGTGGTGGACAGTGATCATGGGTCCCCTCGATGTGGGTGTCAGATCAGTCTCCGGCTGGTGAGACCGTACTCGTTTCCATCGGGATCCGCGAACGTTGCGAGCGAGTCCCAGGCCATCGCTACCGGCTCTGTCGAGGTCCGAACAGCTCCCTCGACGAGCGGCCACGGATTTGACCCCATACTAACGCTATATAGTGTGTAACTCAAAACCCGACCATGTCTCCCCCCTCGGACCGTGTGAGAGCGTGACGCCGCTTCTTTTTTTCATATGGCTCTGAAGTCCTCGCGCTTTAGCCGGTAGCTTCCCGATGTGCCGCGACCCATGCTCGGTGAAGGTGGCGGAGAACGGCTGGATAGATGAGTAGTCGGCGGAAGGGGTCAATGAGAGCCATGTAGAACGTCGTCAGTCGACCGACTGGGGCGACATGGATCGCCCAGAACAGACGATAACCGCTGGGAAACCGTTCAAGCGCGAGCACCGAGAAGGCGTGGACCGTAGTGTTGCGGATGTCGCTGACGGCTTCGCGAGCATGGACATAGAGGATCGTGAACGGGCCGTCAGCAGTCCCTGACTCGACGAGTGAGCGCATACGGTCCTGCTCGGGAACGCGACTCAGAAAGGACTCGGTTCTGCGAGTCGGAAAGGAGGAATCCCACCGGAAGACTCGGCCAAGCAGCCGCCGCAGGTCGAACAATGCTCGAACGACCGGATTCACGTCCGTGAGGCTCCTTGCATTCATCAGAGATCGAACATCCTGCGATCGAGCGGTCAGGCCCACCGCCCGGAAGTTCGACCTGCCAAACGTCGTGGAGTGGAACGTCGGCGAGCAGCTCGTGCACCCGCAGCTTGAGCTGCCGATACTCTGCAGGTTCTGCGAGAGACCACGTGCGCACTCTCGAAGGGTAGCCGACTCAAGCAAGGGGATAGACTCGGCTGAGTCTCTCGGAGCCTTAAAGGAGGCCGAGGTAGGGGACGTTATCGGCAGGTGGGCGAAGCCGGCTGCTCCTCATTTGCGTAGCGATACTCGGCTGCAAAGGGCGACGCACCGCTAGGGCTTTGCGTCGAACAGAGGTGGCGTCTGCAAAGGAGGGGCCCGCCTCGGGCCGTTAAACCGTCGCGTTGCAACCCGATCAGCCGGTTACCGCTCCACGCTTCTTGGGCAAGCTCGCGTCGTTGCTCGGGGCGTTGGCGTCTTGTTGCGGACCTGAGTCGTAAGTTTCCCCATCGGTGACCATAGGCATGGTTGCAGCACCGCGACCTGCGGTTCTAGTTCGCTCGGTCCTCAGCGGGTCGCCTCACGACTGCTGCGGCTGCCTGCGCGGCCGAACGTGCCGCGGGTTGGCGACGATCGCTGCGGCATCATCGACCAGGCGACGTAGCTCGGGACTCAAATCGGCATACTCAATGGCGAAGCCATCTTCCACATGTCGAACGACTTTTCCCACGACCTCGAAGGGAGAGTCCTCGCTCAAGAGGATAAAGACGCGGACATGGGACCCAAGGCGGGGCTGAACCGATGTGTGCGTCAGCAAGGCACCGGAATAGGAGATATTGGCGAGGATCCCTGACCCGTCCTCGCGCCCAGACGAGTAGCTGATTTCGAAGTGAGTCCGAATTCGGGAGTTCCACCGCCTGTCTGCCGACCCCTTCATGGTTCCCCCTGGCGACACGGATCCGCCCGATTCTTCGGCAATCCTTGGCCGCCGCTTAATCGCCAATCGAAAAAAAACTTGCGCGCAGCCTATACGCGTGCGAATCGGCCGTCGGGGGGACAGGGCCGGGGCGGGCGGGCACGGCACCCGTGAAGTGCCTGCGCTCGCCGACCACGACGCGGATCTTCGGCGCCACCCACTTATCGAGAGCTAGCGCGGCGGCGGTTGGCTCGGCAGGCGCTCGAAGGCTGGGACACCCGCAGGTACATGGTGGAAGCTCTGCTTGTCGATGGTGAAGATCGCCATTTGCGGTCCGCCGAACACAGTGGGATCATCGAGCGTACCGACCTTGAGGAGCACAGCTCCGGGAAGGCCTGCCCCTTTCCCCAAGATGTGGGTGCCGCATTGCGCGCAGAACTCGCGCGTCACCGGATTGCTGAGGTCGTCGCGGCGAAAGAGCTTGGGCGAACCCTTGGTGTACGCGAAGTTCGCCGCAGGCATGGCCATGACCGCATTGGGGTGCCCACCGGAAATGTACTGGCACTCGCGACAGTGGCACTGGCCCTTGAACATCGGCTCGCCCTCCGCCCGGTAGCGAACTGCGCCGCAGTAGCACCCACCCTCGAGTCTCATAGGCCTCCTCCGCCGTCTCACGGCTAGGCGATCACCCGCCGACCGCCCATGATGCCGCCCAGTATCGCTCGACCGCAACCCGCCATACAAGCGTTCCGTCGGACACGCGCCCCCCGCGCCGCTAGCCGCAACAGGTCGAGCCATCGAGGGCGCGGAGCAGGACTACCGCAGAGGGCGCCTCCTGCCACATGGTCCTCCCAGAGGGCGGATGCCCGATCCGGCGCGACTGATTAGAGCCTATGTCTTATGGGTTCCGGGCGCAGGAAGGCCGCTGCTGTCCTGAGTTTCGTGCTCGAACCAACCCTGTTCGGAACAGCCTTCATCCACAAGGTGGCCCGAACAGCGCGCGTGGTCGCGTTTGTCCAGAGTCTAAAGAAAGATATAATCGAATAACCGTCGCTTCCCGGCCTCCCAAGAGTTCCCGCCGGGAGCCCGCCAGGGCACCGAGTTGGGCTTGTGTCGAGAAGGGCGGCGGGAATCGAATCTTGCCGCCATGCCGTGTAAGTGCGCGAAACAAAAGCGACGTTACCGCCGAAATCTTTTTTATGGGTCTCAGCAGGTAGCACTACGCCGAGGCGCGTTCTCCGCGCCAGGTGCCTCGCGCATGGCGGCGTCCGACGGCAGGTCCACCGCTTCAGCGAGTGTCGTCGTGCGCAGACAAATCCCGCACCGGCCTCGAATTGTGCTTGTCCGGTACAGTCTCGCAGGGGAATATAGGGTGGACGATGCGACGGCGAGAGGAGAAGGAACCATGATGGAACGGATGCGAATCCAGGTGACAGTCCTGCTGCTCGCGACGATCGTAGCGTCGGTGAGTGCGCCGCTCGCTCAAGCGGCGAGCCGGCGGGAGCTCGACCGCGACGCCGAGCACGCGCTCAGGAGTCTCTACGCGAAAAACCCCGCGGCGCGGCTGCTCGGCGAGAAAGCCAAGGCTGTTCTCGTCTTCCCGAACATCATCAAGGCCGGCTTCATGTTCGGCGGGCAGATGGGTGACGGGGCCCTCATAAAGAATGGGAGAGCGATCGGATACTACAACTCCCTCGCGGCGTCCTACGGCTTCCAGGCCGGCATACAGGCCTTCGGCTACGCGCTCTTCTTCATGAACGACAGTGCGCTCTCCTATCTCGACAAGAGCGATGGCTGGGAGATCGGTGTCGGTCCGAGCATCGTCGTGGTCGATCAAGGCGTCGGCAAGTCGCTCACCAGCACGACAATCACGCAGGATGTGTACGCCTTCATCTTCAATCAGAAGGGACTGATGGCCGGAGTCGGCATTCAGGGCTCGAAGATCACGAAGATCTCGAAGTAGAACGCGGTGCCGCGCGAGCGCCGCCGACGCAGAAAGGAGCCAACACCATGTCGAAAATCCGCCTCGTGCTCGCGGCCGCTGTGATTCTCGGCTTGTCCGCCGCAGTCCTGTACGCAGAGCAGCCTCCCACCGACCAGGGGGCGGGGGCCAACCTGGACGTGCTGGTCGATGCTATTCGGTCCAATCGCCAGGCCTTGGTGGCGGTGAACCTCAAGCTGACCGACGAGGAGGCCGGCAAGTTCTGGCCGATCTACGATCGCTATCAGAAGGAGATCAACGCGATCGGCGATCGCCTGGTCGGCGTGATCCAGGACTACACCACGAATTTCCGCGACCTTTCCGACAACAAGGCCATGAAACTCGTCGACGACTACCTTGCTGTCGAGGCAGACCGCGTCAAGGTGAAGCGCGCCTACGTCGACGAGTTCGCCAAGGCTCTGCCGGGACGCAAGGTCGCTCGCTTCTACCAGATCGAGAACAAGATGGACGCCGTGATTCGTTACGATCTCGCTGCCACGATCCCAGTGGTGGACGAGGAGAGGGGCGTCCCGGCAAAGTGAGGCGCGCCCCAGCGGCTAAGGAGGCGCATCGCGGTAGCGTGCGTTCGCAGATCGCCTGTATGGGCATTGTTGCGACTAGGCCGGGCGATTCGGTCGCCAGTTGTCCTCTGCTAATCACCAACGTTCCATCCGGGTCGCCTGCGGGCCCGACTGTGGCGCCTTATTTCGGTGTCTCCTGGACCTCCTCAATTTGTCCTGGATCCGACACCTCCATCTCCGCGCGACCCTTGTAGACCGTCGCCTTGCCGTTCACGCAGATTGCGTGACCCTGGAGTAGCTCTGGTGCAGTCTTGAATTTGGGCCTCGCGTCGCCCCAAATAACCGCCGTGAACACCTGATTCGGATACGGTTGATCTAGGTTCAGGAAGGTCGGAGATCGGGGGGAGGACTGCGCGTACTTGATGCTCACGACCTTGCCACAGACGCGGACGTGCTCGCCGAACGTGCTTGATCGCGTCAGCGGGAGAGACGCTGTCGGCTGCGAAGCTCGCCGTCGCGAGAGTTACCCCGACGAGAGCCACAACGAGCTGCGGCATCACCCTCAAGACCTGCACTCCTCAACGCAGCTTTGGTCGCCAGCGCGTGCATCATCCACAGTGCGAAACTCGATCCCGGTATTCGAGAGCATCGAACCCTTGCCTGCGCCGCCTTACGGACCGATGCTCGGCTGCGAGGCGCCCGTGTTACGAGCAGTCTCGACCGTCGGACGCGTCGGCGTCAACCACCCGACGGGCGGCCGACGCTTTAACCCGCGGCCCGGCCCCAAGAAGTCCTGATTGAACGCGAAGGTGGCTAGTGTGCCCGAGCCGTTCGCAACGGGGCGTCGGCAGTTGGTGCCCACTGATGGATCAAATGGTCACCGGCGACGGCGGCGGGGACGTTACGCCCACGTTCGCAATGCGGCTCAGAGAGGCGGCTGTTCTACTCGCCAATCGACGAAGGGGAGCCGTCGCATAGCCAGCCAACCGCTCTGGCGCTTCTGGATAGGGGCAGGTCGATGTCGCGCGTGTGATAGTGGGCGGTCCAAGTGGACTGAGGCGCAAGGAGCGCAAGATGAATCTGATCGATGCGAGCACCTGGAGCGGAAACTGGGCTTGGGGCTTGCCCTTGATCGTGCTGACGGTGGTCATGCATGTATGTGGTCTCGAGCTTATCCACGAAAGAGTCATCCATGTCTTGGGCGGTGCTGTCGAGCGCCGCGGTTTCTTGCCCAAGTTTGCCGTGGCCATGAGCGTCACAGCCTTGTTGGCCACCCTTCTGCACGGAATCGAGGGGGGCATTTGGGGTGCCGCATACCGATTTCTAGGCGCCCTCCCAGACAACAAGAGCGCGATGCTCTACTCGCTGAGCGCGATGACCACCTACGGCCACGCCGACCTGTACCTGCAAGCGCACTGGCAGTTGATGGGTGCTTTGGAGGCGCTCAACGGGATGCTGCTCTTCGGCCTGACCACCGCCTTTCTGTTCGCCATGATCCAGGGCGTCTGGCCGCTTGGAAGTAGGCAAAGGCGGCGGGAACTTTAATGGACCAGGGGAAGGCGGCCGACGAACATCCATCCAAGCCGATGCGCGATAGGTAGCGCCGCACGAGGCGGCGCGGACCATCCAATCGCAGCTTGCCCGTCCTAGTCGTGCGCTCTGGCGACCGCTTCCCGCATCTTCCTTTGGTCCTCCGCCGTGAGCTGCTCCCGACCCAGGTTGTAAGTCAGCTTGTCGATCTTGCCCGTGAATCGGAAGGGCACTTGGTATTCGAAGTCGTCCACGGGAGTCCGGGTATCGACGCCCACGTCGAAGGTCTCGTCTATCGACATGAGTAGAGGGATCGTGTGCTCGACCATCTTGCGGTCCACCTCCTTGCCATCCACCGAGAGCACGCCGGTACCACCCTTCCCGGGGCCGGGTCCGTCGTATTTGAACTCGAACACGATGGTATGCTTGCCTGCACTCAGCGCACTCCCCTCCCACTTGAAACGCTCCAGATCCAGCAGATTGTAAAGGAACACGGGTTTGCCTCTGCCGATTCCCGCGAGGCCGACAAGAAACACGGCGAGGACCCCAAGCAAGCCGAGGAGAGAAAGTCCTTGGCCAATCCGCATTTTTCCGCTGGACCATCTTCTGTATTGACCGAGCCAGATCAGCAGCAATCCTAGAACGAACAACCCCCAACCGACTCTTCTAAAGAACCGCTCATGGAACCACCAATTGAAGCTCCTGCTTAGGTACAGACCGTAGCCGCCGAAGCGGCCGCCTATCGTCGCGATCATTCCCTGCGCGCCGCCGTCGGGGATCGTGACTTCGGCGGTGATGGTGTAGTCCTTGTCCAAAATGCTGGGGGCATTGCCGACGGGAATGCCAGAATTCTCACCCGTGTAAGTGAAAGTCGTTCGCCCGGCGACCGCACTCGGACGCGGCGTAAGCAAGCGTACGAAGCCTGTGTTATCCAGTGGGAAGACCTGATACTTCGCCGCCTCCGCCAGGAACACCGCCTGCAGCTCCTTCAATTTCTCGGGATTGCTGGCTGCAAGATCGTTGTACTGCGAATAGTCCTCGGTGATGTTGTAAAGCTCCCACTTGTATTGATCGAGGGGCGGCGTTGCACCCGTGCCCAGCTCCCAGGGTGGGGAGGGCGGTGTGGTGCTAGCAATCCAGCCGTCGTGATAGAGGGCGCGGTTGCCGACCATCTCGAAATATTGGGTGTCGCGCTTCGACGGGGCGTTGGCGTTGGCCGAGTCGAGGGTGTAAAGCATGCTCACGCCTTCGATCGGCTTTTGCTTGATCCCGTTGACCTCGTCGGGCGCTTGGATGCCAGCGGCTTCTAGGATGGTCGGGACAATGTCAATGACATGATGGAACTGGGTACGAATGGCGCCTGGATCTTTGATATGGCCGGGCCACGAAACGGCCAGACCCTGGCGGGTCCCACCGAAGTGAGATGCCACCTGCTTGGTCCACTTAAAGGGTGTGTCAAAGGCCCACGCCCAAGGCACCGCCATGTGTGGGTAGGTTTTGTCGGAGCCCCAGTTTTTATAGTGCAATAGGTTCATGAGCTTCACAGCCTTGACGGCCGGTTCGTTAAGAATGCCGTTGTAGGCCGTCATCTGGTTATAGGTGCCGTACAGGCTGCCTTCCGGGCTGGTTCCATTGTCGCCGTCAATGTAGATAACTAGCGTGTTGTCGAGCTTGCCCATGTCCTGGACCGCCTGAATCACGCGGCCAATCTCATAGTCGGTGTATGCGGTATAGGCGGCATAGACCTCCGCCTGGCGGGCATACATCTTCTTTTCTACCTCGTTGAGCGCCTCCCACTTCGGTAGGTCATCCGGCCAGGGAGTGAGCTGCGCCTTGGCGGGCACCACACCCAGCTGCTTCTGGTTGGCGAAGATCTGGTCGCGCATCGCGTTCCAGCCCATGTCGAACTTGCCCTTGAACTTGTCGATCCATTCCTGGGTCGGTTGGTGAGGTGAGTGCGAGCCGCCGGGGACGTAGTAGACGAAGAACGGCTTGTCAGGCGCGGATGCGTTCAGGTCCTGCAAGTACCGGATGGCGTCGTCGGCCATGTCGGTGGTGAGGTTATAGCCGGGGTGGCCAACCCACGGATATACCGCGGTCGTATTGCGGAACAGGTAAGGTGTCCACTGGTCGGTCTCGCCACCGAGGAAGCCATAGAAATACTGGAACCCCATTCCGATGGGCCATTGCTCGAAGGGACCCGCCGTGGTGCTGTATTGGAATCCGGGCGTGTTGTGGTTTTTACCAAACCACGAGGTCGCGTAGCCGTTCTCCTTCAGGATCTCGCCGATGGTGGCGTTCTCCGGGCCGATGACGGAGTCATAACCTGGGTAGCCGGTAGACAATTCGCCGATGACGCCGAAGCCGACCGAGTGGTGGTTGCGGCCGGTGATCAGTGCCGCCCGAGTGGGCGAGCAGAGCGCGGTGGAGTGGAACTGCGTGTAGCGCAGCCCCGCCTTGGCGATGCGGTCCAATGACGGCGTCGGGATGACTCCACCGAAAGTGCTCGGCACCCCATAGCCCTGGTCGTCCGTCATGATGAGCAGCACGTTGGGCGCGCCGCCCGGCGGCACGACACGCGGCGGCCACCAGGGCGTGGAATCTTTGTAGCTTTCCTTGATTACGCCGCCGAACTTTGGGGGCGGCGGTGGGAGCTGCTTCCCGTCGAGCGTGGTCGTGGCGCTGGGTGAACCCAACTCGCCTGTGACCTGCTGCGCCGCGGCCGGTGCGACGGCCAGGGTGGCAGCGAGTAGAAATGCCGCGACTTCCGCGAGGACGAGTGTCTCTCTCGGTTCCCGTTTCACCCTGTGCTCCCTTGTTGATACGAAGCAGGGTTTCTTTGCCGCGCCCAGATTCTGCACCGCCGTCTCCAAATTTCGAAGGGTGTTGGCCAGTCCTACAGGCCGCAGGTGCGCTTGATCTCGGAGATCTTCTTATCGATCGCCGCGTTGTACTCGCCTGTCGCTACCTGATACTTCGTGCCCTCCACCCCGGTGAGAATGCTGAGCACGGCGCTCGCGGGATAGATCATCGTTACACCCATGGCGACCTGTTGCACGACGTTGGCCTTTTCGCTTTGCAGCACGCGGAGATCGCCCTGCGCGGTGGCGCAGTTGATCGGCATCGTCTTGGCGGACTGCTCCTCGCTCTTGAATTGCGCCGCGCAGCTAGTCATGCACAGCGCGACGCCCATGCCTAAAGCAAATGCGGTCCGATGAATCCTGCCTCCCATCTTCGACCTCCTTCTGCCAGAAGTACTACGCCCGGCAACAACTACTATCCGCCACGCCGCTGTCTGGGCTACTGCGCGTCCGCTTGAGCCCCTTTCGGCACGGCTTTGATCCCATTATTCAGGTCCGAGGTGGTGAAACTGGCGCCTGCTCGTAATGCCGCCTCGCGGATACTCCGACGGGGACGGAATGTTGAAGTTCCACCACGGTTACTGCTCTGCAACGGCCACCTATGTGTAACGTGGCCGAATTTTTCGAAGTGTGTCAAAGCCCAGCAACCACGATGCGATGGCTCGGTCTTGGTGGAGGGTTCCCACCCCGCCTCTGGCGGTAACTCCCGAGATTGCGGTCAGAGTCGAATTGCCTCGCGCGCCAGCACCGCGCGGCTCGTGATACTGCCGCAAGGCTGCGGGCTTGACTTCGAGCTGGCTCCCACCATCCTGCCGGCACTGCTTTGGTTGCGTGGTCGCAGAAGGCGCAAGCGGACGTAACCCGATCGTTGATCGACACGACACGCCCCAGCTTCGAGCTAGCCCAATACATGGGGCTGGCGGTCATTCGGTCACTCTATGTATTTGACTCCGAATGGTGTCGCGAAGGTCTGACCTGCCCGGTGATTCTCGGACCGACTGATTCTTGAGAAAATGGCTTCCGAGGGGAAGGAAGCCATGAAGAAGAGCCGGTTCACGGAAGAGCAGATGGTGAAGATCCTGCGTGAGGCGGATCGGA
>Ga0310037_10001064_pt1 | contig 15538 bp, 15 predicted proteins | sample Sb_taG_11_FD_200239 | JGI IMG/M metagenome (GOLD analysis project Ga0310037, IMG submission 200239) | Peat soil microbial communities from Weissenstadt, Germany - Sb_50d_3_AS metaG (v2) (version 2) | ecosystem: Environmental > Terrestrial > Soil > Wetlands > Peat | place: Germany: Weissenstadt...
CGCCCACCTCGCTCGCTGATCGTCACTACCAACCTGGCCTTCAGCCTTGCGCCGGCACCCGTCCGTGCGAACGCTACCGACACGCCCGTATTGCTTGCGTGAGCGAGAGCCCGATCGCCGCTCGACGAGGTGATTGGAATGGACGACCTCCGATAGCGGACCAGGTCGCCGGTGGCCCAAGCTCTCCTTCGCCAGAAAGCGGCAGTGGCCAGCTGCTTGCCGGCCGTGGGATCCGCGCGCGGTGAGCAAGCGCTCGGTGCTCCCGCTCTTGCGATCGAGCAGGTGCCGTCGCGGGCCACGGTGGCCGCTCTCGCTCGGGACGAATCTCAACAGTGATCAGCGACTCGCCGACGTCCCACTTGTGCCTACGCACCGGCGTCTGCACCAACGATGACGGTGCCGTCGAGTCGGGGGCTCCCCGTTCGCCAGCAGTCGACCCGGCGGCACCTCAAGGCGACGCTTCTCGTTCCATGAACCACCAGGCGCGTCATCGGCCTCAAATGGGTGGTTCGCGGCTTCTCCTTCGGGCGACCCGGGCAGCGGAACAGCAGCCAGGCCAGCAGAGCGCCCTCGGCGACAGAGGAGGAGCGGTGCGGTGCCCCGGCCGGAGCGTGCTATCCGCCCGGATCGGAGCCCAATACTCGGGTGAGAAGCGAGACCCCACAGGGCTCTTCTCAGGAGATGCGCCGTCTCAGCAACCAACCTTCACTGCGACTGGCGTGATCGAGGTACTCGGGCGCAGGTTATGCCGATCCTCGTCCGATGGCTGGCCAACGTTGCGATTAGCACCGTGAGTGCCGAGACCGGGATCCGGTCTCAGCGCAGAGTGCCAGCCGGCAGCACGAACCTGAGTGGCGGCCGGGAGGGTGCATCAGGTCCGCCGCTGAGCCGCGAGCCGTGCAGCCCGCGCGTCGAAGCGGAAGCAACGGCTGCCTCGGGTTCTCCAGCGTGGGTGATGATCCACGCGATGACCGCAGGGAAATCGCCGCCTTCGGCGAGGATCGCGGCGCGCTCGATGACGTCGCCCCCGGACGCGTGAGGCCGTGCCAGCCGCGTCACCAAGGCGAGAATCGCGTCGTCTTCCACTCCTCACACCGTACTCCCGCCGCGAAATCACTCCGCGCCGATCGTTGCCGACGTCGACACAGGCCGTCCCGCCGACCCGGTCCCGTGCCCCGTCGTCCCCCACGGGCCGTAGAGCGCGTGTCATATCCGGAACATCTGCCGGGCGGCGCCTCGGCGCCTGGTCACGGAGACATAGAGGGTGGGCTCCCGGCGCTGGACCGTCCCAATCGCGATAGGAGATCATCCACTTCAGCCAGCCACTGAGAACTGTCTCCCGCAGCCTCCCAGAGGTCGCGCAGCTCGCTCTCCTCGCGCACCCGACTGACGGCCTGAACCGCCAGCTCGATCTCGTCGACGTGCGGCCCGTGAGGATTCGCCTGAACCCAACCATAGACATTGTCTGGCAGCCGATCCGGCAGCTGACCGGCGCAACATGCGCAGAGTTCCGCAGCCGCGATCGCCTCGCAGCACAAGTCGACCTCGAGGAACTCGGCGGCGCTGAGTACCTCGTCAATCGCCGAGGCCATAACCGCTCCTGGCTCGGGCGCTTCCTCGACGAGCAGGAACCATTCCCCGGCCGTGTCGTTCTCAAAGCTCGCTACGCCCCAAGACCCCACGAGCCCGACGATAGACCTCACCCCCAAGCCTCGGACCAGCACCCGCGCCGCCGTAAGGGGGGAACGCTGAGCGGGCGCCTCAATCCAACACGCGTGAGCAAGAGAGCCAACGTATGACCGAGGTGCGCGTGATGCGATTTATGCCCCGAACAGTTGGCTCTCCCAAGGCAGACGGACGTGGTCTCTCCGTGGGGTTGCGCGTGCGCCGCATCGGGTGTACATCCCGTGGTTCACCGACAACAGGAGGCACCATGACCCGCAGTATCAGGATCCGTCGCCAGAAGACTGGCGCCGCTCTCACCGGCGCGAGCGTCGTCGGCGCATTGGTGGTCGGCCCTCGCTTGATCGAGCCGTCGGCCATGGCTCCGCTCGCGATTGCCGCGTCTGCCATTGGCGCCGTGGCCATTGGTCGGCCTGCGATCGCCGACGCGGTCATTCGTAAGCTGCGCGCGGAGGAATTCGAGATCGGCTCGCTGAAAGTCCGCCAGCTCGAGGTCGCCGGCCAGCGTTGGCCCGAGAGTCCGCCAGGCATCGACGGCGGCGTAACTGGCTAGACGCATCGTCCGGCACCGAGCCATCTGGTTGGACGGGTTCTGGCCTGTGGTACTTCTGCTCTGGATCTCCCGCCGGCCGGAGCGGCAGCCAAGGGCTCGGTTCTCCCGCGGCGACAAACCGGCAGCGAGCAGAGTCGGGGTAGAGGCGGGTTTGCGCAGCATGGAACCCCGGCATCGGCGCTGCGACGTGCTTGCAAGCCTGCGTGAATTCGGTGCTCTGCTAACCGATTAAGACGGAGGCAGTTAGCCGGGCGGTGCCGCTCCGCACGACGCGGAGCCTGCCGGCGCGTTCGTTGAATCCTTCGCGTCGGAAGATCGCAAGCTCATTTCGCGCGGTTGTGCAATTGGCGGCGAGAAGCAGGGCGGCGCAGTGGCCAGCTTCGTGGACCCGCTTCCAGGTGTAGAGCGACGGTCGAATGACAGTGACCTCCGGGCCCCGAATACGCCGGTACCGGCGCCGCCATCTCATGAGCCGGCTGCCTGCGTTGCAGAGGGCAGTAATCGCCGGCACTTCGGCCGGTGCTGCTCGCCGCGGCAAACATCAGCCTAGGCGCTTGCTGGAGCCACAGAGCCAGGAAACTGCAAGCGGATCAGCGCCTGGGCGCTGAGGTAGACGCCCACGAATACCGGCTGCCGATCTCCTAATTCATCCCTCCAGCGGGCTCGTGGAGCGGAGCTTCTGGCGCACCCCGCCGGGCTTATGGGCCTTGGGCCTGGAGTCGTTGACGCCGTGCGACCGGCGCCACTGCGTACGCCCGCCGGAACGCCCGGACCGCTAGTAGGGTCACGAACACGAGCAGCAGCCCGGCGAGGTCCCAGGCGTCGGTGACAGCGCCTCCCCGTAGCCGAGCAGCAGCGATTGCGTCTTGATGCCGGTCCGAGGAGGCTCGAGGCACGAACGCGTCGCTGCTCGCGTTGGCCGAGCTGTGGTTACCGTCCGGTCGTCGCGAGGCAGATGTGCTTACCTCGTAGCAGAGGGCGGTGACGCCGGCCATGCGCGAGCTCTGGCCGTGTCGAGCGATTCGCCTGCAGCAACGGCTATTTGACCATTTGATGGAGCCGTGCGGATGAACTGCAACATTGTTGCGGTGAGTTCAACGGTGGGTTTGGCTCGTGGCTAGGCGGCCGGCTTGTTACCAGGTCTTGACGCGCTCGACTGGACGTCGGCGTTCGATTCGGAGTCGCATGTCGAGCACGACGCAGCCGTTTGTCATGCAGCGGACGGGGTTGAGGTCAGCCTCGACGACCTCCGGGGTCTCCAGGAGCAGGAGCGTGAAGCGCAGGATCAGCTCGCGCAGCGCTGCACGATCGAGCAGAGGGCTGCCGCGGAATCCGTCCAGCTCGGTGGCGACGCCCTCGGCGGAGTCGATCAGCTCGTCGGCTTCTGTGTCAGTTACGGGCAGTAGGCGGAACGCGGCCCCTCGGCCAAGGCCGGCCCGGTGACCGCCGGGACTGAGCGCGAGCACTGGGCCGAGATCGGGATCGCCGACAGCCCCGACCAGCACGTCCGTCCCGCCGGGCTCGACGAGGCGCTGGACGGTCGCTCCGGTCCATTCCTGTCCGGCCGCCCGTACCCGTCTTTCAAGCTCGCGCCAACAGGATCGCACCGCTGGCTCGCCCTTTAGCCCGAGCAGCACAGCGTCGATGTCGCTCGCGTGCGCGGGAGCGGCGAAGTCGGCCTTCAGCGCCACCGGAGCGCCGATTTCGGCCGCGACCGTAACCGCGCGCTCGACGTCTTGGCAGCGATCCGACGCGACAACCGGGATCCCGTGCGTGGCCAGCAGAGCTTCGGCCTCGGCGAGCGACAGCCAGCCGCCGGCGGGCTCGCGATCAAGTACTGAAGCGATCACCGCACGCGCCGCCGACCCGTCCAGGCCGAGATACTGCGGGAACTCGCCGAGCGGGCGCGAGAGCCATTCGCGACGGTCGGCCGCGCGCGCGAGCACGGCGGCGCACGACTCGGGAAACAGGAAGTTCGGCACCCCCGAGCCGGTCCGCGTGGGCAGCCGGCCGTCGGAGCGCACGACGGATGCCGCTACCGGCTTGGGCTGCCCCTCCGAGACCGCGGAGATCGTCTCCAGCACGGCCTCGGGGTCGCCGTCGTGAAAGTCGACGTAGAAGACCATCAGCGCATCGATCGCGGCATCGCCGAGCAGCTCACGGACGCTCGCAGCGTATTCGTCCGCTCGGGCGCCGATCCCCATCAGCAGGGGGTTCTGCGCTTCGCTTGCCTCTCTCACGTCCAGCCTGCGCGTCGCGCACGCGTCGGCGGCGAGCGTCGCCACGCCGGCGGAGTTGCTCACGATCCCGATCCGCCGTCCGCTCGGGAGCGGCTGGCGCTCGAAGAACTCAGCGGCGTCGAACAGCTCCTCGCCGCCGTGGAACCGCAGCACCCCGGCTTGTTTCAAGAGCGCGTCGACGGCCGCGTCGCCGCGCAGCGCCGCGGCCGTGTGGGAGCGCGCGTCGCTGAGCACCCGCTCGGCCCGTCGCCGCCCCTTCAGAGCAAGGATCGGTTTGTTGCGCGACACCCGCCGGGCGATCCGCGTGAAGTGCTCGGGATTGCCGAACGACTCCACGTACAGGACCACCGCGGCCGTCCGCTCGTCCTGCTCCCAGTACTCGAGCAGATCGTTGGTCGAAACGTCCGCACGATTGCCCAGCGAGGCGAACATCGAGACCCCCAGCTGCCGCGTCGCCGCGTGACCGAGCAACCCGATCCCGACCGCGCCCGATGGCGAGCCGATCGCCAGCGCTCCCGCGCGCACGCGAGCGCCGGTGAACGTCGCGTTCAAGCTCACCTCAGCGGCGGTGTTGATCACCCCTAACGAGCTCGGCCCGACCATCCGCAAGCCCCCACCCCGAACGATCTCAAGCAGCCGCTCCTCTCGCGCCAGTAACGCCTCGACGTCCTGCTCGGGACCGGCGGGGAGAACGAGCAGCGCTCTCGCTCCGCTCGCGGCCGCCTCGGCGGCGAACTCGAGCACCTCATCGCCCGCGGCCGCGATGATCACGAGCTCCGGAGCGACCTCGAGCTCGGCGAGGCTGCGCGCGGCCCGCGTCGAGCACACCACACCCCCTCCACGGTTGACAGGCGTGACAACACCCTCGAAGCCGCCGGCGATGATGTTCTGCAGCACCGCACGGCCGACATTGCCAGGCGTCGCCGCGGCGCCGACAACGGCCACCGACGCTGGCGCGAGGATCGCCCGCAAAGATGCGACCGCGGCGAAATGGTCGCGCTCGTCGATCCGGTCCAGCACCGCCTCCGTCGGCGTGATATCCAGCGACACCGTGAGCTCGCTAGACCCTTTGCGCCGGACGGCGAAGCCGGCGTGCTCGAACACCCCGAGCATCAGCCGATTGCCGGCCGCCACTTCCGCATCGAAGCGGTGGATCCCACGGCCCGCGGCGATCTCAGCGAGCTGTTCGAGCATCCGCATCCCGATCCCGCGGCGCTGATCATCATCAGCCACCGCAAACGCGACCTCGGCGACACCCGGCTCGCGCAACCCGTCATAGCTGGCGACAGCCACCACGCGACCGTCGTGCCGGCCGAGCAACGCCAAGCGATCAACGCCACTAGCCTCCGCGTCCGCGCGCGCGACAGTGTCGGTACGCCCATAACCGTGGAAGCGCAGGTAACGGCTCTCCTCCGAGAGATCGTCGTAGAACGCCTTGATGTCCTCGTAGTCCACCGGCGTCGGGGTCTGCAACCGCAGCGTCGCCCCATCGCGCAGCAGCACGTCGCGGACCAGCCGCCGGGGCTCGGGCGCCGAAGCGAGCGTCACATCTCTCCTCTGCCGTCGAGCGCCCACATTCGACCGGTGATCAGGGAGCAGCCGTCCGCGAACAGGAACTGCACGACGCGCGCCACCCTATCGGGCCGCCCCAGCTTGCTAGCAAGGCTGCGACCGATCGCCGCGCCCACCCCTCGCGTGTTGCCCGTGACCTGGGCGATCCGGCCGTTCAGCTTCGCTCCGGCGGGCGGCTGTGGTGTTTCACGAGTTTCCAAAGTTGACATCTCTGCTTGCCATCAGGGTCGTTTGCGATCCTGCTCCAGCTGTGCCGCGAGCTCCCTCCAGATCTCCCTGACGCGCATTGAAGCCGGCCATCGACACGACGGCGAGAAACACTAAGCGTTTGCCGAACGCAGCTCCGCCGTCGCTACCTTGGACGATGACGCGGGCGCTCGCTATCCGGCGCCGATGGTGCTAGCGTCGGTCGAGCCTAATTAGGAGCCTTAGTCTGGATGCGGCCAGATCGGCCGACCAGGTCTGATCTGGAAGCGCCGAGGCTGATCCTCCCCGAGTGGTGAGCCCTCCCGGACCAGCGATGGGGCGGTGAGGGAGCGCGAAGGAGGAACCCATGTCCAACCCGGCGCACCCGTCTGCCTCGCCGCGATCTGCCGCGATCAGTTCTTTGCCTGGGCGTCCGGTCCGCGAGCCTCCCGGTCAGCGCGCGCGGCTCGCCGTCCGCGCGAGCCGAGATCGCGAGCGGCGCCTACGCGCGGAGGCCCTTCGGTTCGTGTCCATCTGCCGGCGTGAGCTCCTGCGGCGCGACGCCGAGCCCGGGCGGGGGAGGTGACTGATGACAAACGAAACTAGGCCGGCTCCCGGGCTCCATATCGAGCCGACCGCGAGCGGACGCTGGGTGGTGTGCTACGAGCACCATAAACAGCCGCTCTCAGACCACCTGACGGCAAACGAGGCGCAGGGGTCCGCGCAGCGCCGCGCGCGCACCGAGGGCATCGCGCGCGTACTCCTACATGACCGCTACACGCGGGTGCACGAGATCTCGCCCTCGGCCTGATCCCCTCGGCTGCGCACCATCGACGAGGGCCAAACCTGCGCCGTTCGGCTGGCTTGGACGGTCGAGGACTTGGCCGCGGTGCTGCTGGTCCCCGCCGCCAGCGCCCTCGCGGCCGAGTTGAGCGTGCGTGAAGCGGTGGGACGGTGAGCGTCCGCAGCGGTCTTCTCATCGCCAATCGAGACGCCGGCATTTCACACATCGGGCAGCGAGCGCCTCCCGGTTGCGCTCTCGGCGCCGCGGTTGAGCCACGGCGCCGAGATCTCTCCGGAGAGGGCGAACGGCGTGTCGAGCGCGATCCGGTCGTCGCTCGAGACACCGTCCCGGGTCGTGCCAGCTCGCCGGGTCACGTTGACGGGAAGCAGGCCCATCTGCTGGCAGGTCGCGCGGTCGGCTCGGCGCAGAAGATGTGACCCGTCAGCGGGTCGCGCTCGGCCGGCTCGGGGCCGCGTCGCGCCGCCCGGACGGACGTGCCTGCTCGTGCTAGCTGCGCGGGGCTGAGGGCGCCTTTGTCGCCGTTCGCTGCTGGGTCCAGTCGGGTCGTGGATCGAGCTGCCAGAGGTCCGTCGGGTGCTCGTCGATCCAGCGCTGCGCGTCGGCTTGGCCGAGCTTGATCAGTTCCTCGGCGAATTCGCCGGCGAAGAACACGTAGCTCAACAGCTCGCCGTGCATGGCGTCGGCACCGCCGTCGAGGATCTTTCCGAGCAGCCACAGATCGCGCGTACCCGCGTTCCAGGGGCGTCGGTAGTGCTTGCGGTAGACGCGGCGGGCGATCTCGCCGATCGCGGAGGGGTCCTCGGGCGCGATGAAGATGTAGGGCACCGGGTGGACTGGCTCGTCCAAGCCACCGGGCTGTGCGTGGTGCGCGGCGAGGCCGGCGCCAGAACGTTCATCCTCGGCGGCGAGCCGGGCCGCGATTAGCGCGTTTCTGTTGGCCAGCGTGCGGATGTCCTGGGCCAGCGGGTCACCCAGCGCCGCGTGCAGCAGGTGCGCGGCCCCGACATAGAAGTCGGGCTGGTGGTCGGGCGGGGGCGTGCGGCTCGCGCCGACGGAATTGAGCGCGATCACGATCACCCGCTCGGCTCCGAGCCACAGCGCCGGCTTGATCGGCGTGTTCAGGCGCGGGCCACCGTCGAAGTACCAGCCTGCCGCTTGCTCGGGCTCGCTCACGCGCACGGCCGGGAACAGTGCCGGGATCGCGGAGGAGGCCAAAATATGCTCTGGGCGCAGTTCGGGGGTCGCGACGTACTCGATCCCGCGCAACGGGTCCTCGCGGTGTCGCGCTATTCCGCCCTGGTGAAAGACGACCGAGCGGTTGCTGTGGGCGGGGGTTGCGACCACCCCGAGCGCTAACCGCTGCGCGCGGATGTTCTCGCCGAGCTGGTCGAAGTCGACCAGCCTGCCGAGCGTCTGCGCCAGTGGTTCGGGGTGCAGGATCGACGGGGCGTGCAGGCTGCTCACGGGCAGAAACTCGCCGATGTAGCGCGCGAACCGAGCCACCCCGCCAGGCGCGATCAGCGGCGCGAACACGTCCCCGAACCGCAGCTCGCGCCAGAAGCTGAGCCCGTCCTCGATCGCCTCCTCAACAGAACGATGCCAATTGGCCGCCAGATACGCCGAGATCAGCGCGCCCGCGCTCGTCCCGACGATCACCCTCACCTGATCCTTAAGCTCGCGCAGCAGCACCGACAACGCCCCGGACGCGTACGCCCCCCGCGCCCCGCCGCCACCCAGCACCAAACCCGCGCCGCCCCCTCGATCACTCCCGCTCACGATCCCCAACCCTACCCGGATCACGGCAGCCCGCGCCACCGGCCGCGTCTGAACCGCATAGCGGCCCCGGTAGCAAGACGCGGCCACCAGCCAGCACCGAGCACGTCGCGCGTAGCCCGGCCCATCATCGGTCCCCACGTAGCGCTCCTCCGGGGGCACCCTTCCCAGTCGGCGCGCATCATCGGATCTGCTTCTCGATCCGCGAGGCCGAACTACAGGGATCCGGAAGTGGATCGCGCACGGAGGCGGGGAGGGACGCACGCAGCTGACGGCTGCAGGCCGTGCCCCAGCCAGCGTTGACTTGTCCAACGGCGGTCCAGTCCGTTCCACACTTCGTTCCGCCGCTGTTAGGATCGCGATCCGTCCGCCGTCCACCAACGGTCGGCACACCGTCAAACGAGTCATGCTCGACCTTCATCTTGACTGTCGATCCCGCTGGCGGGCACGAGAGCGCTTTCCGGAAGTTGGACAATGAGCGAGTTTTGGCGTCGGCGTGTGATCGATCAACTCGAGCGCGGCGAGTCGCTCGAGCAGATCGATCGGGAACTGGTTCAGATCAGAAGCATCAGCGACGACGAGCGCGCCGCGCTGTGGCTGCTGGCGTGGGGAGAGCAGCAGCGCGGAGCGCCGGTCTCAGGCCGGTTCGGCTGCAGTCAAGATGACCACGCGATCGGCGTCGGCACGCGGCGGTCCGGTCGGAGCTCAGGAGTAGATCCGATAACCGCTGCGCTCGAGCTGGCCCGAGCCGAGACCGAGATGGACGTTGCGGTGCTCGGCGAGATCTGCGACGGGCGCGAAGTGGTGCGTTTCGTGGCCGGTGACGGGTCCTCCGGCCTGGCGCCCGGCGCCTCGATGCCGATCGAGGACACGTACTGTCACCGCCTGCTCACCGGCAGGCTTTCGAATGTCATGCCGGATACGCATGCCGACGATCAGCTGCGGGACCTTCAGATCACGCGTGCTGCTCGGATCGGTGCCTACATCGGCGTTCCGTTCACGACGCTCGACGCGCGTCTCTACGTGCTCTGTTGTCTGGCACACGAGCAGCGGCCACACTTGGGCGAGCGCGATGTGCTCTTCTTACGCGGCCTCGGAGAGGCGATCGTCGCCGAGCTCGAGAAGCGCCGAACGCAACACGCCGACGGTTCCGACCTGACTACCGCCCACTGAGGATCCGTCGTATCGCTCCCGGTGGAACTTGGGCTCGCCGCTTGCCGGACGAGCCCGGCGACCAGGACTGCTGTGCGCACCCATGCAACAGGCGGAAAGCTTCTCGTGATGGCGCGATCGGCGACAAAATGGTGTGGTTCTTGCCGGCCGACCGGGCGCTGTGCCCGTCCGACTCGGACGCCGATGATTAGCTGGGGTTGAGAAACCGCTTTGTGACGCTGACTGTTGCGATCCGGGGGTGTCGGTGTGCTGCCGCTTCTAACAGTCTGGTCAGCTCCGTGAGGTCGCCGTCGTTGGGCCAGTAGCCGGCGGCGCCGGCGGCTTGTAGTGGCGCGGTGTAGACGCGCGGGTCGCTCATCCCCATCACGATGAGTGGAGTTCGGCACGAGAGTTGCTCGAGTCCGGAGCGCGCGGATTCGCTCCCGAGTCCAGCGACCCGGGAATCGGCTAGGACGATGTCGACTTGGTCAGCGGAGACGGCGCTGATCGCCGATCGCAGGTCCGGAGCCTCGCCAACGACTTTGACCGTCTTGGCATCCTTGAGGGCATTGCGTGCGACGCTGCGGGTACCAGGGTGGGGATCGGCAATCAGCACCGCGACGCGGGGCCTCCGATCGCCGTGGCCCAGCGGTTCGTCATTGGGAACGCTCCTGAGCATCTACGGAGGATGCTGTGTGCGGGGGTGTTGTGCCATCCGCACTAACTCTCACACCCGTAGGTAGAAGCCCGCGCCCGCCTCTCCTGCGCGTCTGCACGGCACGTCCGCAGTCGAGACTCGCCGGGCCGCAGGAACTGCTCCGACGAGCCTGCGCCGCACAACGTACGGGCGCTTCGCCGTACGTTCCTGCACAGTGCCACCCAGGGCGCTAGCGCAAACTACGCTATGCGCCCCACTACGAAGGTGGACCGGTAGTTTCCCACCATGATCGGCTCCGCGCCGGAGCCCTACGGTTCGCGAGATGGCAACTTCGTCGGTGCGTTTCGGCTTCATTTCCAGCCGCTTGCGTGAATGAATGGTCCACCGCGGTGCCGGCGCTGCAGAGACGTCATCGGCGTGTACGAGCCGATGATCTTGCTCGTTGACGGTGGGCGCGCGAAACGTCGAGGGCCGCCGAACCCGACCGCGGTACTCATCGCGATCTGTACTACAGGTGCTGCTATGCACCGCTCGTCGAGGCGGACAGCGCGCACGAGACCGTCGCGTAGCTCTCGCGGCCCGACAACAACCCGCTGACCGCGTCGCGAGGAGTACACTCGCGGAAGCTCCTGCTCGTTGGCCTCTCCGGTCGCACTCTCTCCTCCTTGCGGGACCCGACCTTGAGAGTCACCGGATAGGAGCTCGTCGAATGGCGCACAGCTCGAACGGTCGACCATCGGTCGATGTTCTCACTGCGCTGGATCGTGTGCCGGAACTGGCACGAGAGCTGACCGGCGCGCGCTACGCCGCCCTCGCGATCCTGAACGAGCAGGGCACGGGGCTGGAGCATTACTTGACCGCCGGCGTGGATGAGGAGACCCGCCGGGCGATCGGGCACCCGCCACGCGGACGCGGTGTGCTTGGCGACCTGATCTTGGACCCGCACCCGTTGCGCGTCGCAGATGTGCGCAAGCATCCGAGCAGCTACGGCTTTCCCGACGGTCATCCGGTGATGCGCAGCTTCCTCGGCGTCCCAGTCATGATCCGCGGCCGCGCGTGGGGCAGCCTGCAGTTAGCGGAGAAGGCCGAGGGCGACTTCACCAATTCCGATGAGCAGGCAATAGTGGCCCTCGCGGAGGAGGCGGCGGACACCATCCGCTTCGAGCGCCGCGCCGAGGGCAACGAGGCTGTGACGTAGTGGCGCTGCGAGCCCGGCCTGAGCGACGACACCCTTCGTTCCACAAGCCCTGAGGTGGGCCTGGGTCGCAGGCGGGCGGGGCAGCCTGCCCGCCCACAAAGGGTTACAAGCAGCGCCGATCGCGCACGTGTCCAACGACCGCGCGCTCCCGCTCGGGACGATCTCAACGGGGCGATCCTGCCGGCACGGAGTTCCCTACCTAAGCCAAAGCAGGTGTGCGACGATCCCCGCGCACGGACTCGCATCTCGCCACTTGCGCAACCGGCTGCGTCGGAGGCCGCCAAGGGGCGTGACCGACCCGGTCCGCGAGCCCTGCCTTCCGCGGGAGGAGGAGGGAGCCGGTGCTAGCTACATTCGAGCTAACGCCGACCGCCCCCTTTTGTGGGTGCGGCTCTCCTGGAGTGACCGGTCATGCCGCTTTGGGGATGTGGTGGTTGTGGTAGCGGGCTTGATGGATGTGGTGTCGTTCTTGGTTGAGGTGGTAGTGCCAGTAGTCGTTGAAGTCGCCGTTGGTTTTGATGGCGCGTAGTTTCAGGATGGCTTCGGCGCCGGTGAGTCCCCAGCGGGCTCCGGTGAGGTCCATGCGGTCTTTGACGATGTGGCGGCACGCGCCTTCGATGATCCCGGTGGCGATCGGCCAGCCTTGTTCCAGGGCGGTCGGGTAGTCGAGGTAGGCGGCTTTGCGGGTCAGATAGGTCGCGGCTTGCGCGGCGATCTTGCGGTTCACTGGACCGAGGCGAGCGCTGGTTGCTTTGCGGCGGATGATGCCTGCGACCGTGCGGGCGTGTCCGTTGAGCACGGCGGTTGCTTGGCGGTGCACCCATTTCTCGGCGGCGGGGTCGCGGGCGGCGTGAAAGCACCATGTTGCGTTCCAGAGGTATTCGAGTACGTGCACGAAGTCCACGACGATCGTGATCTTGAGCTTGCGTGCTTTCGCGCCGGCTTTGAGGCGTTGGATCTGGTGGTTGTTGCCGTCCACGAGCGCGACCCAGGTGCGCTGGTGTTTGGGGTCGCGTCGGTCGGCCTCGTCGAGGACCTGTTCGATCACGGTGCCGGCGTCCTTGACGATGCTGGCGGTCAGTCACTTGTTGGTAGCGACGGGCCCCCCGGGTCGGGTCACGTTCGGCGTCCTCGTCGCTGGCGATGATGTCGGCCCGGGTGCGCGGGACGGGGGTCGCGTCGTAGACCGCGCCGATCTCGGCCATCCGCTTGTGGTTGCTGTTCTCGGCGCTCGTCAGCCTGGTCTTGGGATGTTTGGGGCCTGGCCGGGCTCGCGCCGCAGCGGCCTTGGGACGCAGCGCATCGGGGCGCATCACGATCCCGTTCCCATCGGCTGAGATCACCAACAGATCCCCAGGCTCAGACCGCGCTGGTCGGCGCTTCTCGTAGAAGTCCTCGAAGTCGACCGCGGCGATCTGAGCGAGCTCCTCGACCTGGCGTTTGGCGAGCTGCTGCCCGCACGCCCGCTCGATCCCATCGACGGCGTCCTGAAAGCTCCCGCGCGCTGCTTCTGACGCGGCCAGCTTCCGCAGCCCGTGGGAGTGACGCTCCACAGGCAGGTTCAACGCCGCGTCAGCAGGATGCAGATGGCCGCGTCCGGGCGCCCGGTACGCCATCCGGGAGACCGTCACCTTCCCGAACACCGTCCCCAACACGCGCCGATGTTCTCGTTCGACCCGACCGCGGGGCACCTCATCCTCACCGACAACCGACCCGAGGCGCTGCTCACGGACCGCGCGTATCGCGAGATGATCATCAAGCAGCCGGCGCAGAAGCTCCCGCCCGTCGCGGTCCAGACGCTCCTCAAGCCCGGCGTGATCAAGACCAGCGGCGTCAGTCCCGTCCAGGAAGCCAACCAGCGACTCGAACTGCTCACGACTAGAAGCGAACCCATCCACTACCGCAGGCTCGCTAACCGAGCGGCTGGCGTCGCTGACCCCTTCGACTGCACCATCACCACCACGGCGCCTGAAAGGCAGGACTTCACCCATCGGCGCGTAAAGTTCAACAGCACGGGTGTCGAGATCGGCGGTCACGTTCGGCCACCTCCATGGTCGACGAAGGACTTGAACAACGCCGACTTCGACACCCTCTCTATGACTCCTCGGCCGCGTCCCGCCCCCCAACGACCCCGCCCCCCAACGACCCCGCCTCCCAACCCCGCCGAACACCCAAACCCCCGGCGAGATCCAGCCCACAGGCCAAAAACCGCCCCCCAAGCACCACCCCACCGCCCCGGCGTCGGCGCCCGGCCCCACGGCCAACATCCGAAACCTCCCGGATCTACAGGGGATTCACCGTCAGCCCAGACCGTCCTCGGGTCACTTCAGAAGAGCCGCACCCCCCTTTTTATGCCGACTGCGCGCGCATGCCGACCTGGGCTCGAAACGTCCCGCAAAGTGCGATGTCTGCCGCTGTGAAGGTCTGCATGATCGCGCGGCTTGCCGATCCTGGTGATGCGCGTCCGCGCCACGCTGCGACGAGGTGCTGCTGACCAGCGGGCCTCGACCGGACGATCACGCTGCTGCTCGGCCGGCGACTCGGGTGAACCACTCGCATCGCCTATACGCCGGGCTGGGGACTGAAACAGCGCGTGGTCGGCCTCACCGACACCCCCATGGTCGTCCCAGACGCTGCCGCGGCGGCGACACCGTGCTCGCATTTCTCGTCAGCCTCTGAGCCTCGCGATTATGCCGACGGCTCAACCAGGATCGCGGGGCCCCGCCACAAGCGTCAAGCCGACGTTGGCATGCCAGCGCGATCGGCATAAAAGGGGGTGAGGTATCCCGCGGATCCGCCGACGGTCGAGGAGATCGTCGCGGTCATGCGCAGAATCCCGGTCGACCGGCACGGGCTGCGGTTGCGCGCAATGATCGTGGTGCTGTGGCGTGGCGGTCTGCGGATCCAGGAGGCGCTGGATCTGACCGAGTCCGATCTCGACGCCAGGCGCGGCTCGATCCTGGTGCGAGCTGGAAAGGGCAACAAGCGTCGCGAGGTCGGAATGGACCCTTGGGCGTGGAGCGATCATCTCGCCCCGTGGGTCGCGTGTCGTACTCAGTTGCCGCTCGGGCCGTTGTTCTGCGTGATTGACGGAGCGACTCGCGGGCGGCCGTGGTCAGCGACCGCGGTCCGTGCGGAGCTGCGCAGTTACGCGCTTGCGGCCGGGGTTAGGCGCAGATTCGCGCCACATCAATATGCCGACCTCATCGTTATGCCGACCACACCCGGCGAGGTGCTGCAAAGCGCCAACTCAGCGGTCCTAAACATCGGCATAATCCCGCTCCATTTCGAGGGCCCGCTGGGCGGCCGGTGCGAGGCAGCAAAGACCGCCAGCCGAGACCGGCTTGACATCTGGCTGCGCGCCAGCGACGCAGTAAACCGTGTAAACCGCATGCGTGGCAGCGCCTTCGCCGCTTGGGCGTCGATCGGCCTGACCGACGCGGCGTTGGTCCGCATTAGCCCTCCTAGGCCAACGTCGAGAGGAAGACGTGACCGCGAGCGACGTCGCGTTATGCCGACCCCTACGCCGCGATCAACCCAGACTGCCAGGACTTCCTCGCCCGCGTCGGCTTAACGATCGGGTCGGCATATTGGTGCTTGTGCCGACGTCGGCACAAGCACCAGCTCCGCCATGCTCACGCTGTCGAGCTCGCCCGCGAAGGCGTGCCGCTACCCGTGATCCAGCGCCAGCTCGGGCATTCGTATGTTTCGACGACCA
>Ga0310037_10001068_pt1 | contig 15517 bp, 11 predicted proteins | sample Sb_taG_11_FD_200239 | JGI IMG/M metagenome (GOLD analysis project Ga0310037, IMG submission 200239) | Peat soil microbial communities from Weissenstadt, Germany - Sb_50d_3_AS metaG (v2) (version 2) | ecosystem: Environmental > Terrestrial > Soil > Wetlands > Peat | place: Germany: Weissenstadt...
TGCTGTCGCTCATTCAGGTGCGGAAACAACGTGTCGAATTTATGCTGAAGTTTTTCTGTTGTGCTCATGCTGGCAGTATAGCACAGCGGGCGTTGTGTGTAATTGTTATTGTTTTACGGGCCCTAAGTGTGCCACGCTCCTCTCGGCAACCCACTTCGCCACCTCTTTGGTCCCGCTGACCGTTCGCTTGATCCCCCTGATCACTCAGATCGGTCGCCTCATCGTCCGATTCCGCAGGGCTGAGCTGACTCCCCAAGCCTGCCACCAGTTCGAGACCCAGTTGCACGATCAACTTCGAGAACTAGGGCGAATCATCGTCGAATGGACGTTCAATCACATCGAGCCACACGACCATCGGGACATGCCCAATCAGATGTGCTTCCAGGGAGTCTGGTATCGCCGCCGTTCCAAAACCCCCAACCGCACGGTTGCCACCCTCTTTGGAACCATCACCCTATGGCGCTGTCTCTATCAACCGATCCACGGCGTCGAGCCGTCGATCTTTCCCTTGGAGATCCGCTTGGGACTCGAAGTCGGTTTGGCAACACCCGCCTTGACCGAGCGGGTAGGCCAAGCAGCGGTCATGTCCACCCAGAGAACCGTCTTGGCCGCTCTGAAACGTGATCATGGCGTGAGTTGGTCGGTCGCGACCTTGCGTAAGGTCATCGCCGGGGTGTCGGAGGGGATGGAGCCCCACCGCCATGACGCCACGGTGGCTCAAGTCCTCGGGTGGCTGAAACAGGCGCACCAGTCGAGGGGTGGCCGCAAGCCGGTGCTGGGAGTGGGTCGTGACGGGCTGATGTTGCCGATCCGTGGTGAGGCGTGTTATCGGGAAGGGGCGACGGCGACCGTCTCGGTCCACGACCGGAGGGGTCGGCGATTGGGGACGGTGTACTTGGGGCGCATGCCCGAGCCGGGACAAGAGACGTTGTCGCGGCAGTTGACGGCCTTGATCGAGGATGTGCTGCGACAATGGACTGGCCCATTGCCGCGGTTGGCCTATATCACCGATGGGGGACACCATCAGACTCAATACTTCCGCCGGGTTCTCAAGCGGATGCGGCATCCACGATTCCCCGGCCAGCGGCTGAAGTGGGAATGGGTGATCGATTATTATCATGCGTGTGAATACATTTACAAGCTGGCGGACGCGTTGTTTTCCGACGCCAAGCGCGCCCAAGGTTGGGCACGGAAGATGTGCAGTTGGCTGAAAAGGAAACCGAGGGGGATTCACCGCGTCTTGCACTCGGCGGCAGCAATCCGGCGACGGCGGATGGTGGTAGGCGAGAAGCAGAAGCAATACCGCACCGCCTACAACTACTTGCGAAAACGGATTCGCTTTCTGGATTATTGTGAATACCGTCGAAACCACCTGCCGATCGGCAGCGGGGTGACAGAGGCAGCGTGCAAGACAGTGTTCACGCAACGGTTGAAACAATCAGGAATGACCTGGGAACAGGAAGGAGGCCAATGGATCGTGGACCTGCGGGTGATCCAACTGAGCGGGATCTGGCCTCAAGTGTATCAAGCATACTTGCAAGCGAAGATTCTTCCCGAGATGGGGACTCAGAAGGGTTCGGCGAAGAAAAGGGCCAGAAATGCCGCATAATCGTTGGCACCGGCGCGACCGCACCCCCTTGGAACGGGTTCATCCGACTCAAGCGCACTTCGCCTCATGTATCGCCAGGATCTTGACCGAGACTGATTTGCGACAGTATACAGTCGCAACGTCTTGTCGTGGAGATATGTGACTACTTCCACGCGCTGCGTGGCACCAAGAACTGGATCCGGGTCGGCGGGATCTTGCGTGGCCTGCTGCACATTGGGCGGCACGGCGACACCGGCCGCTCGGAAGACTGTGCCACGGGTGCCCTGGACCTCGCTCCGCAGCAGGAACCACTTGCCGTCCTGCTCCACTTCCACCACCTGGAGGCGATCCAAGTCCTGGATCACGTCCGCCCACTCAAATTCATGATCGTCCTTGGCCAGCCGAGCCTCCAGTTCCTGCCGCAGCACCGTAAACGTCCGAGCAACCACGCCTTGACCTGGGGCGATCGTCCGCGCAGTCAGGCACGACACGTACGGCGTGCAATTCGACGAAGGCTGACGCCCGGCTCTTTATGAGCGGGTTGGGGTCCAGGCGTCGGGCAAGAGCTCGGCGATCCGGCTGGCCTTGTGCGTGCCCACGCGGTCGAGCACGTCACGAAGGTAGGCGAATGGCTCGACCCTGCAACGCACGGCAGCTTTGCACCACGCTCATGAGCACTGCCGATGTGCAGCCAGTTCTTGCGCTTATGCGGATCTCCGCATAAGCGCAAGAACTGGTTGTTCACCGGGAGCGAGAACGGCGGCAAGACAATGGCGGTGCTGTTCAGCGTGGTGTCGAGGTGCCAGCGTCATGGACACGATCCCTTCGCGTACCTGCGCGACGTCCTGGGACGCATACCGGACCTGCCGAAGGAGCGATTGGCCGAGCCTCTTCCGAACCGTTGGTCGCCCCCCAAGGCCGTCGATGCGACGACCGCAGAAGGACCTGGCAACGGGAACGTGCCCACGGGCTGAGCCATCGTGATCCGCCGTCCCCGTCATGTGGCCCTGGTGAGATGCACTGGCGAGTGCGTTTCCAGGGCCACGGACATCTCGGGCCGCTCCGTTCAAATCACGGCTCAAGGCCACCTGGCGACTGCTGGATGTCAGCTCCGCTGCCCTCGGGGCGACGGGTGGCGCCGTGGCGGCCAGGGGGGCGGGGTTCAGCGGACGCACACCCAAGTTCCCGCCCGGCTTTGAAGACGCGGTTTATCGGACGCTTACGGTTGAAGCATAGTGGATTGTGCGCAATAAATTCGTAAACCGCGCTAGGCCCGTATGATTCGGGCCCGAGGGCTGATCGCGTTCTTCATGGCGTTTCGGGTGTCAACGATCAGCGGGGCATGCTGGCCAATCCAGTTCCAGTCGTAGGCCGAATGGTCCGTAACAATAAGCACACAATCCTGGGAGCCGAGGTACTCCACGGTCAATTCCTGGCTGGCCATCCGGAGGTGCGGATAATGACGCATCAGGGGAAGAACAGGGATGTGAGGGTCGTTGTAATGGACCAAGGCTCCTTTCTTCAGCAGCAGTTCCATCAGCTCGAACCCCGGCGACTCGCGGGGATCGTCTACGTCCTTCTTGTAGGCCATTCCCAGCAGAGTGATCTTGCTCTCCTTGATCGGTTTGCCATCCTCGTTCAGCGCGTCCGCGATCTTACTGACCACGTAAGCAGGCATGGCGGTGTTGATCTCTCCCGCCAGTTCGATGAACCGGGTTGCTAGACCATGTTTTCGGGCGACCCAGGTCAGATAGAAGGGGTCGATCGGAATGCAGTGGCCGCCAAGTCCCGGCCCTGGATAGAAGGCTTGGAAGCCGAACGGCTTGCTCTTGGCTGCCTCGATCACCTCCCAGACATTGATACCCATTCGATCATAAAGCATCTTTAATTCATTGACGAGTGCGATGTTGATGGCGCGGTAGGTGTTTTCGAGAATCTTGCATGCCTCTGCCACCTCGGGGCTGGATACGGAGACAACCCGGACGACCACTTTGCCATAAAGCGCGACCGCGAGTTCCAAGCTGGCTGGTTCCAGTCCTCCCACCACCTTAGGAATGGTCGGTGCCGAAAACTGTGGGTTCCCGGGGTCTTCGCGCTCTGGGCTGAAAGCGAGGAAAAAGTCGCGCCCTGGTTCCAATCCGGTGGCCGCGAGCAGGGGGAGGACCACTTGCCTGGTGGTTCCCGGGTAGGTAGTGCTCTCCAAAATGATCAGTTGACCAGGACGGAGCCGCTCTGCAATGGCCTGGCTCGAGTTGACTATATACGTTAGGTCGGGCTCGCGGGCGTCGGTCAGTGGGGTAGGGACACAGACAATGATCACATCCGGCTCATCGAGTCGCGCGAAGGAAGTTGTGGCTTCAAAGCATTGCTCTCGAATCCGCCTGATTGTCGAATCAGGAATGTGACCGATGTAGCTCTGTCCCTTCTCGAGCGTGGCAACCTTGACAGGGTCGACATCAAACCCCAGTACCGCGATTCCCCGCTCCGCGAAGGCACGCGCCAAGGGCAGACCAACGTAGCCCAGACCGATGATACCTACTCGCACGGTCCCTGATTCGATCTTCGACAGTAACGCGGAGTGATGACGACTGCCCGTTATACCTGAGTCAGAGTCTTCTGTCATCATTGCGACCAATACCTCGTCGTGGATGTTGCGAACGGACATTGAGCAGAGTTCCCGATCGATGGCCAAGCTGATCCGCCCTCACTGCGCTTGTTGCGAGGGTTCAGCCTATTCACTCAAAGGAATTTACTCGGTCCCAAGCCCCGCGACAACAACGATCTGGCGTTTGAAGCGCGTTGAGCGAAAAGACAACACCCTGTTCAGATGGAGAAATGAGGTCGATCGCTCAGAACTGGCACATGCTCTATTCACCTGGTACCAGGCGATCGACGCCGCCAGCCGCTCACGAGAGGGAGCCTTCGGGCTGTATCCCAGATCGATCGATGTCAGCAGACGCTCAAAACCGCTTCTCCCGCACTACCGATGAAGATAGCCCTTGTATGGTCTGGAATGACCTCGGATCCCTCCGACGCCGCCTCCAAGCCGCTCTCGGTCCCGAAGATCTGTCGCTTCTCCACGTCCACGACGCGGTTATTCCGGCGTGCTATTACACTGTCGCGTAGTTCAACCCACGAGCAGGCGGCGCTGCGGCGCAATTCGAGGGCGGCCAGGGCGGACTGATGCCTGCACGACCGGCACGCCGAAAGTTTGCTCGATGGCCGTGGCGTACGCCGGGGCCTCGTCCGAGGTGATCAATTCCGGCGGCTCGCCACCGAGTCGCTGCTTCACCTCCGGCACGATGGCATCGGCGTTACCGATCGAGCGCGACCCGGGAATCACGGCCAGGCTTAGCCGATGCTCGGGGTCGTAGGCGACGTGGTCCCAGTAGTCGCACTTATGGGCATCGGCGGGATTGGCCGGGTCGCAGTTCTCCTGCTGCTTGGCAACAAAGACCCACTTCTCGTCGAACTGGACCTCCCTGGTCCGAGGGGGAAAAAGCCACGTGCTCGTCGTGGTCCTCTTGAGCGTGCTGTCCGGCCCGCCGTTCAGGCGGGTGGCGGTCTCGCGGTGGACGCCGACGAGGCGGCCGGTCTGACTGGTGCCGTTGCCCTCACGGAGATGATCGAGCACGGAACGGGCTTTGTCCCCGGACAGGTGGGAGCCGTAGCGGAGTACATTCGCGTTCGAAAGAAGCGGTATTTGCAAGTCCTGCCCTACAGCAAGCGTATGTGATTCTGCTTGCCGAAGCGGCCGCAGTCAGTAAGGTTGCCTGCATTTCGACGGCCGTAGAGCGTGCAGTTGGAGTCCAGGCAGCAGAAACGAGAGAGTTCGTCCAAGGGTCGGCAGTAGCTGGGCGGTGCCAGCGAGCCTCAGTGTGCAAGTGAAAAGGAAATCCTGCCATAGATCTACGTCCGTCGCCCGTCCAATGTTCAATCGTATAGTAACGCCACTCGATTCCGATGAAAAAAAGCATCGTTGGTCGTAGAGAAAGGCTCGCTTTATTCAACTTAGTGAGCTTTTTGTTCAGACGTGAAGTGCACTCACTTGACATCGCCGCGAAGTCAGCTTCAATTGATGATGGCATTAATGCTCGATGGCTTGCTCGTGGGTGGCGGTGTTAATTCTGCGCAAGGTTCGGGAAGGCACGACATCGCATCGAAGCATGATGACCGGGTCACAACCGCATCGGTGGGCAGCGACTGCAAACGATTGGAATTCTACCCTCGCAGACCGTTTAACTTAGACAACGTCGTCGCGCATGTCCTGATGGATGGCGCACCCGTATCGTGGAATGTATTGCCTTGTCCTGCGACACCGGGAGTTCTGATCGATGAGATTCCCTGGCCGGAGAGTTCTTTATGCATTGGGCAAACCCAGAGTTCCCCCTGGCTTTAGACAATCGAAACCCGGTATGGGCATTAATCGTATTCCCTTCGGATTGGGCATCCGCGAAATCCAGATCGAGCACCCCAGAAGTGGCTCGGCGCTCTCGTGCTGCGGCCTTGAACATAGCGACAGTAACATGAGAGGAACTCCCTGATGCCTGAGGTGACCGAAGATGCTTGCGGCTGGCACGTCCACCAAGAAAGTGTGGCGCGACCGATCGACCGGCGGACGGACCAGACCAGGGTTATCGTGGACACCCTACTGGCCCTGACCATCCTGGTGGGTGTCACGCCGATCATCCTGCTCTCGTTGATTCTGGTCCGAATAACCTCACGGGGCCCTGCCATTTACACCCAGAAGCGGCTGGGACGGAATGGCCGGTGCTTCATGATCCACAAGATCCGGACGATGTATCAGAACAGCGAGCCGAACGGTCCACGATGGTGTGTTCCCGGAGACCGACGGGTCACGCCGGTTGGCCGGCTTCTTCGCTGGAGCCACCTGGATGAACTGCCGCAACTCGTCAATGTATTGCAAGGCGATATGAGCCTCATCGGGCCCCGCCCCGAACGGCCGGAGATCGTCGCCCAACTGGAACGGGCCCTACCCGATTACCAGAGGCGGCACGTGGTTCGTCCTGGTCTCACGGGACTTGCTCAGGTCTTGCAAGCCCCCGACACGGACCTTGGCATGGTCCGCCGCAAGCTGTCTCTCGATTTGCACTATGTGGATTCCGGGAGCTTCTGGCTCGATCTCCGGATTCTTCTGGCCACCGTGCTCCATGTGCTCAACATCCCCTCGGCACGGATTGCCCAGCTTTTCGGGTTCCCGAAAGGGCCGGACGAAACGGAGGAGCATCTCTCCGCCCCGCCCAAAGGGAACGTCGTTGCCTCGCAGATTCGGCTGCAACTCCCCACTGTACCCGAGGTGATTGGCTAACGCACGGGCTGACAAAAACGCGCGACGCGACCACGCCTGAACTTTGGTCGGTCGACTCTGCGGATAACTGACGCAACTCACACTCTGAAACCGTACGGATCAAACGAGCCACTTCGATCACGATACGCCTGCTATGAGAAAAGTGAACTTCGTCTTCCTGGTCAGATCCTTGACAGTCCTGGGCGCAATCGGGGCGAGTTTCTACCTGCTCCACCACGTCCAGCTTCGCCGGAATGCATCGGCTCTCCTCGATCGGGCACGCGCCGCCGAGGCCGCCGGCAATCTTTCGAGGGCGGAAGAATCGCTCACCCAGTTCCTGGAGATCCATCCGGCGGACGGCCCCGCCTGGGCATTGTACGCACGGGTCGTTGATGAGGAGACTTCGCAGAATCGGGGTCGAGAGCGGGTTTTTCTGACTTACGGGCAGGCGTTGAGATTCAACTCCGAGGACCGCAAACTCATGCGGCGTACTGCCGAGCTGGCCATGGAACTGGAGCGCCATGACGATGCTCTGCGGTACCTGAAGCAATTGCTCACCATGATCGAGGATGATCCCAAAGCCGCACCTGAGGCCGCCGAGCTTGAGCATCTCCTGGGCCAGTGCCAGCAGGCCAGCTCGAACTTCGACGAAGCCGAGAGGTTGTACCGTCAGTCGATCAAGCACGATCCGACCCGAGCTGTGACATACGACCGCCTCGCTCGTCTTCTCCGCCAGGACCTGAGGAAGCCGGACATCGCCGATCGCGAGATCGAAGCGATGCTGGCCGCCAACCCCGGGTCCGCGTTAGCCCATGTGAATCGGTACCGCTACCGCCGCGAGTTCGGACCGGCAGCCGACAAGAACGATATCGCCCGGGCGCTCCAGCTCGGTCCCGATGACGCCGACGTCTTGATCGCCGCCGCGACGCTAGCCCAGGAGAGCAACGACATCGCCGGGGCCAGGAAGTATGCCGAGCGCGGGCTCGAACGACACCCCGCCAATCCCACGTTTTACCGGTTGTCCGCTGCAATTGAGCTGAGTGAGAACCACCCCGATCGCGCCGAGACCATCCTCCGCAAGGGAGTGGCCGCCATTCCTGGAAACGTCGAGCTGAAGATCGCGCTGGTGGAGAGCCTGATCACCCAGGAAAAGGTTGACGGGGAGGACGGAGCGAACACCTGGATAGAGAACTTACGAACTCTCGGCTTGGTCGACGGCTGCACCCAGTACCTCGAAGCGCGGGTGGCCATGGTGCAGCAGAAATGGCCCCAGGCGATCTCTCGATTCAATTCGGCCCAGGCTCTGTTGGCAGCGGATCCCGTTGTCGTTTCACGGATCAACCTGATGCTGGCGGAGTGCTATCGACACGTTCCGGGCAGCGGGGAACAGAGAATCGCGTCGCTGCAACGAGCGGCCAGCGGCGAGACGAACGTGCCACTCGTGCGTCCGCGGCTGGCTCAGGCCATGGAGGACGAAGGACGCCTCGACGAGGCGATCAGACTGCATACGGAGCTGATCGCAACCCGACCCGAGTCGCGCCTTGACCTGCTCCGTCTCTTGATCCGGAAGACCATGCAACAGCCGCCCTCCCGGCGATCCTGGGAGCCGATCGAGCAAAGACTCGAGGAGGCCGAGAAAGCCCTCCCTCAAGCCCCAGTGGAACTGACCTTGCTACGGGCCGATCTCCTGGCCGCCGAGGGGCGACGTGACAGGGCCCGCCAGTTCCTCGAAGCGGCTATTCGCCGAGATCCTAAACGGGTTTCCTATTGTGTCTCCCTGGCCCGGCTGCTCTTGAATCAGGCCCAGGATCCGCCGGCCGCAGCGCGAGCCGCACTGAAGGTTCTTGATCAGGCCGAGCGGGACCTGGGACGCAGCTCGGCGCTGTCTGCGACCAGGATCCAGGCCCTGGCCCGCATGGGGACCACCGAGGCCAGGCAGGCGATTCACAAGATCGCCGATGAACTGCCATCTGTCCCGGGCCAAGATCAGCCTATGCTGATCAAAGACCTCGCCACTGCCTTGCTGGCCCTTGGGGACCGCGAGCGCAGTGTTCAGCTCATGAGTCAACTCGCCAGCCGTCAGCCCGAGGACCTGCCGACCCAGATAAGCATGTTCGACCTGGCGACGGTCGGCGGCGATCATTCCGAGGCCGCCAAGGTCGTGGCTCGACTCCGCCAAATCGAGGGAGAAAACGGGGCGAATTGGAGATACGCCGACGGACTGTACTACCTTGAGCTGGCCCGGGCTGGAGACAAGCAGGCGATGGAGCACGCCCTGACACGGACCGTTGAACTCGAGCAACAGCGGCGTGACTGGTGGGGCACGGCTCTGCTCCGGGCTCAGGTGGCTGAACAACAAAACCAACTCGACGAAGCGGCTGCGAACTACTTCCGAGTTATCGAGCTGGCCAACGAGATGCCGTTCGTGGCCCGCCGGTTGGTCGGCCTGCTGACGCGCATGGAGCAATACGACCGGATCGATCGAGTCGTGCAGATGCTCAAGGATCGGGGTCAGGAGGTTAGCGAACTGACCCTGATCTCTGCCTTGAACGCGATTCGCCGCAACGATCCGGAACGTGGACTGGCCCAGGCTCGAGAGGTCCTCGACGAAGCGAGCAACAATCCGACCGACTTGCTCTTACTGGGCCGGATGTCTGTCCTCGCGAGGAAGCTCGGGGACGCGGATCGCCCCCTCAAGCGAGCTCTGGAGCTTGCCCCCGGCAGTCCGGACGCCTGGCTGTCCTACATCCAGCTGCTGGCCCTGACCAACCGCAAGGACAAAGCCGCCAAGCTGGTCGTCGAGGCGGGCAAGCGACTCTCTGCCGAACTGGGACCTGTGGTTCAGGCCCGGGCCTATGAACTCCTCGGTGATCAGACTGCTGCCGGGAAAGCTTACCAGATTGCGCTCGATCGCCAGCCCAACAGTCCCGGCGTGCTCTGCCCGGCCGCCGAATTCTTTGCGCGAACTTACCAGAACGACAAGGCAATCCCCATCCTGGAACGATGTGTCGACCCGGTGTTTGCGGCGGCTGATCCGCTCCGCGCCTGGGCCCGCCGGACCCTCGCCAGTTGCCTCATGAGCACCCGCAACCACGCGGCTCGCACTAGGGCTTTCAAGTTGCTCGAGATCAACCGCAGGGAACAGCCGGAATCCATCGAGGACCTCCGCGCACAGGCAATCCTGACCTCCATGGACCCGGGCAAGTGCGCGGAGACGATCCGCCTCTTTTCGGAGCTGGAAACGCGGCGTGGGCTCGATCCTCGAGAGGAGATTCTTCTGATCGAACAGCTCGACCGTATGGGCCTGTGGGATCAGGCCGAGCCGAGGCTTCAGAAGCTGGTGGCGGCCGACCCGAGCGATCCCGGTGTCCTGGCCCGGTACGTGGACCGTCTGATCCGGCGGCAACGTATCGAGGACGCGGCGCGGTGGCTCGGTGTTCTGGAAAAACGAGAGCCGGCGGCGCTGCGGACGATCGTCCTCAAGGCGCATCTGGCCCGGGCGCGGGGCGACACGGCCGCGGCCCGGGAGACGCTCAAGTCCTTCGTTGCCAGCGCCCAGGAGGATACCGTCAAGTTGACCATCGCCAGCGAGCTGGAAGCCGCTGAAGATCTTGCGAGCGCCGAGGCTCTGTACCGGCGCCACTTCGCCCAAGCAACGCAGGCTGAGCGGGTCTTCCCTCTGGCGGAGTTCCTGGCGCGCACCGGCCGCGTCGACGAGGCAGTGGCGGTTTGCGAGCCCGCCTGGGCGACCAAGCAGGCGGCTGCGAACGCCGCAGCCATCAGCGTGACGGCGCTGGAACGTGGTAAGCCACGGCCAGAGCAGGTCCAAGCTGTCGAGTCCTATCTGGATGCCGCCCTCAAGCAAACTCCCGATGACCCGGGTCTGGTCTCTCAGCTTGCCAGGTTGAGGGTCTTCCAGGAGCGTTGGGACGACGCAGAGATCCTTTTGCGTAAGGTCATCGCGCGCGATCCGCGCAACTTTATCGCGCTCAATGAGCTGGCGTGGGTGCTGTCCAAGCACCCGGCCAATTACTCCGAAGGCATGCAACTCATCCAGCAGGCCATCGCGCTGGCGGGGCCCGACTCCGTGCTGCTCGACACCCGCGGCATCCTCGCACTGGCACTGAACCAATCCGATCAAGCCATCGCCGATTTCAAGAGCGCCCAGGCAATCAACAGGCGGCCAGTGCTCCTCTTTCACCTGGCACAAGCCTACCAGCAGATCAACGATCGGCACTCATCTCAGCAGAGCTTCCGGCAAGCGAAGACTCTGGGGCTTGACCCGAATCGTCTCGATTCCACCGAAAGAATGGCGTTTCAACGTCTCGAACGTGAATTGCGGGCACAGTGAAGGAGGGACCTCGCGAGCCGAACTCCATGATTTGTTATCACTTATGGCCTGGAGAACGCTAACTACGCTGACCTCAAACTCGGTGCTGCCATGCAAGACCCAGACCCGTCTGCCCGCGTTCCAAACACCCTGAACCCCAAGGAGAAACCCAGCGCGATACAGGATCGACAACCGCGACACAACCCGTAAAAGGCGGATGAATCGTCTCCCCGGAGTTCGCTTTTCCGGGAGCAGCGGGCCGCTATCCGGCCGGGCCAATCCCAGAGACGGCTGGAGACTCTTTCGCCATGCCTTTCATCGTCAATTTGCGTTCCCTGATGAGGCAACGTTGGTGGCCGTTCACGTTGAACGGTCAACGGTGCTAGAAACCACGAACGAGGCCTGGTCTTATTACTAATCCTGCCTCGAGGATTCACGGACCATGACCATGTTAAGACACTGCTTCATCGCGGGCCTCGCCAGTACCGCGATGCTGCTCGGGACCGCCTCCTCCAAGGCGGACACCTACAGCTACGCAACAACCAGCGTTGGGGGTGCGGGCAACTACGTAGACATCAATGCGAATGTCAACGGGTCCACCTTGAACGGACTCTACTACGACCAGTACGTTACGAGCCTTGCCACCTCATCCAGTGGTGCCAATGCCGAGACGTACAGGTCGTTCTGTGTGGACATGTTTCACGAGGTGTCGACGTCCTACAGCGCCCTTGCCAGTAGTAATGCCCTGCCCCTGGCGAGCGCGTTCGGCGGTAACACCGGTACGACAGCACCGGCAGGTATCAGTAACGCCGCGCTGGGAGCAGCGGCCTGGATCGTCAACACATTTGGGTATGGCAACCTGACCGACGCTCAATGGGCCGGCGTACAGATTGCTTCCTGGAAGGCGGAGTTCGAAACGATTTCGACCGACCGCACTAACCTTAGCCAGGGCAATGTCACGTTCACGGGTGGGTCGAGCCAGGCGGCTCTGACCTATGCGGCGCAATACTTGGCCGCCTGGGCGAATGCCGGTTACGCAACCAGCAGCGCCATCCTGGTAAACTACGCCTCGGATAGCAGCGGAAACCACTACCAATACCAGCTCATCGCCGTTCCCGAGCCCTCGACTCTGGTTATTGCTGGTCTGGGCGGGCTGGGACTGGTTGGTTATGGCTTGCGACGCAGGCGGACCTGAGCTGAGCTGCGGGATCATGGCTCCCGGTTTCGGCTTTTCTAGCGCGCGGACGAGATGATACTTGAAAAAGGCAAACTTTGTCCGCGAGGCACCCCGGTCGACTATTCGCGCGGTTTCGAATTCGGGAAAACCGTGACCTGGCCCCTCGCCCAAATGAAGGCAGGGGCCATTGCGTTTTGACACGCAGGTGCGGGCCGCAGTTGTGGCCGTCACCAATGTCGTCGCGGCGGAAGCCACGCCCTTTCAAGGGCAGTGGAGGAAGCCGTGCCCTCCAATGTTGAAAAGAACGAACGAATCTTGATGGCCGGGCCGTTCCCGGCCATGATCGCGGAGTCGAAGCCACAAATCCGCAAGACACTCCCGCGAGGGAGCTCCAGCTACGCGGGTTGAAGGTCGGGGATCGAAGTCGAGACGCATGCCGCTTCCCCCGTTACGAAGACACTTCGATGCACGCCCGAGAAATCGGGCGCACGCCCCGTCGCAAGACGGGCACAGGCCGCAAGTAAGTCGGCCTGAACTGGACATGGGCTCGACGGATCGGGCAGCCCTTCGATGGGCGGCATGAGCCGGAAAGCCTCGGGGCTTTAGCCCCCGTGGTAACTTACTCCATATCACCAGTCCCAGGGATGACCTCCATGGCCGGATCGAGGCGAAGGCTTGCGACGAAGCCCCGCAGTCCCACTGGTCCGGATCCGCCTTCCGAGAGCCAGGCCAGGAATCGACCTCGAGCCGACCTCCCGTTCTGGAAAAAGCTCGCCTTCGCCATCCCGACCGTCCTGGGAATTCTCTTGGCCCTCGAACTTGTCCTTCGGGCCTGCGACGTGCCGTCGGCGACTCACCGCCGTGATCCGTTCGCGGGGTTCACTCCCCAGGTGCCCCACTTCCAGGTCGAAACCGAGGCCAGCGGCACCGAGGTGGTCACGGTCGCCCCGAATCGGCGCGAGACGCTCAACGACCAGCGCTTCTCGAGGCACAAGCCACCCGGCACCTTTCGGATCGTCTGCCTGGGAGGCTCAGCGACCTACGGCCGTCCGTTCTTCGACCATTGCTCGTTCGCGGGATGGCTCCGTGCACTGCTGCCCAAGGCCGACCCGTCGAGGAAATGGGAGGTGATCAACGCCGGCGCGATCAGCTACGCAAGCTACCGGATCAAGGGGTTGATGACCGAACTAGCACGTTACGAGCCAGATATGTTCATTATTTACACTGGTGAGAACGAGTTCCTCGAACGCAGGACCTATGCCGGCGCGTTCCAGACGCCTAGCCCGCTGCGCGATGCCGCCGGCCTGGCTAGCCGGTTGCGAATCGCAACGGTCACGCAACGCGGGCTCGAGCTCCTAGCAAAGAGGTCCAGGGATCTTGAACTATCCGTGGTATTTGGTGTTCTTTTCGGTTCATCCGGGTGCCGCAAGGCGGCATAAGCGACGGACACCAATAATCTGCCCCCCCCGTCTCAGCTCCCATAGCATCTACGGGAGCCGACGCTTCCGCTATCGTTATCTCTCAAGAACGCTTGATTGAGTGGTTTATGCCCTGAAGCGAACGCAGCTCACTGTTGGCGCGGCGTTCCTGACCTCGCCGAGGGCTTGATCGAAGATCTCGCACCGCTTCGGCTCAGGCATGCTGAAGAGGTCAGGTCGTTTGGGAGGTGAGGTTACGACTCACCCGGCTGTGAGTTTGAGGAAGGGGGACCGCCGCTCGGGGAGCGGGAAGCACGGGGCGTTGTACTCGTCGACACTCTTGATCAGAAGCTCCTCACGGCGTTTGTGAACCAGAGCCTCGACGAAGCGCTTTGCTAGCTGGAGGTCGGTGATCAAGGGGATGTTGCAATCGATGGCTCTCCGACGAATGAGGTAATCGTTGGTCAGCTCTTCCTCATCGTGGCTCTTGGGGATGTTGATGACAAGATCGAACTGGCGTTGTGTCAGGCAATCCAGGACGTTGGGCGTGCCGCCCTGCAGGGGCCATTGGACCAGCCGCGTCTCGATGCCGTGCTGGGCCAGGAAGTCGGCAGTCCCACTGGTGGCGGACAGACCGGTGCCGGCGTCGCGGAGGAGGATTGCGTGTTCGATGAACTCAACTTTGCTCTTCAGTGGCCCGGTGGAAAGAAGGACGCTCCGGACAGGCAGGCGGTAGCCGACGGCGAGCATCGCCTTCAGAAAGGCCTCCTCAAAATCGTCTCCGAGGCAACCGACCTCGCCCGTGGAACTCATCTCGACGCCTGTGACCGGGTCGGCGCCCTGCAGGCGGGTGAACGAGAACTGCGGCGCCTTGACGCCGACGTGGTCGAGATCCATGAAGGAGAGCCCGGCGTGGGGCACCGGCTCGCCGAGGATGGCCCGGGTGGCCAGTTCGATGAAGTTGACGCCGCAAACCTTGGAGACGAAGGGGAACGTGCGCGAGGCGCGCACGTTGCACTCGATAACCTGCACGCAGTTGTCGCGCGCCAGAAACTGGATGTTGAACGGCCCGGTGATGCGCAGGGCGGCCACGATATCCCGCGCGATGTGGCGAACCTGGCGGAGCGTTTCGAGATAGGTACGCTGGGGCGGCAGTACCAGGGTGGCGTCCCCGGAGTGCACTCCTGCGTTTTCGACGTGCTCGGAGATGGCGTGGGCGAGCAGATCCCCTTCGCGAGCCACGCCGTCGAACTCGATCTCCTTGGCGTTTTCGATGAACTTCGTCAGGACGACCGGGTGTTCCAGGGAGACTGCCGCGGCTTTCGTGAGGAGGCGATTCAGCTCGTGGTCGTTGCTGGCGACGCCCATCGCCTGTCCACTGAGTACGTAGGAGGGACGGACCAGGACGGGATAGCCCACGCGCCGGGCGAACACCCTCGCGTCCTCAGGCGACGAGAGTTCCTTCCAGACGGGCTGGATGATCCCCATGCGGTCGAGCAGGGCGGAGAAGAGGCTTCGGTCCTCCGCCTGGTCGATCATCTCCGGCGCCGTCCCCAACATGCGAAGGCCCGCCTGGTGCAGCTTCAGGGCGAGGTTATTGGGTATCTGCCCACCCATGGAGACGATAATGCCGATCGGCCGTTCCTTCTCGCAGATGTCGCAGATCGTCTCGAACGTCAACTCTTCAAAATACAGC
>Ga0310037_10001070_pt1 | contig 15511 bp, 17 predicted proteins | sample Sb_taG_11_FD_200239 | JGI IMG/M metagenome (GOLD analysis project Ga0310037, IMG submission 200239) | Peat soil microbial communities from Weissenstadt, Germany - Sb_50d_3_AS metaG (v2) (version 2) | ecosystem: Environmental > Terrestrial > Soil > Wetlands > Peat | place: Germany: Weissenstadt...
CGGGAACTTCCGCAGGGCGCTGGCCGACTCCTATTTCGAGACCGGGCATCAGCAGAAGGCGGACGAGTTGTACCAGTCGTGGCTGGACGACGATCCCGCCTGGGGATGGGGATGGATCGGCTGGGCCGACTGTTACACGCCCTACGGTCCCGGCAAGACACAGGACTACGCGCGGGCGGAAGAGATCCTGCGCCGTGGCTACGCTGTCACCGGCGTACGGGAAGCCGAGCACATCGCGGGACGGCTGGCGGACATCTGCGGCAGGACCGGCCGTCCCGACGAGGCCAGGGAGTTCCGGCAGCAGGCGGAAAAGGACCTGCGGCGCGCCGGGCGGGCGACGGCCTGGGCGGCGCCGACCGTGCCGGCAGGCGAGCCGCGTGCCGCGAAGCAGGACCCGGCCGGGAAGACCGGACGGAACCAGCCGTGCCCCTGCGGAAGCGGGAAGAAGTTCAAGAAGTGCTGCGGTGCCCCTGCGTCGGCATGAGCGGACAGGTGCGACCTGCGCGCTTCGCTGGCCCGTCGCTCAATGACTCAGAGAGCCTGGACGAGATAGCCGAGCGGTCGGCCGGGCAGCTCAGGTTCCTGCTCAACGTCGGCGACCTGATCAGCGGTATCCGCGGCATCGCGATAGAGAAATCCGATCTGTCCGTCGAGGTGACGCCGCGCGAGACGGTCGAATTCATCCGGCAGCGGCATTCCGCCTGTTGAATAACCAGCCAGCCAGGCAAGCGCTGCGCCGCCAGGCCGTACACCAGACGGCGGAGAGTGTTGCCCTCGGCGAGGGCTTCGGGAACCCAGGGACGGCTCGGGCTTGTGCGGCGATGCGCCGTATCCGAAGCATGATGGCGGCAGATGGCGTGCCCCTGCCTGGCCCTGCGGGAGCCGGCCGTCCAGCCCTACGATCGGGTGTCATGCCAGCGAACCGGATGAACCGTGACGAGTTTTACGCCGCGATACACCGCATGACGACGCACGCCTCCGCAAGATCTTGTGGACCGTCTACTGGCGCGGGAACGCTCAGCTCCGCGAGCGGGCGATAAGGTCACATAACCCGCGAACGCCACAGTTAGGCGCGAGCAAGCCGATCCGATACAAGCCGGTTGAGGCTCACATGTTGTTCGGCAGCTTCGCGGACAAGGCGACGGTGAACCTCTGCCGGGACACGCACCACGAACCTGCCTGAGTAGGTGCGTTCCGACAACGGCTCGGGGATCGGCTCACCGGATACAGCCAGATCGGCGAGCACGTCACGCACGACATTGGCGAGACCCGCGAGTGCTTCAACCGGGGTGGGCGCGAGCCAGGACAGTGACGGGAACTCCGCAACGGTGGCGACATGCTCGCCGTCCTCAACGGACCACACGACTCGGTAGGTGTAGTGGGTTGCGTCAGGCATCGTTGTCACTCTCCTCGTTCTTCTCGGCTTCCAGCCTGGCGATTGCATCGAGCACCTGCCGTACTTGGTACGCCTTGGCATTGCCGTCCTTGCCGCGCTGGATGTTCACGCGCGGATCGCCTTGCCAGGGCGTCTTGTATACCTTGTGCGAGGTGCCGTCCTGCCGGGGTTCACCGAAGTGTCAGCGCAGACCTTGGCTAGATCATCGAAGCGGACGTTCTGCGGTGAACGTTGCATCTGCTCGATGATCTTCTCTGCCTTGCTCACACCTAGATAGTATCAATAGTAGTACTATGAGCCAAGGGGTCAACATGACGCGGGTAAAAGGCGCCATGATGAGCGCGTACTCGGTGGTCGGGGAGCGCGAGCAGGGCACCCTCGAGCCGGTGCTGACCACGCCGGTCAGCCGGGCCGAGCTGCTCGTCGGCAAGGCCGCGGCGATCTTCATCCCCGCGGCCGCGCTCGGCTACCTGATCTTCGGTGTCTTCGTGGCGATCACGCAGTTCGCGGCCGCCCCGGCGGTGGCCGCCGCCGTGCGGCACGCGCCGCAGCTGCCGGCCACGCTGATCTTCATCCCGCTGCTGGCCGCCTGGGCGATCTGGGTCGGCCTGGCGATCTCGACCAGGGTCACCGACACCCGGGTCGCGCAACAGCTGTCCACCCTGGGCAGCCTGCCGGCGGCCGCGGTGGCCGCGCTGATGTCGTTCCAGGTGATAGGCCCAACGTTCGGCCTGGCCGCCGCCCTGGCCGGCGGCCTGCTCGCGGTCGACTGCGCCGCCTGCCTGGCGGTGGCCCGGCTGTTCGACCGCGAGCGCCTCATCACCGGGGCCAGGCCCAGCCGCGGTATCCCCGCACCGGCCGCGCCGCAATACATCCGGTCCCCAGGCGAAGTGACGGCTCACCGGAAAGGAGAATTAAAGTGTCGGCGACTCTGAAAGTGACACAAGAAGCGTTCGCTAACCCTGCGGGCATCATGCGCGGCACGTTCGATGTCGTGGTCGACGGTAAGAGTGTCGGGTCGATCAAATGGCACGAAGCGATCGAGGTGCCAGTCGAACCTGGACATCACACCCTGCAAGTCCGCAAAGGCCGATACTCGAGCCGAGTTAAGGCCTTCGACGCGGCCGAGGACGAATTCGTCGCCTTCCGATGCAACAGAAGGAGGCACCCGCTGATCTTGGCCGCGACGCTCTTCGCGCCCAGCCTGGCCATCTCGCTCACTCGCGAGTAATCAGCGCGGGGAGGCGCGAAGCACAAGCCGTGCCAGGACGGCTCGCCGGGCATACCGCCCGGCGTGACGACGCCTGGACGAGCGCCGCGTCCGGCGTCGTCACGCCTCCCGCTGGCCTCGCCCTAGCGCTTCCGGCCTTCTGCCCGAAAGCCGGGCTTCACGCGGAAACTGCCGGGCCTGCCAGCGGGCGGACAGGCTGCGGCCGGCCAGGTATACGAAGCTCCGCGAACCCGGACCAGCCGCAAGATCAGTGAACGGCAGGAAAAACACGCTCAGAACCCGGCCCGGAACCCGAAAGCGAACTAACAGCGGCACCAGACATCGGTCGGTGGATTGAGGCTAAGGGGCATGACCAGCAACGGAACGGCAAATGGCGATAGCGGGCTGAGGACCGCTGGGTTATCGCCATTGGCCGTTCGGATGTACCGGACCCGAGGAAAGTGCGATGGGATGTGCGGGCGGCCTAAGTCCGGCAGAGCTGGCGGTTCGCCGAGGCCGGCTGCTTGAGCCCTGGCGCCGCCTGACGGATCGAGTCTGCGGCAGAAGCTGGCCGCGCCTTCGGGTCGGTAACGACTTCTGAAGAGAGGTACAAGATCCTTCGCCAAGGCAGGGGACAAGGGTTCGGGGTGCGGGGATGTGGCGCTGACCGCATGCTGTGCACCTACCGCGACGTATTGTCACTATGTGAGAATCCGCGGCATCACCGCCGGTCGCCGGTTACGCTGCGGGTACGGGCTAGTCGGCAGTTCCTGGCCGTCCAGGCGTCCGGCATCCTGGCGCGTGACCCGGGTGGAAGGGGTAAGCGAGATGAGAACCAGGCGTGTGCGCGGTACGGCGCTGCTTGTTACGGCCGTGACGCTGCTGGCCGCGGGGTGCTCGGTCGGCGGGAGCGCGGCGGGCACCCCCGGATTAGAAAAGCCGGACCTGACCGTCGCCGTGGTCCCGGCCGTGGATTCCGCGGGCTTCTTCATCGCGCTCGAGGAGGGCTTGTTCAAGGCCCAGGGCCTGAACGTGACTTTCAAGTCCGCCATCAGCAGCGCGACGGTGATCGACCAGCAGGCCGCGGGCAAGATCGACATCACCGGCGGCAACTATGTCTCCTACATCCAAGCGCAGTCGAACTGGGACGCGGGGATGCGGCCAAGCCCGTCCAGCCCCGACATCCTCGCCGCCAACCTGGACATCTTCGCCGAGGGATCACGGCTGCAGCCGGGAGTCATGGGCCTATACACCATGCCTGACTCGCCGATCACGACCGTCGCGCAGCTCAAGGGGCGGACGGTCGGCAACAACGCGCCGAAGAATCTCACCTACATGGTGGCCGCCTCGGTGCTGGCCGATCACGGGATATCGCCGGGCGGCGTGCACTTTGTCGTGGCCAAGGGCGGATTCCCCCAGATGCCGGCCGAACTCAAAGCCGGCGCCTTCAACGCGGCCGTGCTGAACGAGCCATTCGGCAGCGTCGCGGCGCTGTCCGATGGCGCCGTGATGCTAGCCGACTTCGATCAGGGCGCGACCACGAACTTCCCGGTTGAAGGGTACGTCGTGACCAAGCAGTGGGCGCAGAAGTACCCGCGCACGCTGGCGGCGTTCTACAAGGCGCTGGAACAGGGCCAGCAGATCGCGGACGCGAACCGGGGGGCGGTCGAAGCCGCCTTCGAGAACCTGCCCAGCCCGCTCGGCCTGCCCAAGGTCACCGCGGCGATCATGTCCCTGGAGAGCTATCCGGTCAGCACGGGGCCGGTCGGCAGCGTGGACACGGCGCAACTGAAGCGCGTGGTGAACATCATGCAGCAGTTCATCGGGTTCGACCAGGCGTTCAACATCGATTCGATGCTGATGGGCGGCCGGTCACGCTGAGGAGCCCGTCCGGGGCGGCTTAGCCTCAATCCGCCCGTAAATAGGGTGTGGGGTGCCAAAGTGTGTCCTGAGCGCAAGGAGGAGCCGGTGCTGGCCCGGGGTGAGGTGTCCAGGGACGCCGAACTCCTGGTGCTGCGGCACGAGAACGCGGTGCTGCGCCGCCAGATCGGCCGGGTCCGCTACCAGCCGGGCGACCGGCTGTGGCTCGCGGCACTGTCCCGGCTGATCCCCCGCCGCCGTTGGAGTGAGGTGTTCGCGGTGGCCCTGATCGTCATCGAGCACGGCACCCGCCGGGTGCACCTGGCCGGCATCACCGCGCACCCGGACGGCGCCTGGACAACGCAGGCAGCCCGTAACGTCCTGATGGACCTCGGCCAGCGCGCGGCCTCAGTCAAGTTCCTGATCAGGGATCGGGCGGGTCAGGGCCGCCAGGCAATCTAGATGCCATATCGGTACAGATACGGCCTTTGGTGTGGCACACTGCGACCATGTGTAGCCTGCGCTGGCCGGGGCTGCGTCAGGCATGGGCCGTGCTGGCGGCGACGGGATGCCTGATCCTGGCCGCCTGCGGGGGTGGTGGCAGCCCCTCGGCGAAATCGGCCAGCCCGAAACCGACCGTGAGCGCGTCGGCCGAACCAGTCAGCGGCCCGGCGGCCGTGGCCGCGATCACGGCCAACTGGAAGACGGTCTTCAACGGCAAGGCGCCGCTCCCGCGGCGGCTTGCCCTGGTGCAGAACGGGTCGCAGGTGGCCGCGTTTGTCGAGGCCCAGGCCAAGACGTCGTTCGGGGCGGCCGCGGCTGGGTCGACCGCGACGGTCACCTCGGTGATAGTTACGTCACCGTCGCAGGCCACGGTGCACTGGAACCTCTTGCTGCTCGGCACGCCGTTGCTGAAGAACCAGGTGGGCACCGCGGTCTACCTGAACGGCACGTGGAAGGTAGCCATCGCGAGCTTCTGTGGGCTGGCCTACCTGGAGTACCCCAAGGGGAGCCCCCAGCTGCCCGCTGCCTGCCGGAGCTAGCGGGGTGGTCGATGCGCTCGCGCCCGGCGCGGCGGGCAGGTTCACCGCGCGGCGCCGCCCCCTGGCCCTGGCCTCCCTGTGCACGCTGCTGTTCCTGACCTTCCTGGACAACACGGTGGTCAGCGTCGCGCTGGCCAGTATCCAGTCGGACCTGCACGGCGGAGTCTCGGCGCTGCAGTGGGTGGTCGGGGCGTATGCCCTGACGTTCGCTAGCTTCATGCTGGCCTGCGGGATGATGGGCGATAAGTTCGGCCGCAAGAAGATCATGCTGGCCGGAGCGGGTGTCTACTGCGCCGGCGCCGCGCTGGCCGCGGTCGCTCCGAGCATCGGGATACTGATTGCGGCCCGGTCGGTCATGGGGCTGGGGGCGGCGGCGAGTGAGCCCGGCACGTTGTCGATGATCCGGCATCTGTATCCAGATGAGCGCAGCCGCAACCGCGCGCTCGGGGTCTGGGCCGCGGTATCCGGGTTCTCGCTCGCGCTCGGCCCGGTCCTGGGCGGGGCGCTGACCGGGGCGTGGAGCTGGCGGGGGATTTTCTGGTTCGACGTGACCTTCGGCCTGGCCGCGCTGGTCGTAGCGGCCATGGTCCTGCCCGAGAGCGCCGACCCGCGAGCGGGCCGGGTCGATCTGCCGGGCACCGTGCTCGGCGCCGGCGCGCTCGCCGCCCTGATCTTCGGCATCATCAACGGCGAGAGTGCCGGCTACGCCGCGCCCAGCGTGCTAGCGCTGTTCGCCGTGTCCCTGGCCGCCTGTGCGGCTTTCGTGCTGTGGGAGCGCCGGGCCCCGTTCCCGCTGCTTGACCTGAGTTACCTGCGGGTCCCGCGGTTCACGACACCCAACATGGTGGCGTACTGCACGTATTTCGCTACGTTCGCGATCTTCTTCTTCACCGCGCTTTACCTGGGCGTGATTGCCGGCTACTCCGCTTACCGCATCGCGGGCCTGTTCCTGCCTATGACCGTGATGATGATCATTGCGGCGCTGCTGGCGGGCCGGTGGACAACCGCGGCCGGCGTCCGCTGGCTGCTGGTCGCCGGCTGCCTGCTGTTCGCCGCCGGCCTGCTGCTGACTAACGTGGTGATCAGCCCGAGCCCCGCCTACCTGCCGCTCGCCGCGGCCCTGGGATTGGCCGGCGCTGGCATCGGCACCTGCGTCGTGCCGGTCACCTCGTCGGTGCTCGGGGCGGTACCCGCCGAGCGGTCGGGGATGGCCGCGTCGGCCACGAACACCAGCCGGGAGTTCGGCGCGGTCACTGGCATCGCCATCCTTGGCGCCGTCGTCAATGCCGAGCTGCGGTCCGGGCTTGTCAGCCGCATGACGCATCTGGGCGCCTCGGCCGCGCTTCAGCAATATGTGCTTCAGGTGATAGAAACGGGTTCGGTGTCCCTCGGCCATGGCGGCTCAACCGGAAACGGGCCGCTAGACCAGATCATCCAGGCGGGGTACGCGGCCTTCACCAGCGCGCTGCACGCAGCGCTGTACCTGTCGGCCGCGCTGCTCGGAGGTGCCGCGCTGCTCTCCGCTGTCACCTTGCGCCGACGCTAGAGTCCGTGCCATCGCCGGGCAAATGAGCGGAGCAGCATCCCCCCGCCAGTACCGGCGAGCGCGCGATCACGCGCAGGTCGCATAGGGTGACACGTTTCCGGCACCCACACGCTGTCAGCACGCGCACGCGATTGGGCATACGCCATTATCCCGGACCCCTCAAACTAACGGAAGACACGCGTTAAACCAGTAGCAAGCTCCTGCGGGCAGGGGAGGGACCGCTGGATGAGCGCGTCAAGAAGGACAATCGTAGCGGCGGTCATCCGGCGGTCCGTGCAGACGGCCGCGGACAGGGTCCAGCACAGTCGGCAGTCATCGACGGGAATGGCACACAGGCCCGCTAGCAGGTCGCCGGTGATGGCTGACGCGGGTACCAGGGTTGTCGCGAACGCCGCGCGGACCAGCCTGGCCATCAGCGCGTAATTACCGATCTCAAACGCGGAGCGGGTGGCACCGAGGGCGGTATCGATGACGGTCCGGGTCCCCCAGCCGGGCGGGGGACGCAGGATCATCTCCTCCCGCAGGTCCGGGACGGCGACCGAGGGCCGCTGGCTCAGCCGGTGATCGGGCTGGCAGACGAACACCATCGGCTCGCTGAACAGCGGGTGCAGCGCGATGCCCCGCGGCGGCTCATCAGGGGTTGCGGTCAGGGCGATGTCTACCGTCCCGTCGCGGACCGCGTGCACCAGCCCGTCAGATCCGGTGTGGGACTGGCGCAACTGGACGACCACGCCGGGGTGATGTTCGCGGATGTCGGCAAGGACACAAGCGAGGTCAAGCCGGCCGGTGTGCCCGGTGCTTCCCAGCGTGACAGTGCCGCGGACCTGGCCGGAGACGGCGGCGACTTCGTCCCGGGCGGCCTGGACCGCGTCGATGATCCGCTGGGCGGCCGCCTGCAGCGCAACCCCCTGCTCGGTCAGGGCTATCGGGGTTGCAGTGCGGTCGAAGAGCGGTGCCCCGAGATCCTGCTCCAGGCGGGCGATAGCGCATGACATCGCCGACTGGACGATATGGACCTCGCGGGCGGCGGCGGTGAAGCTCCGGGCCTTGCAGCACGCGAGAAAATACTCCAGGTCACGGATATCCATTGGTAGTCAGGGGCGCGGTGCCGGTGCCTGTGCGGGCCCGTTTCCCCATCCCCCTTTCAATCCGTATGTGCGGTTTTCCCGCGTACGGCTTAGCGATGATCTTCTTGACATGGTTACGCTGCCTTCGGGTAGCGGACGGTGCCGCGGAGCCGGTTAAGGCCGTGCCCGTTGAACCACTCTTCCGTCCACGCCCGGGCCTGCCCGGCTCGCAGTTTCCGGCCCCGCTTCTTGATCATCAGGCTGCGGAGCCGGTGTACCGCGTAGTCGTCGGCCTGGCGGAACTTGGTGGCGGCGTTCCCGGTGCGGAAGTAGTTTCCCCCGGAGAACCGCGCAGCAGCGGGTTCAGGTCCGCGATCACCATGCGGACCGGGTCTTCGCCTGACGCAGGCCAGGCAGACGGGCCTCTCCTGGTCCGGCCCAGACCATGCGCACGTGCCGCCCTCCGTCCCCCGGGAGGACCTGGCAGGCTGACCGCGGAACAGGGCCTGCCAGGCGTGGCCTTCGCCGTGCCATGAGCGGCTCGGCTCCTCCGCTGTACATTTGACGAGGCTGCAAGGTTCGCTTCACGCGACGGCCCGCGTGCTTGCTCCCTCCAAAGAGGCTTTGGACGCCCCGCTCAGCCCGCCGCCTCTCAGCGACGAACCGGGGCCTGCTACCAGGCACTCCGGTGTCTACCCGGACGGGACTTCCACCCGCAGGCCTGGACCAGCTTTCAGGACGCAACACGGGGCAATGCTACGGCGGCAGAAGATCATTATCGCATGAATGCGATTCATCGCCGCTAGCAAGAACAATCATTGGACAAGATGACATAAACGCCCGAAGCTGGTTCGGTGCCGGGTAATTTCGCCAACAGGAAGTTCGTTCCCGGATAATTTCGCCAACAAGGGGTAGGCCGTGTCCAACTTCGGCCCGGAAGACGCCGCTAACCGGGAAGTACTGCAGCGCCTGGTCGCGCTGGTCACCCGGTTCCTGGAACCGGAGATGGCGCTTACCGCTTCCGGGGAGGGACTGGAGTTCACCGAGTCCCGGCCGCTGGGCGGGACGTGGGCGCTGGACGCGCTGTGGAACCGGCTGGGCATCGGCGCGGCGATGCGCCGGCTGCTGGCGGGCCGCCTGGACGGCTCCTCGGAGCGGGTTGCGGGTACTCCAACAGGCCGCTAAGGAAACGAGTCACCGAGGGCGGGCCAGGATGCCTGCCACCGCCCTCGGCCTCTGGGGGGCTTCGCTTTGAAAATGATCTCGTCCCCTTGCAGGGAGCAGACCGTGTCAGTTCACGACCTATCCGGCGCAGCATCGTTTGCGGCATGCTCGCAGTTGTTCAGGCGCTACCCGCTAGCGGTCACGCCACACTCGGCGGATGGCGGGTTGCGGTCGATGGTCCTGATGAACCGCGCTGCCCGGCCGGCTGGTTTTTTCGTCCTCACCCAGGCCAGCGACGACCTTTTCGTCATCCGCGCCTGGAACGGACGCAACGGGGTTAGCCAGGAAATCCGACCGGGAGAGCCTGTTTCCGGCATCATCCACGAGGCGGTCACCGGCAGCATGCCTGTCCCTCGCGATGGCGCGCTGCTTGGCTGGGTAACCGACAGCCAGGTAACCGTGTTGCTGCCGGTGCACTGCAGGCAGCCAGAGACGTGGGGCGACCCGGCCTTTGTTCCCGAGATCCGGGTTATGCCGATGGCCGGGACCAGCGAACTGAGGCACTGGCCGCCGTTCACAGCCAGCCCTCTCGACGACGGGCGACTGTGGGAGTACGTCGAGCGGGGCCAGATCGTGGACATTGTCCCCCTCGTCATTCAGAGCGCCGGACGCGCGTTCTGGGTGCCTTCCCCGGGCATAAGGAGCGCCCGGTACGAGAAAGGGTGCGTCGTTATCACGGACAACCTGTCGAGTGACGAGTACTGGCTGCCGGCCGGCGTCTACGTGGATCACTGGACGCTACGCGAGGGCATCCAGGCTCCGCCCAGCGGCCGCCTGCTGACGCTACCCGGCGTCGTGGACCTGGCCCACAGTCTCCGGTAAGGCCTGTGGGGTGCCAAAACGGCGCGTAGGTAGCTGAGCTGCGAGTTTGCCTGCCCGTGATGGTCAGCCGCAACGGGACCACGCCGGGACGGTGCTTCCCCACATCGGCGCGGCCGACTTAGCCGGCCGCTGCGGTACGGTCTGGCGCGGCCAGGTACCTCGCCTGGTTGTAGGGAGTCAGTGAAGCTGTCATTCCCGCGCAGCCTTGTTGTCGTCTGGAGAGCCTGAACGTCCGCTCTCCGGTGCAGGGAAGTTGTCATTTCCCTCATCGGGCGGTGGCTGCGCCGGGACCGGGCTGGTGTGAGAACCCGTTCGCCGGTGTCCCGCCGCCCGCTTCCAGGGGACAGGTTTGGGCGTTCTGCAGCAGCGGGGGCCGGTGCGGCACGGGGTTGCTTCTCCAGTGGGTGGAGGAAGCAGACTGGTGGCATGGAGGACGACGGGCCGTTGCTGTCGATCGGCGAGCTGGCCAGGCGCGCGAGGCTGCCGGTCCGGACCATCCGGTTCTGGTCCGATGCGGGCGTGCTGCCACCGGCGGACCGGACCGAGAGCGGCCGGCGGCTGTATGACACGGCGTGCGTGGCCCGGCTGGAGCTGGTCGTCACGCTGCGCGAGCTGGGGCTGGGCCTGCCGGACGTGCGGCGGGTGCTGGACGGCCAGGCGAGTATCGCCGAGGTCGCCGCCGTCCACCTGGACGCGCTCGACGCGCAGATCCGCGCGCTGCGGCTGCACCGCGCGGTGCTGGCCGTCGTGGTCAAGCGCGCGGCCGGCAACGAGGAGATGACCTTGATGAACAAGCTGGCCAGGATGTCGGTGGCCGAGCGCAGGCAGCTGATCGATGACTTCCTGGCCGAGGTGTTCGGGGGGATCAACGGGGCACCTCAGGCCGCGCGCTGGGGCGCGGCCTGGAACCTGCCCGATGACCCCTCGCCCGAGCAGGTCGACGCCTGGGTGGAGCTGGCCGAGATGGTCAGTGACCCGGACTTCCGGCAGCGGATGCGGCAGGTGCAGGACATTGGCAGGCAAGTCGATGCCAGGGACGGGCTGCAGGACTGGCTTGGCTGGGCGCACGAGCACGCCGTGGCTGCGGTGCTGCGGGGGTGCCCGCCGGATTCCGCCGAGGCCGCCCAGGTACTGAACCGCATCCTGGAGCCCGTCCCGGGGGTGCACCCAGTGGACCGCGAGGAGCTGATCGCCGGGCTTGAGGTGGCCACCGATCCGCGGATCGAGCGGTACTGGCAGCTCACGGCCACCATCAACGGATGGCCGCCGTTCCCGTCCCACATGCCGGGAGACCTCTGGCTGCTCGCCGCGCTGCGCGCTCACGGGTAACCGGCAGCAGACGGCGGCATGGCCAGCCAGGCACGCCGCAGGCTCCCGCCCGGATTGAGGGCTCCCCGGCTGCACGTGGCGTGATCCGCTGGTGCCAGCGATCCCGATACGCGCTATCGTGCCGCCAGGTCAGGGACGAGGCTAGGCGGAAGCGGGATCAGCCGGCAGCACGGTGCCCGCCTCGGCCATGCGCAGCACGAGGTCGGTGGCGCCCGCCTTGAGCAGCGTGGTGGTCTCGCTCATGGCGGAGTCGCTGACGCTCACGCGCAGCCGGTAGGTGCCCGGAATCGTGGCGTGGCGCAGCGCTGGGTGCTTCCGGGTCGCGAGGATTCTCTTCTCATGCGGCAGCAGGTACCGGGTCAGTGCCGCCGGAAACGAGTCGCCGTTCTGGCGTTCCTGGCCAGACCTGCCCGTGCCCGTCACTGGCCAGGGATCCGCCATTGACGCGGCACCCGTGATCGACGCCTTCTAGCTACACAACGCTGCCCGGCCGCATCGTTCCCTCGGACAGCTCACGCCAGCCCAGGTCGGCACCCAGCCACCCGAACCGATCGACCTCGCCGGCCACCGGATCCGCCGGAAGCAAGTCCTCGGTGGGCTCACCCACGAGTACTACGTCGCCGCCTTACAATCCCACGCTGCTACGGAAAGGCGCAGGTCACCCACCCGAATCGTATTTCCGAGCCCCACAAGCGGCGGTGTAACCGTGGGGCTGCTGCCTGGGCGCGGTACTGCGCGACGGCGGCCTCGCAGACGGCCCGCACCGGCCAGCCCAGGGCCCGGGCGGCGGCTTCCGCCTCGGCCAACTCTGCCGTGGCCGTTCCGAAGCCCGCGAGGCCATCTGTGGTGCCGGCCACCTTGACCGTAACGACCTGGCTGCTGCCCGGCGGTCCCACTTCCACCTCCACCGACGTCCGGGAGGCGGTCAGCCGGTTCATCCGGGACCAGCGGACGCCGAGCGTCCCGGTGTGGGCGAAAATCGCGGCGGCCACGGCGCGATGGACCGGTTCAGCGCACAGGGCGGTGAGGACCTGGCCCGGGCGGCCGTGCCGGCCGACGATCGGGGTACACCAGCAGTCCCAGGCGCCGGCCGCCCGCACCGCCTGAAGGACCGAAGGCCACAGCCGGGGGTCGAGGTCATCGACTGTGCTCTCGACGACGGTCACGTCGCCCTCGCGCAGGTCCCGCTCCGCGCCGGACGCCCCAATGACCACCCGGGTGATGTTGGGCCGGTCCGGGGTGTCCCGGCCACCGCCGCCGGTGCCCACCGCGCGTACCGTCATGGCTGGAAAGCCGCCCGGTGTGGCCGCCGCCGCGAGCAGGGCCGCGCCGGTCGGGGTGGTGCGCTCACCGGTCAGGTCGCCGCTGGCCAGGTCCAGGCCGGCCGCGGCGGCGATACGGAGGACGGCGGGAGCCGGCACCGGAAGGCGGCCGTGCCGGCTGGTGACGAATCCGCTTCCGGCGGCCAGGGCCGAGCAGCAAACCACCGCACCTGGCCGCAGCAGTCCGAGATCCTCCAGTGCGGCCGCCGATCCCACCACGTCGGCCAGTGAGTCGAACGCACCCACCTCGTGGAAGTGCACGTCTTCGGGTGGCTCGCCGTGCACCGCCCCCTCCGCCTCGGCCAGCAGCCGGAAGACCCGTGTCGCGAGATCCTTCCCGGCCGGGCGGAGGTCACTGGCGCCGACGTGCCTGAGCACGTCGGCGAGGTGCCGTTGGCGGTCAGTCGCCGTCGGCGTGGTGATCACGGCCCGTAGGCACGCGAGGCCGCCCCGGCGGGCGGCCTCGGTCCGCAGCCCGAGACCGGGCACGCCGAGTGAGGCAATGGCTCCGCGCACCCGCTCCACGTCGGCGCCCGCATCGAGCAGGGCGGCAAGCAGCATGTCGCCGGCCACGCCCGCGGTCGCGTCGATGTAGGCGGCACCCGGCCGGTCCGTCACCGGTGAACCGCGCGGATGATCTTGGCGGCGTGCGCCGCCGCCCCGAACCCGTTGTCGATGTTGACGACGACCAGACCCGGGCTGCACGAGGCAAGCATGCTGGCCGCTGCGGCCAGGCCGCCCGCCGCGACGCCGTAGCCGACACTGGTCGGCACGCCGACCACCGGCGCGCTGACCAGTCCGGCGACCACACTCGGCAGGGCACCGTCCATCCCGGCCACCACCACCACGCACTCGGCGGTGCGCAGGTCGTCTAGCCGGGACAGCAGCCGCCCGAGCCCGGCCACGCCCACGTCGACGAGGACATCCGCGCGGACGCCCAGCACGGCCAGCGTCGCGGCACATTCCCGGGCGACTTTCAGGTCCGTGGTGCCGGCCGTCACGACCAGCACGTTGCCGCGCGCGGGCGGCAGGGTCCCGACGGCGACCGTTCCGGCCACGTGATCGGCGTGTACGGCATCGCCAGGGAAACGGGTGGCCGCCCTGTCCACGACGTCGGCGGGGCAGCGCGTCGCCAGGGCCGGTGCCTCCGGGTCGCGGGCCCGCAACTCGGCCAGCAGCGCGAAGATCTGCTCGGACGTCTTGCCTTCGCCGAAAACCACTTCCGGGACGCCGGTCCGCCGCCGGCGATCTACGTCCAGCAGAGCGAACCCGCCCAGCGGGACGCCCGCCGCCGCGGCCTCCGTTCCGGGCAGCACACCGGGCGCTCGCCCGTTCGGCATCCTCGGCGCTCCATTCGGCATGCCGACTGCTTTGTCCGGCATGCCGGGTGCCCCCGGCATACCGGGACCCTCAGCCGACATGGCTGACCGGCGTGATGTCGAGGTTCAGCGAACCGGACCGCAACGGCCGCTCGTCGATCTCCGCGCGCTGATATCCGGCCGCCCGGACGCAGGCCAGCACCGCCGCATGCTCGTCCGGGTCGGCCGCCCGCGGCAGGTCCGCCGCGCCGAGCTGCACCCGGCCGAGATCACCGAAATGCCGCACCCGCAGTTCGCGGTAGCCGCGCTGCTTCAGGCTCAGCTCGGCCCGGTCTACCTGCGACAGCACATCGGCGCTGACCGGGGTGCCGTAAGGCAGCCGCGATGCCAGGCAGGGCGACGCGGGCTTGTCCGCACTCGGAACCCCCAGGTGCTGCGCCAGCGCCCGCACCTGGTCCTTCCCCACGGACGCCTCCAGCAGGGGATGCCGGACACCGTGCTCGGCCGCCGCGCGCAGCCCGGGCCGCCAGTCACCCGTGTCGTCGGCGTTGGCGCCGGACAGCACGGCGGCGAATCCCCGGCGCCGGGCCAGCGCGGCCAGCCGGTCGTACAACTCGGATTTGCAGTAGTAGCAGCGGAAGCGGTCGTTGCGCCGGTAGTCGTCGCGCTCCAGCTCGGCCGTGCTGATCAGCTCGTGCCGGACGCCTACGGCCCGGGCCACCGCCCGGGCGCCGTCCAGCTCGCCGGACGCGAGGGCCGGCGAGACGGCGGTGACGGCGAGGGCTTGTTCCCCGAGCGCCCGGGCGGCCAGCGCAGCGACCAGAGAGGAGTCCACCCCGCCGGAGAACGCGATCAGGGCGCTGCCCAATCCGGCCAGACGCTCGGTCAGCTGGCCGGCCAGCGCGTCAAGCTCGTCAGGCACGCCGTTCCCTTCTCATGTCACCCGGGCCCGCGCCGCGGTGATCTGCTCCGGCGTCGGGCCGCCCTGGTCCAGTGCCTGGCAAGCGCGCAGGATTCGCAGGGAATCCGGGCCCGGTAATAGTCAGCCACCCAGGTCACCTCGCACGTCGGGCGCATGGCACGCCATTGCCCACTGCCGGTTTACCCATCGCCAGGCAGCCAATCCCATCCCTGGCCGACCGCCCTCTTGCCGCAGCTGATCATACGATCCGGACTATACGCTTCGGCGCCGGTTGCGCCGACCTGCCGCCGCGATCCGCTGTACTCTCAGATTCAGCTTTCGGCACTTCGGGAGGTCTCGTGCCCATCGAACAGGCAGAGTTCGGCCGCACCGGCCACCAGAGCAGCCGGGTGATCTTCGGAGGGGCGGCTCTCGCGCAGGTCTCCCAGCGGGTCGCGGACGAGACCCTGGA
>Ga0310037_10001078_pt1 | contig 15454 bp, 12 predicted proteins | sample Sb_taG_11_FD_200239 | JGI IMG/M metagenome (GOLD analysis project Ga0310037, IMG submission 200239) | Peat soil microbial communities from Weissenstadt, Germany - Sb_50d_3_AS metaG (v2) (version 2) | ecosystem: Environmental > Terrestrial > Soil > Wetlands > Peat | place: Germany: Weissenstadt...
CCTGGAACTCCGCCTCGAGCCCGACCAGCCGGACCGGGTCCCCGTCGCCCCGCCACAACCAGGGCTGCCACCAGCCAGTGGCGTCGGCCACGAAGACGAGCGTCTCGTCGTCGAGCCAGACCGGCTGCTCCACCGAGCACCCGTCCAGGAGGCGCTCCCCCACCCGGGTCGGGGCGGGGCCGCCCGGGTCGATCGACCCGACCCACAGCGAGGTGGCGTCCCACGGCATGTCCGGGTGGTCCCAGGCGACCCAGGCCAGCCGCCGCCCGTCCGGGGCGACGGCCGGCGCGCCGAAGAAGTCGTGGCCGCGACACAGCGTCGACTCCGCCCCCGGGGTGCCCGGTTCGAGCCGGACGACCGACCGCTTGACCGTGTCGCCCGCGAGTCGTTCCCGCACGCACAGGACGCTGCCGTCGGGCCCGGCGGTGAGGCCGCCGTGGTGCACCGACCCCCCGGCGGCCGGCTCGGGGCTGAGGGCGACCGGACCGTCCGACGCGGGCACCCACACCCGTTGACCCCGGTGCTCGACGTAGGCGAACGGTGCCGCGGCACCCGCCCCGAGGAGGCACCACGCCCCGCCGCCGTACTCGTGCACCCGCGACCGGATCGACACCCCGTCGGGCGAGACGACCTCGGGCTCCTCCCCGGCCGGGGCGCGCACGAGGACGGTGCGCCCGCCCTCGGCCGGCCGGGACTCGAGCCACCACAGCGCGTCGCCGTCCGAGGCGAGGCCGGCGCGGGACAGGCGTTGGGCCGCCGCGTCGGCCACCGTGAGGGGCGATGGCCAGGTGCCGTAGGGGGCCGCCCGGCTCATCGGTGGAGCGACCGTCCGGGCATGGAGGCGGAGGGTACCTGGCCTCCTACAGTGCGGGCGTGGCCACCCGCGCGTTCCTCGTCCGCCGAGACGGCGACCGCCTCGAGACCGGCGTCACCGAGCTCGCCGATGAGGAGCTGGGCGACGACCCGATCCAGATCGACGTGGAGTGGGCGGCCCTCAACTTCAAGGACACCATGGTCGTCCAGCCGGGCAACCGGGTGGCCCGGACCTACCCCCTCGTGCCGGGGATCGACCTGGCCGGAACGGTCGCGAACAGCGCCGATCCGGCCGTGCCGGCGGGCACGGCGGTGCTCGCCCACGGCTACGGCCTCGGGGTCTCCCACCACGGCGGCTTCGCCACCCGGGCCCGGGTCCCGGCCGGCTGGGTCGTGCCGCTGCCCGACGGGGTCGGCGCCCGCCACGCGGTGGCGGTCGGGACGGCCGGGTTCACCGCCGCGCTCGCGCTCCGCCGGCTCGAGGCCAACGGGATCACCCCCGACACCGGGCCGGTCCTCGTCACCGGCGCGTCGGGAGGGGTCGGGAGCATGGCGGTCACCCTCCTCGCCGGGCGGGGCTATGAGGTCGTGGCGAGCACCGGCAAGGCCGCCGAGCACCCCTACCTGCACGGCCTCGGGGCGGCCACGGTGATCGGGCGAGACGAGGTGGCCGGTGACGAGGGGCGGGTGCTCGGCACCGAGCGCTGGGCGGCCGCGATCGACTGCGTCGGCGGGTCCACGCTCGGAGCGGTGCTGCGGTCGATCCGCTACGGGGGCGCGGTGGCGGCGTCCGGGCTGACCGGCGGCACCGAGCTCGCGACGACCGTGTACCCGTTCATCGTGCGCGGCGTGGCCCTGCTCGGCGTCGACTCGGTGGAGACGCCGATCGAGGACCGCCGGCGGGTGTGGGCGTCGGTCGCCACCGACTTCCCCGCCGAGCGGGCCGACGCGATGGTCGAGCGCGAGGTCGGGCTCGAAGGGGTGGCCGATGCACTGGCCGATCTCGCCGCCGCCCGTGTGCGCGGCCGCGTGCTGGTGCAGCCGTCCCGCTGACAGGCGCCAGCAGTCGCCGTGGTCAGGTTGCGAAGTCTTCGGGCTTGATCGACTTCAGGAACTGACTGAACTGCTCGATCAGCACGTCGGGCGGTGGCTCGCCCAGGTCGTCGTCATCGTCGTCGGTGCTGTCGGCCGCGAGGATGATCCCCTCCGAGTCCATCAGCTCGTCGGAGACATACAGCGGGCTGCCGGTGCGGACGGCCACGGCGACCGCGTCCGATGGCCGGCTCGACACGACGGTGATGTCGCTGCCGCGCCGCAGCCGGAGCTCCGCGTAATAGGTCGCGTTCTGCAGCTCGGTGATGACGACCCGTTCGATCTCGACGTCGAGCGAGCTCAGCACGTCGCGCAGGAGGTCGTGGGTCATCGGCCGGGGCATCGTGACCCCCTGGAGCGCGTAGGCGATCGCGGCCGCTTCGGGGGTGCCGATGAAGATTGGAAGGGTGCGTCCCTCACCGTCGGTCTCCTGAAGCAAGAGCACCGGGGTGTTCGACTGCAAGTCGACCCGTACCGCCCGCAGCCGCACCTCGACCATGGTTGAAATGTAGCGCCCGGGGCTTCGGCGCTGCCCGCCGGAGGGAGTTCCCGGCTTCCGACCAGGTCGCCCTGCTCAGCCGCCCAGGTGGTGGTGGAGCGAACGGCGCAGGATGGCGGAGCGCAGCGACTGGCCGAGCCGCGACAGCTCGCCGGCGGCGTCGACGGCCCGCTGGCGGGCCTCGGGGTTGCGTTGCCGGAGGAGCGGGGTCACCACCTGCTCGATGAGCCCCAGCTCCCGGTCGACGGCGTTGCGGAAGAGCCGCAGATGCCGGGGTTCGATCCCGTAGCGGGCGAAGTCGGCGACCAGCTTGGCGACGGTCAGGCCCTCCTCGTCGTAGTAGAGGTCACCCCCCACGACCAGGGGCTCGATGAGCCCGAAGCCCTCGAGCGAGGCAACCTCGGTGGCCCCGAGGCCACTGGCGGCACACAGCTCGTCGAGCGTGAGGCTGGCGCCCGAGACGTTCGTCGCGGCGGCTGGCGGGGCCGGCTCCGGGCGCGCCGCCCGGGCCGGAGCGGCTTCGGCCGCCTTCGCGGGGGCCTTGGGCTTCTCGGGCTCGGGCTCGGGCTCGGGCTCGGCCGACTGGGCGGCCGGACGGCGGGATTCCTGTTTCGACACCTGGGCGGTCTTCACCGCGCCCGAGCGAGGCGCGAGCGGCGCGGTGGTCGCGAGCGCGCCCGCGCGTGACTCGCTCGGCGTGTCGATCCAGCCCTCGTCGTCCTCCTCGTCGGCGTCGTACGCGCCGTTGACCGCCGTCGCGGCGAGTTCGTCGGGAGCCGGGGACTCGACCGCGCGCAGGAACGGGGCAGGGCGGGCGGGCTCGGCCCCGTTCCTCTCCTCCGGCTCCTCCTCGTCGACGCGCTCGAACTCGTCGAGCCCCCCGTGGTCGTCGATCCCATCGTCGTTGAAGTCGGTGACGTCCCCGCCGTTGCGAGCGAGCCGGTCGCGGATCACCTTGAGCGGCAGGAAGTGCTCGCGCTGCTGGCGCAGCACCCAGCGCAAACGCTCGACGTCGTGCTCGTAGAACTTCCGATACCCCGACGGCGAACGTTCGGGATTGACGAGGCCCTGGCTCTCCAGGAATCGGATCTTCGAGATGGTGATGTCGGGGAACTCCCGGCGCAGCAGACTGAGGACGTCGCCGATCGACAGGTAGGTGCGGGTGCTCACTCGTCCCCCGCCACCAGGTAGACGAGCTTGAACTTGCCGATCTGCACCTCGTCGCCGCCTGCGAGCCGCTGCTCTTCGATCCGCTCGCGATTCACATAGGTCCCGTTCAACGACCCGTCGTCGCGGATGACGACGGAACCGTCGGGCCGACGCTCGAGCTCGGCGTGACGTCGGGACACCGTGATGTCATCGAGGAAGATCTCGCTCTCCGGATGCCTTCCGGCCCTGGTCACAGCCTTCTCCAACGGGAAGCGGGAGCCGACGTTGGGGCCGCGTTTCACGACCAGGACGCCCTGCCCACGCGGCACCTCGACGAGGGTGACGGTCGGCTCTTCGTCGGGCGACTCACCGTGCTCGTCGACCGGCTGCAGGGTGACGGTGGTCTCGGAAACGTCGTGTTGGAGAACCGTGCCACAGGAGGAGCAAAAGTTCACACCCGAAGGGTTCCGGTGCCCGCAGTTGTGGCAGAACACTCCCCGTACGGTAGCCGGTTCTCCGATCCCGGACGCTGGGAGAATTCGCTCCCCAGGGGCCTCGCGCGTCGTCGCGAGGGTCACGTCTCGATGAGCTGGCGGTAGCCGGCCGCGTCGAGCAGGGCGCCCAGGGAACCCGGGTCGGTCAGCTCGATGTCGCAGATCCAGCCCTCGCCGTAGGGATCTTCGTTGAGCCGCTCCGGCGCGTCGGAGAGCCCCGCGTTCACCGCGACCACGCGCCCGGTGACCGGGGCGTAGATCTCCGAGACCGACTTGGTGGACTCCACCTCGCCGAGGAGCGACCCCGCCTCGACCTCCTTGCCGACCTCGGGGAGGTCGACGAAGACGACGTCGCCGAGGGCGTCCTGCGCGTAGTCCGTGATCCCCACCCGGACCCGCTCGCCCTCTGCCCGGGCCCACTCGTGGTCGGTCGAGTAGCGGAGCTCGTCGGGCACAATCATGGCGAGCGACCCTACCGGACCGGGCCCGGCCCGCTCCAGGTCGAACTCAGGCGAGGAGGCGCCCGATGAGAGCGGCATACTCGGCGGCCCGTTGCTCGGCCGCCTCGTTGCTCTCGGCCTCCGCCCAGACGTGGGTCACCGGGACCTCGGGGTCGGGGAGGACGAGCGCCCAGCCGCCCGGCTCGAGCACCTTCACCCCGTCGATGAGCACCGTCTTGTGGTCGGCCAGCTGTTCGACTAGGCCGCGCATGACCAGGCCCTTGCGTTCCCAGGGGGTCGCCACGGTCAGGTGGGCCACGTGGGCGCTGGGGAGCCCGCGCACGAGCGAGGAGAGGCGTTCGCCGCTGCGGGCCAAGAGGTCGACCAGCATCACCAGGCTGGCGGCAGCGTCGTAGGCGGGCAGGAACCGCGGCCACATGAAGCCACCCGACCGGTTGGCGGCGAAGGCGACCCCGGGGCGGGCGGCCAGCTCCATGAGGTGGGCCGAGCTGAGCTTCGCGTAGGTGATGGTGGCGCCGGCCGCCTCGCAGATGGCAGCGGCGGCGTTGGGCACCGACACCGGCAGCACGACCCGGGCGTCCTTCACGTTGGCGGTGACCAGGAGGAGGAACACGAGGAGGGCCTGGTCGTCGCTCAACACCGACCCCTCGTCGTCGACGACGGTGAGGTGTTCGCAGTCGGCGTCCACCACCGCGCCGAGCTGCGAACCCGACGCTCGGACGAGCTCGGCGACGCGCTGCGCGTTCGCGGTCGGGTCGACCGAGATCATCCCGGCGGTGTGCGCCGAGAGGTTCACCACGAGCACGTCGGCGTCGATCTTGGCCAGGACGTTCGGCATCACGAAGCTGGCCGAGCCGTAGGAGAGGTCGAGCACCAGCTTCACCCCCAACGTGGGCTCGTCCCTCGGCGGCACCGAAGCGACGAGGTCGGCGGTGTACTGCTCGACCGCGCGGGCCGGGAAGTCGATGTCTCCGATCTCGGGGGCCAGCACCCGACGGAACTCCTCGCGGTGGTACATCCGCTCGATCTTGCGCTGGCCGTTCTCGTCGAGGTCGAGACCCTCGGAGTCGAAGAACCGCAGCACCACCGAGTTGGGGTCGTCCGCCGCCAGCCGGACGGTCACCCCGCCGCGGCTCGAGGTGTTGCGGATGTGGTGGCGCATCACCGGGACGGTGGCCACCTCGAGGTCGCCGACGTTCACCCCGGCGGCGTTGCAGCCGACCATGATCGCCCGCTTCAGCATCCGGGCTGTGCGGCTCGTGTCCCGGGAGGCGGTGATCGAGGAACCCCGACCGAGGGTGGAGACCCAGGCCATGGACAGGCGCACGGCCAGCTCCGGATTGATGTCGACATTGGCGATACCCCGGACGCCGTCGCGGCCGAACAGCGACCGAGTGCCCTTGGACTCCCACACGATCGAGGAGTTCACGAGGGCGCCCGCCTCGACGGTCTTGAAGGGATAGACCTTGACCCCCGCCTTCACCTCGGCGCCCGCGCCGATCAGACAGTTCTCCCCGAGGACGGCGCCCGGCTCGCACCGCGACCCCTCCCGCAGGTCACACGCCCGGGCCACCGCCGCCCCCTCCACCCGTGCTCCGGCTCCGACGTAGCAGTTGTCCCCGAGGGTCGAGTGCCGGACCTCGGCGGCCTCGGCGATACGGACGTTGGCCCCGAGCACCGCGTACTGGCCGACGACCGCCCCCGGGCCGACGGAGCAGTTGGGTCCGATGAGGGCGGGACCCACGACCTCGGCGGCCGGGTCGACGGTCGAGCCCTTCCCGAGCCAGACCCCGGGGCGCAAGGGGAAGCCGTCGATCTTGACCCGGACCCGCTGGTCCAGGACGTCGTCGTGGGCCTTCAGGTAGGCCTCGGTCGTCCCGACGTCCTCCCAGTAGCCGTCGGCCACGCACCCGTAGATCGGCCGGCCGGCCGCCAGCACGGCCGGGAAGACGTCGCCGGAGAAGTCCGATGCGCCCTCGCCGGGGATGTAGTCGAAGACGTCCGGCTCGAGCACGTAGATCCCGGTGTTGATGGTGTCGCTGAACACCTGGCCCCAGGTCGGCTTCTCCAAGAAGCGCTCGATCGAGCCGTCCTCTCTCGTGATGACGATCCCGAACTCGAGCGGGTCCGGGACCGAGTGGAGGGCGAGGGTGGCGAGCGCACCCTTCTCCTGGTGAAACCGGACGATCGCGCCGAGATCGATGTCGGTGAGAACGTCGCCCGAGATGACGAGGAAGCGTTCGTCGAGCTCGTCGCGGGCGTTCAGCACCGAGCCGGCCGTCCCGAGCGGGGTCTCCTCGGTCGCGTAGACCATGCGCACGCCGAGCTCGGAGCCGTCGTCGAAGTACGAACGGATCGCGTTGGCCATGAAGGCGACGGTGACGACGATCTCCTCAAAACCATGGCGGCGGAGCAGGAGCACGACGTGCTCCATCAAGGGCCGGTTCGCAAGCGGCAGCATCGGCTTCGGTTGGTTGGAGGTGAGCGGACGGAGGCGGGTGCCCTCACCACCGGCCATGATCACCGCCTTCACGCCGGGACCTCCGTCGTCATCTGGTCTCGCCGACCCCGTCGGCCCGCTCGGAGCGCGGCCCGGGCCGGCTTCACGTACGCGGCTGCGGCGATCCAGGCGAGGGTGAGCCCGGCTCCGCCGACCACCCACGCGAAGTCACGGACACCGGCCTGCCACGATGCCGGGCCGTGCCCGAGCAGAAAGGCCGGATAGGCGAACATCAGGCCGAACGTCCCGGCCTTGCCGACCCACAGGACGTCGATGCGGGCGGACCCGAGGGCAGCGAGCACGAGGACCATCGCCCCGACCAGCACCTCACGGCTGAGGGTGACCACGCCGAACCAGACCGGGACGGCCCGATGGATGATGATCACGATCACGGCCGCGCCGACGAGGAGCCGGTCTGCTGTCGGGTCGAGGACCTTGCCGACCGTCGAGACTTGGTGGAAGCGCCGGGCCACGAACCCGTCGACCCAGTCGGTGGCTCCGAGCACTGCGAGCAGGATCGCGGCCGGCGTCTGCTCCCTCGCCCCGAACACCAGCCAGACGAACACCGGCAGGCAGGCGAGCCGGAGGACGGTGATCAGGTTGGGGACGGTGAGGATTCCCCCGTCATCGGCCGCGTCGTCGGGATCGACACCGGTCGTCGGGGACCCCACGGCGATGATTCTACGATCGGCGCCCCTCCCGGCGGCTATGCCCGGAACCAGGGAAGGGGCCGCGACCGGCTGTGCCACGATGGACCCCCCATGCCCCGGCTCTCCCCCTTCCGTGGCCTGCGTTACGACCCCTTGGTCATCCACCTCAACCAGGTGATCGCCCCGCCCTACGACGTGATCGAACCGTCCGATCGGACCCGGCTGGCCACCCGTTCGTCGTTCAACTCGGTGCACCTCGAGCTGCCAGATCCTGACCTGCGAGCCGGCCTCGACCGCTACCAGGTGGCGGCCCGGCTGCTGGCGGCGTGGCGAAACGACGGGATCCTCGTTCTCGACGACCGGCCCGCCTACTACCTGTACCGGATGACCGACGGCACCCAGACCACCCTCGGGGTCATCGGGGCGCTCGGGCTGCCCGAGCCCGACGAGGAGGACCAGGTCCTCCCGCACGAGGAGACGCTGCCGAAGCCCCGCAGCGACCGCCTCGACCTGCTCACCGCCACCGAGGCGAACCTCTCCCCCATCTGGGGGCTGTCGATGACCCACGGGCTCTCCTCCGTCCTCGCCCCGGAGGGCGAACCCGACATCGACGTGCACGACGACGACGGGGTGCGCCACGAGCTGTGGGTGGCGGCCGAGCACCGGGTCCGGGCGATCACCGAGGCCGTCGCGCAGGCGCCGGTCGTGATCGCCGACGGGCACCACCGCTACGAGACGGCCCGGGCGTACCAGCGACAGGTCCGCGAGCAGCGGGGGAACGCCCCCGGGGGCCACGACTGGGTGATGGCGCTCATCGTGGAGCTCTCGGAGGATCAGCTGTCGGTCGGCCCGATCCACCGCGTCATCAGCGGGCTCGGTCCGAAGTCGGATCTGGTCGGTGTGTTCTCCGAGTGGTTCGACGTCGTCCGGGCCGGTGACGGCACCGACCGGGTCGCGGCGGCGCTTGGGGAGGCCGCGTCGCTGGCCGTCGTCACCAACGACGACGCGTGGCTGCTCACACCCCGGCCCGAGGCTTACGACGCCGCCAACAGCGACCTCGACTCCAGCCTCGTCGCGTTGGCCATCGACGGTCTGGCCGGCGTGCAGACCTCGCACCGGCACAGCTGGCAGGACGCCATCGCATCGGTCCGCTCGGGCGAGGCGCAGGCGGCCGTGTTGCTCCGGCCGCCCACGGTTGCCCAGATCTCGGCCTGGGCCCGCGACCGCCGGCGGATGCCGCCGAAGACGACCTACTTCAGCCCGAAGCCCCGCACCGGCATGGTCTTCCGGCCGCTCGAGGACTGAGTCGCCTCAGTCGACCGTCCAGGTCGAGCCAGACCGGAGCAGCGCTTCGAGGTCGCCGGCCCCCCGCTGCTCCTGGGCCCGGACGATCTGGCGGGACATCTCCTCGCCGTACTCGGGCCGCTCGACGGCCCGGAAGACCCCTATCGGCGTGGGTTCGTAGGGGCCGTTGGCCAACCTGGAGAGGGTGAACGCGAGGCCTGGGTCGTCGCGGCTCTCGTCGTGCACGAGGATCGCGTCCTCCCCCACTTCGGCGACGTCGACGATCTCGAGGCGACCGTCGGACCGCTGCACGACCCCCCGCTCGAGGTCGGCACCGAAGTGGATCGGCTCGCCGTGAGCGAGCGGGATGAGCATCGAGGACCGGACGTCCCGACCGGTGACCTTCTCGAAAGCACCGTCGTTGAAGACGTTGCAGTTCTGGTACACCTCGACGAACGCCGCGCCCTTGTGATCGTGGGCCCGCCGGAACGTTTCCTGCATGTGCTGGCGGTCCATGTCGTGGGTACGCGCCACGAAGGTTGCCTCGGCCCCGAGCGCCAGGCTGATCGGGTTGAACGGGGTGTCGAGCGATCCGAACGGCGTCGACTTGGTGACCTTGGAGACCTCCGAGGTCGGCGAGTACTGGCCCTTCGTGAGCCCGTAAATCTGGTTGTTGAACATGAGGATCGTCAGGTTCACATTCCGACGAAGCGCATGAATCAGGTGGTTTCCCCCGATCGACAGGGCGTCACCGTCACCGGTCACCACCCAGATGTCGAGGTCGGGACGGGTCGTGGCGAGCCCGGTGGCGATCGCCGGTGCGCGTCCGTGGATGGAGTGCATTCCGTAGGTGTTCATGTAGTACGGGAACCGGGCGGCACACCCGATCCCCGACAGAAACACGGTGCTCTCTCGTCGAACCCCGAGCTCCGGCATCAGCATCTGCACGGCGGCCAGGATCGAGTAGTCGCCGCAGCCCGGGCACCAACGGACCTCCTGGTCGCTGGTCCAGTCCTTGCGGGTGGTGACGGGGATGGCCGTCATGCCTCTCCTCCCAACAGCTTCACGATGGCGTCCTCGATCTCTCCGGCGCGGAACGGCACGCCTTGGGCCTTGTTCAGCGGTTGTGCGTCGACGAGGTACTCCGCGCGCACCATCCGGCTCAGCTGCCCGAGGTTCACCTCCGGCACGAGGACCTTCGGGTAGCGGCGGAGTACCTCACCCAGGTTGAGCGGGAAGGGATTGAGGAAGTCGAGGTGGGCCTGCGCGACCTTGAGCCCGCGGGCCCGCACTCTGCGGACGCCCGCCGTGATCGCCCCGTAGGTCGAACCCCAGCCAAGGACGAGCAGCTCGGCCCCCTCGTCGGCGTCGACTGCCACGTCGGGCAGTTGTTTGGCGATGCCGGCGATCTTGGCCGCCCGCCACTTGACCATCGCCTCGTGGTTCTCGGGGTCGTAGGACACGTTGCCGGTGGCGTCGGCCTTCTCGAGGCCGCCGATGCGATGCTCGAGGCCCGGGACGCCCGGAGGGGCCCATGGCCGGGCGAGCGTCTCGGGGTCCCGCACGTAGGGAAGGAAGGAAGGCGACCCGTCCGAGGCCACGTTGTTGGGCTCACTGGCAAAGTTCGGGTCGATCGGCACCTTCGTGCTCAGATCGGGAAGCTTCCAAGGCTCGGCGCCGTTGGCGAGGTAACCGTCGGAGAGCAGGATCACCGGGGTCCGGTAGGTGACCGCCAACCGCACTGCCTCGATCGCTGCGTCGAAGCAGTGTGCGGGGGTCCTGGCCGCGACGATCGGCAAAGGGGCCTCGCCGTGCCGGCCGTACATGGCATGGAGCAGGTCGGCCTGCTCGGTCTTCGTCGGAAGGCCCGTCGAGGGGCCGCCGCGCTGCACGTCGACGACGATGAGCGGAAGCTCGAGGTTCACCGCGAGCCCGATCGTTTCGGACTTGAGGTCGAGGCCCGGTCCGCTCGTCGTGGTCACGCCAAGCGAGCCACCGAAAGCGGCGCCGAGGGCGGCGCCCACGCCGGCGATCTCGTCCTCGGCCTGGAAGGTGCGGACGCCGAACTCCTTGCGCCGCGACAGCTCGTGAAGGATGTCCGAGGCCGGGGTAATCGGATAGCTCCCAAGGAAGAGGGACAGCCCGGCCAGCCGAGCGGCGGCCAGAAGGCCCCAGGCGAGGGCTTGGTTCCCAGTGATCTGGGTGTACTCCCCCGGCTCAAAGTTGGCCGCCTTCACCTCGTAGTTCGAGGTGAAGAGCTCGGCGGTCTCTCCGAAGTGGTAGCCGGCCCGGAACGCCCGGGTGTTGGCCTCCAGGACCGCCGTGTTGCTGGCGAACCGTTGGTTGATCCATTCGATGGTGGGCTCGGTCGGGCGGGTGTAGAGCCAGCTGACTAGGCCCAGCGCAAAGAAGTTCTTGGAGCGCTCCGCGTCCCTCGGCTTGACCCCGGCCTCCTTGCAGACCTCTTGGGTGATGGAGGTCATCGGTACCTCGTAGACCGTGTACGCCGACAGCGTGTCGTCGGTCAACGGATTGTTCGTGTACCCGGCCTTGGTCAGGTTCCGCTCGTCGAACGCGTCGACGTTGACGATGAGGGTCGCGCCCTTGGGCAAGAGACCGATGTTCGACCGGAGAGCGGCCGGGTTCATGGCAACCAGGACATTCGGCGCGTCACCCGGTGTGAGGATGTCGTGGTCGGAGATGTGGACCTGGAACGCCGAGACACCGGCCAGGGTTCCCGCTGGGGCCCTGATCTCGGCCGGGAAGTCCGGGAAAGTGGACAGGTCGTTGCCCATCAGCGCGCTCGAGGTGGTGAAGCGGTCGCCGGTCAGCTGCATCCCGTCGCCCGAGTCCCCAGCGAACCGGATGACCACCCGCTCGAGCTGCTCCGTCACACGTTTGGTTCCGGTTGCCACTGAAATCTGGCCTTTCCTGGGCCTCCGGCGCGTCATTGCCAGTCCGGACGGTGTTCCCCCCAAAGCCCCGGCATTACCAGGGCAGACGCGCCCGGCCCATGACTCTTGTGTTTCGAACCCAGCATACAGCGGGGTACCCGAATCCCCGAGCCCCCTCGGGGCGCCGATGGGGGACTTGGTGCCCCCAGGACGCTCGGCGACCGCTCGAAGATTTAGGGTGAAGCCTGAGATCGCAGTCCGGAGGAGTCAGCGGTGAACCAGGAGCAGTTTCAGAAGGTCGGGTCGGCGAACGGCTTTATCGCCGCCCTTGATCAGAGCGGAGGGAGCACCCCCAAGGCCCTCAAGCTCTACGGGATCCCCGAGGACTCTTACTCGGGCGACGACGAGATGTTTGCCCTCGTGCACGCGATGCGGGCTCGGATCGTCGCGAGCCCAAGCTTCGGTGGCGACCGGATCTTGGGGGCGATCCTCTTCGAGGGGACGATGGACCGCCAGTTCGGTGAGACCGATTCTGTGACCTATCTCTGGGAGACCAAGCACGTCGTCCCCTTCCTCAAGGTCGACAAGGGCCTGGCCGAAGAGTCGGACGGGGTCCAGCTGATGAAGCCGATCCCCGGACTGAACGACCTCCTGACCCGGGCCACCGCCAAGGGCATCTTCGGCACGAAGATGCGCTCGGTCGGGCTGCTCGCCAACGAGGGCGGCGTGAAACGGCTCGTCGACCAGCAGTTCGAGCTGGCTCATCAGATCCTTGCGGCCGGCCTCATCCCGATCATCGAGCCGGAGATCGACATCCACAGCCCTGAGAAGGCTGCGGCCGAAGAGCTTCTCAAGGCTGCGATCCTCGAGCACCTCGGCGGCCTCTCGACGGCGCACTCGGTGATGCTCAAGCTGACCATCCCATCGGTTGACGACTTCTATCTGGATCTTGTCGAGCACCCGAACGTTCTCCGTGTCGTCGCACTCTCCGGTGGCTACGACCGGAACGAGGCGAACGCCCGGCTCGCCCGGAACCACGGGGTCGTCGCGAGTTTCTCGAGGGCGCTGACCGAAGGTCTCACGGCACAGCAATCGGTCGAGGGGTTCGATGCCGCGCTGAATGCGTCGATCGCAAGTATCTACGAGGCGTCCACCGTCAAGACGACCTAGCCCCCTTCTTCGGGGTGCCGCCGCGACGAGGTCGGCGCTGGCGGCCCAGGGCCTCGAGCCGGGCCTGGACGTCGTAAGCCTCCGGATCGGCCCGTGCCACCCGCATGAAGAGTTCCCTGGCCCGCGGCACGTCACCGGCGCGTTCGTACAGGTCGGCTAACGCATACCACTGACGCAGGTGCCGATCGGCAGGATTTCGAAGTGACTTCGTCGATCCGCCGATTGTGAGGAGCGAGATCGCCCCACCGAGGTCTCCCGCATCGGCAAGCGCGCCGGCGCCGACGATCCGAGCCTCCGCGATGACTTCGGTAGATGGCGACGATCGACGCAGCTCGGTCCAGAGCTCCGCGACCTTGGCGGTCCGACCAAGGGCCCGATAGCAGTCCATTAGGGCCGGCACCAGGTCATTCTCGCCACTCTCGGCCATGTATGTCTCGAGATTCCGGATCGCGTCGCGCCAGCGCCCTAGCCGGTATGCAGCCAACCCCGCGACCTTGTTGATGGGGGAAAGGTTCGGCAGTACTTGGAGGACCGTCTTCGCCATCCGCAGCGACTCCTGGTAGCGACCGGCTTCGAGCGCTGCGACTGACTGCTCGGATCGTCGGACCAAGAAGTCGCGTTCGCGCCAGCCGAGGTCGGCGGCCAGCTCTCGGAGCGCGGCTGCCACATTGGTCGGCAAGGGTTGGGTCCGCGGCACCCTCCCCACCGAGCCTGTCGTAGACGAGGTTGGTCGGGTCCGCGAGCGAGGCGCGCGGTTGACTCGAGTCCACTCAGCCTGTGGCCCGGGCGGTTTGGATGGGGCTCCCCACTTCGGTTGCTCCCGCCCGCCAGCCTCCGCGGCGCCCCTAGTGACCTGGAACGCTCCACGGCGAGCAACACCGCCCCAACCACGGCCGCCGCCGGGAAGGACTTCGCGAACTCGCCCGGAGTCCCGACTTGGACGGTCTGGACGGTCTGGACGGGAACCACGGTTCGGCGCACCCGATGGGCGGGCCGAAGTTGCTCGCCGGTCCGAATCCCGATCCGGAGCGCTTCGAGGCGATCCGCCTCTTTGCTGGGGTTTCCGGCTGATCGGCGCGGGCCGCCCAGGCCGGCCTGGACCGTAGGGTTTCCGCGGGCTGGCCGAACGCGGCCTGTCCGTCGCCTGGTCACCATCTCGCGCGGTTCGACGACGGTCCGGCTCACTGACACGCGAGCCCACCTGGCGCCGACTTGCCCCGCCACGTGTAGCTCGAGGTTCTGCGGTGCCTCTTGTCGTTGACCGGGTGCGGCGGTCGCCACGAGGAGGTGGGCCGAGGTCTGCCGAGCGCCCAGCCTGAGTCCCCCGGCGGCTCGTCGACGACTGGCGGACGGTCGAGGTCGCCGTGGGACGACGAGGACGACGTGAAGGGGGCTGAGATTCCGTCGTCACCAAACGAGTGTACGTGCCCCAATCGGGCCACCTTCAGGATCGCCTTACGCGACTCACGCCCGTCGGTAGTCGACGGGCGTGAGTCAAAAGAATCCCGGCGGCGTCCTACTCTCCCAGGGGGCCTCCCCCCAAGTACCATCGGCGCTGGCGGGCTTAACTGCCGTGTTCGGAATGGGAACGGGTGTTTCCCCGCCGCCATGGCCACCGGAAACCGTGCGCTCTCCCCTCGGGGATTGGCTGCCAAGCAGCCCTGAGCGTTCCAAAGCGAGCACGAGCAAGCTCCAAGCCCTCGGCCGATTAGTACCGGTCGGCTGAACACATTGCTGTGCGTACACCTCCGGCCTATCAACGTGGTGATCTGGCCACGGGCCTTACCAGGTTTCCCTGTGGGAGATCTCATCTCGAAACGGGCTTCGCACTTAGATGCCTTCAGCGCTTATCCCATCCGTAGGTCGCAAACCAGCCGTGCCCTTGGCAGGACAACTGGCACACGAGAGCTACGTCCGTCCCGGTCCTCTCGTACTAGGGACAGCCTTTCTCAGATCTCCTACGGCTGCATCGGATAGGGACCGAACTGTCTTGCGCATGTGATTCCCGTATTACTACGGGCACAGACTATACCTTCACCCTATTTCTAGGGGCTGGCGTGTTATGGCTTTCATCGCAAATGGAGCGACCAATGCCATCCCTCCACTGTGGCTGGTGGAGAAGTCGTTACAGGGGCACAACACACCCATGCTACGTAGATATCGCTCAATATCTACGGCGAACACTCGCTTCGATTTCGAATAGTTTAGGTTCGTGAATGCATGACTTTGCATTCACGGTGTTGGCCTTCCCTCGGTATTGCCCTGACCGTAACGTTCGGTTGTAAGGGTCAGGGTTTCACCGATATGAGCCAGTGAGCACCCAAGAATTACTTCTTGGGGACGCAGCAATCTACGTTCTAAACCCAGCTCGCGTACCGCTTTAATGGGCGAACAGCCCAACCCTTGGGACCGGCTTCAGCCCCAGGATGCGACGAGCCGACATCGAGG
>Ga0310037_10001082_pt1 | contig 15436 bp, 7 predicted proteins | sample Sb_taG_11_FD_200239 | JGI IMG/M metagenome (GOLD analysis project Ga0310037, IMG submission 200239) | Peat soil microbial communities from Weissenstadt, Germany - Sb_50d_3_AS metaG (v2) (version 2) | ecosystem: Environmental > Terrestrial > Soil > Wetlands > Peat | place: Germany: Weissenstadt...
TGTCTTGCTGTTCGTCCTCTTGACGGTGCTGCTCGCCAATGGGCTTTCTTCTAATCCGAGTCAGCAGTATATCCGCCCGGTGCTGCTGGTGGCTACTCTGCTTGTGATCAGTCTCGTCGTCGTCCGGCAGTTTCTGACAGGGCAAGCGGAACAGCAAGCAGTGTTGGCCTTTGAGCAGCAACGGCAGGTGAATCAACTCAAGGATGAGTTGCTGGTGAATCTGAATCACGAGCTAAGGACCCCCTTAACCGCCATTGCAGGCTATGTGGAGCTGCTGCGCAAGCAGGATCAGCAGCTTGACCCTGCTTCGAGGATGACCTTCCTGGATGAGGCAGCGCAGGGCTGCGAAGAACTGCTCACGCTGGTCACGCACTTACTGGAGGCAGCAGCCATGAGCCAGGGGACTTGGTCGCTCCATTGCCAGCCCTGTACGGTTGAGAGAATCGTTGAAGAGGTGGTAAGTTCCCTGGACCCTCGTGACCGACAAGCGCACCCACTGCAGTTGGAACTGACGAACCAATCTCTGGTCTGGGCCGATCCCCAGTATGTCCGACAGGTAGTGCTCAATCTGCTCTCCAATGCGCTTAAATATACCCCGACTCAGACGCCGATTCTGCTCCGTACCAGTCTGAGAGGAGGTCCTGAAACACAGCGGGTCTGCATCACGGTCCAGGATGTCGGTCCGGGCATTCCCCCAGCAGAACAGCCCTTGCTCTTTCAGAAGTTTGTGCGCCTGCGGCGCGACCTGGCGGGAACGATCCCGGGCAGTGGTCTGGGACTCTACTTGTGCAAGCGATTAGTCGAGGCGATGGGAGGACAGATCTGGGTCGAGAGTTCTGGCAAGGCAGGGGAGGGAAGTTGCTTTTGCTTTACCCTACCTGTCTCGCCTCCTCCTGTAGTACGAGATGGCATGGAAGGACCAGCACCTTCCGCTGCGGTTTCACCCCTCTACAAAACCATTTCCGGTCTCTTCTGAGATCGTATTCCCATCTTCCTCAACACCCCTTACTCATCAAGGATTTTTCAACAAGCTGCATCGTTTGTTGGTCCAGAAAACCGTCCGTTTCCTGCGAAGGAAACAACGGCCATGTGTTGATCATAAGCAACCGAGCGACAAAACACACAGGAAGCCAGCATGAAAACTTCAGAAAACGGTCGTTTGGTGACACTTAGCAACTAAACGGCAAAATAACTCAAAACAAACATGCAAACCACAGAAAGCATAGTTTTTCATTGCTTCCTATAAATACCTCAGGCTGTTGAAAAATCCTTGAAAGGATGAGCCTGATTGAGCGTTGACACCACAAACGCACATATGGTACCTTTCAGAAGTTAGTCTGGAAGTTCTCGCTTACGCGAGGTTAAGCAGTCAGCTTACGAGATTGAAATGTGCTGTAAAGAGCCAATCATGACCAATACACCCATCAGTATCTTCATCAGTTATGCCCACGTCGATAGCGCCTTCGTCGATCGGCTGGAGGCTGATTTACATCAGAGAGGTCGGTGGTCCAGCGGGGTCTGGAATGTTTTGTGTCTCCTGTGGCAAGAGGTGCCGCATGCGTGAACTGCCGACGGGAACGGTCACCTTGCTCTTCACCGATATCGAAGGCTCCACCCGCCTGCTGCAGCAGGTAGGCCACCGCTATGATGGCATCCTCACCCAGTGCCGACAACTCCTGCGTGCAGCATTTCACCAGTGGAACGGGTATGAGGTGGACACCCAAGGCGATGCCTTCTTCGTGGCCTTTGCGCGCGCCACCGATGCGGTGTCCGCGGCAGTGGAAATGCAACGCGCGCTTGCTGCCCATCTCTGGCCCGATGGTGCAACAGTGCATGTACGCATCGGTCTGCATACGGGCGAGCCACAGCGTTCTGCTGAAGGCTATGTGGGCCTGGACGTGCATCGGGCAGCACGCATCATGAGCGCAGGCCACGGAGGACAGGTGCTGCTGTCCCAGACGACCCGCGACCTGGTCGAGCATGACCTCCCAGCCGGAGTGAGCCTGCGAGACCAGGGAGCCCATCGCCTCAAGGACCTCCAGCATCCTAGCCACCTTTTTGAGCTCGTCATTTCCGGCTTACCCGCCGATTTTCCGCCCCTCAAGACCCTCGACACACACCACAAAAATCTGCCTATCCAGCCCACCTCACTGATTGGACGAGAGCCTGAGGTGGCCGAGATCAGTGCCCTACTCAAACAGCCAGAGATGCGCCTGTTAACCCTGCTAGGTCCAGGAGGGATTGGCAAGACCCGTCTCGCCATCGCGGTTGCCACTCAGATGCGCTCCTTCTTCGTTGGTGGCACCTGCTTCGTTGGGTTGACGGCTCTCTCCGACCCGCAACTTGTCGTGCCCACCATCGCCAGTGAGTTGGGACTCAAGGAAAGTGGAAACCGGCCGCCTCTGGAGCAGGTGCAGGCCTTTGTAGGTGAGCAACAGTTCCTGCTCGTGCTTGATAACTTCGAGCAGATCGTGGCCGCTGCGCCTCAACTCGAAGAGCTTCTGGCTGGCTGTCCCAGCCTCTCGATCCTTGTGACGAGTCGAGCAGTGCTCCATCTCTCTGCCGAGCAGGTCGTTCCTGTCACTCCCCTGTCACTGCCCAGTCTCTCCACCTCTGACCACGAGGATATCGCCGAGTCGGCAGCAGTGACCCTCTTTGTGCAACGGGCACACAACATCCTACCCAGCTTTCAATTGACTCCGACCAACGCACGAGCAATTGCGGAGGTATGCGTGCGGCTGGATGGCCTGCCCCTGGCCATTGAACTGGCGGCCGCTCGTGTGAAACTGCTGCCGCCCCAGGCCCTCCTGGCACGCCTGTCGCAGCGTTTGCACCTGCTTAGGGGTGGTCCACGGAGTTTACCTGTTCGCCAGCAGACGCTGCGCAGTACCATCCAATGGAGTTATGATCTCTTAGGACCAGAGGAGCAAGCGCTCTTTCACCTGCTCTCTGTCTTTGTGGACGGAGGGACTCTTTCGGCTGCCGAGGCGGTCTGTCAGGCAATAGGCCAGGTTGACCTGGATGTTTTGAACAACCTCTCGGCACTTTTGGATAACAGCCTCATCCAATCGAGCGAAGAAGGAGCCGAGGAGCCACGCTTCCTGATGCTGCAAACCGTGCGCGAGTTTGGGCTGGAAAGGCTGACTGCTTGCGGAGAACTGGAAAGGACCCGAGTGGCGCATGCCTACTACTTCCTGCAGCTTTCCGAACAGGCCGAGCCTGAACTTCACGGTCCCAACCAGGCAATGTGGGTAGCTCGACTGGAGCACGAGCACGACAATCTGCGCGAAGCACTGGAGTGGGCGCTGGAAAAGGTGAGAGACGAAACGGCGGCAGAGCGCAGGGAGATCGGCATGCGCTTGAGTGCAGCACTGAAGGAATTCTGGATGATCCTTGGGCACTATCGTGAGGCCCGTACGTTTCTAGAGCGCGCCCTCGCTTTGAGCGAAGGGATCCCCATTTCCTTGCGTGCCAGGGTCTTACGAGCGATTGCATCTGTTGCGGATTGTCAGGGCGACATTGATCGGATAGAGGTGGTGGCCCAACAAAGCCTGGTCCTCTCTCGAGAACTGGAGGACACCTGTGGCATTGCTGAGTCCCTCGGCTCACTGGCAGCTGCCGCCTGGTTGAGAGGAAAGATCGTTGAGGCCATCTCCCTTCATGAAGAGCAGGTGAGACTCCTGCGGCAAGTGGGAGAGTCAGGGGAAGTTGCTGAGGCCCTCTTCCCATTGGCAGAGCACGTCAGCACCCATGGGGAGTACGCACGGGGACAGGCGCTCTTCGAGGAGGCGCTCCAGCTCTTTCGGCAAGCAGGCAACGAGCTGTGGGTCGGTGGCACGCTCGTCCACTCGGCCTCCTGGCTCTGGTTTACTCTGGGCGATCTGGCGACCATGCGCCAGCGATTCCAGGAGGGACAGGCACTCATCACCAGGGTGGGCGACCGAGCCTGGAGTGCTGAATGCTTATGGGTTGCCGCATTGCTGGCCCTCTCTGAGGGAGAGCTTGTCAGGGCATCCAGCCTGGCTCAAGAGAGTCTGAGCATCTATCGGGACATGGGAGATCCCTGGTATAGTGCCTGGTTGCTGCACCTGTTAGGAAGGATTGAGGTAAGCAGGGGTGAGATGCCCGCAGCTCGTACGTATTATCAGCAGAGTCTGGTGCTCAACCAGCAAGTAGGAGAGAAGTGGATGACCCCCTTCAATCTGGAAGGACTGGCCAGTGTGGTCGCCACCCAAGGTGCGCTTGGGTGGGCAGCACAGTTGTGGGGAGCGGCAGAGGCCCTGCGCGAGGCAATAGACGTTCCCCGGCTGCCTGTTGATCGTGTCGGCTACGACCAAGCAGTAGGCGCTGCACGGGCGCAACTAGGGGAAGAGGCTTTCTCTTCTGCGTGGCAAGAGGGATGGAGGACGAAACTGGAGCAGGTTATTGACGAGGCAACTCACCAGTGAACGGTGGAGTAATATTCAGTGACACAGAAGGAATCGTGTAAATTATACGTACCACCTTCTTGATGAACACGCTCCATACCCACAATACTTGGTTCACTAGAACCTGGTTTCCTTATGGTTATATGAACTGAAAATCTCACAACTCCATTTTTTTGCGTGTCCGATAAAACGTCCGTTTGTTAGGACATGCAATTACCTGAAGATGGCTAAAATAACGGTGGTTTCTTGATACGCCTGCCTCTTTTCTCAACACTCTACACTATATCTTCGTAGACGTGTCATGTTCACATGTTCTTGCAGAGTTTTTCCAGAATCTCTTGCTTCTCTCATCTCTCCGTTAGTCAGGAAAACAGTCGAGAAGCCACATTCTGGGGAGAGACAAGAGGCACCGTCAACAACGTCGCTTCCGTTGCGAACACTGCTATCGGCTGGCGAGCACTTGTTGACGCTCGTTACTCCCCAGAACTGATCTGTTCGCCTGTTGTCTGGCTCATCAGAGCTCTTTCCTCACTCAGCGAGGGGTGAACGGTCATCATCCACGCTGTTTGGCACGCTCTAAGATCAATAGAAGATACCATGATCTGCTGCATTTCACCTTTCGTATTGTACATGTGCGAGTGAAATAAGTCGCTCTGGACAGTTCTGTAGGAGGTTGTTGTCCGATTCACGAGAGGAAAGGCGTCTGCTGTAGAGCGAGGTCGTGGTGAACAGCGGAGGATACCCCACTGTTGCTTCTCCCCCCCAATCTTGCTCTTCTTCCAACAGTACGCTATACTTGAGCCATACCGCATATACTCCCAATCGCAGGAGCAGCAGAGGAGACAAAGAGATGCCAGGTTCGTCTTCCCCAGTTGAAGTCTTCTATTCCTATGCTCACAAAGATGAAGCATTTCGCAACGAGTTGGTGACGCACTTGAGCCTTCTGCACCGACAAGGATTGATCACCGCCTGGCATGATCGGCACATTCTCCCTGGCACCGACTGGTCACAGGCCATCGACGAGCATCTGGAGCATGCTTCGGTGATCCTGCTTCTCATCAGTGCTGACTTTCTGGCTTCCGACTACTGTTATGGCATCGAGATGCAGCGTGCGCTGGAACGGCACAATGCCAACGAGGCCCGCGTCATCCCCATTCTGCTGCGATCGGTGGACTGGAAGGGCGCTCCTTTCGTACACCTCCAGGCACTCCCAACCGGTGCTAAACCCATCACTACCTGGAGCAACCAGGATGCAGCCTTCACGGATGTGGCCGCAGGCATCCGCCGCGTGATTGAGGATCTCTCCTCGCTTGCAGCGTCTGCCCCTCGTACTGCCTTGCCACCCATCTGGAATGTCCCCTACCCACGCAACTCGTTTTTCATCGGCCGCGACGAGATCCTCACCCGCTTACGGACACAGTTGCAGACAGGTCAGGCCACCGCCATCTCACAGCCACAGGCCATCATTGGCCTGAGTGGCATAGGCAAGACACAGATCGCTGTCGAATACGCCTACCGCTTTCATCAGGACTACCAGGTGGTGCTGTGGGCACGTGCTGAGACTACCGAGATCCTGACGAGCTCATTTATCACGATCGCCTCTCTGCTCAACCTGCCAGAACACAAGGCGCAAGAGCAGGAGATCACGATGCAAGCGGTCAAGACGTGGTTGCAGACCCATAGCGGGTGGTTACTCACCCTCGATAATGCAGACGACCTCTCTCTGGTGCCTGCGTTCCTGCCATCTTCGCTGGGAGGCCATCTGCTCTTGACCACGCGCGCATTCACTATCGGGCACCTGGCAAGCCGCATCGAAGTAGACACACTCTCTGCCAAGCAAGGAGCGCTGTTCTTGCTACGACGTGCCGCCCTCATAGCGCCCGATGCCACCCTGGAACACATCTCACCTCAGCAGCGTGACCTGGCCATCCAGGTGAGCCAGGAATTAGGAGGACTGCCACTCGCCCTCGATCAGGCCGGAGCCTACCTGGAAGCAACGGGCACGGCGCTCGCTGCCTACCAGCAGATCTACCAGCAACACCGCACGGCCTTACTCGCGCAACGTCGAGTACAGGGAGCTGATCATCCCGAACCGGTGGCCAGCACTTGGTCCCTTTCCTTTGCACGCGTGGAAGAAACAAATCCTGCAGCCGCTGACCTTTTGCGACTGTGCGCCTATCTCGCGCCTGATGCCATTCCCGAGGAGATCCTGACGCAGGGAGCGGAGCACCTGGGAGCAGTGCTGGGGCCAGTGGCCTCTGATGCCTTCCTGCTCGGGCAAGCCATCGAAGCGCTACGAGCATATTCCCTCATCGGGCGTGATCCCAGTTTGCAGACGCTCTCGGCGCACCGGCTGGTGCAGGCAGTGGTGCGCGATGCGCTGGATGCAGCAGGCAGGCAACGCTGGGCGGAGCGAGCCATTCGAGCCGTCCATGCCGCGCTGCCTGCGGTGGAGCATGCGAACTGGTCAGAGTGGGAACGACTGCTTGCGCATGCGCAAGCCTGTGCCGCATGGCTGGACCCCTACGAGATCCATCTTCGCGAGGCTGCCGAGGTTCTGCATCAGGCCGGGTTGTATTTGACCGAGCGTGCCCGCTATCGCGAGGCCGAATCGTTGTTAGAGCGAGCGTACCAGATGAGTGAGCAGGAGCAGGGAGCAGAGCATCTGGACACAGCAAGGGATGCAGATACACTGGCGTATCTTTACAAGGCGCAGGGCAAGTACGAGCAGGCCGAGCCGTTGTTGGTGCGCGCCCTGGCGATCAGAGAGCAGCAGTTGGGGCCACTGCATCCTCTCACGGCCGAAAGTCTGAACAACCTGGCCGGACTCTACCATGCGCAGGGCAAGTACGAGCAGGCCGAGCCGCTGTACGTGCGCGCCCTGGCGATCAGAGAGCAACAGTTGGGACCAGAGCATCCTGACACGGCCCGCAGCCTCAACAACCTGGCCGGACTCTACGATGAGCAGGGCAAGTACGAGCAGGCCGAGCCGCTGTACGTGCGCGCCCTGGCAATCAGAGAACAGCAGTTGGGACCAGAGCATCCTGACACGGCTACCAGCCTCAACAACCTGGCCGGACTCTACTGGGAGCAGGCCAAGTATGAGCAGGCCGAGCCGCTGTTTGTGCGCGCCCTGGCGATCAGGGAGCAGCAGTTGGGGCCACTGCATCCTGACACGGCCCGCAGCCTCAACAACCTGGCCACACTCTACCGGGTGCAGGGCAAGTACGAGCAGGCCGAACCGTTGTACCAGCGCGCCCTGGCGATCAGGGAGCAGCAGTTGGGGCCACTGCATCCTGACACGGCCACCAGCCTCAATAACCTGGCCGAACTCTACCGGGTGCAGGGCAAGTACGAGCAGGCCGAGCCGTTGTACCAGCGCGCCCTGGCGATTAGGGAGCATGCATTAGGACCATTCCACCCCAAAGCACAGAGTGCACGAAAGAACTATGCCTTCCTCTTACAAGCGATGGGACGCGATACAGAGGCAGAAGCGCTTGAAACGAAGCGCATACCGCCATCATGACGGCGCTCTAAATTCTCATCGATCCAATTAACTAGACGAAAGATGCATTCCGTCAAAAGAATAGCAGAACTACTAGCCAAAGACATCTCAACGTGTCTCATCTCTTTTTGCTCATGTACACGAGAAAAATGGAGTGTTTCTTTCCTACACCACATAATTTGAAAATCTGTGAACCACTGCATCTGACTCTAGGTGCATCAATGCGAAAAAAGCTTCACTCCCTGGAATAACAGTAGTCGTCCTATTCTTCATCAGCAATGTCAGTGAGTGGCCTGACACCTTCTGAACTATCTTGTCTCGAAAATCGTCCGTTTGTTAGGACATTCAATTACCTGAAGTTGGCTAAAATAATGTGGTACTTTCCCCGAAAATGTGTCCATTTTTCCCTGAATAGTTGCTCATTTCCGCCAATTTGTGCTACATGATCCAAAATTACATGATGGTCGCTCGTTTTGAGTGAAAGTGCTCATAGAGTCGAATAGATCGCGTTCATTCGCTTTTACCGCATCTGTATGACAATCTCTTTTTATGCTTCTCATGTATAGCTTTAGAACGACGAGTTTGAACTTTCGAGCAAATATTCAGGGAAATCTTTTTCCCTGAATTGTTGTCCAGAAAGTGTGATTTATGCTCTACGGGTGAGCAACAATACAGGGAAAGTACCATAATGGTGGTTTGTTGGGACGCTGCTCTTTTTTCTCAAAACGCTACATGTTGTCTTCGTAGACGTGTTGTTTTAATGTTCTTGCAGTGCTTTTCCGGAATCTCACGCTTCTATTATTTATCCGTTCGTCAAGAAAACAGGAGAGAAATGATGTTTTGGGAAGAGACAAAGACACACTCAACTGTAAAATAGAAGGAGAGGAAACGAGCGCAACGGTGAAGAGTCTGCGCGTACTGTGCACCGCTGGTAGGCTCGCTCCTGATGCAAGGAAATGGATGTCCGGACGAATTCGCTAGCAGGATCGCCTACTATTGGAACCCAGGTTGATGCACATGGTGCATGCTACCGCTTGCTCCCTCTTGACAGGCATTTCTTCCTCATGCAGAGCGAGGTCAAGCGGCAGCACCCAGGCTCTCTCCAAACTATCAGTCGTTGCGCAGCGCCTTCACGATGGCTTGTGCCAGCAGGTCGCGCCCGGCAGGCGACGGGTGGATGTCACAGGTAAGAGGGGAGGTCGACACCACGATGCGTAATCCTGCTGCACACGTGTCCCCGCCATAGGCTTTGGAGGCGTCGGCGAACGCGTCGAACCCGTCGGCAACGATCCCTTTCCAAGCCAATGTGCGCTTGGCCACCACCTGATTCACCAGCGAGATCACGTTCGTGCTGACGGGGTCACTGTAGTTGAGCGAGTAGTAGGTCAGCGCGACGAGTTTTTGGTGGTAGCGATCCAGATTGCGAATATGCCCGTAGATGGTGTCGAGGTTGGCTGAGAGTTTTGCCAGCATGGCAGGTAAGCCCGTCAGAATACATTGGATTTCAGTTGGGGTAGTCGATCCGCCGCACGCCCTTTCCAGTACAAAGAGGTCGTTGGCACCGATGTCGATGCTGACCACCAGGGTCTTGGGATGTGACTGGAGGAATGTGTCGGCAAACGCGAGCTGCGTCTGCTTGGGGCTGCTATAAGTCACATGGAGAGGGAAGTTAAGGCGCCATGTCCCGCAGCCGTTATCGGAACCGGAAAGGTTGATGAAGTGGCTGCTCGTCTCGCCGGGGCAGGCAGCGTTCGTGAGGGTCTCTTTGAGCTTTGCAGCCACCGTGTTCGGGTATCCGATGAAGTTGTCCGCGTTACTCGGGTCGGCCAGCGGGCTATAGCCGAAGGCGACTGAGTTGCCAAGGGCCTGATAGTCCTGCGGCCTGTTAGAGGCGGCCAGGGCTTGAGCAGGACGGGCACCTAAGGTGACAGACACTGCCACGCCACTAAAAAGCGTCAACAGTACGAAGAGGAAGACTACTTAACGTTTCATGTTACAACTTGTTTCCTTTCAAAATACCAACAAAAGAGAGATCGACCATGTGGAGTGAAAGTAGTTGGGCCGGGTGCTCAAAACTAATTGATATCCGCTTGGATAGGTGCATAGGCCAGCATGAATAGAAAGGGCAACCTGCCCCTCTCGAGGTATACAGTCCCCAGACTGCGTCCCTATCTAGGGACAAGGAATGGACTTTCCCTGGAGGTATACGTTTCAAACAGATTTGAAAGATAAGGATTGATGTTTAGACTAAATTTCTCGTCAAGCGCCTTGCAGAATGGGATCATGCGATCTCCCCTTGCTTTGCAAAAATTTAGTCTACATTCTGCTATGAAAATAGAAATAGTAGCAGCACTTGCCTACTCTTCATTTCACCCCAATTACTCTAACGGAAACCAGAGGCAATCTTAACAAATTCGCCTCAATGGATGTCTTCGCACGTACCAGAAGCAAGACCCGTTGGCTGAAACAACACGGATCCAATATCATCGCAAAAGTCACCGATTCCCTCTTCGCAGCAGGCACAGGGACCGCGAAGATCATCATTGCCGATTGGACAGACCCCCGGACACATACAAAGTACCAGTTCCGCAGCTATGTCCCTTTATCTGTGCATGTGAAACTGGGAGAGTCGGTCGATGTACTCATTGACCCGGACAACCCCGAAAGCTACACGATCACCTCGATCGCATCAATCAGTATGAAAGAGCGCTAGAGAGGCGAACCGGCAAGCTTTCAGGAGACGAAGAGCCTTTCAACCTGATGTGCATGATTTTTCGAAAAAACGCATAGTCTTCTTACCTCCTCACACATGCTTCTTCAAGACAGCACGCATTGCAACGATCAAGTTCTTCCAGGTTGGAAACTGCGAGATATTCAGTTATGAAGCGTGTGCGAGGTAGGCTGATATTCCATAGCATCAGTGTTATGAGAGAAAGCATTGCATTCTCTCATAACACAACTATGACAACGATTTACACGTATTAGGACCATGTGTGCTCTTATTTCTACAGCAGCAGATGTGATCGGAGCAGAAAGCGCAGCGGGCGAGCCTCTTGGCCCACGAGCCCGCCCCGACCGGCTCACGCACGACGGTCGACGCCATTTGCAACCTGCTCGCGCGAGGACGCAGTCCAGCGGTCGCGGCTGCACGACGCGGGCCCGCGTCGTGCAGCCGCGACCGCTGGACTGCGTTCGGGAACACTGGCCACCCGGAAGACAAAAGACGTGGCTGTTAGCCGGCCAGCAGCCCGAGAAGGCGCACGGCGTTCCCAGAGTAGACCGCAGCCATATCATCTCTGGAAAGACCGGCCGAGTCGATGTCGGCTATCGTCGCCTCAACCGAGTTCGAGGGTCCAAGAGGCATGTCGGTGCCAAAGAGCACGTGTTGCTGGCCGAAGAACTCGAGGACGCAGCGAACCGCGTGTGGCGCGCCGAAGAGCGCTGTGTCGACGTGGAACCTCCGGAAGTATTCGAGCGGCGGCCGCGGAAGTCGGTCCTTGACCTGCCGATAGCCGGGACCCATCGCGAGTCGGGCGGAGAAGTGCGGCACCATGCCGCCACCGTGGTGCGCGATCACAAGCTGGCGCGGGTGACGCTCCATGTGCCCGGAATAGACGAGGCGTGAAAGGGCGGCGGCGGTCTCGTAGGGCCAGCCGAGTGACCACCACAGGCCAAAGTCGGACCTGCTCTCGGCCGGATAGTCAGCCCACGCCGCGCTGCGCGTCGGGTGAAGCCACACGGCGCGCCCGGCATCCTCGAGCCTGGTGAACAGCGGCTCGAAGCGCGGATCGTCGAGCGCCACACCCAGGACGTTGGTGTACAGCTGTGCGCCCAGCGCGCCGAGCTGAGTCAGGGCGCGGTCGAGCTCGCGCAAGGCAAGGTCGACGTCCGAGAGCGGCAGCGCAGCCGCGAATCCGGCGAAGCGATCTGGAAAGCGCTGGACCAGTTCCGCCATCTCGTCATTGGCGATGCGGGCAAACTCCGCCGCGACTGGCGGCGGCCCGACTTCTTCAAGCGGGGGCACGGCAAGCACCAGGACCTGTGCGTAATCGCCGTACGGCTCGATCTTGCGCCACCTCGCGTCCAGGTCGGTCAGCACAGGATCGAAGGAGAAGACGCCCTGGCGGTAATAGTCGAGCCGGCTCGGAGCCATGGTTTTCTCGAGCTGCCGCTCCAAGCGCTCGAGATACGAACGAGGCAGGATGTGCGCGAACGCATCGATCTTGCGCATGTGTGACTCCTTACCCGAAAGGGAGACTCGTCTGGTTGTATGTGGCGAGCGCAGTGGAGGTCGCCGCTTGGAGCCGCGTCAGTTCGCCACGGGTGAGCACCTCGCACACCCAGCTCGGCGTGCATGGACACGCGCGACCGGCGGACCGAGCACACGTTTGCCGGCCGCGAGCGTTCCTCGGCGCCGTCTGGCTGCCGCCACGGCCCTCGGTGTTGCCGGGTGGGAGTCTTCGACGAGGGTCCCTTCGGTGTGTACAGCGTCGGGTTGCGCATCTCGCGTCCAATTTCCTCCCTGGGATACGGCATGATAGGTCCGCATGATGCGTCGTGCACGATGTCCGCAGGTGTATTGTGCCACAATCCGCCGATTCCCTGCAAGGGGGCGTGGACTTCTGGCTCAGGCCCATACGAGTGAGCCAGCCAGAAGCCGCGTGGCTTTCCCCTGCGCGCGCGCCAGCGGGCTCTGCTCTCTTGAGCAGGCAGTTCAGAACTGAATCCAGTGGAATATCGATGGCGAGGAACTGCGCGAAAAGCAGGTACCACATCTGGCTCTGGACACGCTTGATGAGGTGATCGAGAAGGTCTGCGATAGGCTCAAGCAATGTGAGTCTGATCCCGAGCGGTTGCCTTCTCTGACCTACTTCCCGCATTTCAGGCTTGCCGGTTAGAACGCAGGCTGGTAGTATTGCATCAGGTGTTGATCATATTTTTAGAATGGAAGTCTTGGATCAGAATGATAGGACAGTTGGATCCAGAAATCGGTGGTTTTTCATTACTGCGTATTGTGCCTATTCTATGTATCTACTGCTCAGGTGGAAGTCGTGACCGTGCCGGTGCCCCCATCGATCGTGATGCTCTGGCCGCTGCTCAGACGCTCGGTTGCCACGCCAGTCCCCAGAACTGCGGGGATGTGATACTCGCGGGCTACAATGGAACTGTGGCTGAGCGGCCCGCCGACATCGGTGACGACACCCGCAGCAAGGGCAAAGAGCGCCGTCCAGGCTGGTGTGGTGATCTTGGCGACCAGGATGTCACCGTGTCGCATCTGGTCAAACTCGTCTGGGCCAGAAATTACTCGCGCTGTGCCAGTGACACGCCCTGGGCTGGCGCCGATGCCCTTGATCACATCGCCTGCCTGCTGCTCAATACGAGCCGGGGAAACAGCACTGAAGTCAATGCCCAGGAAGCGGAAACCGCGATCGCGCGGCAAGGCAGCTGGTGGAGTGACCTTGCGTTCCCGCTCCCAGGCTGCTCGCCGCTCGGCTATGGCTGTGTGATAATCCCCGACTGGCTGTGCATTCAGTGCATTGTCAAGAGCATGTGCGGCTTCCTGCACCTCGTCTAACGTCAGCCAGAAGATACCGTCCACTGTGGCGATGCTATGAGCTGCGACCAGGCGCTGTCCAATCTCCCGCAGCATGCGGCGCAGCATCGGCCAGCCCAGACCGGCATCCGACAGCGCATCCTCGCGTAGCGGGGCGAAGCGCTGCGCCCACTCCACCAGGCGGCGAAATAGCGCCAGGCGAGGACCGTGCAACCGAGCCAACATCGACTGCGTTGCTTGCTCGCGGGCAGCCGCAGCCTTTTCCTGGCGGGAATAGGGATTGGGCGTATCGCCGCTCAGGAAGAACTTGAGGGTTTCCAGCAATGACGCCGGGTTATCAGCGGGCACGGACTTGGCGAAGTCGAGATCGTAAATCGCACCCCCGAAACTTTCCAGATGAGCTGCAAAACGTTGCCGGAACCCTGACCACGTCTCTTCGTCTACACCGGCTATCTGTTCTGCTTGAAATGTAGCGGCAAACTCGATCCTCGACATGTTCGAAAGCCGAGCGGCCAGTTCCGGCTGTTCACGTACCCATTGTGCTAATGTATACAGGGATTTCTCTGCCTGTATCGGTGCACTGTCAAAACCCAGCATGAACGTCAGGGCAGGGGGAGCATCGCGCCTCTTGAGGAACCTGTTGTACACCAGGGCAAAGAGCGCCTCGCTCATATACGCTCCTGGCAGGATGCCACCCTGGACAGAAAGATAGTACTCGGCTGCTTCATCAGTAATGGCGTGAACCCCACCCAACAGGTTTGTGGCTGACGTCGTTGCCAGGTCCCTTGTTAGCCAGTAGTCGACAACCGCTGCATACCTGGAACGGGCCTTCTGCCAGCGTTACTCTGAGGTGCGCAACAGGGGCAGAAAGGCAGCGAGGATTCGTGGCACGGCGAGTGTCATCCTAGCCGTCTGCACAGGCGTGAAACTCATGCTATAGTAGCCGTACCCGTTGATGGTGATCAGTATCTCCTCAGGAAACACGTTTGCCAGTCCTAAGCTCCCGAAAATCCCCGCTGTAGCCCTGGACCACGCAGGGAGTCCAAGCGTGGCGAACAGAGGTGAAAGCGGATCGGGCAGCAGTTCAATCACACTGGCACGGTAGTAGTGTCCTTTGGGATTGGGAAGTTCCCACTCATCTGCCCGCGTCACCTGAGAACCAGTAGCAGGTTCAGGCAAGGCGGTGATCGGGCGTGCCTGCACGACGGAGATGTGGCCATCGTGGAGCGCCCACTCGATATCCATTGGCTGACCATAGAGGTCCTCGATCTGCACACCGATACGAACAAGTGAAGCCACCTGAGCGGGACTGAGTACCGCCTGGGTACGTCGATCGGTTGGCACAGCTTCCTCATGTGTGCCGCTCTGATTAAGGATGGTCATTACATCCTTCTCGCTGATCTCCTGTTGAGTGATGGCCCCGCTTACTTTGTCAACCATGAACGTATCGGGCGTGACCTGCCCACCGACAATCGCCTCACCCAGCCCCCACGCAGCGTTGATCATGACCTGGTCGCGTGCCCCAGTCAACGGATTCGCGGTGAAGAGGATGCCTGATGCATCGGCAGGCACCAACGCCTGCACTACCACCGCCAGGCCCACCTCCTCCTGTGGGATGTGATGGCTTGCGCGGTAGCCAATCGCCCGTGCAGTCCAGAGCGACGCCCAGCAGCGTTTGACGGCATCGAGGACCATCGCTTCGCCGTGCATGTTGAGATACGTTTCCTGCTGGCCGGCAAACGACAGCTCAGGCAAATCTTCAGCGGTGGCAGAGGAACGTACTGCGACTGGCAGGTCACCCCCACTAAGTGCAGCATACGCGAGACCGATCGCCTCGGCAATCTCATCTGGCATCGCACTCTGCGCGAACAGGCTTCCGATCTTTCTTGATGCCTCTTCGAGTGTCGCAGGCTGATCAACAGTCACTGCCGAGACAGCCGACAGGATCTG
>Ga0310037_10001084_pt1 | contig 15429 bp, 14 predicted proteins | sample Sb_taG_11_FD_200239 | JGI IMG/M metagenome (GOLD analysis project Ga0310037, IMG submission 200239) | Peat soil microbial communities from Weissenstadt, Germany - Sb_50d_3_AS metaG (v2) (version 2) | ecosystem: Environmental > Terrestrial > Soil > Wetlands > Peat | place: Germany: Weissenstadt...
CGGTGCTGGGCATGACCGATGCGGGATAACCTGGCCCATGCGACAGCCTGGCTGCTGGCTGCTGGCTGCTGGCTGCTGGCTGCTGGCTGCGCGGCGTCGCGGCGGATGCGGTTCACGGTGACCTCCTCGCGAGCTGGCATGAGGGGACGGCTTCCGCCGGCGGATCCGAACGGCCGCTCTTCGACCGGCTCGGCCGGCGCATCATGCTCACCCACGCCGGAAGCCAGCTACTCGGCTACGCCGGGAAGATCCTCCAGCTGGCAGACGAGGCCACGGCCATGATCAGCCAAGCCGGCGAGCCCACCGGGCCAGTGATCGTCAGCGCTCCCGAAATGCTCTGCGCGTACCGGCTGCCGCCTGTCATTCGCGAGCTCCACCGCCAGCACCCGGGGATCCAGCTGCTGTTCCGCTCCAACCCGACCGGCGCCCTGGACTCCAGCCTCCGGCACGCGCTCGCCGATGGCGACATCGATGCCGCTATCGTGCTCGACGAGAATCTCACCTCCACAGACTCGCTCAGCGTCGAGCACCTGACCAGCGAACCCCTGGCCGCCCCGCAGCACCCGCTGGCTCACGCACCGGCCATAGGGCCTGCGGACCTCGATGGCGTGCCGGTCCTGCTGACCGAGAAGGGATGCGGCTACCGGCGAGTCTTCGAACGCGCGCTGCACAGCGCCGGCGCGCGTCCGGCCATCGCCGGCGAGTTCATCAGCGGCGAAACCGTGAAGTGCTGCGTCGAAGCCGGCACCATGATCGGCGTGCTCGCACACATCAGCGTCGCTTCCGAACTCGGCGCCGGACGCCTGATCGCACTGCCCTGGAATGGGCCGCCGCTCACACTCAGCTCCTATCTGGTTGCTCACCGGCAGCGTTCGATCTCGCCGGCCCACGCCGCCCTCCGCGCAGCAACCCGCCAGTTCTATGTGAAGTCAGGCATAGTCGCGGATAGCCAGGTTTATCATCCTGGTCTTGGGTGCCTGGGCACCGGTTGATCACGGGCAGCGTGCCGTCTGGTGACGTGCTGAAGCCCCTGGCAGATGGAGCGATCACCACAGCCGCTCATGCTGGCGCAAGCTGAACGCTGGCCAGCAGGCCCAACGGCTGTAAGGATTCCAGGGACTTCTCAATGGTCCCGGACTCGTGAGGTGCTTGCTCGCCCTGCACGATCTTCCCAGCAAGCATGGCATCGACGATCGCCGGCCCGAGCGCAATGATTACTTTCTGTGAGTTATTGATCTGCTGATTGAGTTTTGCGATCTCTTCATTCTGCCGGATTACATCCTTCTGAAGTCGATCGAATTTTAGCCCTCCAACTGTGATGGACTTGGCGTCAGGCAGCAGGAGTACAGCCGCCACCAGGGCTGGCACGTACACAGGCGCGTTGCCTATGACGTGTGGCAGAAGACCGTATAGGACGATGGCAGCTAGAGCGCCAAGCCAGCGGGCGAACTGTAGCGCAGGGTCATCACGTACCGCCCGCCAGGCCACAGAGTCCAGCCTCTGCAGTGTTCGCCAGAGAGCAATCAGCCCACTTACCCGTGGCACGCCTTCCTGATGTTCCTTTACAAGATCATCGAGGTCCATACCAATTCACCAACGTCTTCCCCCCATACAACCCTCGCGGCCTCGGCAAGGATTTGATCTGAAGGCCATCGCCGGACTTACTTGGGCTCCCCGGGGTCAGACATTACATTGGGCGGAGGGGGCTGCTTGGGCGCGGGTTTTGCGTCTTTATCCAGGCAACAGTTTGTCGGCAAGTGCCTGTGCGAGTTGTCTGCTTACTATCAAGATGTTCACAAGGTATAGGGCTTCCAGTACGATATTCAATTTCTCTGGCTCCGCAGCCAGGACCACGACACCTGGATTTTGGCCATCTGCATTGATTGAGCAGCGGATGAAGTCCTTGAGCTGGGCACCGAGCCAGCGTTCGTTAAGTTCTGCGACCTTGATCTTATCTTCGTCTGGAATTTCGCTCCGGGGAATCCATACTCCGCCGATGTTGCCGACCGCCAGATTGAGCACGCTTTGGTCTTCGGCCTCTTTCGTTTCGAGATACCATGGGTCGGCGTGGTCGGTGTCGTCGCCAATCTGGCGTTGACTTGTCTTGATGTCCCCGATACCGGTTAGGATCATGGGAACCTGGGAAATGAAGGGGCGCTCTGATGAACCTGGTACGCCAAAAATTTTGCGGTAATTGTTGGAGTACCCGACCAGATCGCGCGCGATCTTGCTGTCGCCTACAGATTTGGGGATGCGCGCTTGAACGCCTCGAAGCGAAAGATATGAAGCATCACTCCATGCCCCGGAGAGAATACGCGCTGCATCGCTCGGCGAAACGCCGTTCGGTTCGTGGTTCGTCGGTTCACCAGCGATCGGTATGAATAGCTTATGGCCATGCGATTCGCTTTGTGGCCGCACGTGACGCACTGTCGCCTCAATTGTCCTGCCCCAGGCCACACAGCACATTTCGGCTAGGTCAATGTAATCAGCGACGATCTCGGCAGCGCTGATTCCGAAGGATTGAAACGCCTTCGCGCGTTCCCCGGGCTTGTCCAGATCAGGTGCTGCTACCACGTGTAGCTGCTTGAATGGAGACCCCCCGTCGGCACGGGCGCCCCTGAGCTGCCGGGCTTCCCGGACTAGGGCTTCCTCGAGCTCAGCGTGCCTCTCGAAGAACGAGTTCTCCACCTGGCGCCGGACATCCTCGGTAACCTCATCGGGAAACTGAAATACCTCCCGCAAGATCTTACGCTCCCGAGCCTCCGCGAGAAGCCGCGAGACCTGCGCTTGCGTCCCAAGACGCGCCCTTACGGCGATCTCCTGCTGGGTCAGGCTAGGCGCGTAGGCCTTGAAATACGCGGCTTTCAGGACTTCGACACTGGGCGGCTTCGCTGCCACGGGCCGCCTCCCTTCGGGAGAACCTGTACATCGACGCTACCAGCAGCTCTGCATGTTCGCAAGGGAAGATAGCCGCTCTGTATATTCAATACGAGCCATGGCTGCATAAGCCAAGCAGGGCGGGACTGAATTAGTCCTAGCATGTTAGTTCGATTATTCCGCGAGCACTCCAACGATATATGTTGCTGATGCCGCCTATCGTTTTGAGCCTGCGCCACCGCCAGCGGACAATATCCAGGATGCCTCCCGCCCGGGCCCAGGATATCCAGGATGCCTCCCGCCCGGGCCCAGGAGGGATCCAGGTGTGACTCATCCGTTCCGTCACCACGCGTACGGACTCCCGGCCGACCTAATCCTGAGGCCAGTCGACCCGCACTCCACGTTGCCTGGCCGCCACCGCACCGAGCCGAAGCGCGCTGGGTAGTCAGGTCGTGGCTGAGAGTAAGAAGAATGGCAAGGCCCTTCGATCGATGCATATTCCCGGCACTGCGAGCAAAAATATTTCCATACCGGGCTGAATGTTCATGCTATATCTAGTGAATAGAATTATTCAACATAGCCATCGTATGAATACTCCTAGCTCAAGGTGGGACTTGCGAACGTGTTAGCTAACCAGTAATCTCTGAGCTGTCGCGCAGATCTTGTTTGGCAGGAAACTCCACGCCAAGCGTGAATGCCACGTGCTTCCAACCGTCTAACGACGGCGAGAAGGCCGCATGTTATTTACCGGAAAACACGGAAGGTGCGGAAATGTCAGAGGATGAATACTCGCTCCAAGGATATTTCGAGCTTGCCGCCGAAGGCGATATGGTAGTACTACGTTGCAGCTGGCCATTCGATTTCGACGCGGATGAATGGATCTATATTAAGAACCGTTACTATGCTGTTAATTACTCGAAGGCTATATCCGATGCGGCAACCGAAAGAACGGGGAAGGCTTACGGCATTAATGGCGGGTTCTTGGAGATTACGCGGATAAATAGCGGATTTCTCATCGAGTTCTCGCGGTCCCAGACCGGATGGTGCGCGAGTTCGTTGCAGCTACATATCAGACGGCCGGTCGGCGAGCTTTCCCTGCAATCCTTGCCGTTCAAGGTAATCTACGGCCGGCTCTTCGCGCAACACTTAACCTGACCATTTCGAAAGCCCAAATCGCGTCCGGAATAAGCGCGGCTTCGATAGTCAGCCGCAAGTAAGGTCTGGCTCATCGCTGCGCCCCGATCGCAAAATGACATCAGAAAGAAGGGAGGGTCCTGCCGTGATTATTCTATATTGCATGCTGCTTCTGCCGATCTGTTCAGTAGTCATGGGCCTGCTCGGCTTCTGGATTGGCCGGTGCGCCAGAAGGCTTCCCATTATCGATGACAAGCTGCCCTGGACGCTCCATAGAAGCCAGGTCCCGATTGCGGCCGCGAACACAGAGAATCCGCGTTCAGGCGCCTCTCGATGGCCGTGAGAGCATTGCGCCGAACCTTTCAGCCATAAACCCCTGGTTATTCGCACTGCAGCGACGAGTGCGGCGGGGTCATCGAAGATGGCGGCGCAAGCTGTCTGCTTTTCCAGCCAGAAGTATAGTAAGTATTCGGGAGTCTCTGTGGTTAGGGCTGCGGGTAATGTTCAGGCCATTCAGCGGCGTGACGCCGACGTATGGGTCGTGATCACCGGGCAAGTACATCGGCGCGGCCCCTGCCAGCCAGCACTGGATGCCGCCGTCTGGCGGATCAGGTACCCGCACCGGCCCGGCGGACGTTGCGCCTTCCGCTCGCTCGTGACCCTGCCCTGCTTTACTCGGTCCCTGCGGTCAAGGTCCTCGCTATCTGGTGCGACGATGCTGTTTACAGTGCGAACGCGGGAGGACTGGTCGTGAGTGATGATCTGGCGGCGCTGGCTGCTGATGCCTACGTTTACGGCTTCCCGCTGGTCTTCGACTTGCAGATGGCCGGCGGGCAGGCGGAGATGGGGATGATCACGCCCGGCCCGTTCAACAGCTTCAGCCATGCGTCCAGGCTGGCCGGGCCGGAGGACCGGTTCGTGTCGATCAACAACGACACGATCTACTCGATCGCGCAGGTCGATGTGAGCGGCGGCCCGGTGCCGCTGCGGGTGCCGGACGCGGCCGGGCGGTATTACGTGCTCCAGTTCGTCGATGCGTGGACCAACAACTTCGCCTACGTGGGCCGCCGGACGACCGGCACCGCGGCCGGGTCCTTCCTGCTCACCCCGCCAGGATGGGAGGGGAACGCACCCGGCGGGACATCGTTGATCGAGTTCCCGACGAACGTAGGCACGATCGTGGGCCGCTGGGCCTGCGATGGCCCGGCGCAATATTTCCAATTCTGGCGCGGCACCAGGTGCCGCGCCTTCGCCCGCTCATAACCCGAGGCCCAGACGAGGGGGATGGCCAGTTGCCACCTTCGCCACCAGCGCATGTGGCGCAGCCACACCACCGTCCTGTTGGACTCGTGCAGGAACACTCCTCATCGCGTACCGCCAGGCACTGTGGCAGTCTGAGTCATGATGCATGTGGCAGAGCTCGTCCTTGCCATCGGATGGGCAGCGTTCTGGCTGTACTGGCTCGTGGCGGCCTTTTCTATGAAGAGGGGCCGCGTGCCGTGGTCCCGCGAGCTGGGTATCCGGGCGGTGATCGCCGTCGTCGTGATCCTCTTGGTCCGTTTGGGTGCCTTCCGGGGGCACGGCCTCAACACGGACCCGTGGCGCGCTGGCCTCGGGCTCGCCCTCTTCTCTCTAGGGTTGGGGTTCGCGATCTGGGCGCGCGTGCACATCGGGCGCAACTGGGGCACCCCGATGACGCAGAAGGACGAGCCAGAGCTGGTGACCAGCGGCCCCTACCACCTGGTCCGCCACCCGATCTACTCAGGCATCCTGGTGGCCGGCGTCGGCACCGCGGTGGCGCTGAGCTGGCTGTGGCTGACCGCGGTGGCCCTGGCCGGTGTCTACTTCGTCTACAGCGCGACCGTCGAGGAGCACTACTTGACCGGGCAGTTCCCAGACACCTACCCGGCGTACAAGCGCTCGGCCAAGATGCTCGTGCCGTTCATCTTCTGAGCGGGCCCGGCCGGCTTTGTGCCGGCGAGGTCATCGACGACCTGGACCTGACGGACGCGGCAGACACCGAAGGGCTCGAAGCAGCCGACGACACCGACGACCTTTGATCTGAATACATGGGCATTGCTTAGGTCTCGCGGCCGTGGCCGTGCGCTCGACCCTGTCCGCGGCAGATCCGTGCGTTCACCCACGAGGCGCCGATGTATAAAAATACGGTCGGGTGCTCGCGTTGGACGATAACCAGGGGGCGGCCAAGCGGCCAACTACGCGAATGTGTCGGTAGATAACCGCGCGCCGATCCGCTGGTTAGGGCGCGTCGGCAGCCCTTAGACCACGATGTTCTGCGTGCCCGTTCTGGACCGCCGTTGATCGGCATTTGGGGGGCATTCCATTGGTTGCTGCCGAAGTGCTTTATTGAGGCGCGCTCCGATTTTGTCATGTCAGCCCGGCACGTAGGCTGGCGGTTTCGGAGCTTTGCGTTGAACGCCAGCGTCGAGTCGCTCCCGGGGGCAGTGGAAGTGCCGGGGCTCGAGCGGGCTTCCGCAGCAACTCGGCACCGCCGGACGCGGTTACCGCAAGGTCGGTCGTTAACGCATGCACTCACCTGGGATGTGCCTCCTGGGGCAAGGGATCTGGATCTCGGCAGCCCAGATTCTCGTTGCCCCGGAGGCAGCTTTCCGACCGGTGGTTCTGAGTGGCTAGGGCAGCGGCGGGATCGTGTTGAACACGCCCCACGGGGTGTGCTTACCCGCTCCGTTGATGCTGGCCGGCCCGCTAATGCCCGGAATGCCCGGGATATAGGCGTCGCCGGTGTACAGGTACAGCGGCTGGCCGTTGTAGGTCAGCTGGTAGGTGCCGTCGGGCCTGACGATGATCCCCAGGGCGTGCTGGTCAACGCCGGGCCCGGCTTCGGGCCGCTTGGAGGTGAGGACCGGTGGCCAGTTGAGGGCACACTGCCCGTTGCAGGCGCTCGTGTGGCGCCTGTCCGTGCTCAAGGTGTAGACGGGGAAGGGCGCCTGGGGGAGGAGGCTGAAGTCATCGTTCATCGTCGCGGCCAGTACGGTCTTGTCGGGGCCGGTGGCGCCGCCGACCGGCGCGGTCTCAAGCCGGAGTTGAGCCTGACCTGGTGCAGGCAGGCCCCGCCTCGGCTGGACCAGATACCAGATGCCCGTGGGACTGGTCACTGGGTCGAACAAGTTAGCCCCATCCGTTTCCGCCATATCCCCCGGCGGTTCGTCCAGGAAGAACCGGTACAACGGCAGGCCGGCGTAGGTCACCTGCCGCACACGATGCAGGCCGGGCAGGTCGGTGCGGGTCACCGTCCCCAGGAGTCGGGGGTTGACCCCGGGCCCTGCGATGGGGGCACCCTTGGTGAGGAGCGCGGGCCACAGGACAGTGTCGCAAGGCTTCCCTGTGGGGTTGGTGTTGTCGCTGCACGCGAACGGCGCGCCGGTCAGCGCGTGGAGCCGGTCCGAGGTGAGCAGGTACAGCGAGCATCCGGCGTAGCCGCCCGAATCAACCACCAGCACCCTGCCGTACGGTGTCGATGCAGCCGACACGGTCGCTGGGCCGGTGGGGGCGCTGGTCACGGGGGTGGCGCAAGAACTACTGGTGCTCTGGGTACTTTGGGCGCTCGCGGGTGAGCTGGGCACAAGGGCCATGGCAACCAGGCCCAGGGTGAGCGCGGCGGCTGCGGGACGGCCTGCAACAAGCCTGCCGAACCGGCGAAACAGCGTCATGACGGCCTCCATCCGGCCATGGTGCCGGCCGCAGGAGCGGCCAGGACCAATCTGAGCAGCGGCGGACCGGCGCTGGGATATCACGACGCCACGCCGGTGTAGAAGTACGGGTCGAGGACCCGCACCTCGCTGATCGAGTCGACGGGCAGGCCGTTGGCTAGCGCCGCGCGTTCGACCGATTCGGGGCTCGGGCCGTCGTAGATGCAGAACGTCTTCGTGTAGTCGATCGAGACGTAGGACGTGATCCAGGTGACGGACTCCTCGGACGTTCTGCGGATGGCCAGGTCCGCGCGGCACGTTTGACGGTTGTGACACTGGTTAACCTCCCAGTTGGTTATCGGTGCCGGTATCACGGCTGGCTCCACGATCACCTGCCGACCGCTGGTTGACCACACGCGACGGCCCACACGAGGACCCACATAAATCGAGTGGCCCGCAGAATCGCTGTTACGTCGCCGCCATGCGCGGGTGGGGTGAGACGTGACCAGGTGGGTCGGGCAGTCGGCGGCGGCCGGGTGCAATCCGTGCACGGCCTGGCTGTTGGCCACGCACTGGGTCTAGCCGGGCAGCGTGCACTGTTGATGGCTGCCACCCGCGGACGCGGGCAAGCCGCAGATGTTCCTGGCGGCACGGCCAGCCGCCGGGAGCCGCGCAGGCTGCGGCTAACGACCCTGCAAATGCGACCACTCCAGCTTCACCGGCCGCCGGGTCGAACTGGCGCACTTGATGGGGATGCGCTACTTCCTGGCTTCTGGAGCAGGAAGTGGCGGTAGCCCCAGCTGTCTTCTTGGTTGAAGCCCTCGTCGAGGATCTGCAGTCCTGCCGCGCGGAGCCAGCCTGTTACCCGATCGCGACCGGGGTAGTAGTGGTAGCCGGCGACATCGCCGTCGATGACTTCGCCGCGCACGGCCGGCAGTCCGCGCCGGATCAGCGTCGTGAATGCCTTCTCGATCACCGGCTCGTCCACCTCCTCGACGGTCAGGTAAAGCAGGCCGCCCGGGCGCGCCGCGCGATGCAGGTTCGCCAGCACCAGTGGCCAGTCTTCGGGCGGGACGTTCTCCATCGCGTCGATGGTCAGGACGGCGTCGAACTCGCCGGTGTAGGGCAGTTTTTGGAGCCGGACGTGATCGAGGGCGATCGCGATGCCTCGTGCCCGCGCCTGAGCCAGCATGCCCGCTGATTGGTCGGCGCCGACGACGCGGTGCCCGGCTGCGGCCACCATCGAGAAGTACCTGCCTGTCCCGCAGGGCGCATCCAAGATCTTGGCGGCCGCTGGGCAGGTGCGCAGCAGCCGCGCCACCCAGTGTTGTTGCGGCTGGGTGGGGTAGCCGTGGTCGTCGTAGACGGGCGCCTCCTGGTCATAACTGGCCAGGACTGCTGCGCGCCGCTGGTCGAGCCAGGTCTGCCGGTCCATGGTGCCTCCTTGGGTGGTAGTGGCGGCGTTGCCGGTACCGATCGCGCGCCCGAGGCGGAGGATGCCGTCTTCGGGCGCATACGCGCCAGCTTGCGGCCCGGGTCTGCCCCCGGCCGTACCGTAATGCCGTGCGTATCGTGGTCTGATCGGTGGCGTGGCAGGGTCTTAGCTGGTTGCGTGCCTGATACCGGCAGCTGCTGGCTCAGCCGGGCTGGTATCGCGGCTGGTTCTACCATCACGGCTGGCCAGCGGGTTCACCACACGCGATGGCCCACACAAAACCCACATGAATCGGTCGGCCCGCCTGGAGGCCGCGACGGCGGCGGCCGCCGAGCGCGGACCAATGTGGCACGGAACTCGCTGAACCAGGCAGGCTGCGGCAGGCCGGACGCTGGCGATGCCGCCAGCACCGGCCTGGCTGGCCGGTGCTGGCGGGATGGCCGCGGCGAACAGGCCTGCGTAAACTTTTGGACGTAAGTCCTGCCAGTGCCCGGCCGGTGGCCGCGGACGGGTTTTGAGGGGTGGGGGGCGGTGGCGGAGCAGCCTGGACTGGAGTTCGCGGGGGTACTGCGGCAGCTGCGGACCGAGGCCCGGCTGACCCAGGAGGAACTGGCCGAAGCGGCCGGCCTTTCCCCGCGGTCGGTCAGTGACCTGGAACGCGGCATCCACCGCACCGCCCGCAAAGACACCGCCGTCTTGCTGGCCGACGCGCTGGACCTGGCCGAGCCCACCCGCGCGCTGTTCGTCGCGGCAGCCCGCGGCCGCGCCTCGGCCGCGGAGGTACTGGCGGCCGTGCCGGGGCAGGCGCCGGGAGCCGCCGCCGCGGCCACGAGGACCCTGCCGCGCGATATCGCTAACTTCACCGGCCGCGAGCGGGAACTGGCACGGCTGCTGGAGGCCCTGATCCCGACGGCTGCGGACGGCGGGGTGGTGAGCATTCACGCGATCGACGGGATGGCCGGAATCGGCAAGACCACCTTCGCGGTGCACGCGGCGCACCGGCTCGCTCCAGATTTTCCCGATGGGCAGTTCTTCCTGCCGCTGCACGCCCATACCCCCGGCCAGCGGCCGGTCGACCCGGCCGATGCGCTGGGCAGCCTGCTACTGGCCGCCGGGCTAGCCCCGCAGCAGATCCCTCCCGGCGTGGAGGCCCGGGCGGCCAGGTGGCGGGGCCAGGGAGCGGGCAAGAAGATCTTGTTGCTGCTCGATGACGCCGCCAGCCATCGGCAGGTCCGGCCGCTGCTGCCCGGAACGGCGGGCAGCCTGGTGCTGGTCACCAGCCGCCGTCGGCTGACGGCACTGCAGGACGCCACGGTGATCAGCCTCGATGTCCTGCCGCCCGGCGAGGCGGCGGCGCTGCTGGCCCGGCTGGCGGGCCGGCCCGGAGTGCGGGCCAGCGATGCCGCAGTTGGCGAGCTCACCCGGCTATGCGGCTATCTGCCGCTGGCGATCGGGATGCTCGCCAGCCAGCTGCGGCACCACCTGGCCTGGAGGCCCGCAGAACTCGCCGCCGACGTGGCGGCGGCCCGCGACCGGCTGGCCCTCATGCACGCGGAGGACGTGTCGGTCGACGCTGCGTTCGCCCTGTCCTACACCGACCTCACCGCGGCGCAGCAGCGGCTGTTCCGCCGACTCGGCCTGCTCCCAGGCCCCGGCATCGACGCCTACGCCGCCGCCGCGCTCGACGGCACCACCGTGGACGCCGCCCGCCGCGGCCTTGAGGGCCTGTATGACCAGCACCTGCTCACCGAGCCCGCACCCGGCCACTACCAGCTGCACGACCTGCTCCGCGAGCACGCCCGCGCCCTGGCCGCCGCAGACAACCCGGCCGAATCAGACACCGCCACGGGCCGGCTGCTGGACTACTACCTGCACACCGCCCTGGCCGCCGGCCGGCACTTCGCCACGCCGCCCGCCGCCCGCCGCCAGCCGCCCGGCCGCCCGCCGGCCCAGGCTCCCGACGTGTCCGCCCTCCGGCAGGCGGCCGCCTGGCTGGATGCCGAGCGTGCGAACCTGCACGCCGCCGTGGAGTACTCCGCCGACCGCGCACGTTCCCGTCATGCCATCGCGATACCCGCAGCGATGAGCGGCTTCCTGACCGCCCGTGGTTACTGGGACCAGTCAGCTGCCCTCCACGGGAGCGCCCTCATCGCGGCGCGGCAGGCTGGCGACCGGCTCGGCGAGGCCGACACGCTCACCGAACTGGGCGTCTTGCAGGCAGAAACCGGCGGCTACCCGGCCGCGGCCGCCACCCTGGCCCGGGCAGTGGCGCTCTACGGTGAGGCCGGTGACCTGCCAGGCCAGGCCCACGCCCTCAACCAGCTCGGCTATCTTCGCGTGCTGACCGGGGACTACCCGGCCGCCGCCGCCAGCACCCAGCAGGCGCTGGCGCTGGCCCGCAGCGCCAGCGACCGCTTCGTCGAGGCCGACACCCTCATCCACCTAGGCCTGGTGCAACAGCTGACCGGGGACTACCCGGCCGCCGCCGCCAGCCAGCAGCAGGCCCTGGCGCTGTTCGGTGACCTCGGCGACCTGGAAGGCCAGGCCGAGGCCCTCAACTGCCTCGGCGTCGTGCAGCAGGAAACCGGGAATTACCCGGCCGCCACCGCCAGCCACCAGCAGGCGCTGGCGCTGTTCGGTGACCTCGGCGACCTGCAAGGCCACGCCAACGCCCTCAACGACCTGGGGATCGCGCAGCAGCAGACCGGGGACTACCCGGCCGCCGCCGCCAGCCACCAGCAAGCCCTGGCGATCTACCGCGAATTCGGCCGCCGACTCGGCCAGGCCGAGGCACTGAACCGCCTCGGCGACCTTTCCTCGCGCACCTCGGCCACCAGCCAGGCCCGCGAGTACCACGCCCAGGCGCTGGCCATCGCGCGCGACCTCAGCGCGCCCCTGGAGGAAGCACACGCCCTGGAAGGACTCGGCCAAACCAAGCTGCAAGACGGCAACCCCAGCGAAGCCGCCGTGCACCTGCAGCAGGCACTCACGATCTACCAGCGCATCGGCGCCCCCGCTGCACGGCGGGTCCAGGAAACCCTCCAGAACCACAGGCCGACCACCCCCGAGCCCCAGCCAGCCGCGCCCGAAGGCGAACGCCATCAACCGCGCACACCCGCCGTACCTCAGGAAGCCACAGAACAGCCTGTTCGGTGTGGCACGGACGATCAGTAACCGGACCTTCAGCCGGTCCAGATCAGGCGGGTACTTGCGTGGGCACACGAAGAGTCTAGTTACTCTCCGTGACGAATGGTCTCTATGACCCTCCTCCCTCGGTTGGCACCGTCCGCGGCTGCCAGCGCCTGGTTGCCGCGGCGGGACACTACACTCGCGGCTATGATAAGGCTCTGCGATGGGCGCTGACGCTGCGGTCGAGCGGCATGACGGCACGCCGCCAGGCGAAGACGAGATCGCAGCCCGGATGCGTGCCGAGGGCCTGAGCCCGCACGGGTGGGGCAACGGCCCCGGCGATACCTACGGCTGGCATGAGCACGGCTACGAAAAGCTGCTGTACTGCGTGCGCGGCCAGATCGTGTTCCACACCGCCAGCGGTGACATCAGGCTCGGTCCGGGAGACAAGATGGTCCTCCCGCCACACACCGCGCACGCAGCGACGGTCGGCGCGGAGGGCGTGCGCTGCATCGAAGCGCCCCGCTGGCGAGACCAAGAGCCCGGTTGACGGATCCGGCACGTGAGGGGCGTGCCCGATGACCCGTCGTGGTCCGGACATCCCTCATCGCGGCAGAAGCGGACCGTCACCCTGAGGGCGCCGATGCATAAACATACAGTCGGTCGCCCGCACGCTGGGCCGTAACAGCGGCGGCCAGCTACGCGAAGCCCGGTTGATAACTGTGGACGCGAACCATCCTGGCCGAGCGTGAAACGGCCTGGAAATTGGCCGGAGCTGCGTTCAGACGCGTGCTGGCGGGAAGCGGCATGTGTCAGCGGCAGGCGCTGGGCTGTGGTTCGCCCGGGGCATAATGCGTCCATTCTGCCTTTGTCGGTGGTCCGGCATCGGCACACAGTGCTGCATACGGGTTGGCGAAAAGCGGCATTTGCCACATCCGTACGGTGCCGTCCGTGTCGGCGGTGGCCAGGAGCTTGCCGTCCGGGCTGAACGCCACGCCAGACACGCTCCCCCCCGTGCCGGCACCGGCCGGGAGAGGAGCACCGACGGCCTGCCCGGCGGCCAGATCCCACAGCCGCGCATAGCCGTCGCCGTAGGCGACGGCCAGCAGCCTGCCGTCCGGGCTGAACGCCACCCCGTTCACGCTGCCGCTGGTGACTGCCGGGAGGGGAGCACCGACGGCCTGCCCGGCGGCCGGGTTCCACAGCCGCACGGTGCCGTCGCCGTCCGCGGTGGCCAGGAGCTTGCCGTCCGGGCTGAACGCCATGCCAGACACGCTGCCGCCCGGGCCGGCACCGGCCGGGAGGGGAGCGCCGACAGCCTGCCTGGTAGCCAGAGCCCACAGCCGTACGTACCCGTCAGTGTCGGCGGCGGCCAGCAGCTTGCCGTCCGGGCTGAAGGCCACGTCGAGCACGCCGTAGTTGGCTGGATCACCGGGCAGGATGCCGCGTTGTTGCTGTTCCATCAGCAAGCTCGCCAGAACCGAGCCGGCCTGGGCGGTGGGGAAGACGCGCCAGGCGGCCACGGCCAGCCGCCGTGCGGTGAGCGGATTGGTAGAGTCCGCGGCCAGGCTTTCGGTCGCAAGCTGGCGAGAGAGGGCGATGGCGTGCTGCCGGGAGGCGTTGGCGGCGTTGCGTACGGCGAGCCCGGCGGCGCTGATGGCGATCACGGTCAGGGCCAGCAGGCCGGCGATCACGCCGCGCCGCCACCGCCCGGCACGCAACGCGGCGCGATGTGCGGCGCCAAGGAACGCCTCGCTGGTGGCAGGCAGCGGGAGATAGCGGGCGGGAGCGTCCTGCCAGCGGGCGGCGGCCGCTCGCCCAGCCGCCGCACCAGCCGATCAGCCAGCTCGTCGCGTCCGTAAAGGAGCTGGGCGTCCCGCTCCTCGAACGGGACGAGCCCCAGGTAGGGGCCGCCCGGCCAGGCCGGGCCCGGTGCCTGGCCTTCTGGCACTTCGGCTTCGCGCAGGGCCGCCAGCACCTCTTCGGCCGGGGCACGGCCACGGGCCGCCGCCACGAACACGGCGTGCACCGGCTCGGCCAGGCCGAGCGCGCCGGCCAGCAGCACAGCGGTGTCCTTGCGGGCGGTACGGTTGATGCCCCGCTCCAGGTCACTGACCGACCGCGGGCTCAGGCCCGCCGCCTCGGCCAGCTCCTCCTGCGTCAGCCCTGCCTCACCCCGCAGCTGCCGCAGCAGGCCACCGAACCCCAGCGCAAGCTGCTCCGCCATGGCCTGGCATTCCCCTCCGCAGGTCTCATCCCGCCGCACCACAACCGGTACAACGCCGACAGGACCTGCACCAAGGTTAACCAGGCCCGGCCACCCTGACCATCTCCTACCACCCAGCCAGCCAGCCGCAGATCCTGTGGGCCATCCTGTGGCCAGCCTGTGGGCCTGCATGTGTGGCGGTCAGCCGGGTCGCCAAGCACGGTGGAACGACTTACCCGGCAGCGGGCCCAGAACCTGAGGTGCCACGCAGGCCCGAGACCCGGGTCAGTCGGCCATCTGGCCAGCTGGCGGCAGATCCATCATCCGCACGCCTCGCCTGCCAGGAAATCCGCCCTCGCTGTGTAACTAGCGGCAGTGGTGCAGCCAAAATTTGGATAATCTGCGTGCAATCACCCAAGTAATCGGCCAAGCGGCCAGCCGCGCCGATTCGGCAGGATCTGATCCCCTCTCCGCGACGGTTGTGGCTCAGTCCCGCGCCGCGGCGACCTAACAGGTTTACAGCGAGGAGATGCCTGCACAAGATGCGGCCGCGAAGGCGGCCACGCCGGCGCCGGCGGGAGCGGTGGCCGGCGCCGGAGAGCGGATACCTGGCCGACCGCACGGATCCGGCCCGTTCGGATCAATCTTTTATCGACCGAACGGGCCGTGGTGCGACTCACCTTCTGATCGCCCGCATACGGGCCCGTAAGGCGGCCAGCGCCTCCATGGACCGCCACCGTAACGTACACCAACATTCCATCGTGGCTTGTTGTAACCCAACTCCACTGAGGCTGATTACGCAATTATGGGCCTTTCGGCATCACAGGTGGCAGGCTGCACTAGGCGGGGTGGGGTGTCACAATGGGTACGTGGGGGTTACCGCTGGTTTGGTGACGTTGCTGTTCACCGATATCGAGGGCGGCGTCCGGCTGTGGGAGGCCGACCGCGATTCCATGGCGGCGGCATCGGCCCGCCAT
>Ga0310037_10001086_pt1 | contig 15412 bp, 17 predicted proteins | sample Sb_taG_11_FD_200239 | JGI IMG/M metagenome (GOLD analysis project Ga0310037, IMG submission 200239) | Peat soil microbial communities from Weissenstadt, Germany - Sb_50d_3_AS metaG (v2) (version 2) | ecosystem: Environmental > Terrestrial > Soil > Wetlands > Peat | place: Germany: Weissenstadt...
AGTTCGTGACCATCCGCGCGCAGGTCGCGGCGCTCGAACAGTTCAGCGATCACGCCGATCCGCCAGAGCTGTTGGAGTGGTTGCGGACGTTCAGGAACCAGCCAGGCGCAACCTATCTTGTCCACGGCGAGCCCGTCGCATCGTCGCAGCTTCGCGATCGGATGAAGAAAGAACTGGGATGGAATGTGCTGGTGGCGGAGTACATGGAGCGAGTGGAGGTGAAGTAGCGTAGTGTTGGCCGCACGCTACTCGATCGAAAACACGGCATAAACGGTGGCGTCGCTCTTCACCTTCTGCGGAAACAAGGTCAGAGTCGGCCGTTTCTCTGCCGCAGACCCGACCAACGCTGACATTGTGTTGACGGTCATCCCTCGCCACATCTTCGGCACCGGCGCGCGATTGCTCGCATAGACCAGTTCCCCAAGTTTTGTACCCAGCCCTTTTGCCATTTGATCGGCGATAGACCTAGCCTTTGCCAAGGCGGCGCCTCCTGCTTTGGCTTCATGTCCGCAGTCCATTTTTCGTCGATCTCCGTGCGAGCCAGATGCAGCTTCTCGGTTTCGATGTTTGCTTTCGGAACCTTGGCGTCCAAGAGCGCTTTCGTAATCCGCTCGGCCACTCGGACGTTTTCCTGAAAAGCAGCGTCCTGAGTGATTCCAAAATTGTGATATCCAATCTCGAGCACCGCGACTTCGGCATCTGCCGTTATGGACTCGTCGGCGGTCACAGCGATGGTCTTGTTCTGACGATTTACCTGAATATCCTGCCCAAACACTGACCCGGTGATGGCAGTGACAGCGATCATTAACACAAAGTGTTTCAAGGAGTCCTCCGAAAATGGGTGTCACGGACGTTGTACTACAGAGCGAGGAAGTGGAGAAGAGCGATTTTACTGCGCGGAGGCGGAATTGGAGAACCTAACCAATGCCTCTAACTTTCGTTCCGCCGCTCCCGAATCGATCGCATCAGCCGCCAGCGGCACAGCATCGCTCAGATGATCGGCGCGTCCGGCGGCGACGAGGGCAGCGGCGGCGTTGAGCAGCACTACGTCGCGGCGTGCGGAATTCTTTCCTGAGAGTACATCGCGGATCAGCGTGGCGTTGCGAGCGGCGTCGCCGCCAGAAATTTCGTCGAGCGTGGAGCGCTGCAGACCGAATTCCTCGGGCGTGACTTCGTAGGTGCGCACCTGGCCCTCGCGGACTTCTCCGACACGCGTGGGGCCGGTTATCGTGATTTCATCCAGTCCGTCATTGCCATGAACTACCAGCGCGCGATGGAGTCCCAGCATGCTGAGCGCTTCTGCAAGTTTTTCGACAAGGTCCGCGGAATAAACGCCCACTACCTGGCAGGTGGCGCGCGCGGGATTGGTCAGCGGACCGAGCAGGTTGAAAACTGTGCGCAAATGCAGCTCGCGGCGGGCGGTCTGCACGTGCTTCATTGCGGAATGCATGGCGGGGGCGAAAAGAAACGCGATCCCCACTTGTTCAAGGCAGGCCGCGATCTGCGTGGCTGGCAACTGGATGTTCACGCCCAGCGCCTCCATCACGTCGGCGGAGCCGCACTTCGAGGTCACGCTGCGATTGCCATGCTTGGCGACACGCACGCCGGCGCCGGCGACCACGAAGGCTGTGGCCGTTGAAATGTTGAAGGTGCCGCTGGTATCGCCGCCGGTGCCGCAGGTATCGACAAGCGCGTCGCGCCCGGTGCCACTGGCGTCGAGAACGGAGTCGGAGTGGAGTTCGAGCGGAACGGCGGCGGCGCGGATGGCTTCGGCAAATCCGACGATTTCTTCTACCGTCTCACCCTTCATGTGCAACGCCACCAGCAGCGCCGCAATTTGCGCGTCCGAGCATTGGCCGGTGAGGACCTCGGTCATTACCGCGTGCGCCTCCGCGCGGGAGAGCGACTGTTGATGGTTGGCGATGCGATGGAGGACGTCGAGGATCATGTCTGCCGCCAAGGGTAGCACTGATCACGGTTAGTTGTGATCTGCGGCGTTTGCACCAATCCTTCCGCCTCTATAAAATCAATAGTTTGCTGCACGGGTGTGAAGCCGCAAGCAGAGTCCTCTCGGGAGTCCATTAACGGCGTCGCGAACGACGAACGATCAACGACCAGCGACCAACGACGGATTTGGAATCATTATGAAAATTCATGAGTATCAGGCAAAAGGAATTTTAAAGAAGTATGGCGTCGCCGTGCCGCGCGGCACGATGGCAACGACGCGGGAAGAAGCCGAGGCGGCGGCGAAGGATATTCTGGGCTCCGGTGCGACGGGAGTTGTAGTGAAAGCCCAGATCCATGCTGGCGGACGCGGCAAGGGCGGCGGAGTGAAGATCGCCAAATCGGTGGAAGAAGCGACCGAGATCGCCGGCAAGATGCTGGGCATGAAACTGATCACGCATCAGACGGGGCCGGAAGGGCGCATCGTGCATCGGTTGCTGATCGAAGAGACGTTGCCGATCGAGAAGGAACTTTATCTCGGCATTCTGGTGGATCGCGGCGAGGGAAAGCCCGTCTTCATGGCGTCGGCCGCGGGTGGCATGGATATCGAGCAGGTGGCCGCCGAGCGGCCCGAGGCGATTCTGAAGCAGTACATCGATCCTGGCATGGGACTCGAGCCCTTCCAGGCGCGCAAGATCGCGTTTGCTTTGGGACTGAAGGCCTCGCAGATCAATCCTGCGGTCCAATTCCTGACCAGTCTCTATCGCGCGTTTCTTGAGTCGGACGCTTCGCTGGTCGAAATCAATCCCTTTATCAGCTGCACGGATGGCCGGTTATTCGCGCTCGACGCCAAGCTGACGTTTGACGATAACGCGCTCTTCCGCCATGCCGACCTGCGCGAACTGCGGGACATCACCGAGGAAGATCCGCTGGAAGTGGAGGCGTCGAAATACAACCTCAACTACATCAAGCTCGATGGCAGCGTGGGTTGCATGGTGAATGGCGCCGGCCTGGCGATGGCCACCATGGACATCATCAAGTACGCGGGCGGCATGCCCGCCAATTTTCTGGATGTGGGCGGGAGTGCCAGCGCCGATCAGGTGGCGCACGCGTTTGAAATTTTGCTGAGCGACAAGAGTGTGCGGGCCGTGCTGATCAATATTTTTGGCGGCATTCTGCGGGTGGATATGCTGGCAACCGGGGTGGTCGAGGCGGCGCGCAAAACGAATATCCAACTGCCGGTGGTCCTGCGACTGGAAGGCACCAATGTTGAGGAAGGCAAGAAGATCCTGATGGAATCGGGGCTGAACTTCGTGGTGGCTGAGACCATGAAAGATGCAGCTGACAAGGTAGTAGCGGCGGCGCGGTCTGCAGCCTAGCCGAGCAGCACTTTTTGAAAGTGAGCAATTATGGCAATCCTGATTGATAAAAGAACTCGATTGATTGTACAAGGTCTGACGGGCCGCGAAGGCACGTTCCACGCGAAGGCGTGCGCGGCTTACGGCACACAGATTGTGGGCGGCGTTACGCCTGGCAAGGGCGGGACGACCCACGAGGGCTGGCCGATCTTCAACACCGTCCAGGAAGCGGCGGACAAGACGGGGGCGAATGCCGCGGTCATTTTTGTGCCGCCGCCGTATGCGGCCGACGCAATTATGGAAGCGGCCGATGCTGAAATCGAACTGATTGTCTGCATCACCGAGGGCATCCCGACGCTCGATATGGTGCGCGCTTGGGAGTTTCTGCAGAACCGGCGCTCGCGCCTGATCGGGCCGAACTGCCCCGGTATCATCTCGCCGGGCAAATGCAAGATCGGCATCATGCCGGCGTCGATCCACAAAGAAGGAAATGTCGGGATCGTGTCGCGCTCCGGGACGCTGACTTACGAAGCCGTGCATCAACTTACTCAGCGCGGCATTGGGCAATCGACGGCGATCGGGATTGGCGGGGATCCGATCATTGGCACGAATTTTGTCGACGCGCTCGACCTTTTTAACCGCGATCCGCAGACCGAAGCCGTGGTTATGATCGGGGAAATCGGTGGCAACGCGGAGGAGACCGCCGCGGAGTTCGTCCGGACCCATATGAAGAAGCCGGTTGTGGGCTTCATCGCCGGACAGACAGCGCCTCCCGGACGCCGCATGGGCCATGCCGGTGCAATCATCTCCGGCGGCAAGGGCACTGCGGCCGAGAAGATTGCGGCCATGGAAAAGGCCGGCCTCAAGGTTGCGAAATCGCCGGCCGACATCGGGGAAACGCTCGCTTCCGTGCTGGGAGTGAAGGTTTAAAGAGCAGCTGACATCCGAAACCTAATTTATGAAAACACTGCAACGCACACTGACCATCATCAAGCCCGACGCGGTGAAGAAAAACGCTGTTGGAGACATCATCGAACAGTTCGAAAAGAACGGCTTCCACATTCTGGCCATGAAGATGCTGGAAATTTCGCAGCACCAAGCGGAGCAATTCTACGCTGTCCATGCCAGCCGGCCGTTTTACCATTCACTGACCAAGTTCATGTCCAGTGGACCAATCGTGGCCCTGGCGCTGGAAAAGGAAAACGCCATTGCCGATCTGCGCAAGCTGATGGGCGCGACGAATCCGGCCAGCGCCGAAGAGGGCACCATCCGCAAGAAATGGGCGAGCAGCATCGAGCACAATGCGATTCATGGCTCCGACGCGGATGAAACGGCGCGCTTCGAGTTGAGCTTCTTTTTTGCGGGATACGAACTGGCGCAGTAAGAACTGAGAACTCTATGCCTCTAGTTCAAGTCACTATGCTGCAAGGGCGCACTGCCGATCAGAAGCGGAAGATTGCGCAGCGCATTACCGACACGATGGTGGAAGAAGCGGGTGCGCGGCGCGAAGCCATCGTGGTCACGTTCCTGGAAGTGTCGAAGGAAAGTTACGCTTCGGGCGGTGTGCTGATGGTGGATAAGCAGCCGACGTGAGGTCAGGCAGTCCGCGGATGCACGTGTGCATGAGGTCCTTCCCCGTCGGCGGTGCTCAGGGTCAGGATGACAATTTAATTAAAGATGAGAATTAATTAAAAGTTATCCGAGCGGTTCGAACAAATGTCCTTCGGTGCGGTCACCGAGTTTAGGCAGATCCTTTTTTGCCAGCTGCAGAAAGTGCGGCGAAGAGCGATGCGCTTCCAGGGCGGCATCGTCCTTGTATTGTTCGTAGACAAAGAACCGGCGCGGGTCGGTCTTGTGCTTATGCACCTGATACATCAGGCAGCCCGGTTCTTTACGAGACTCGGTTGAGAGTTTTTCAAAGATCGCGACCACTTCGGACTCGCGCCCGATTTTTGCCATCCAGGTTACGGCCAACACCACCATCCGTCGCTCCGTTCTGTCTCTAGCAGCCCCTGAAGGGGCGTCTGATTTCGAACAAATTATGCTATCGCTAAAGCGATACCCTGATGCGAATCCTGTCTCCTAGCAGTTCTTCAGTTCCAGTTCGCTTATGAATTCAGGCACCAGAATCGTCTGCTCCCGATCGGGGCCGGTGGAGATCATGGCTACTCGAGCTGCGGTTTCCTTTTCGATGAAGGCCAAATACTCGCGGGCCGCCTTGGGCAATCCTTCCACTGTCCGAATGTTCTGGGTTGGACTGGCCCAGCCCGGCATGTTGCGATAGACGCATTCGATTTTTTCGTAACCACACGCCTGCGCCGGAACTTCGTCGGTTTGCTTGCCGTCCACTTTATACCCCACGCACACCGGAATCTCCGTCAGGTGATCGAGCACATCCAACTTGGTAACGACCAGCCAGGAGATTCCGTTAATCATGCCAGCGTAACGGAGCAGAGGCAAATCGAGCCAGCCGGTGCGGCGGGGGCGTCCGGTGACGGCGCCGAATTCGTTGCCGCGCTTGCGCAGGTCTTCGCCTTGCGCGTCGAGCAGTTCGCTGGGGAACGGACCGCTGCCGACCCGGGTGCAATAGGCTTTGGTGATGCCGATGACGGTGTCAATCGATGTTGGCGGCACGCCGGTTCCAGTGGCGGCACCGCCGGACGTGGCGCTTGAAGACGTCACAAACGGATAAGTGCCGTGATCAATGTCGAGCATGGTGCCTTGCGCGCCTTCGAAGACGATCGACTTCCCCTCGGCCAGAGCGCGATTCAGCAGCAGCGCGGTGTCGCGGACGAAGGGCCGAATCTGTTCGGCCGCGTCGGCGTACTCGCGGAACATCTTGTCGGCATCGAGGGGTTCGGAGTTGAAAAGGGCGTGCGCGATCGTGTTCTTCTCACGGCACGCGTTCTCGATGTGCGTGCGCAGCAATTGCGTGTCGAGCAGGTCGGCGACGCGCAGTCCGCGGCGTGCAATTTTGTCTTCGTAGGAGGGGCCGATGCCACGCGACGTGGTTCCGATTTTCACGCGACCGGGAGCGTTTTCCGATCCGAGCTCCATCATGCGATGGTAGGGAAGAATGACCTGCGCGCGGTTCGAGACAAAAAGATTGCCGTCCACTTTCACTCCGGCTGAGCGCAGGGAAGCCACTTCCTTCAGGAAGGCCAACGGATCGATCACCACGCCATTGCCGACGACGCTGATGCACTCGGGCCGCAGAATGCCGCCGGGCACGAGTTGCAGGATGAATTTCTTCCCATTGATGATGACAGTGTGCCCGGCATTGTGGCCGCCGGCGTAGCGAGCTACGACCGAAAAAGTCTGCGTGAGTACGTCGACGATTTTGCCCTTGCCCTCGTCGCCCCACTGGGCGCCAACAATGACCGCAGTTCTGCCTCTCTTCGTTCCGCCTCTGCTCAATTCGAACTCCACTTGGAATATTGTGCGGCGCAAACCGAAGCGCGCCCCTGGATCGCACACACTGGCTGCGCCGCTGCTGAATAGACTGGGAAACTGATGAAGATCGATCGGCGGTACTTGGTGTGTACGCTCTAGCATACCGAATCGGGCTGTGGAGGGGCAAACCGTAAATCCACGCCCCTGACGTCTTCGCTGACAATTCACCGCCCGCTCGCATCTTGTATCCTGACAGCGTGCCCGAACTTCCAGAAGTCGAAACCATTGTACGCGGACTCGATAAGCGCGTCGCCGGTGAAACGATCGAATCAGTCTGGATCGGTTCCCGGAAGCAGCCGTTCAAGTCGCCAGCGGGCGTCATCGCGGCGACGCTTGAGGGCAAGCGCATCGTTCGGGTGCACCGCGCGGGCAAGCACATCGTGTTCGATCTGGAGGGAGAGGCACAGCCGAAGAAGGGCGGCCGTGCAGCTCGCGACCAGACGCGGCAAGCCGCGTCTCTACCGACGGCGCAGTGGATCGTCCATCTCGGCATGACCGGCCGCCTGGTGGTTTCGGAACCCGCGGCCGAGGTCGCCAAACACACTCACTTAATCGCGAAGCTCGCGTCGGGGCGCGAGCTGCGGTTCATCGATCCGCGGATGTTTGGCAAGCTCAGCGTTCATCTTCTGTCTGAATCCGGCGGCTTCGATCCCGGCGGAGTAGAGCCGCTGGAGGTGGGCGAGGAGGCGTTCGTTTCGCTTTTTCGCGGGCGCAAGACTCCAATCAAGAGCGCGCTTCTGAACCAGAAGCTGCTGCGCGGCGTGGGCAACATCTATGCGGACGAGTCGTTGTTTCGGGCTGGCATACGTCCCCGCCGGCGGGCGGCAGCAATCACCCGGCAGCAGTTGGGCAAGCTGCATTCCGCCGTGCGGGAAGTTTTGCGCGAGGCGATCGCGCTGGGCGGCTCTTCGATTTCCGATTACGTGGACGCGGATGGAGAAGACGGATTCTTCCAGCTCCAGCATCGAGTGTATGGCCGTGAGGGGGAGCCTTGCCTGACTTGCGGGACCGCAATCCGGCGCATTGTACTGTCTAGCCGCAGCAGCCACTACTGTTCAAAGTGTCAAAAATAGCCCTAATATAACGATTTAATATTGACGGATCGCATATCCGCACTGTACAAAAAGGGTGCGGCTGAATGCTCCTTCAAGCATGCTACCGAGTCATTCATCATGAATAAAATCTCAATTGGAGTGGACCTCGGCGGCACGAACTTGCGCATCGCCGCCGTGGACGAGCAAGGCGCGCTCGTCGAGAAGGTCACGCTCGGCACCAAGGTTTCTCTAGGACGCGATCACGTCATCGACGACATGTGCGACGCCATCCAGCGCATGTCGGAGAAATACGGGAACTCTTCCGCGCTTCTGGGTATCGGTATCGGCGTACCCGGCATCATCGATATGCAAACTGGCCTGTTGCGCGAATCACCCAACCTGCCGGGCTGGGCAAACTATCCAGTGCGCGCCGAAATTGAGCGGCGGCTGAAGACCATAGTGATCCTCGAGAACGATGCCAATGTCGCTGCGTTCGGAGAAAAATGGCTGGGCGCGGCCAAAGATTTTTCGGACGTGGCCATGCTGACCCTGGGTACCGGCGTTGGCGGCGGACTGGTTCTGGGCGGCACGATCTGGCGCGGCGCGAACGGCATGGCTGGCGAGTGGGGGCACGCAACGGTGGAACCGGCCGGGCATCCTTGTGGGTGCGGCAATCAAGGATGTCTGGAACAGTACGCTTCGGCGACGGCCGTGGTCCGGATGGCACGGGAAGCGATCGCGAGCAACGGCGGTTCGGCGCTGGCGCGCGCGGCTCACTCCGATCCGGAGTTCAGCGCGAAATCGATTTACAATCTCGCGATTCAAGGCGATGAGGATGCGCGCCGCATTTTCCGGTACGTGGGACGCTGTCTAGGTATTTTGCTGTCGACGCTGGTAAATTCCCTGAACCTGCCGATCTACGTGATTGGCGGGGGAGTCGCGAGCGCGTGGGAAGCTTTCTCGCCCTCGATCTTCGAGGAGTTGCGGCGGCGTTCCCTGGTGTATGCCGCCACTGCACCGTACGATCCTTTGGCCATCAAACAGGGCGCCTCCGCGCTCATCGAGGCCGGCCCCGGCGCCAAGACCATCATCACCCGCGCGCTGCTCGGCAGCGATGCCGGCCTGTACGGCGCCGCCCGCCTGCCGATGGTAGCCGAAGCAAGGCGATAATCGCGAGGGATCGTGTCGGACAAGGGTTCGTGTGGGGATGGGCGCCTCGCCCGTCCAAGCCGAGCACAGCTCGGCAACTATCCGTGCTCCCAGCAGCCATCGGATTCGTCTTAGTCGCGTCGGCGCTTCGGTGCAGGTGATTTAGATGAGTGTTTCGCTGCGTGCCCCGGTCTTGATGAGGATGAGCGCGTTACGAACGACGGCCTCTCCGGATGCGATGATCTCGAAGAACGTGATCGGCTCAACGATTTCGGCACACGCAGGAGCTTGCTGGCCGGCACCTTCGCCCCATGCAGCGGAGTGGGCAAGCTGGGCGGAAGGGTAAGTTTCGGTCCCGACGCGGCGGTCTTTAGTTTTGCGACTTCCAGCAGAGTAAGGTTGCGCCAATCTCCCGGCGGCACGTCGAGCGCGAGCGGACCGTACTGCACGCGCCGGATTTTCTCCACGTGGTGTCCTACTTCTTCAAACATCTTTCGGACCTGGCGGTTGCGGCCTTCAATGATGGTCACTTCGAGCCAGGGGTTATCGCCTTCGCGGATCAGGCGAATCCTTGCCGGAGCCGTGCGCACGCGGCGGCCGCCTTTTTCGGCGATCGAAACTCCGCGGCGAAGCTTGTCGAGCTTCCCCTCGTCGGGCTGGCCGGCAACTTTCACTACGTAAGTCTTCGGCACATTGGAAGACGCTTTCATCAGCGCGTTGGCCAGTTCGCCGTCATTGGTCATAAGCAGAAGGCCTTCGCTTGCCCAGTCCAGACGGCCCACGGGATAGACGCGTCCTTTCACCTTGTGCACCAGATCCATCACGGTGGGACGTTTTTTTTCATCGCTGACCGTGGTTACATATCCTTTGGGTTTGTTGAGCGCCACGTAGGTGAAACGCTCGGGACCCTGCAGCAGTTTGCCATCCACGCGGATGTGGTCGCGTTCAGGATCGGCTTTCGTGCCGAGCTCGGTGACCACCTGGCCATTGACCAGCACGCGGCCGGAGACGATCAGGTCTTCGGATTTGCGGCGGGATGCGATTCCGGCAGCAGCGATAATTTTTTGCAGACGTTCGGCTGGCATGGCTACTCCGGTTTGAGGCTAGCTGGCGTTTCGGTTTCTTCTTCGGTGCCGAGTTGGGCCGCGGTCTCTTCGGCAGAATCATCGGTTCGATCATCAGTTCGATCATCGCTTCGATCATCGCTTGACGGCGAACCTGCGGACTCTTCCGCGGAAATGCCTTCGCCCGGAATCAAGTCGCTCTGGAACGACTCCGCCAACAGTTTCTCGAACTCCTCCATGCTGGGCAGTTCGTTGATGTCGCTCAGCCCGAAGCGCAGAAGAAATTCCTTGCTGGTTCTGTAGAGAATCGGTCGGCCGATAACGGCTTTTCTGCCGGCGGTGGTGACGAGCTTGCGGTCAAGCAGGGTGGCGATGACGCCGCCGGAATCCACGCCGCGAATTTCGCTGATCTCGGGCACTGTGACCGGCTGCTTGTAGGCGACGACGGCAAGCGTTTCGAGCGCCGGAAGCGACAGCCGGAAAGGCGGCTTCAGGCTCTTGGCGAAAGCGCGTACCACATCGTGCTGCTCGGGCTTGGTGGACATGCGGTATCCGCCGGCGACCTGGCGGATTTCGATTCCGTGGTTTGCACCGGAGTAATCCACGATGAGTTCTTCGAGCGTGGCGCGGATGCGCGACTTGATTTCCGCCGCGTCGATACCCGGAGTCTCGGCAAGCAAAGACTCCTTCACCAGCGAGAAAATCTGGTCGAGTGAAATGGGAGTTTCCGCCGCGTAAATGATGGCTTCGAGTTGAGGTTTAAGACTCATAAATCAGTTCTCAGTTCCCAGTTCTCGGTTCCCAGTTTTCAGAAAAGCCCATAGGCCACAGGCGTTTACTGAGAACTGAGAACTGGGAACTGAGAACTTCTTTTTCACTTCCAATCATCGCGCACCGCGGCCTGCTCCGTCATCACTTCTTCGAAGTGAGAATGCTTGCGTACCAGCACCTCGCCGAAGACATGGTCCTGCCGCACCTGGATCGCCTGCAAACGGACCAGTTCAAGCAACGCCAGAAACATGCAGACCAGCCCCGGTCGCGACGCCACATTGCCGAGCATCTGCTTCAGGCGAATCGGGCGATCTTCGAGCGCGAGCCGGCGGTGCAGATACTGGATCATCTGACCGACAGTTACGGTATCTTCGTCCACTTCGAGGATCGGCCGGGTGCGCGCCCGGTCCAGAATCTGCTGAAAGGTCTTGACCAGGTCGATCACATCGGCGGCGAGTTCGGGCTCGGCGCCCTCGGCGTCCATGAATTCCCGGATCGCCGGATTGCTCAGCACCGCGTCCTCAATCTGCTGCTTCTGCAGCAGCATCTGCGCAGCGGACTTAAATTTTTCATGCTCGAGCAGGCGGTTGACGAGTTCGTTGCGCGGGTCTTCCAACGCGTCGGTGGGAGCGAGCGGATCGCGCGGCAACAACATCTTCGACTTGATGTGAATCAGCACCGCCGTCATGTAGATGAACTCGGAGGCGACGTTGACGTCGAGTTCGCGTATGCGCTCGACATAAGTGAGGTACTGCGCCGTGATCCTGGCGATCGGGATGTCGTAGATATTGATGTCCTGCTTGCGAATCAGGTCGAGCAGCAGGTCGAGCGGGCCTTCGTAGATTTCGCCGAGCGCGATGGCGAACGGGAAATCGCTGGCATCGTCTTTGGCGGACTTAGCGGCGGATTTGCTCTCCAGTAGAGACGCGGCTCGCCGCGTCTCCGCCGAGACCACCGAAGCCGCGTTCGTTCCCGAGGCCTCGAGCGGCGGCTGTTCCGAAATAGGTTGAGACAAATCCGTCACTTCGTGGAACCCTTCGCCGGCCCGTAATCGAGCCCCATGGCGCTGCGAACCTCGTCCATCGTAGCCCCAGCAACCTCGCGGGCGCGAGCCGAGCCAGCCTCCAGAATATCCCAGGCAAGGCGCGGATTGTCCTCGTATTTTTTTCTGCGCTCCTGCATGGGATTCAGGATCTTCACCAGGGCATCGGCGGCCCAGCTTTTGCACTCAATGCAGCCGATTCCAGCCGACCGGCAGCCTTCGTATACCTTCGCCATCGTCTCTTTGCTGCTGAATATTTTGTGCAGGTCGCCCACGGGGCAGACATCCGGATCGCCGGGATCGGTGCGCTTGATGCGCCGGGGATCGGTGACCATCGTCTTCAGCTTCTGCCGCACCACGGGCTCGGGATCAGCAAGCAGCACCGCGTTGCCGTATGACTTCGACATCTTGCGGCCGTCGGTGCCAGGCAGGCGGGGAGCGGGCGTGAGCAGGGCCGCTGGCTCGGGGAAAACGTAATCGCGCTTTTTGTCGTTGAAGCCCCCGGCGTAGAAGCCGTTGAACCGCCGCGCGATCTCGCGCGTCAACTCCACGTGCGCCACCTGATCTTCGCCGACCGGGACGACGTCTGCCTTGTAGATCAGAATATCCGCAGATTGCAGCACGGGATAACCGAGAAAACCATATGTGTCCAGATCTTTTGCCTTGATGTTCTCCTTCTGCTCTTTATAGGTCGGGACGCGCTCCAGCCAGCCGACAGGCGTGATCATCGAAAGCAGCAGGTGTAACTCGGCATGGGTCGGCACATGCGACTGGATGAACATCACGCACTTCGCGGGATCTAGCCCCGCGGCCAGCCAATCCAGCAGCACGTCGACCAGGTTTTCCTTCAGATGTGACGGGTCGGCGTAGTCAGTGGTCAGCGCGTGCCAATCGACGATCACGAAAAAGCATTCGTACTGGTCTTGCATGCGGACCCAGTTTTCTAGCGCGCCAACGTAGTTGCCCAGGTGAAGTTTGCCCGTCGGGCGCATTCCGCTCAGCACGCGCTTCTTGGTTGAGGGAGTCGTCATTCAGAATTTGCCCAGCATCAAACGGTAAAAGTTAACTGGCGGGTCGATCAAGACGTTGAGAAAACCCGGGGCTAGGAACACCAACGCCAGCAGTGCAAAGATGCCGATTCGGTCGTACATCGTTCGCACTGAATCCGATAAGAAATGTCGCAGCACGTGGCTACCATCGAGCGGCGGGACAGGGATTAGATTGAAGACTGCGAGCCAGATATTAATGACCATAAGTGTATACAACAGCATAGCTACTGGCGCCCACATCGAATCCGAAGCAGCGCCACTAAAACCACCCGACAATCCGATGACAATGCCGTGTCCGGAGGTCGATGAAAGCGAGATGCCGCCGAGCAGCAGAAACGCTCCTGTGGCGACGACGAAGTTGCTGACCGGACCCGCCACCGAGGTCAGGATGTCGTCCATCACAGGATGGCGAAAATTCCGAGGATCAACGGGTGTTGGCTTAGCCCAACCGATCAACCCTTGGAATTTGTAGGCCGCGAGCAGCGGCAGGATGATCGTACCCAATAAGTCAATGTGGCGAATCGGATTCAGCGATACCCGTCCCAGCATACGAGCCGTGGGATCGCCACAGCGAGACGCGGTCCACGCGTGGGCGGACTCGTGCACGCTGATCGCAAACAGGAACGCGATCATCTGATAAAAGATTTGAACAGCGGCTTGCTGCGTCATTGGTGAACCCTGATTCTAGCAAAGGCTGGGAATTGCAGAGGTCAGAAGTCAGATTGCAGAAGTAAAGCGGAGAGTTGTGGAGATTTAAATCGACTATTGCCCGGCGCGCATGGGCGAGACCATCAGGTTTCCGGCGGTTCGTTTCTTGCCGTCGCCTTTGTCGTGCTGGTAGAGCAGCGAGAGCGCGCCTTCGGCGGAGGTCGCGCCGGCCAGTTCCGCCGCCAATCCTTGATATGACCGGCTGATTTCGTGATTCCCCTGCGACGCCACCGGGCTCCCCTTGTCGATCGCGGGACCGATGAGTTGGAAGTTGTTGGGCACCTTCCACAGCACCTTGCAGTTGGTGGCTTTCTCCACATCCTCGTCGGTGAAGCCGGGAATTTTCTTATAACGGTTGAGCACAATGCGCAGGCGATCGCGTCCGGCTCCTTCCTTCAGGAAGGCCTGAATGCGGCTGGCGCTCCAGAGGGAAACGACATCGGTCTGCGTAACCAGCAGCACGGCGTTCGAGAGGTCGCAGATCATTTGCATCGTGCTATCCATCCGGCCCGAGCCATCGAGCACGACGAAGTGATACTGGTTCACCAGCAGGTCGAAGAGGCGAGCCAGTTCTGAAGCGGTCGGGACACTGTTGTGCGGTTGCTGAGCGCCGGCCAGCAGATGCAGGCCATTGCGATAAGGAGTCATCAGGCCGTCAAGCAGCGAACCGTCCATGCGATGCAGGTTCTGCAAGGCATCGATCAGCGTGAATTGAGGCCGCAGATTCAGTTGCAAGGCAGTGTGGCCGATGGGAGCGAAATCCACCAGCACCACGCGCCCGTGAGCCTCCTGCAAGGCTACGGCAGTGTTCACCGCGGTGGTGGTGGCGCCGGCTCCGCCTTTAGCGTTCAGAAAAGTGAAGACTCGCGCCTTGTTGGAACTGCGCTGCGCGCGGCTCAAGGTGGCCGAGAAGCGAGTGAAGGCCTCGACCAGGGCTTCGCGGGTGGCGGCATGATCCAGAAACTCACGCGCGCCCGCTCGCATGGCGGAAACAATGTTCGTGGGCTGGCTCATTTCACCCACGGCGAAAATCGTGACCTCTGGAATGCTGGCGTGGATCAGTTCGATGGTGCGGATGGCGCGCTGCGGATTCTGAGGGGCGATATTCACCAGGACGACTTCAACGTGCTGATCCTGCAATTGACGCAAAATGGCGTCGCTCGGTCCCGCCGGGAAACCGAGGCTCAATGCGGTTCGGGCCAGATTAGTGCTCTCGACTCGGCTGTTCAGTACGACGGATTGTTCGCGGTCTTCGGTGAGTAGGGCGACGGCGATCCCGGGCATAGCTCGATTCTCAGTGTTCACTGTCATGCTACGAACTTCCAGCGCCGGGACCAAGTGACCTTCGTAATCGAATTGGTCCACGGACGAGGCGGCAGGTCGCCAGCGGGTTTTCAATCGAGAGCAAGAATCCCGCCGACTGCTGGTTTACTTGATTGTAAGGCAAAGGCCAGCGCTTGAAAAGACGGGCGAGGTTCCAGAAAGCGACGTTTCGGGAAACGAGCTTCCAAGGCGCTACCGGCCGGAAGTTGCCCCGGCGGCAGTTGCGGCCGAAACCCGCACGAAGTGAGTAGTGGGCTCGTCGGCGGGCAAGTACTCGTAGGAATCGAGTTGCACGGCGATCCCGCTGCATTGGTTGTCATGGGATTGACCCGCTTGGGAATGACCTGGCTGGGCATGACCCGCCTGCGCGGCCAAGGAGCGCAACACCCGGCCGCGACACCGCACCGGCATGTTCTCCGTCAAGGTGACTTCGCAGGGCATGGTGAAAGTTAACTCCACGACCGCTCCTTCCGGAAGCGCCGTCTCCGCGTAAAAAAACATTCCACGGCCACTCAAG
>Ga0310037_10001089_pt1 | contig 15394 bp, 15 predicted proteins | sample Sb_taG_11_FD_200239 | JGI IMG/M metagenome (GOLD analysis project Ga0310037, IMG submission 200239) | Peat soil microbial communities from Weissenstadt, Germany - Sb_50d_3_AS metaG (v2) (version 2) | ecosystem: Environmental > Terrestrial > Soil > Wetlands > Peat | place: Germany: Weissenstadt...
TTGAGACAACCAGGAACGTAACGGGAAGGAGCCCTTTACACACGCACCGACACGAGCAAACCGGACACAGGGCCACTGACCGCGCTAAAGCTCTTCACAATGCATCACCCCAGAAGAGCCGCACCCAACACCTAAAGTCCCTGGTGTTGCCCCGTGACCCACCGGGAGAACTCCTCGGCGCGCCTGATGGTGTCGGGGAAGTTCTTGATGCCTTGCTCGGTCCAGTTGACGAGAGAAACATAGGTCGCCATATCGGCCCCCTAACGGTTCTGGATTGGCGAGCCAATCGTGTCTCGTACGAACCGGTTGGGCAAGGGCGAGCAGCTCGCGGCCGAGCGCGGATCAAGATGCAGATCGTTTTCCCAGCGCGCGGGATGTACGTGGAATGAATCTCGACCGGCGAACCGGCCCACAGCCATCATGGCAGCTTGCAGCCTACAACCTGGCCGGAGTAGTCGTAGGGTGGGCCGCCTGGCGAGGTCCCGTGTTTATGTTGCGTGAACCCGGGCCTTTTCCGGGCGGCCTCCCTCCGAACCCGGCGTGCGGCTTTCACCGCACCGGGCTCTCCCGCGATTTATGCCGCGTGCGCGACGGGGTTCGCGTGGATCCAGTCGTGGCAGGCCGCGCAGACGATGAGCGTCTTGCGCCGCATTCTCGCTATGAGGGCGGCCCACGCGGGCTGGCCCGGTCCCGGTTTCCCGAGCGCCTTGAGGCCGGTCACCTGGTGGACTGTCACCGTGGTGCCGGTCTCGCAGAGCTCGCATTCCCGTCTGCGGAGCCTGGATATCAGCTCCTTGCGGGGGTAGAGGGCCGGGCCGGGCGCGGGGTCACGGATGACCGCCCGCCGGTCCTGCCGCAGGATGGTCCCGCCGAATCGTGCTACCAGGTCCTTCTTGCCCTCGCGGTGCTTCCTGGCCTCGTAGCAGGTCCGCGGCCCGTCGCTGGTCTCGATGGCGGCCTTGCCGAACGCCCGCCAGGTCGGTGCACGCTGGTCGGCGAGATCCCCACCCGCCGGGCCAGCTCCCGCTTGGACCAGTGCGTGGCCCCCTCGGGCACCTCTTCCATTGCCTTTATCGGATGCGTGTTTGATCCTGGCCAGGTGGCCCATGTTCGTTCCGCACCTGACCGTGACCGCCTGCTCGTGGCCGCCCTGACCGGCACGGCCACGTACCACGCCCGGCAGCACGAGCCCGGCACCGCCGCGGCGGTCGCCGAGCTCCGCGACCTCGCGGGAGGTCGCGGAGACCTGCTCGCCGAGGTGGCCGGGATCACCTTGGGCTTCTACGCGGGTCGGCCCGACGAGGGCCGCGCCCAGGCCATGGCGGACCTGTGCAGGGCAGCCGGCGCGGACGAGTCCCTGATCCCGGGATGGATCGAGGAGGGACGGCATAGGGCCGAGGCAGCGCAGCGACCGCCGTTCTCAGGCGGCGTGCGCCCGTAGGAGGCCGGGACAGCATGGCCTTGCCCTCTGCCACCTCACCCCATGGTGGGTGACAGAGGGCACCGTCGGTAGCCGCCGGGCATCAGCGCCGGTCGCGGATCAGTGGAACTCGAAGTCCGCGAGGTGATCCGTGCCGTCGCTCAGTTGCACGTCCAGCTGCCGGCAGGTCCCGGCCCAGGCCTTGTTCGTCTTCCACACGTACACGTACTGGCCGGTGGTCGGGTCGTAGCTGAGGCTACTGCCGCCTGCGGTGACGGTGGTCTCGATAGCATCGAGTGGCGTCCCGGTGGCGCACGCGATCTGGCTCGAGGAGGGGCTTCCGGGCGCGAGGATGTTCAGGCCTTGGTTGCCGCCGAGGCTGAACTTGACCGGGATGGCGCTCCCGGCCTTGACGGTGTTGATCGTGGGCGGGTTGCCGACCGGCGGGAAGAAGCCGGTGAAGTTGAACGCCGGTGTCTGAGTTGTGCCGTCGTAGAAGACGAAAAAGGAGTCACCGTGCTGGGATACCCATGTATCGCTGGTTTGGTCGACTGAGAAGGTCATGGCCCCGGAACCTGGCGCATTTCCGTCCAACGTCGGGTCTTTGACGGTGACCGAAGAGCCGGGGCACCCGTCACAGACGGTTGTTAGCAGCCCGGCGGCAAACTGGACGAGTGGCCGGTACTCAAACGGCATCCCAGATGTGTTAGGCACGTTGAGCGTCGCCGTAAAGGTGTACTGTTTGCCGAGTACCGGCGCCCCAAGGTCCCAATGGAAGATCGCGAATGAATTACTCCCGGTCTGAAGCGTCTCGCCCTGATCGAGATTGCCCGGGTTCGTGAAAGATGCCACCGTCACGCCCGGTAGAGGCGACGATATGAAGATGTCGAAATTGACAGTGCGATTGGGCTGTGGGCCGTATTCGGCGTCAACCGGCGTCAGGGTCATGGTGACAGTCTGCTGGCCGCCTCCGGCGGGGATGACAGAAGGACTGACTGTCCTGGTCGAGTCATAACCCAGGCTGTAACTGACGGAAAGCGCACCGGGATTCTGCTCGGACACAGGATTCAGGGAAGGCCCCAACCAGCCCTGGCTAGGAGCAATACTGGCAGTCGTGCCAATGACCGGGAACGATGTGACCGAGTCGAACAGGGAGGGATCGTATCCGCTCATAATGCTCACGGCTGCGTTGGTGACTGGCGTTTGTGTGTAATTGCCGATGGTGGAAAACCAGAATTTGTTTCCGTTTTGGACATCTGTAGCCAGGACGCTGGTTGTGGTCGGTGGAAGATGTACGCTGTCGCCCGCGACGTCCCCCGCGAACAGAACGTTTGTAGGCTGCTGCGCAGATGCCGGTGTCGAGATGGCCAGCGGGATACCTGCCGATACCGCGAGTGCCATCGCAAGCAGCACGACGCGAGGTGATCTCAGGATGCCCCGACCGCGTATGTGCGTCCAGGTTCCTCCTGCGTTTTTCTTCATGGGTCAGGCCCCCCTACTTGTCGGGCGGCCCGGCTGGACCGCCTGTATCTCGCGTACCACGCTGCTGAGACCCGGTGTATAGGGACCTTCGTCCCATTCCGCGTGGGTCGCAGGACCTCCATGACCACAGGGTTGCTGCTCAGCGCTCACGCCCGCCGAAGCCCGGTCACCAACTGGCCGGGCTTCCGCGCCGACTGGCCGAGGTAGCTGCCGCCGCGGCCGAGCATGGCCTTGCCCTCTGCCACTTCGCTTCATAGTGGGTGGCAGAGGGCGTCGTCGTTAAGCGCCGGGCATCTCGCTGATCGCGGATCAGTGGAACTCGAAGTCCGCGAGGTGATCCGTGCCGTCGCTCAGTTGCACGTCCAGCTGCCGGCAGGTCCCGGCCCAGGCCTTGTCGGTCTTCCACACGTACACGTACTGGCCCCTCGGGTCGTAGCTGAGGCTACTGCCGCCCGCGGTTACGGTGGTCTGGATGGCATCGAGCGGAGCCCCGGTGGCGCACGCGATCTGACCCGAGGATGGGCTTCCGGGCGCGAGGATGTTCAGGCCTTGGTTGCCGCCGAGGCTGAACTTGACCGGGATGGCGCTCCCCGCCTTGACGGTGTTGATCGTGGGCGGGTTGCCGACCGGCGGGAAGAAGCCGGCGAAGTTGAACGCGGGCGTTTGAGTGGTGCCCTGGTAGAAAACGTCGAAAGCGTCGGAGTGTGTAGATGCCCACGTGTGGCTGGTTTCGGCCACCGAGAACGTGGCGCCGCCAGAGCCTGGCGCATTCCCGTCAAGCGTGGGGTCTTTAACGGTGACTGCGGAGCCGGCGCACGCGTCACAGAGGTTTGTTTGCCGCTCACCACGTATGCTGACAACTGGCCGGTAATCGAACGGTTGCCCGGATGGATTCGGCACATTGAGCACGGCTGTGAACGTGTACTGTTTGTTAAGCTGCGGGAAACTCAGCCTCCACTGGAATAGATTGGACGCAGGCGGAGTGATGATCTGAAGCATCTCACCCTGGTCCAGGTTACCCGGATTTGCCGTGGACACGATGGACACGCCCGGCACAGCCGAGCTCAGGATGATGTTGAAGGCGACGGAGCCGTTCGGCGGCAAGGCGTAGCGAGCATCGGCCGGGGTTATGGTAATAACCACCGTCTGCTGCGTGCCGCCAGCCGGCACTGTAAGCGGGCTGACTGTTCTGGTTGAGTCATAACCCGGGGTGAAGCTGACGGGAATATCCGATATTAGTGCGTCCCCGGCAGAAAACTGTTGGCCAGGCGCTAGGCTAGCCTGAGTATAGATAACCGGGAAGGAAGAAACGCCCGGGAAGAGCGAAGGGCTCAACCCGCTGTCGATGGTGATTGTCGGGTTCGTGACCGACGTCAGTGAATCATTGCCGAAGAAGAAATTCCAGTTTCTCGTGCCGTTTTGCATGGTTCCGGCTTGAGCGCTGGTCGCGGTCGGCGGGAGAGATACGTCGTTGGCTGTGACCTCCAGCGCGGTCAGGTCGCTGTTTGCACCCTGCGCGGATGCTGGTCCCGGGATGGCCAGAGGGATACCTGCCGATACTGCGAGCGCCATAACGAGCAGCACGACGCGAGGCAACCTCACGATGCCAAGACCGTGTATGCGCGTACAGGTTCCTCCTGCGTTTTTCTTCATAGGTCAGGCCCCCCTACTTGTCGGGCGGCCCGGCTGGACCGCCTGTATCTCGCGTACCATGCCGCTGAGACCCGGTGTATAGGGACCTTCGTCCCATTCCGCCTGGGTCGCGGGACCCCATGACCACAGGGTGCTGCCCAGCGCTCACGCCCGCCGAAGCCCGGTCACCCGCTGGCCGGGCTTCCGCAGATCTGATCGGGTCAGGAAGTCTCCAGGCCCTTGAGTACCTCGCGGGCAGTCTGCGGATCGCGGCGTATGGCCGCGCTCAGCTGGATCCGCTGGAATGCCTCGCGCTCGGCGCGGAGCACGTCTTCCCATCCCTTGTCGCGAGGGACGGCCAGCCCCTCGGTGATGAGGAACTCGACGACGTCCTCGAGCGTGGGGCGGTAGCGCCGCCCCCCGACCGGGAAGTTAAGGCGCTCGAGCTGCCGCGTGCGCGGCTCCCCCGGCCAGGACGCGAGCGAATCCGACGTGCCGTAGACCTGCAGGTGCGCCTCAGGGTAATCACGCTTGCCACGTTCATAGTCGAACCGGCACAGGCACATCTTGTCGTCGTCAGCCGCGTGAATGCTGAAGGCTGAGGCATTCACGGCCAGGTACTCACCCGAGTCGTCCAGGCATAGCCGGTAACCGATGTCCAGCCAGCAGCGACGTGACAGGACCGGGAATCGGGCAGTGCGGAGTGACGCCTTTCCCAGCCCATAGCCGACCAGCACAACATCGGGGTCGCACACCACTGCGGAGATGCGGATATCGCGGCAGATGGTGGTGTTCAGGATGCGCTGGACAGTCTCCCCGAACTGCCGCGCGAGCTTCGGAAGGTCAGCAACTGCCACCGATGGCCAGCCACAGCCTGCGGGCAGCCTCCGACATGAACTGGCGGGTACGCGCCTGCTCGGCCAACTGGTCATACGTCAGGCCCAGCCGGCGCAGTTCGGCTTTCATCGTCCGGTTGTACTCTGCGCGGCTCAGCTGGATGACCTCGACATCGGGCATGACAGGCCCTCCCTGCTCGCTCCTTGCTACCAGCATGCACAAGACGCGGACATTCCTCCGGAGACCGAGCCCCGGTCACCAGCTGGCCGGGCTTCCGCATCGACGCACCAGCCTGCAGGACAGAGGCAGATAACAGCCCCTCCGGCAGCACCTCGGCCGTAGCAGCGGCCGTATCCCATCCGCCGGCGTCATCACCTACGGCTTTCATGAACACCCACCACGCCAGTCCCAGCGCCTCGGCCACGTCCCCGGCATCGACCGTCATCACGACCACCACCCGCACGAAATCCCGGCCCCTGCGGATCTGCCGGTCAGCCCGCGGAGCGATGACCGTCCGGCTCTCCTGCCCAGCGAGACGGCGCTGGAAATCCCCGGCGGCGGCACCCCAGGCGCGCGAGCCGCCGATCCGGGGCACGCCAAGCTGCACCTGGTACCGCATCGCCCTTTCTATAGTGCCTGACGTGCGATAATGGGATTACCGGCGCAACCCGAGCGAGGGGAGCCTGTGTGCCCACACCGCAGCGGACTGCCCGGATTGAGGATGACATCTGGGATCCCGCCACGGCCCGCGCGAAAGCCGAAGGCGCCTCCCTCGCAGCCCTGATGCGTGCCGCTGTCCAGGCCTACGCCACCGGGCAGCTGACTAGTCAGGCCCTGCCCGCAAGTCAGCCAGCCGCCCCAGTGACCGGTCAGCCAGGCCCGGCTGCGGAGCTGACTAGTCAGGGCAGCGCCGCAGCGATAGTCATCACCGGCGGCGAACCGAGCCTCGGGACCGCCTGCGCCGGACCCGGATGCTGGCAGCGGAACACCACCCGATACGGCCTCCGGGGACTCCCCCTCTGCCCCGCCTGCGCCGCCGCCCTCCAGGGCCACACCTACAAGCGCGAGGCGCCCGAAAGCGCGGCACGCGCCATCCGCCGCGGCGCTGCATGACCAGCTTCGGGGCGCGTAACCTGCCGCCATGTCGAGCGACCTCTCCGCCGAGATCACCGCCATAGCCACCGTGGTCCTCGCCATATTCGCCATCGTCACGGCCATCTACGCGATCCTCGCCTTCCGCAAGCAATCCCGGGAAGTCCTCGCAATCGAGCGTCAGGTCAAAGACCAGGAAACGCTCACCCGGCAGCAAGCCGAGCTGCTCGAAATCCAGTCAGGCCAGCTCGAGGTACAACGCCAGCAACTAAACGACCAGCGCGCCGAACAGCGCCGCGGCCAAGCCAGCCGTATCCTCATCTCGGCCGAGCCCCGCCCCGATCCCGACAGCAGTGAATTCCAAGGCTCCATCATCAGCGCGAACCTCACGACGGTCAGGAACACGAGCCTGCAGCCGATCTACGACCTGAAGTTCCTCTTCCGCGAAGCAGACGGCGAGTGGACCGTGCTGGACGACCCGCCCGAGGACGCGTTGGTCCTTATGCCGGGCGAGCGGTACGAGTACCCCTTCGAGATCGACCTTCCGTACGTGAATCTCACGCTAGACCCGTCCCTGATCGCGGCAGGCGTCGTCTTCCGCGACGCTTCCGGCGTCCACTGGCGTCTCTACTCAGACGGACGGCTTGACGAGGAACCGGTAACCGACTAGCCCCACGCTGGGGCGGCCTCAAAACGATTACCCATGAGGTGCAGCACGTGTCATCCGCCGCGGCGCAGCCTGACTTGACGCCTGGCTCACCGCCCATTGACTCCCCGCGTCGCCTACGCCACGATTCCGGGATGGCCGACCCCGAACAGCCCGGTAAGTACCCGCCCGAAGGTACGCGCGGCACTATAACGAACACCGGCCGCACCAGTCGCGGGACCAACGACCTCCGCTGCACGAAGCCGGCCAGCCGGTCGATGTAACCGGCAAGATCAAGCGCACGCACGTCGTCCACGGCTTGATCAGCGAGTACCGGAGAGCAGCCTGACGGCACAGAGAACACCAGCTCAGGCTAGCTTGTGTGAGTTTTGGCACGGCACAAGGTCTTCACTTCGATCCCGTAACCAGGCTAGAACCTGCTGCGAGCTGGGCATGGCTATCGTGACCATTCGTAAGTGCCGTTGCAGTATTACAGTAAGTGTCAGGGCGGTTCGGTCAGACTCCCACGAGCCACACTCGCTCCGCTGGGGGTCTTCGGCGTTCGCTGGCGTCCACCGCTGGTGGCGGTGATTGACTTGAACCGCCAGATTCAAGTAAGTGCTGACTTCCGGACAGAACGGTGGCAAGCTGGACGAATGGGCGCATTGTTCGTCCTGTGCGGTATCTTGGTCGGCCTCGCTGTCTACCGCTCCGGGGAGGCTCGTGCTAGGTGGCAGTCACTCAGGTCGGCTAGGGCGACAGCGCGTAACCAGCGGAATACGGCTTGGCGCCACACCGGCAGTGCAGCGTTGTATGTTGCTGGAGCGATCCTTCTCCTCTTCATCATCCTCAAGCTTTTCAAGTAGGCCGTGGTCTGCGACTTCGGGCGCCTGTGAGCTACCAGCTTGGGAGATCGGTACTGGTCTCCCTGGCTCGACCTGCTGGAACGTATGCGCTAGTCACGCACGTCCGCCGCTCCGTGGTTAACCGTGAGTGCCCGCCGATCATAGTGGCATCTGCCCCGGGCGTGGCCCGCGCTAGGACTCGCGGCCTCTTCGTCCCGAAGCAAGCGCGGCACCCTGCGGACCTGCCCTCTTCGCAGACATGACCTGCGCTGATCGTGTACCGGCGTGCGCTGGTGTTCCCCGGTGATCCTGGCGGTTGTCACTCAGCCTTACCTCATAGGTCTAGACCTCTGGCAGCCGGTCAGTTGTCTCGCCGCCAGCGGTGCCGCCGGGACCGGACGTTCGCGGCCAGCTGTTCCAGGCGCCCGGCTTCCTCGTGTTCACCGGCATCATGCATGGCCGCCGCCACCTCCCGCCAGCACATGGCTGCCCGGTCAGGCTGCCGCATCTCCTGGTAGGCGGTGCCGAGGTTGTTCAGGGCCGTGCCCTCGCCATACCGGTCACCGGTCTCCCCGAAGATCGCCAGCGACTGCTGATGGCAGGTGATGGCCCTCCTCAAACCGCCGTAGCCCCTGGTAGGCGGTGCCGAGGTTGTTCAGGGTTTGGCCCTCGCCGTACCGATCGCCGGTCTCCCGCCTGATCGCCAGCGACTCCTGGTAGCAGCCGATCGCCTCCTCAAACCGCCGTAGCCCCCGGTAGGCGATGCCGAGGTTGCTCAGAGTCTGGCCCCCGCCAATCCGGTCACCGGTCTCCGGGCAGATCGCGATGTCCTGCTGGTAGCAGGTGATGGCCTCCTCAAACCGCCGCAACATGCTGTGCTGTGGCAGATGTCTCTGCAGCGATAACTGGGTGCCTGGCTTCATCGTGCTGATCGAAGGGGCGCGTAACTTCTTCCAAAGGTACGACATACTTCCGCGACGACCAGCGTCGCCGCCTGCGACCACACGGGACGCTTTGCCGGAAATAAGTATCAGTGTGCCCGTTTGTCTGTATTTACAGTCTTCTAAAGGCAGTTGTTGGGTAAACCGACTACCGGTTGGCCGCGTCCTTCAGTCATACGCAGCAGGCCTGTAGACCCGTGGGGGTGCCGAAGCAGGCCTGCAGCGGCTTTTTAACTGAAGCAAATGGGGAGGGGCGCCACCAGTGAGTGCAGCATTGCGCCGTGCGCGGCTTTCGGCAGCAAAGAACAACGTTTGTGCTATAACGTCCTCAAACAGCCTTTCGACAACTGGCGTTGAGATCGCATGAACGCCCGCCGACGCCTTCCAGATGCACCAACTCAATGGGCTAATCGGGACCCCCAAGAGATCCCTACTGCTTGGCCGGAAGCAGACGCGGCGTCACAGCTCCAAGGAGTTGATGCCCTGAGAAGACAGGCGGTGACCGAACCGCTGAAAGCACTCGATGCGGAACTACTGACTCATCGCAGGCGCAGGGCTAACGTTAGTTCAATCGAGGAGGACTACCGGGTACGCCAGCCCTCAGTGCGCCCGTCGCCGTCTCTCAAGACTCAGCCGCACCAGCGGCACGCCGAGCTCGCGGCGCGAACGACACTGCCGAGTGCGCGGAATCGGACTCTGCAGGCAGTCGTGCAGTCCCGAGAGCCGCTTACAGCACAGTCGCCGCGTTTGCGGGTCGGGCCGCCGAACCAGCCCCCCAATAGGGGGGGAGACCTAGGGGGTTACGATCCCAGGGGCGACAGGGGGCTACAGTCGGCGCGGGAAAACAGGCATGATAGGCGTACCAGGCTATACGCGCGAGTGCGATTGCTGACATACGCAATTGATGCAGTGGCAGTGGCTGGCCTGGCCGCGTTTTGGTGGGGCGCTGATAACACCATAATCATCATGCTGGTATCTGCCGCATTGTTCAATCTAACAGCTTCGAGCCTGGAAGTCAGGTGGCGGCTATATGGCCGCCGCTCGCCGCAAGCGCGGGAAGGGATGAACTTCCCGCCGCCCGTGCCGTTGGCATCGCAAAGCCCCGATGAGCAAATATCTATAATTGTACCGGCGTTGTATGAGAGCAGTGTGCTGGGAGAAACGCTGGAGCGGCTCGCGCGTTCTACCTACAGGTACGTTCAGATTGTTGTCAGCTTGCACGACGACGACATCGAAACAATTGAGACTGCTGAGCGTGTGCGGCGTCGGTACCCGAGTCGTATAAAAATCATTACAGGACGTTACCCGAACCCGAAGAAGGCTAAGCAGCTCAATCCGGCACTCATGTGCTGCACGGGCAAGTACGTCGGCGTGATGGATGCCGAAAGCATGGTGCATCCCGGGCTGCTGTCGCGGGTGGCAGCGCTGTTTCGCCAGACTGGTGCCGACATTGTGCAGGGCGGCGTCCAGCTCATGAATCTAGATTTGCCGGCCAGTGAAGATGCGAATGTGCTGCAGCGTGCTTTGATGGCGTTCCGAGGATGGTTTTGCGTGCACAACGTGCTGGAGTACTTCTCCTGGTTTAGCAGCAGAATGTTTTACCAGGCCGATCAGGGATTCGTGCCCCTCGGAGGCAACACCGTCTTTATCCGCCGTGACCTACTCAATCGGGTCGGCGGATGGCCCCCTGACGACCTGACAGAGGACTGTGCACTGGGTGCACAGGCGACAGCCGCATTCAATGCGAAGGTTGCTGTTGCATGGGATCCGGTGTATGCCACGCAAGAAGAAACGCCCGGACGGTTGTTCTTCCGTGGCCGGAACGGGGGAAGTAGTTTCAACAAGCAGCGGCAGCGCTGGAGCCAGGGCTTTCTCCAGGTGCTGTTCAGAGGCGATTGGCGCCAGCTTCCTTCTCTGAAGCAGCGGCTCCTTGCCCGTTATATCCTAGGCATGCCGTATATCCAGGCTGCCAATGCGGTCCTGCTGCCTGCATGTATAGCCGCAGTCATATGGCTGACGACCCCTGCAGCGCTGACCGTGTTCATGTTCACACCTCTTATCCCCGTCTTCCTGATCTTGCTGATGCAGGTCGCTAGTCTGCACGAATTCTCCCGCAGTTTCAAAATGAAAGTGTATGTCCGGCATTACATAACTCTGCTGCTCGGATATTACCCTTACCAGCTGGTGCTGTCCTGGGCCGCAGCGATGGCCGCTTGGCGTTATCTCAGGAAGCGGAATGACTGGGCGCTTACCGACCATAGTGGCTTGCACCTCCAAACCGCAGTAGACATACCCCTCCCTGAAGGGCAAAGATTCCCGGCCGCGGTGCGAGGTAAAAGAAGCGCATGAGCGTTACTACGCTATCGCGTCAGCGGCTGGAAATTCCCGAGATCACGCATTCTAAGCGAGCGGCTGCGTGGTTCAAGGAGCATCGGAGGAGTCTGCTTCTGCTCGCTCTGTTGCTCCTCGCGGTGGGGATGGCTCAGTATGTCAACTACGACGGCTATCCTGGCCGGGGCAACGACGATGAAGGCACATATGCCGATGAAGCGTGGGCCATAATGGCGCATGGTGCGCTGTCGCATTATACGTACTGGTACGATCATCCGCCGCTAGGATGGATCGCCATCGCGCTTTATGCGTGGGTTACTCATGGTTTCCAGACCGCACCGGCGCTTGTAACCGTTGCCCGCCAATTCATGCTTCTTGCCAGCTTGGCGAGCAGTGCCTTCATGTACGGACTGGGGCGCCGTCTGAGATTCAGCCGCGCAGCAGCCGGTGCCGCTGTTATCTTGTTTGGATTTAGCCCGCTGGCTATGTATTACCATCGTCTGGCTTTCCTCGATAATATCGAAGTAGCCTGGTTGCTCGCGGCGTTGTACCTGGCAGCTTCCCCGCGGCGTAACGTGAGTGCCACCCTGGGAAGCGCGGCTTGCTTCGCGGCAAGCGTGTTGTCCAAGGAAACAGCGGCTATCATGTTTCCTGCGGTCATCTGGCTACTGCTCCAACATAGATCCAGGCAAGACCGCTGGCTGAACCTTATGCTGTTCACTGGGATGTTCGCGGGGATCTGCGGGCTTTATCCTCTTTATGCGCTTCTTAAGAACGAGCTATTCGGGGGTACTGGACATGTCAGTCTGCTGTGGGCACTCAAGTGGCAGCTATTTAGCCGTCCGTCAACTGGCAGCATATTCAATCCCTACAGCGCCTCGCATGACCAGCTCGTATCATGGATAGATAAGGATCCCTGGCTTCTCGTTGGTGGAATCGCCTTGGTACCCGCCGGGCTTATAATCCATCGGCTCCGGCCGATTGCTCTAGCCCTAGGTGTGCAAGTAGCGATCATGTCACGGCCAAAAGGCTACTTGCCGGAGATGTACGTGATCGCGATGCTGCCATTTGCGGCATTGCTCATCGCTGGCGTCGGCGACAGCATATGGAAGTTCCACCTGCTTCCCACGGCCGACGACCGGTGGGCCAAGACCCTGCGGGCAGCCTACACGACTATCAGTCGTGCGGGTGTCGGCGTCGTGTCAGCCGCGGCGGTATATGCTGGGCTATTCGTCGCGCCAGCGTGGGCAAATACTTTGCACACCTATTGGACCCAGGATCCCAGCGCATATTCACTCCAAGCTACAACGTGGATCCTGCACAACGTGCCGCATAACGCCACCATAGTGGTTGATGATGATCTATGGGGTAACCTTATTAAAGCCGGATACCCGAACAAGATATGGCTCTGGAAAGTCGATCTAGACCCTGCGGTCGACAGTAAGTACCTCAAGCATGGGTGGCGCAGCATCCAGTACGTGGTGCTCTTGAACTACCCGGCGAGCATGCTGGAACAGACGCCAACGCTTATCCAGGCAATCGACCACTCGCATGTAGTCGCGACCTTCGGTACGGGCGATCTTGAAATGACCGCCCGCGTGGTCGACGTTAAGGCGCCATGATTCATGGGCCGATCTGGCTCTGCGCCCGACAGCTGGCACCTTGGCGCCCTGGTGCTGATCACCACCATCGAGCTTTCGCCGGTGCGCTGGGCCCAGTTTTGTCCTGCTAAGACCCGCATATTACGAGACGGGCTCACCTGCGCCGCAGGTCGTCCGAGTCCGTTCGGTCCTTCGGCATGGCCTGGACCTTCGCGCTTGTCTTTATGCGCCGAGATCCGGCGTCGTGCATTGGTGTTGCTGCTCGCGTTGCTGGTCGGTCGTCCGGACGTAGCCCGAGCTTAGTTCGGCCCCGGCCGGTATCCGTACCTGCGCAAGTCACCTGGTGCGCCCGTGAGATTTACCGGATTATGGCGGGTACGTACCGATGTGGTGGAGGCTGCCGTGCGAAACCCTGATGACCAGCCACCGGTGTCCGGTCGGAAGATTGGCGACGAGCTGAGCGCAGAGGGCAGGCTGCGCCTGCTGCTCTGTGCGTTCGCGGCTGCTCCGTTGGGTGCCGACACTCCTCAATTGCTGATCTCGCAGGCCGTGGCGGCCACCGGCTCGAGTGGCGGTGTGGTCTGCGGCGTGCGGGCCGACCGCGTCGTGATCCTGGCCAGCGAGGGCTACACGCCAGAGCAGCGGTCAGCGTGCGGGCCGCTCATCATGGGGGACCTGTCCTTGCCGCTGACTTATGCGGCGGCGACCGAACAGCCAGTCTGGCTGGTGTCGCAGGCCGATACGGTCGATCGTTTCCCGCGCATCGTCGAACTCGTTCCGAGGAACGAACGGGCCTACGCGGCGCTGCCGCTGAGAGCCAACGGTCAGTCGCTCGGGGTCTTGGGGATCAGTTTTGCCGAGCGGTATGACTTCACCGAGGCGGATCGTGACTTCCTGCTCGCGCTGGCCGACATCTGCGCGATCCACCTGCAGCAGTGGAGCCAGTTCGGTGCATCGGGTGGGCGAGCGACATCGACGGTCCAGCTCGGCCACTTGGTGCAGGCTCTGTCCCGGGCAGAAACCACGGATGAGGTGGCGCGGGTGATCGCGGAGGCGGGATCCATATCGACGAGTGCAGAATTTGCCAACATCGCCGTGCCGAACCTCGGCGCAGGACGGTCGGCCACCGCGAACCTTTACCACGCGTCCAGCCTGATCGAGGAAGTCGCACAGCGATACAGGGTGATCCCGCTCGACGACTCCACCCCGCTGGGCACTGTCCTGAGATTGGGGGGTGAAGTCTGACTGCGGTCCCTGTCCGACATCGGGACGCGCTACCCGTCCCTGCTCGAGGACACCGTCGCGGCCGGGCTGGTTTCGACGGCGTCCCTTGCCCTGTACGGTCGGGGACGCCGCGTGATTGGCGCGATGGGTGTGGCCTGGGCGCAGGCCCAGACTTTCACCGATGCACAGAAGGACGAGGTCCGGGTTGTGGCCCGGCTCGCCGCGGACGCTCTGGGACGTGCGCAGATGCTGGAGGCTGAGCGAGCGGCACGCGAGCGCACCGAACGGTTGCAGCGGACAATGACTGCGCTGGTGGCCTCGGCGTCCTTGGCCGAGGTGACCGCGGCTGTCTTCCAGTACGGACTGCCACCGTTGGGCGCGTCGGCGGCCCGGCTGGCCCTCGTCGATCAAGAGCGGCCCGAGTTGCTGGTGACGCTGAACGCCGTCGGCTTCCCGGAGTCCGTTGTCGCCGGATGGGATGAGCTGCCGGTCTCGGTGCCCTCCCCATCGCGGGAGGCGGCTGCGACGTCCGCCACCGTCTATCTGCCAACCCCCGAGGACCTGGCGGCAAAATATCCGGATGCCTACAACGTGCTCATCCGCTCCGGCCACCGGGCCTGGGTCGCTCTGCCGCTGCGCAGCGGCGGGCGCATGCTGGGCGTCTTGATCCTCGCTTTCCCCGGGCCGCACCCAATCGACAATGGTGCCGATCAGATCATTCTCGCCGCGCTGGGATCGGCCGTCGCCGACGCACTCAGCCGCGCGATCCAGCACGACACCGACCGTGACCTGGTTATGTCGGTGCAGCGCAGCCTGCTTCCCGAGACCCTGCCCGAACACCCGGCGGTGCGCCTGAGCGGCCGCTATTTGCCTGCGGAGACCCAGTACGGCATCGGTGGTGACTGGTACGACGCCGTGCTGCTGCCCGGCGGCCGGATCCTGCTCCTCGTGGGCGATGTCTCCGGTCACGGGCTTAAAGCCGCGATCGCCATGGCGCAGATGCGGACCGCCGCCCGCGTGCTCGCCCCGACCCACGGACCCGCGGCCCTGCTCGATGCTCTGGATCAGTTCGTGGGCAGCGGGACGGACGCATGGTCCGCGACCGTCGCCGTCGCCGTTATCGACCCCGCAGAAAGAACGCTCCGGTATTGCCTCGCCAGACATCCGCCCCTGCTACTGCGCGACCCCGACGGGACCCTCACCATGCTCGACGAGGCTAGAGGACCGCTAATTGGCTTTGGGACGGGAGACCGTCCAGAGCAGGTGGTCAGCTACGTCCCCGGCAGCTTCCTCGTGCTATTCACCGACGGGCTCGTGGAGCGACGCGGCGAGATAATCGACGC
>Ga0310037_10001091_pt1 | contig 15339 bp, 11 predicted proteins | sample Sb_taG_11_FD_200239 | JGI IMG/M metagenome (GOLD analysis project Ga0310037, IMG submission 200239) | Peat soil microbial communities from Weissenstadt, Germany - Sb_50d_3_AS metaG (v2) (version 2) | ecosystem: Environmental > Terrestrial > Soil > Wetlands > Peat | place: Germany: Weissenstadt...
GCCGAGCACAAGAACGACCCGCAAGGTGTCAGACGTGCCCTCGACGAGGTTGACGGCCACGACCTGGAACGAGAGCTCCGAGCGGATCGCTTCGGCCAATGCCTCGAGCACGGGCATCGGCCCCTCCCCGGCGGCCGCGGCACGAGAGACCGCGAGCATGCTGCGCAGATGCCTGGGCACCGGCTCATCCGGGGTCTCCGTCCGCTGCCAGACCGGGGTTGGCGTCGTCGCGTTCTGCGCGGATGCGACCACGAGGTTCCGTCCCGAGCGCTTGGCCTGGTAGAGCGCCGCGTCGGCATCCGCGAGAAGCTGCCCGGGATCGTCGTGTCTGCAGGCGACGCCGATCGACACGGTCAGCACCCCGTCTTCGCCGTCGGGATGAGGCAGCGCCGCCTGTTGCACTGCGGCGCGGACCCGCTCCGCGACGTCCAGCGCGGCGCTGGGGGTGACATCGCGCAGGACGAGCAGCAACTCCTCGCCTCCGAAGCGGTACGCCCGGTCAGATTCGCGCAGAGCCCCGCGCGCGGTCGCCGCGATCATCCGCAGCGCCTGGTCGCCCGCCAGATGCCCGAGCCTGTCGTTGTAGGACTTGAAGTGATCGACGTCGCAGACGGCGAACGCGCACATCTCCTTGCGATCCCGATGCAACGCCTCCAGCATCGGTAGGTCGTCGGCGAGCGCCCGTCGGTTGCCGATTCCGGTCAGGGGATCGCGCCGGGAGTCCTCGGTGAGCTGGCGGTTGAGCCGGGCAAGCTCCGATTCCCGTTCCGCCAGCTGCGAGAGGGCGGCTCGCTCGCGCTTGAGCAAGACGTTCATGTAGCGTCCGAGCAGCGTGGATCGTGCGACGAGCGCCGCGCCGCAGAACATCAGCCCCGCCTCCAGCGTGACCGTCTGTCCGGCCGGAGCGCCGGCCAGCCGCGAGCTCACGAGGGCCGTGAGCAGCACCAGGAACATGCCGGCCGGGAGGACGACTCCGAGATAGCTCGGCTCGCCGAACTGCGCGATCGCCTCAGGCCTGCGGGCTGCCAGCAGACCGCCGATTCCGATTGCGGCGAGTCCGAGCACCCACAAGGGATCGAGCAGCGAGTGCCCGGGCGCGTACGTGCCCTGGAGGAGCTCGCTGCTCCACAGCGTGAAGGCGAGCGCTTGCGCCGCGAGCCCGCCCAAGACGAGTCGAAGCGACGTCGCGCGCAGCCCCCGCAAGGTCCCGCCGACCATCGCTTGCAGCGTCAGGACCGTCGCCGACAGGTAGACAGCCGGGTAGGCGAGCGCGGCCAGCTTGGGTGCGAGCGCGAGGCTCGACGCGGCGGCCTGGGACCACTCGACGGCCACGCCCAGGGCCAGGGCGGCAGCAATCAGCGGGACCGCCTCGAACATGACGACCACCCGGATCGACCGGGGGCCGCGCGGGAGGCGCAGCATGCTCGCCATGATCAACAGGGCAAACGCCCACCATCCGGCGTCGGCGATGTTGGGCGACCGTGGGAATCCGACGATTCCGAACACGTCCCACCCGATCTGGCCGCCCAGCCAGCAACCCGTGGCCACGGCCCACAGCGTCCAGCGGGAACGGTTCTCCACGCGCGCGTGACTACGTGCGAGCAGGACGCCGGCGAGTGCGCCGATCGCGGCGGCGGTCCACGCGACGTCGAAACACGTGGCCGCCCCGAGGCCCAGGTAGCTCGAGAGCATCGCCAGGAACGCGACGATCATTGGAACGAGGACGAGGGCAGTGGACAACCCCCCGGTCGGGCGCGGTCGCACTCGCATTGATCGCTTATCGGCGCCGGCTCACCACATGCTGAACCGCAGCACCGGCTCTGCGCGAGGGTACGTCCCTGCCGCGGCCTGCGCCCGCGGCGCGCGGGTGGTGCTACGCTCGCCGCCGCCCAAGCCGGGGGGGAGCTTTTACTATGGAAAGGAGTTCTGCGGTGCGTCCAACTTTCATGGGTGGTCTGCTCGCGGCCGTCGCTTCAGTAGCGCTGGTCATCGGTACGCCGGCGCAGGCGCGACTCGACTACTCGGGACCGGCATTCAACATTCTCGCTCCGGGCGAGTTCGGCGGCCTTCCCGCCGACCAGTACTCGACCGATCAGGGCCAGCTCTATGACGCGCTGACGCCGCTCGAAGGCCACGTGACGATGGCCGATCTCAGCCGCTTCTACCTGTCGGAGAAGTTCGGCGTACACGGGCCGGTCGTCCGGACCGAGCGTCCCAAGCCGGGCCTGACGATCTACCGCGACCAATACGACGTCCCCCACATCTACGGACGCACGCGGGCCGACGTGATGTTCGGCTCGGGGTGGGTGGCCGCCGAGGACCGCGGCCTGCTGCTCCTGGAAGGGCTTGGGCCCGCCTATCTGGCGACGCTCGACGTGCCCGGCATCAACCCCTTCAGCCTCGTCACCTCGTTCCGATCTTTCACCCCAAGCCAGCAGACGATCAACTTCGTCGCCCGCCAGGAGAACGTGCTTCGGCGCGCCGGCCGGCAGGGCCGCCAGGTGCTGCGCGATCTCCAGGACTGGGTCGACGGCATCAACGCCTACGAGGCATCGACCGAGCAGTCGGGGCCGAAGCTGCCGAAGGCGAAGCTGACCGATGCGATCGCCGGGTTCGCGTTCATCGGCTCGATCTTCGGCAACGGCGGCGGCAACGAGGTCGCCAACTCGGACTTCCTCGCGCGGCTCGAGCAGCGGCTCGGGCCCAGGGCCGGCCTGAAGGTGTTCCGCGACCTGCGCGAGGTCAACGATCCCGAGGCGCCGACCACGATCAAGAAGCCGTTCCCCTACGACGGCGTCCCGAAGGGCCCCACACCGGGGGCGATGGTCATCGACCCCGGTTCGGAGAGCGCCGCCGAGACGACGGCGATGTCCGCGCAGGAGGCCTCGCACAAGCTGGCCTCGAACTTCATCATCGCCGGCCACAAGTACTCGGCGAACCATCACCCGATCGCCGTGATGGGCCCGCAGCTCGGCTACTACTACCCGGAGATCGTGATGCAGGGCGACCTCCACGGCGGAGGCATCAACGCCGAGGGGATCATCGCGCCGATCGCCCCGTACGTGTTCATCGGCCGGGGCCGCGACTTCGCCTGGAGCCTTACGAGCGCGGATTCCGAGAACGAGCAGCAGTTCCTCGAGAAGCTGTGCAACCCCGACGGGAGCCCTCCGACCCGCGACTCGCACTTCTACTTCTACAAGGGCCGCTGCCGGCCTATGAAGTTCTTCGACGCAGGGCTGCTGGGGGCGGGCGACGGCCAGCCCGCGCGCGAGCTCACGTTCTACGAAACCGTCCACGGCCCGGTCAGCGGCACCGTCACTGTCCACGGCCGCCCGTATGCGGTCACGCTCGACCGTTCGACCCGCGGCGACGAGCCGGCGGGCGAGATCGCGCTGAGCGAGCTCGACTCGGACCGGGTCCACTCACCGGAGCAGTTCTTCCGCGCCATCAACCACTTCGGCACGACGTTCAACTGGCCCTACATCGATAGCAAGTACATCGCGTACTTCTCCTCGGGCCGGCTGCCGATCATGGCCAAGGGCACCGATCCGAGCCTTCCGACGCTCGGCACCGGCAAGTACGACTGGCGTGGCTGGCTGCCGCTGAACCGGCACCCGCACATGATCGAGCCACGTTCCGACATCCTCACCAACTGGAACAACAAGCCGGCCCCGGGTTGGGGGGCGGCCTCCGACAACTACGGCTACGGCGCCGTCCATCGCGTGCAGCTGTACCGCGGGTTCTTCAAGGGGATGCACGAGAACGACGACGTCTCGATCATGAACCGAGCCGCGACGGAGGATCTCCGCACGGTCGAGGTGTGGCCGATCATCAGGAAGGTTCTCGACGGCGGTCCGGCTCCGAGCAAGCTCGCCGCCGAGGCGGCCGATCTGATCGATCAGTGGCGGGCGGACGGATCGAGCCGCATCGACCTCAACCTCGACGGAAAGATCGACGCCCCCGGGGCGGCCGTGATGGACACGGCGTGGAGCGGGATCGCACTGGCCGTGATGCAGCCGGTCCTGGGCCCGCTGACACAGAACCTCGAGCAGATGATCCCGCTCAGCACCACGCCCTCGTTCGACCCCGGCTGGTACGGCTACGTCTCGAAGGACCTGCGGACCGAGCTGGGGATGAAGGTCCGTGGCAAGTTCAGCCGGCGCTACTGCGGCAACGGCAGCCTGAGCGCGTGCCGGGCCTCGCTATGGGCGGCGATCCAGGCCGCGGCGAACCAGCTCGTCGCCACCGAGGGGCCGAACCCGAACCTGTGGTACTCGAGCGCCGCCGCTGAGCGGATCACGTTCGTTCCCGGGCTGATCCCATTCACGATGCGCTGGACCAACCGCTCGACGTTCCAGCAGGTCATCGAGTTCACGGGTCACGCCAAGCAGTGACCCCGGCTGCCCCCCACCTGTCTGCGCGGTACGTGAGCGCGGGCAGGTGGGCGGTGGCGTGGCGGTGGGCTCTGCCCAGCGGGCCGGCGCGGGGTGCGCTTTGTATCGCCGGGCGGGCTGGGGTGCCGGTCGCGCCCGTGGTGTTGGCGGGGGCGGTGGCGCCGGTGTTGGTTGGCGGGGGCGATGGCGCGAGTGATTGTGCTGGGGAAGGGGTTGGGTGGGGCGGATCGCGCGATCCCGGCCTCAAATCCTGGATAACACGATATCGCCAGCGCCAGCGGCCAACCGCGTCGTACTGACCAGGCTATTCATGTGCAGCACGGCACGCCCCGGGGTTTTCCGCGGCATCGTCGTGCTGCCCAGGTTTCTGGGCGGGGTGAGGGCGGATCGATCGCCGGATCCGGGCCTTTGATGGTGCACAGCACGCCAACACCGGCGCCAGCGGCGAGCCGTGGCGCGTTAAGCGCACTCCTCATGCACAACACGCCCCGCCCCGGGTTTCCGGGCAACATTGGCGTGCTGTGCATCATCGAGGGGGTGCGAGTGCGCGGATCCCTCACCGAGCCGCCCGCCATTCCACGCCGCGGGCGCGCAGCGCCCGCAGGCTCTGAGTCGAAAGCCACCGAGCAAGGCCTCGACAGACAGGAGGCCAACCCGGGCCACGCCCCGGGGCGCGCGGGAGCGCGCCCTCTATCTAAAAGGCGTCGGGCGTGTCGAGCTCGCGCCAGAAGACGGGCGTCGGCTGCTCCGTGACGCCGGCTTCGCCCATCATCTCACCGATGTCGGGACTGCTCTCGAAGAAGCGCATGAACGAGGCGGCGTCGGGCCACTCGTCGACCACGAGGACTTCGCCACCGGCCTCGTTGGCGTAGAAGCGGTGGTGGATGCAGCCGTGGTCTCGGGAACGCTGGGCGATTCCCTTCAGCCGTTCGGGGTCGCTGTTGAGAGCTTCCTCGATACGTGCTGGATCGGCCGCGATCCGCAGCCCCATCATGATCGACATCTCGTCTCCTTTGGTCCGTTCTCCGGGGCGGCGATTCGATCAGGTCCGGAGCGGCGGGTCAAGGGCGCCGAGACGAGCCGCCGTTCGGAATCCGGAACAGCGAGATCAGCTTCGCCGCGAGCATGATGTCGCCAGCGAGCGCGAGCCTTCCCCTGAAATACGCTTGGAGTGCGTCGGAGTTGCCCGTGATCAGTTGCAGGAACTCGACCCGGTCGACCGTGATCGTGACCTGAGGCGGTTCGCTCCCCTCGCCTCGGCTCACATGGCAACGGCCTTCCATGATCGCGAGGTCGTAGACGTCGGCGTCGCCACTCCGGCTCTCGGTGATCCGCCACCGGACGTTGGCACTCAGCCGCGCGGCGCGGCTGCGATCGAGGTGCTTGGGCATCTGCCAGAAGATCGCGTCGAGCAGCGGGCGGCGCAGAGGCGTTCGCATGAGCCGCTCGAGTCGGTCCGGCGGCACGTCGCCGACCACTCGGGCGAAGCCATCGGCGAGTTGCGTGATCCCAAGGTCCATGGCCGGCAGCGATGCTAGTCGGTGGGTGCCGCCCGGCCCCCCCGGCGAGCCTTCACTAATTCCGGGTTGGGTCGCAAGTTGAGATGAGATTTCCCCTCGCTCCGTCATCCGGGTTTTCCCGCAATCAGCGACAAAACACCACGGATGCATCCCGGGTTTGCGGTCGGTTAATTTCATTGGACAAGTGAGGTCCCGTCTGCGACGGTCTAGCCTGCCTGGCAATCGTGTCAGCAGTTTTGGCGGTGCCGAAAATGAGCGCCCATGAGAGAGGAGCGTGCAATTTTGAGTTCTCGTTTGTTGGCAGCCGCTGTGCTCACAGCGGCGATGGCACTGGTGGCGGCGGGGTGCGGCTCGTCATCAAGTTCCTCCACGACATCTAGCTCGACCACCAGCTCGACGGCCACGTCGACGCCCAGCATCTCTACTTCATCATTCACCAGCGACTTCACCGCGATGGCCGCGCTCAAGTCGCTGACTGCCGCCGGCCATGGGAAGGTCGCGGCGATCCTGCCCGACACCACGAGCTCCACGCGTTATGTGGAGTTCGACGCACCGGACCTCAAGAAGGCGGCGGCAGCGGCCGGTCTGCCCAGTTCGGACATGATCGTCCAGAACGCGCTGGGCAGCGATTCGACCTTCGTGACCGATGCCGAGAGCGACATCACCAACGGCGCGACGGTGCTGCTGATCGACCCGGAGGACTCGGGCACAGGCGTGACCGTGCAACGGTACGCCAAGGCGCACGGCGTCGCGGTGATCGACTACGACCGGCTCACCCTCGGCGCTCCGAAGGGCACGGCCGACTACGTCAGCTTCAACAACGTCCGCGTCGGTCAGCTGATCGGCTCGGGGTTCGTCAGCTGCGTTCAGCAGTGGAAAGTCTCCAAGCCGCAGGTCGTCGTGATGCACGGCGCGGTCACCGACAACAACGCGACACTGTTCGCCCAGGGCTACAACGGCGTCCTCAGCCCCTACTTCTCATCCGGTAAGTACAAGCTCGTCGCCAAGACCGCCGGGACGTGGACACCGACCGACGCCCTGACCGAGTTCGAGGGCGCCTACACCGCGCACCACAACATCAACTCCGCGGTGATCCCCAACGACGAGACCGGGGCGCCGATCATCAGCTATCTGCAGAGCCACGGCGTCAAGCCGAAGACGTTCCCGACCACGGGACAGGACGCGACGCTCACGGGCCTGCAGAACGTCCTCGCTGGTTACCAGTGCGGGACCGTTTACAAGCCGATCTACCTCGAGTCGCAGGCCGCGGTCGCGCTGGCGATGTACCTCCGCGCCGGGAAGCCAGCGCCGGCTTCGCTGGTGAACGCCACGTCGACCGACCCGACGAACGGCAACACGGTGCCTTCGGTGCTGGAGACGCCCGAGTGGGTCACCCCAGCGAACATGAACAGCACGATCGTCAAGGACAATTTCGTGCCGACTTCGCAGCTGTGCAGCGGCAAGTACGCCTCCGACTGCAAGGCCGCCGGGATCAGTTAGCTGACCCCGCGCCCCTCGTGCGGTAGTGTGCATGGGTCCCTTCTGATCAAACGGAAGGGGCCCGTGCAACGAGGGAAGAGATGAGCACTTCTGAGAGCCCGACGACGACAGCGTCAGACGGCGGCGCAGCCAACGGGCAGCTGCTGTCGTTGCGTGGTATCTCGAAGCGGTTCGGCCCCGTGCAGGCGCTTTCGGGCGTCGATCTCGACGTCCCGCCAGGGAAGGTGACGGCGCTCACGGGGGACAACGGGGCCGGCAAGTCGGTCACGATCAAGACGATTGCCGGGCTGTGGGGCCCCAGCGACGGGCAGATCCTGTGGGAGGGGGAGCCGGTGCACTTCCACGGCCCGCGCGACGCCGAGGCCCACGGCATCACCACGATCTACCAGGACCTGGCGCTGTGCGACAACCTCGACATCGTGCAGAACATGTTCCTCGGCCACGAGCCACGGCGGCACCGTCTGCTCGATGAGGCGACGATGGAGATCTCGGCAAGGAACACGCTCAAGGAGCTCTCCGTCACCACCATTCGCTCGATCCGCCAGCCCGTGGCGTCGCTGTCCGGTGGCCAACGGCAGTCGGTCGCCGTCGCGAAGGCCGTGATGTCGAAGGCAAAGCTTGTGATCATGGACGAGCCGACGGCGGCGCTGGGCGTGGCGCAGACGAGGACGGTGCTGAGCCTGATCAAGCGACTCGCCTCGCAGGGCGTCGCGGTGCTCGTCGTCTCCCACAACCTCAACGATGTGTTCGCCGTCGCGGACCGGATCGTGGTCCTGTATCTGGGTCGAATGGTCGCCCAGGGTCCGGCTTCTGAGTTCGATCCGAGCTCGGTCGTCGACTACATGACCACCGGGCGCTCCGGGCGCGCGTCGAGCGAGACCGCGACCCCGGCCGAGACCGGACAGGAGGGCTGATGCCAGACGAGTTTTCCTCCCCCGGGACGCCCTCAGAGCTGCAGGAGCCGCCGCTCTCGATCGAGCAGGACGAGGACTTAACCGCCGCCCCCGAAAGTGACCTGGACGTGACGGCGGCGGCACCCGAGGTGCTGGCCGACTCGCTCCCGGAGTACCTGCGGGCAATGGGCCGGCGGATCCGAAGCGGAGAGAGCGGTGCGCTGCCGATCGTCGTCGGCCTGATCGTGATCGTCATCTTCTTCCAGGCCGAGCGCTCGGAGTTCGACTCGCCGGGGAATCTCGTCAACCTGCTCGTGCAGTCGTCGATCTACGTGCTGCTCGGCGCCGCGGAGATCTTCGCGCTGATTCTGTCGGAGATCGACCTATCGGTGGGGTGGGTGCTCGCCGTCGGCGGGTTTGTGATCGCCGAGCTGATCGCCTCCCCGGTCAACTTCCCCTGGTGGCTGGGGATCCTCTGTGGTCTCGGCGCGACCGCCGCGATCGGATACCTCCAGGGGAGCCTGATCACGAGGCTCCACGTTCCCTCATTCGTCGTCACGCTCGCCGGTCTGCTGGTCTGGGAAGGGGTGGCGATCGAGCTTGCCACGATCGACAAGTCTGCGGTCGGGGGAGTGATCTCGGTCTCGAGCTCAAGCCCGGTGTACAAGCTCGTCAACAGCAACATGAGCACCGCGCTGTCGTGGATCGTACTGGTGGTGCTGCTGGCGATATTCGCGGCGGTGTCGCTGTCCCGCGCCGCGCGCCGGCGCGCCCAAGGGCTGAGCGCCCCGCCGCTCAGCATCACGCTGCTGACGGTCGGCATCACCGCGATCGGCGGGATCCTGCTCGTCTACATTTGCAACCTCAACCGTGGCGTCCTGATCCACCTGAGTGGCGTCCCATGGGTTGTGCCGTTCATAGGAGTCGTGCTGCTGGCTTATTCGGTGTTCCTCGGACGTACCCGATTCGGGCGCTACATGTACGCGATTGGCGCCAACCCGGAGGCGGCCCGCCGCGCGGGCATCAACGTCCAGCGCGTGCGGAGGGTCGCGTTCACGTTGTGCGGCATGACGGCGGGCATCGCCGGGCTCGTGTACGCGTCGTGGCTGGGATCCATATCGACCGACGTCCCCGGGGGCAACTACACGCTCTACGGCGTGGCGGCCGCCGTGATCGGCGGCGCCAGCCTGTTCGGCGGCCGTGGCAAACCGCTCCACGCGCTGCTCGGAGGGCTGGTGATCGGGGTCGTGTTCAACGGCCTGGCGTTGATGGGGATTAGCGCCGCCGGCCAGTACATCGCGACCGGGGTCGTGCTGCTCGTGGCGGCGGCGGTCGACTCGCTGGTCCGCCGCAACCGCTCGAGCGGGATGCTCTAGCGCACGGCGAGCGCGCGGCCGCACCAGACCGCGATCAGCGCGCCGAGCAGGCACAGCGCTCCGCACACGATCGTTGCCAGGTCCCAACCGCTGAGCAGCTGGTGCGGCGCGTCGGCGCTGCCGCCGGTAGACACGAGCAGCACGACGAGGGCGACGCCCGCCGCCCCGCCGACGTACCTGGCGGTGTTGTTTGATCCGCTGCCGAGCCCCGCTCTTTCGCGCGGGACGGACTCGACCGCAAGCCGGCCAAGCGACGGGTTCGCCAGGCCGCTGCCGATGCCCGCGATCGCCAGTCCGGGGATCAGAGCGGCCCACGACGAGCCCGTCCCAAGGCCGCTGAGCGCGAACTCGCCGATGGCGCACAGGGCCAGGCCGATCGCGAGCGAGGCGTACGAGTGGATTCGGCCGAGCAACCGGCGAGCGAGAACCGCCACGACCATGCTCGTCGCCGACCACGCTGTCAGCACGAGGGCGCTGTCGATCGGGCTGATTCCCATGCCGCGCTCCATCAGCGTCGGCGAGAAGCTCATCACCCCGATCACCGCGAGCCCGATGAACAGCGCTCCGCTCAGCGAGGCCATGAACAGTGGTTGGCGGAACAGGCGCAGATCGAGCATCGGTTCGCGCCGGCGAAGCTCGATCGCCGCGAACAGTCCCAGCGACAGGAGGCCCGTGGTGAGGAGCGCGATTGTCAGCGGCGTCGTCCAGCTGGTTCGGCCTTCGATCAGGCCGGCGGTCAGCGCTGCCATCGCGCTCGTCAGAGCGATGGCCCCGGGGAGATCGAGCCGGCGCCGCTCGCCGCTGCGCGATTCGGCGACCGCGATGGCGGCGGGCACGAGCAACGCGGCGCCTAGCGCCTGCAACCAGTAGCTGCTTCGCCAGCCGAGCGACGTCGTCAGGGACGCACCGAGCACCGGCCCAAGCGCGATGCCGCCACCCACGGCGGCGCCCCACACGCTCGTCGCGAACGTCCGGGGCGCGCCGGCCGGGAACGCGTGCCCGATCAAGCCAAGGCTCGAGGCGACGACGCCGGCGCCGGCGGCGCCCTGGAGCAGGCGGGCGGCGACGAGCACGCCGACTGTGGGCGCGAGGGCTCCGATCGCACCCGCGATCGCCAGCAGCGCCGTGCTCCACACGAGCACGCGCCGCCGTCCGAGATCGTCGGCCAGGACGCCGGCCGTCAGCAGCGCTGCGGCCATTCCCATGCTCATGCCGCTGAGCACCCACGTCTGGCCAGAGATGCCCCCGTGTAGCGACCGTATCGAGTCCCGCACATCGGGCACGACGGCGCTGAAGATCGCGAGCACGAGAAGGGTCGCGGATGCGGCGACGGCGAGCGTACGGGCCGAGCTCTCCGAGTCAAAACTCGTCGACGCGTTCGAACGGCGTCGCAATGCGAACGGGGCGGGACGTGCGTTCTCGGTAATCATGAGCCTCCGATACAGGTTCAATGAACGAACCCGAGGCAGCGTAGCACAGTCGGTTCGATCATTGAACTCGTGATTGCTAGACTTGGAGTCGATGCTCGGCAAGGACTACGAACGCCAGGACTGCGCGGTCGCCCGCTCGCTGGAGGTGATCGGTGAGCGCTGGACGCTGCTGATCGTCCGCGACGCGCTTCACGGGGTGCGGCGCTTCAACGATTTCCAGGCCCACCTGGACATTCCCAAGGCGGTTCTCTCCGACCGCCTGAACGGACTCGTCGAGAACGGAATCCTCGAGCGCACGCCCGACCCCGATCACGGAGGTCGGCACCTGTATGAGCTGACCGCTGCTGGCCGCGACCTGTGGCCCGTGATCCACGCGCTGCTCGTATGGGGCGGTCAGCATCGCGATCAGAACAGCCGGGTGTTCCGGCACGCCGTCTGCGAGACGCTCCTCGACGACGCGCGAGCGTGTCCTACCTGCCAGCTGACGCCGCCGCTCCAGGAGATCGTGAGCGAGCCACGCCCCGGCCGAGGCAGGGCTCGCAACGATCCCGTCGCGCGCGCGTTGGACGGACCGCACAGGATGCTCGAGCCGATCGGGTCGGCCTAGAGAAGCATCGTCCGAACTGCGCGATGAGATCGGGCGCGGATCTCGAAAAGATGGACCCATGATCCGGCTGCTCGGTGTGGTGGTGTCTATCGGCCTCGCGGACTCGATGAATCCGAGCACGATCGCGCCAGCGCTGTATCTCGCTACCGGCGAGCACGCGCGTCGCAGCGTTATCCAGTTCACCGCCGCCGTGTTCGTGGTGATGTTTGCGGGTGGGGCGATCGTCGCGCTCGGACCGGGGCAGGCGCTCCTCGCGCTTGTGCCGCACCCCCATCCCACGGCCCGGTACATCATCGAGGTCGTAGTCGGCGTCGCGATGCTTGCCGGCGCCGGTGTGCTCTGGTACAAGCGGGCACGCCTCGCGCAGCGCGAGCTTCCGACACCGTCGGCGGGAGGCAAGTCGAGCGCTCTGCTGGGCCTGACCATCGGGGTCGTCGAGCTTCCGACGGCGTTCCCGTATTTCGCGGCGATCGCCGCGATCGTGGGCTCGGGATACAGCGTGGGTCACCAGCTGATCTATCTGGCGATCTACAACGTGTGCTTCTTGCTGCCGATGCTGCTGATCCTGGCGACGCTCGCCTTCGCCGGAGACAGGGCCGGGACCATGCTCGCGCGGGGCCGGGACCTGCTGCAGAAGTACTGGCCGATGCTGCTCGCCGGGCTCGCGCTGCTGGCGGGCATCTTCGTGACCCTGCTTGGGGTCACGGGCTTGGCCAGCAGCGGCCACGGCACGGCCGGGAAGCTGTCACGGAAGTTCCGGCACCTCGTCCACTGACGCGGGTTGCGTTAGGGATCGGATGGGGCACTAGGATCGTGCCTTGACCTGGCCGCAGAGTTCTCCGACGCCGGCGCACAGGGCCGCCTACGCCGACGCCGTGCCACGGCCGTTCTGGCTGGACACGCTCGCCGCGCGCGAACCGCACCCGCCGCTGAGCGAGGCCCGGAGCGCCGACCTGTGCATCGTCGGCGGTGGATTCACCGGGCTGTGGGCGGCGCTGTACGCGAAGGAGCGGACCCCTGACCGTGAGGTGGTGGTGCTCGAGGCGACCCGCTGCGGGGACGGGGCGAGCGGACGCAACGGGGGATTCCTGCAGTCGTCCCTGACCCACGGAATCGGGAACGGCCTGACCCGCTTCCCCGATGAGCTCGTTCGCCTCGAACGACTCGGGCTGGAGAACTTCGACGCGCTGGCGCAAGATCTGGAGCGACTTGGGATTGATGCCGAGTTCGAGGCCACCGGCGATCTCGTCGTCGCCTTGGAGCCGCATGAGCTCGCGGAGCTGGACGAGGATGGCGAGCTGGCACGGAGGTTCGGCCACGAAGCGGAAGTGCTCGACCGCGACGGGGTCCGCGCCCAGCTCGACTCGCCTTTGTTCCTCGGCGGGCTGTTCACCCGGACGGGATCCGCGCTCGTGCACCCTGGGAAGCTCGCCGACGGGCTGCGGGCGGCGGCGGCGCGGGCCGGCGTGCACCTCCACGAGGGCAGCGCGGTGAACGAGCTCGATCGGACTGGCGCCGGCGTGTCGGTTAGGACTGGCGCCGGCGTGGTCCATGCGGCTCGCGTGCTGCTGGCGACGAGCGCCTATCCACCGCTCGTGCGTGCGATCCGACGGTACATCGCGCCGGTGTACGACTACGCGCTGATGACCGAGCCGCTCACCCGGGAGCAGCACGACGCGATCGGCTGGCGCGCCCGCCAGGGGGTGGGGGACATGGGAAACCAGTTCCACTACTTCCGGCTGACTGCTGATGACCGGATCCTGTGGGGCGGATACGACGCCGTCTACCGGTACGGCGGCCCCGTCGGCGCCGAGTACGACGACTACGAGCCGACGTTCGCCAAGCTCTCCCAGCACTTCTTCACCGCGTTTCCGCAGCTCGAGGGCGTGCGATTCAGTCACCGCTGGGGCGGGGCGATCGATACCTGCAGCCGCTTCTCGGTGTTCTTCGGCAACGCGCTCGACGGACGCGTGGTCTACGCACTCGGGTACACCGGGCTGGGCGTGGGCGCCAGCCGCTTCGGCGCCAGGATGGGACTTGATCTCCTCGACGGACGCGCCAACGAAGCCAGCGGGCTGGCGATGGTCCGCCGGCGGCCCCTCCCGTTCCCGCCGGAGCCCCTGCGCAGCGCCGTCATCCAGCTGACCCGCGACCGCCTCGCCGCCGCCGACCGAAATGGCGGCCGGCGCGGGCTGTGGCTGCGGACGCTCGACCGGCTCGGTCTCGGCTTCGACAGCTGACGGCCTGGCGAGGCCCCAGTACCATCACGGCGCGACGGGCGGTTAGCTCAGCTGGTAGAGCACCTGCCTTACAAGCAGGGGGTCACTGGTTCGAGTCCAGTACCGCCCACTGACGAAAGTCCTGCAAAGACCGCTCTTTGTCTCAGCGCGAAAATACCTGTCGCAGGCTCGGGTAAAGCAGGGGGAAAGCAACTGGATTGATCGAGGTTGTCGGTCCCCGACAGGAGGAGCCGTCGCCGGCCTTCGCCTGGTGACTGTTCGGCGTCGATTCTGGACCGACTTGGCCACCGGAGCCGACCGGGCGCTACACGGCCGGAGCGCTCATAAGAAAGAGGTCCCAGGTTCGAGTCCTGGATCGCCCACTCCTAAGAAATACCTGGAAGTTGGGCTATTCGGTGCGCGGCACGGCCTACGCCAATCGCGTCGGCCCGCGCCATTGGGGTGCATCTGGGGTGCATCAGTTCCTGGGGTCGCACTCGGCGGACACCGCCTGACAGGCGCTTGCAGCCCGAGGCGGGCAGCTCCAGCATCGACGGGTGAGCATCGTCCACGGGGGTCGCGGCGATGAGCGACTGGGCGGTTCCTTCGCTTGAAGGACGCTCTGCGGATGGCGCACGAGCGGTGAGGACCGGCGGCTCGTGATCTGCAGCAAGCGCGGCGACGGTCCGTTCGAAGGAGCTTGCCGCGTGAATGGGACGTGGGTTGCGCTCTCGCGTCTTGTAGCCCGTCGTCAGGAGGGTCGTCCTCGCGGCCCACCACGCCTGGCTCTGACACGAGAAAGACCGGGTAGCCGCCCGGTCTTCCAGAACACATAGGCGCTGATGGCGCCGACCCATAAATGTTGCGCTGCATTCTACGCCGCCCCCAGACGGACCCCGCGCCGGCGGCGGGGGTGTGTGCGCCTTGCGGATGTCCGAGGTCCACCGCGAGCTTCCCCGCGTGGGGTGCTGGCGATGGCCTTCAGCCATCACAACCGCACTACTTCGCACTTTCGACCGAGAGGCGAGTGATGAGTCATGTCGCGATCGCCGCGGCGCTTGCGCTCGATGGCGTATCCACTGGCGAGCGGCTGGTGGCGTTCTCGTTGTCGAGCTTCGCCAACCGCGAGCACCGCGCCTGGCCTGGCACGCGGGTCGCCGCGGTCCGGGCGGGGTTGAGCCGGAGCCAGTACCTCGCCGCCCGCGACGGTCTCGTGGAGCGTGGGTTGGTTGTGGTTGCGGAGCCGGGCGGCGGGCGCGGAAACTCGCCCGTAGTCGAGGTCGTGTTCGCACAGACCGGGCCGTGGCTCGAGGGGGAGATCAACGCGGACCTGTTCGAGGCGGTCCTCGGGCACAGCCGAGCCTGTGGGGCGGCCAGGGTGCTGCTAGCGACCTTGGCCG